>Ga0067045_1002329_pt1 | contig 316379 bp, 294 predicted proteins | sample TerdegcTABiofilm_FD_59184 | JGI IMG/M metagenome (GOLD analysis project Ga0067045, IMG submission 59184) | Combined Assembly of (Gp0054472, Gp0054536) Wastewater bioreactor microbial communities from Singapore -Terephthalate degrading... | reverse complement strand
GGGGCAATTTTGTTCAATTTGTTCAGTAATGATGCTGATTCAGGATCTATTATCGGAAAAGCGCATGAAAGCGCGATTCATACTTTTTGGGGGAGATATGGAACTTTCTGGACTAAAATATTAACATGCCAATGACCAAAAGGTAATGATGTAACAATATGGTGGGTTAGAGAGTCTTCCTGGTCATATCGATATTGTTTCTAATGTGCTGGTATTTATTTATGTATTACACCGTTACCTATTGTATGTCTATCTCTATGGGGTGTACATATTATTTACCTGAACTGTAATTGATATCGCAATAAACTGAGTCACTTGGGTACGTTTGTTTTGTTGATTTGGAAATCATTTGATTTATTTTAATGTAGTTCGCATACAAGAGTGCGTGGCTTAGAGTGTTAGATTAAAACAAAAAGTTGCGAGAAAGTTACTCAGGTCAGGTGATGATCTATTCGGTTTCAATCTTAGCAAAATCATAGCACATCGATTGACTTTTCAAAGTGTTTATTAGAGGTATCTTGTTCAGCACATCAAAAATACGGTATATACAGTTTCCATTCTACCGGCTGTAATGACACCTTATCTGTTATGTACAACGGATAAGGTAATTTGAGATTGCTAAAAGGTGTTGGGTGGAAGAGCCTGGTAGACAAATAGATTTGTTTTGCAATTTGTTCATCAGTTAGTTTTGATTTGTTCTTGACAATATTTAGTTCAACACCTTTCTGAAGGTTGTAGGTTTCTGTGAAGTAGATAAATCTGTCTTTTTGAAGCTTTATCAGCATACCCTTTAGATTTTCTTCAGAATTTATGTTTGAGTTTTTGTTGATTTCTATGATGACGTAATCTAATCCAGTGATATCCAGATAATTTGTGAGCAAGTCTATGTCTTCTAAGAAAACTCCATCTCGCATTAGATAAACGCGTTCTGGGTTACTACCGTGCTTGGTGTTGTAACGATCAACGGATTTGGCAAAAAATGTTTGCAATGTGTCAAAATTGAGTTTTTCATTCAGCGGCAGCTCTTGCTTTTGAAAGGTATAGATGACTTTTCCATAAGAATCAACTGCGGCTAAGGCAAGATTTGATTTTCTCTTTTGATGATCGTGGCTTAAATCAAAACCTATGAACAGCGTGTTTTTCATAATATCTATTAGTTCATATAATTGGGCTTCATCACTGAAGTTGAGCATTTTGTAAGCAAAACTTCGGATGATGTACCTCAAGCCGTCTGGAGTTGTCAGTTTGTATTTCAATATGGGCATCGTTACAAGGTTCTTTGGCATTTTTTCCAATAATGGCTGTAAGGTGCTTTGTCTTGCTTCAAGCAGTACTATTGCATATCCACTTCCGCAATTGGATAGATAGTCACTCTTTTCTACATTGAATGATCGATCATAATAGAAGACTGCCTTGGAGCTCTGAGGGTCTCTAATATAATCTATTTTTTTGATCCCGAGATCTGAGAGATCTTTGTAATATTGAGACTGAGAAGAGGCGAAGATTCTTTTCAAGGGCTCTTCGATTTGCTCGTTCTTGTATATATCTGGAAAGACGAATGTCACCCTAACATTTTCTGGGTTCTTGATGGGCTTCAATTCGAAGATCTTTTTTATCGATGTTGATGCTCCCTGTTTGAATCTGTAGAACACCACTATCCTTTCATAATTTTTGGGGTGAACTTCATAAGGTTTTTCAAGATTAACTATTTTGTTCATAAAGTTTAGGCCATGTTGTATTTTGCCATAAAGCGTTTTGAGATTGTTGTTGTAAATTTCGTAGAGTTCTTTTGAGAATCCTAAGTTCTCGGCATCTTTAGAACTGAAGTTGAAATAGTAGTTTTCTGGGAAAGAGACGCGCTTTTGGTGGCTTCTATCTATTGAAATAACAAGATTGTCTTTTTCACAACTTATGCAAGGAAAGCTCCTGCCAGACTTCACATTCAAGAGAAACGCAGACTTTACATTCGATTCCAAGGCAGGTTTTGTAGAAAGGAAAACAAATCTTGGAAGTATTGCCAGGTAATGTTTCCCGTCGATTTTGTAGATCTTCAGTTGGTAAGATTCATAATAACACACTGCTTCGTTGCCTTGTAAAGGTTTCTTTGTTCCGATGTTTATGAAAATGTTCTTTCCTCCTGCCAAAAAATTGTTATCTTTAAAGAGTTTTGTGATGTAGCTGTAGAGTACTTTTGTAAATAATCTCTCGTCACCCTCGACTATTTCTTCGTTCTTCTTATATGACTCCACTTGTGCTGGTTGCAGTGTGATGTCCAAGGCAGGAAGTTCTATCCAGACGATGTCACTTGAATGAATAAATCTGATGTTGTTGACTCGTGAAAGATTCTGGGCAAAGATCTCTGGTTCTGTCTGTGGGTTGAAATAATAAACCCTTCTTACTTTAACTGGTGTTGTGATCTCGTATAGATTGAGTTTCATCACGTTCCCCCTCAGATAATTATTATATTTCCTTCGTAGTAATGACCTTTGTCCATTCCAATCGTAATTATCGAGCTGCGTAGATCTTTAGCTATTGGATAGATTCTAACTGTGTCTTCATCGGTCTTTATGCGCTTTTTTATTCCTTTGATCATTTGGTTGAGCTGTGAATCATTCACTTCGACCTCAAAGACGCTGTACTGGACTCTGATTCCATAGCTTTCCAAGTAATCTGAAAGATGATTGCGCCTTTTGTCATCAACTACGTCATAGCTGACGACATAAAACAATTTGATCACTTCCTGTAGAAGGGAACGTAATCTGGATCATCGCCAAGTACCACCCTTGCGTAATGCCTTGCTTGTTTCTCGAATATAGTTCTTGCGTAGTTTTCTTCATCATCCAAGTGATATTTCATTTTTATGTTCAACCTTTCTTCAAATTTGTTTATGAATTTTTTTAAAGCTTCTTTCGAGAAGTAGATGACGCCTTCTTCCACTTTCTCAAAGTCGTTGGGGGTGAATTCATTTTTGTTTATCAAGTTGATCACAAAAGAATCCACAATGATGTTCCTGAATTCTTCAGTCAAGTCGAATAGTAAGGATTTTTTCGAGACATCTATGGTGTGAAGATTTCCAAGGTATGGGTCCAACCCAACAGCATTCATTGCGGCTTCGATTTCATTGTAAAGTAAGCTGTAGCCGAGTGAAAGCATCGCATTGACGGGGTCTTTTGGTGGATGGGCGATTCTTTTCTCGAAATTGAATTCTTCATTCTTGAAGAGCTTACTGAAGGCTTGAAAGTAGAACTTTGAACCTACACCTTCAAATCCCATGATTTCCTCTATGGAATTCGCAGTTACAACCTTTTCTTGAGCTTTTCTAATCGCTGCCATCTCTTCGCTCATCAAACCTCTTGGCAGATTCTTGCTTCTATTTACAAGATAATCATAGTAGTTCCTCAGTTTGCCGATTACTATCGAACGGGCTATTCTAATCTTGAAGGATTGATCGATAGAGCGTTCGTATTGTTTCAATCTCAGCAGGACATTTCTATATTCATTTGTGTAAAGTTTTCCTCTGTATTTTCCATATTGAGTCATGAAGACTACTTCGATTTTGTTCTCCAGAAAATAGTTCAAGATCTGTGGAGTCAGAGAAATATTTCCCATGAGATTGACCTTCTCTATCTTTTTCAAAGGTACTTCGCTTAAGATCTTGCCATCTTTGATTATATTCAACTTTCCCAACTCTTTAGAGAGTACGGCACCTTGTTCGGTAACGTAGAGAATCATGAAGACCACCCTAAATTATTATCTGTATCTCCCCGTCTTTGTTTTTTCGAATTATGACGTTCTCAATGAAAATCTCTTCTTCACTCATTTTCTGAGCAAGCAGATTTTTCAGGCTCTTTATGTAATATTCCAGTTCATTCTTCTCTTTTGTTTTGTCTATGATTTTTCTTACAATGTCTCGTATGTCAATCTTTGAGAGCAATAAAAACTCACAATTCGTTACCAGGCAAAGGGGTGTGTTCAGAGTACCAGTGAATTTACAATTGCACTGATCAATACTCAAGGGCAGAGACTTCGAGAGTATGAATCTTTTGATTTCTTCACAGGTTAATGGTATTGTACCGACGCGGTTTAGGATTGAGTAAATGCGGTTAAAAGAGTAGTTGATGGTTTTTTGCAAAAGATCTGACAAGAGTTGTTTTGAGTTTTCTAATGGTGCACAAGCGGCTATCAGGAGGTACTCTTCATCTTCTGTTATGTAGGCTACTTTTTCGATCTTCTGAGCTATTTGTTTGAGTGGATAACAAACCTGCAAGAGGTTTTTGAACACACTGGAATCTATCTCAGGTTTGATCTGATGCCTGACAAGCTTTTTGACATTACCACTCAGTTGTGGCTTTGATGGTTTTGGTTGATGCTCACTACGCTGATCTGAAAGTTCTCTGTAGAGCTTTTCAAATTCATCTGAGTCGTTCAACTCTATTCTTAGCAAGAAATCATATTGATTCTCAATTGGTTCAAAATCTTCATCCACAAAGACACATTTGTTCTGCGTCTTTCTGTGGACTCCCAGAGGCAATTTGATGAGATTTCCCAGTCCGCCTCCATGGTCTGCCTGTTTTGGAAATACTTCGACAGATATTTTTTCACTTAGCTGAAGCTGGTCAACTATCTTCTTGAGAATGTATCTCACTTTATAGGCTTGAAGCCATCTGTTGAAAAATATCCAGACGTGAAAACCTTTGTTCCCACTGAACTCCACATAGTGTTTGATGTTTTCTAACCTTAATCTTTCGCAAAGTTCAACCGTTTTTTCTCTGCAAAGTTTGAAGATGCTCTGCCAGTCTTCGTCAAGGATGTCTTTTTTAATATCAACGTCAAAGGCAGCGAATTTTAGACAGTTGTCCGATCTGAGCACGTAGGCACCTAAGGTTTTTTCACCGTTTAGATGTTCCACGACATCTTTTTCAGTCATAGGGCGTCTCACCGGGTAATATCCCTCTTCACTTTGGACGGCAAAGACATCTTCTCTGCCGGCGAAGAGATTCATGAACTGTTTCACAATAGCTGCATCGATCTGCGATCCTTTCGTGGTTCTTTTGAGTTCCTTTGCTTTCTCATCGTTACCTATCTTTTCGTAAAACTCAATTGCTTGGTTGTCTTGATCAAGAGCTTCATAGATCTGGGCAAGTTTGCTGTAAAAATCATTTCTTTTAGTTTTGTCTGCCAAGATCTGAAATATCTCCTTTGCCTTTTCGTACTGTTGAAACTCGAGTAAGAGATTTGCATACCTTTCCAATGAACCGTCTTCGACGGACAACTGATCGTAAGCCTTTTCATAGTATTCAAGAGCTTTTGCAAACTCGAAGTTCTCTTCAGCCTTCAGAGCAAGTTCTTTAAAGTCCATACGCTCACCCTTGCGGGGGAATTCTTTCAACCTGCCCAAGACCCATTGTAGTTTTGTAACCAACTCCTGAATAAAACGAAAAATCACCAAGGACGTTTGCAATCTTTACGAGCTCTTTATCGTCTTCAGGTACTTTGAATGTCACATCACCTATGAAACCTTCAAGATAGAAATCTCTCAATGTGATCCTCCTTGATTGAGTCTTTTTTTCAAAAATGGTGATATTATTCAGTTTCGATTCAACAGCTTCGTCTATTTTTTTAGATTCGGAATATCTGTTGAACTTCCTCAAAAGACTGCTGAAGACTTTTTGAGGTATTGGAAATCTGCAGAAGCCATCGCCTGCTTTGAAGAATGTTGGAGTGTGAAACCTTAGTTTTATCAAGTTTTCGGTGTAGTCTTTAATGAACAGCTCTTCGTCTGAGGTGTGCGAAGCCCATTTACTCTTGCTCTGGTCAAAAAGTATTTCCTCTATCTCATAGTCTATATTTCCAATCCTCACTGGTTCTCTGATAGCATTCTTTTCAAGTAAACTGGTGATCATGGCGTTGAACACTTGATCATCAAGTATTGTTAATCGTATGAAGTAGTATTTTTGGTTTTGAATGGCTATTGGTTTTTGGTAATTCATGCCAAGGAATGATGAAACAGTGAAACTCTTTTCTTTTTGCTGGTTGTGTAGATTTTTTGCCAGTGTCTCGTCGGCTTTCCTGATCAAACCAAGGAAGAGACTGTGAATCTTTTGACCTGGATAGAAATCATAAACTCCATCTTTGGAAGCTTTCAGTTTCACAACTACACTGTAAAACATGACCATCACCTCTGACTACTACGTAGTTTTTTCTTAGACATTAGGTAGGAAAGAGTATACACTGAAAAGAATACCAAGCCCAATATAAAGGTTATAGCGAACTGCTGGTTTCTGATCGCTTCGCCAAAGTAAAAACTCAGCACAATGTAGCATACAGCGTAGAGCACATCGCCTGTAAACAAAATTGGTAAATAGTTTTTCAATGGCATGTTGTTGTAGCCTATTGCCACCGGTACGTATTTTCCAACTATGGGAATAAATTTGCTGAAAAAGATTACCCATTTTCCAGGTCTCAGTGCGCTGTCTGCCAGTTTTTGAGCATAATGAGTTATTCTGCTGTCTGTTTTCGTATTTGGTAAGAGAGATTTTCTTGGAATTGTCAGAGTTTTCAATATATATCTTCCAAGGAACAGTGTCAAAAAATCACTGGTTAAAAGCGCAAGCATTGCGGCAATAAGAACCGTCAAGAGATGTTCCTTTTCGGTTCTCGTTGAGATCACTACCACAATGAGTGGTACAGGTACCCCTACATGGTCTAAAAGTGTACCGAAGAAGGTCAAAGCGAATCTTATCATCTATCATTCTCCATTAGCAGCAGTTAGTGAAACAGCTTAGCAAACCGCACACAGTCGCTGCAGCGGCAGTTTTTATAGTCTCGCTTTTGTTTATGTACGTGTCTCCAACCAGCCAGTGTTTTTTCCTCTCTAAAAGCATTTGATTTTGCGGATCTATCATTTCCAGTTCATTCCAGATTCCCTGGGCAAGTTCTTTTTTTCCAGAGAGTTCTAAGGAGATAGCGTATGCGGCAAGGTAATTTGGTATTTTGCCAACACGCTCTATGAGCATTGAGAAGTACCTCGAGGCGCGGTCGAATTGTTTGGCTTCGAACAGGAGATTGGCTATGGTTTCCAAAAAAGTATCTTCAAGTGGTAGTTTCAAACTTTCAATGGCTGAAACCTCGTTTAGGAAATTGGTCATATTGCCCATTTTGTAATAAGCTATGGCGTTGAAAACATAGATTTCAGGGGAAAGCGGGAACTTCTTTTTTGCTTCTTCGCAAAGTGAACTGACTCTCTTCCAGTCTTGGGCTTCAAGATATTTTCCGATGCTGAACAGTAACGATGCGAGATTATCATCTGTCGATGGTTGCGAATTAAACATCGAGTCGTATTGCGCTCTTTTCTGTGGGTCAGAGAGCACTTCATACGCCTCGTTGATTTGTTTTAACTTCTCTTCTGCAAGTTCTCTGGCAGCACCGGTGAATTTGTCAGGATGGTACTTTCTCACAAGCTCCCTGTAGGCTTTCTTGATTTCTTCTTGTGTCGCGTTTTCCCTTACACCCAGTATGTCGTAATAGCTTTCCTTCACACCATTTTTCCTCCTCAAGTGTTAAGAATTTTCTATAAACAGAGTTTCTAATGATACTCTCTATCAACTCAAAAGTGCTTAAACCTTCTGAGAGTTTTAAGAGTTCTTCAAGGTATTGAACCAATGTGTGTTCTACTATTGACGGGACGTCATCAATCTTGTAAAAGAAAAGCGGATTTTTTCTGTGATTCTTGAGATCTGAGAAGTAATCTTCAAAGGCATCGAGTAGGTACTGAATACATATCATGTTTCTAATTACTTTCCCAATGTGCTGACTGTTGAAAAGTTCACAAGTCATCTGTTCTAAGGCATCTGCAAGCTTTTCTATCTGCCAAAAAGAATTTTCACTTTCCAGAATCTTGAAGACACTCCGAAGCTGAAAAGGAAAATTTGTCACCTGCTCAGAAAACCTTTCAAAGTTGATCGCCAAAGCTTTCTTGAAAAACCTTGTGAAGAAGTAGACTTTTGGGTTCTCCCTGTCAATTGCGCTGTCCATGAGAGAAAGATTGATGGCAAACATATTCAGATCTGCTATTTTATCAAACAGCTTGCTTTGTATAACATCAACCGTTTTAACAGACAAAGGGTTCATACATTTGCATCTAACAGAATCAGCTGGTTCGCTGATGAGGTAGAGGCTTAAAAATGCAGAGTCAAAGAGGTTAACCAAGATAGCTCTGCGTCCATAGACTTCTGTTAGGCTCTTGCAAACACTGCAGTAGGCTTTTTTGAAAATACTATATGGTTGCAGAGAGAGTGAATCTGCAGGTCTGAAATAACCAAACGTCTCAGACGCCTCCTTTGTTTAGGATTCTAAAATGCCATTTGCAGCCAATAATAATCATCGCACTCATCGTAATCATCGCACTCATCATAGTCATCGTAATCACCGTATTCATCGTAATCATCGTATTCATAATCATCCTCACCAATCTCATCATACCAGTAGAAATACCACCCACATTCTGGACAAACTTTGCATTTATCTGAAAGAATTTTTCCGCACCTTGGACATCTCTTTTTGTAAAAGATCCATCCACAAGAACATTTTTTTGCATCGTCTCTGTACTCTGCACCACATCTTGGGCATTCCTTCCAGCCACTGATCACAGAACCGCCTCCTGAGTGAATGAGCTAATACTATGAATCTTATTCAGTTCTCAAATGAAGCAATCGCTTACTGTTCCAGCGTGAATATCTCTACATCTCCAAAACCATACTTTCTGTTATTACCTATGCCAGAATATCTTGAAAAATTCACCATGGCTGATGCGTCTTTGTTGAGCGCTTTGAGTGTTATGAAGGTGTATGATCCAGAGACTTTAACTGAGTCGAACAGGAAAATAGGCTGGATCTTTAAACCCAAAAACATACCGAAGTCATGTATCAGTTGTCTGAAAGATATCTCGTCTGCGTCTTTGATCTTCAAAACATAGGTCGCGGGTCTTTTAAAAAGCTGCTTTGTAGTGGATAGTTCTACAAAAGCTTTATCTTGCTTCACAACGGTCTTGACCTTTGTCGGAAGGTTCAGAACCAGAAACCTGAAGAGAGCGGGTAGTGGAGTTGACAATACCATGCAACTTCCACGTTTTGTGTTAAATGGTCCCACTACCCGTAAGGTGCCGTCTGGTGCGCTCAGCAGAAATTGGTAAACTGCCTCATCAAGATCTTTGATGATCTTTAGAATGTACTGCCATCTTTCTTCATGATCGGTATAACATTGGTGTATGTATATTGGAAATCTGCCGATCATCAGACCACCTTGAAAGAAAACCACCCAAATGGAGAATAAGGTTTGTTCAGTTCTGGTCCCAACAAGCAGCGCCTTGACAGAGGTGCTATGTCATTGCCGTGTGGTTTGATAAGGTTTCTCACCTTGATTCTCAGGTCCTGATCCAGAAGGATGAACAAACTGCTCGCTTTCAAGCCTCCACCGTAGCCTATGTGAATCTTATTGGGCTCGCTTTTGATTTTCTTCAGCAATTCCATGTACTTTGTGCCTTCATTACACAGGTCTTTTAATTCGTCTTCCAGAACGTCATCGTACATCTCTCTGACACAGTTTAGTATCTCTTCGACTGAGCGTGGAAGATTTCTGTATTGCTTTGATAATTCTTCTTGCATTTTCTCTAACATCTCAAGATCGAAGCTGATCTCTGTCTCAAACTCAGTACTGGGAGGTATGGCTTCTATCAGGAACGGCTGTTTGCGTTGATCGAATTTGAGGGTGCCGTTGACAATTTTAAAGATTCCAACCTTCACCAAGCAGGTGGTTGCTTTTGACAATGTTGTGTCTGTAACGCTGATATACCTACCAAAATCTGTGTGAATCTCATTGCTGGAAAGTCTAAGCGTACTGTCAACATAATTGGTGACTACATCCATATCTTGTTTTCTGCTCGCAGTTTTGAGAGCGTCTCGCACTTTTTGTCTAAAGAGATCTTTGTTCTGCTTCATTACGTGGTACTGTATCGCTGTTCTTATGGCTCCTTTTATCGAACTGCCTGGCAGGTACAGATCGCCCGATGGATGTCTGATCAACGAGATTATCTCGCCAGAAATCTGGTCTACATATTTTTTTAGTTCGTAAAAAAGATCTTCTTGGCTCAATACTCTTTGAGGATCTCTGATGGTTTGGTTGGCGATTCTCATAATAGCTTCTGTCATTCTGAGTTGTGGGTAATTATGGAGCATTCTGAAAAAAGCCATTTCCTTCATCCTGTAGTGTGAAGAGTTCATTGAAACGATCTGGCAGGCTGGGTACTTCTCACCAGATCCAATGACAACAGGTGTAAGGGAAGAGAGTTTAATCTTTAAGGTTTGTCTCATATGAATCACCACCAAATCTAAGCAAGATTGGTGAGGTCTGGACGAAATAATCTTCTATCTTAACAGCCCCACGACCCGAGATTGGAAATTCAAAGGTACTACCTTCAGCCAGGTAACACAGGTCTACCTTTGGTTTTACCACATCTTTCCTGAACCCCCTTTTCCTTAGAATCTTGTAGTAACCTTTCTCGAGTTTTGAAATTTCTTCATAGCTCGGAATGCTCAACGATAGAGTCATGTGGTACTTGCCGTTTTGATTGAAAAGTTGAGGCAGATCAAGAATATGAAAATCGAAGAGCCCAAAGCCGTAAGTGTTGTCACCTCCAAGACCGCTGTCGCCGAGTAACTTCAATGAACTGAGCAAGAGATCTTGAAATTCGTTATCGAACTCAACAACTATGCATGGAGTGAAACTCTCTTTTACGAAGGATACTTCGACGAAGTAGAACATCGAACTGTTTGTGACTCTGTCCAAACTGTTTCTGGACACCTTTGTTGTTTGAATTGGTTGTTCGGCAACAACGGCTTCTTCGGTTTGATTTTGCATGAGCTTTGACAGATAGACGTACGACGACTTCTTGATCTTTTTCGGCTCTTTCACCTTTTGAACATCGAACAGCAAAGGTTTTGGAACTACGTAGTCGTCGTCTTTCTTGAAAAGTAAAGAGGAGGTTCTGAGGGTCTTTGCGAAAGATTCAGCTCGTTGACTGTTAACTTTGAAAGCCCAGTACACAATGGCACCATAAATCGTATCAGAGTGGATCGTGGAGAGGGAGGAATCAGACTCATCCCCCCTTCCAATTCTAAAACCTCCTTTGAAGTCAAGGAGGACAAGTTTTTTCACGACGATCACCCTTTCACTTGCGACAAGATCTGCCTGAGTTCAGAGATGGTTTTCTCCTTCAGTTCGATTACCTTTGCTTCTTTTGATTCAATGTAATGTTCCGCTGGCTTAATGATAAATTTTTCTATTTGAAATTGCACCTTCCCATACCCTCTTGAACCACTCGAACCTATGTATTCATCTTCTACCAGTTCAAGCAAATTTATGATATTTTGAAGGTCCTTGGAAAAGTGATCTTTGTTCTCTGCTGTATAAATGATTTCGAACGCAAACTCGGTGCCGGCAGGAACCCTTTCGTTGCTCCTGGGACTTGCATGACAGGTGATCCTGTCCAGACCATTTTCCATCTTCCACTCTGCATAAGGCACATCTGTTTCCATGTTTTCTAATCTCATCTTTGATTCTTCTGTGAGGTGAGCATCTCTTACGATGATCCTTGAAGGTATATTCTGTCTTTCTTCACCATTTTGCGACTTGGTTGACGAACCGAAAAGACGGCAGATCTCGCAGTCTCTGTTGGTGCACTCGTGACGTCTCACAGCGTTCCTGCCTGATCCAAAAGACTGCAGAGGTGCTTTCTTTATTCTCTCGAGCAAAGATCTCATCTTTCCCTTCAGTGAGCTTCCTGGTATGTATGGTTCACCTGTGAGAGGATTTCTGATGATTGGGTTGTCTATTCCCCCTATGGATATTCCAAGGTCTGTACCACCTATTCTTGTGCCTGTTTTCAAAATAATCTTTCCTGTTAAGATGTACTTCGCCAAAATTGGTCTTGTTTCGATTTCATTCATCATCTTGAACCTCCTCTCTGAGATTGGCTTTCAGAGAATCTGCGGTAGGCAACAATAGAGTCGTAGAACTTCTTAAAGATTTCAAAGTCTTTTTGATCTTGGATTCTGTCGATAGCCATTCCAAGTATCTCTTGCAGTTTTGCTACTTCCCGTTGCCTACCAGCTTGGTAAGCAAGGTAAGCCTTCACAAATACTATCTCGTCTTTGATTTCCTTTCCGAACTTCGCATTATCCCTCAGGTAGACAGGTTTGTTCATCAAGTATTTGTGCCATATCTTTGAGATGTGTCCATGGAATTTTCTAAGCTGGGTCGTGTTAACATTCAGTTCCTTTGCAGCGTTCTCTGAAAATTCGATCATCTTAGCCATATCCCAATCTGAAAGTTTTTTAAGGTTCTTGATCACGTCTGAATTCACCATTTTACTCCTCCTTTCTTGCTTTAAGATCGATCAACTGAATCATTGAGTTGAGAGCAGGGATTTCCACTTCTCTGATGTTTTTAACAAACTCTTTGTCCTCCTCATTTTCACGTGCCTCGATGTATGCAAGAAAAGCTTTGTTCAAGGGCGAATCTTCCAAAGAGAGCTCCAGCACCTTTCTAATTACACTTCTGTCAACAGACTTTACGAGAGTTAACAGCTTCTCATAGACTGGATATGTCCTTTGCATGAAATCGGGCCAGGTGATTGCTTGAGCTCTTTGAAATCTGGTTTTGTTTTTTTCGTGATACCTACTGATACCGTGGTAGAAGACAATTCGATTCTTTCCGGGTAGATCTTTTCCTATCTTTTCAGCTTCCTCAGCCATTTCTTTCATCTTGCTGGCGCTCTCTTTTTCATCGCACAGTACAAAGGATGCCGTGTAGGACAAATTGAGATTTTTCGATGTGAATTGTTCGAACTCAGCTCTCATCTGATAGGCAAATTCCAAAGTATCTTCCCAACCGCCAACGATGAACAGATCGTCTCCACCTGAGTAGATCACGACGATGTTCTTTCCCCTAACCAGTTCTTTGATCTTGTATTTGAAGAAGTACGTCAGAAGTCTTGACAGTGTGCTCATTCTTGAAAGTGTTTTCGTTTTCAACCCGTCTTGAAAGATTTTTCCCAGACCGTCCAAATCCGCTTGAAGACAAGCAAGTTTTTTTCCGGCAGACTCCTTTGCGAGTTCTTCAAATTCTTCATGCTTTGCGTACGTTACTGCATCAATGAAGATCAATTCCTTGTCTTTTGAAAGATTGTCTTTGATAACTTTTGAAAAGTTTAGGACATAGTTTCTGCCATTCACAGGTTGATCGGTGAAGCTGTATCTTTTGTTGAGTATTTCGAAATCGCCTTGCATGTCTTCTGAGAAGTACTTAGCTTGCATCACTTGTTTTCCCAGTTCGTACATCTGCTTGCAAAAATCACACGCTACTGCTGGCTCATTTTCTCTGATGGAATGTAGTTCAGCCGTTCTTCTGCCGCAGATTTTGCATGTTTGAAGGTTTTTCACACTCTTGATGTTACCTATATCAAAGATCTCTTCGAGTTCTTCGGTAGAGTACATTCGCAATTTTTTATGTCTAATTTTTTCGCTGAGTTTTTGGAAGATTTCAGAAGGATTTTCGATGTCTTTCAAGGACATTGGTTGCGATTCAATGATCAGTTTCATCTCTGGTGATCTTTCTAAGAACCACTGGTTGACCTCTTTCTGAACTTGTGCGAGCGTTTCAATGTTTTTACGCGTGTTGGATATTACCAGATAAAAATGCCCTCCACCTACGAAATGCACATTGGTTCGATAAAATCCTGTTCTTGTGAGTATCTCGTCTACTATCACTTCTTGGAGTAAATCGATGAAAACGCTTCGTCCTCTGAAAGATCGGAGGGCTCCCTTAGATGAGACACGTGAAATGAAGTTCTGGATGCCAGAGACATCTCCTTCAACCAGTAAGAGAAGATCGTCTTTGTCCTGAAGTCTCTTCAAATCTTCATAAGTAGTAATCTTGACATCGTTTGCCTGAACGTAGTCATACAAAGACAGGGCTATCATTGCAGTAACCTTCAAGTGATCGTACAGAGAGATATCCATTATACCGCTTTTTTGGGTGGATTGTGGGATGAATGATACATACTTGTACAGAAGAAATCTCAGGTTTTCAACAGTCAACGGCAACTCCTTAGCTTCTCTAACAAGGCCTTCGTAAAGTTTCTTGAACTCTGATGCTTCTGCAACAAAGTCCTTGACGGGGTGGTCGACTTCTCCAACCATAGAGGGTTTGAAATATTCTCTTTTGGGAGGATTTTCATCGCACCCTACTCTTGCCAAGATGTTCTCCAAGCATCTTTTTTCCTCAAAGCCTTCGTCTTGAGTTGTTTGTCTTTCGGAACTTGCTATGTTGTCAGCAAAACACACATACCAGGTGAGCGGTTCTGCATTATTTATATCTTTTTCGTGGTGATAATAAATCATGTTTTGATAGGGTGCAAAGATCTTCTTTCCACCAACTTCTACCTGGTCTATGAAGATGCTGCCGGCAAGGGTGTGTGGTTGACTTTTTGTCGCAATTTCAGCCCTCCTGATGAGCTTTCCTATATCGTGTACCAAGGCTCCGATTGCAAGAAATTCCCGTGTATCCGTCACTGCTTCACCTCCTTTCATCAAGAATTTTCTGTATTTTCTGCTTAACGCATTCAAGAAATCTGTGACTCTTGCAAGTTGTTTGAACGATGAAAAATCCTGTTCCTGCTTTGCTGTTGATTTCAATTTTTAGATGATCACCTTCAATTCGAACTTTTTCTGAGCTACCCCCCTCGATATCTGAACTACCTGTTATGCTCACAAGATTTACCCACGGAAGTTTCGCTATTTCTTCGATGATCTTTTGGTTCTGTTGTCTGAACTTCATTGCATGACCACCGGAACCTGTTATTTTCTCAGAGAATGATTTATTCGTTTTGTAATCTGGATCTTCGATGGTTGTGCAGTCCCAATCGACGCTTTCTAAGTAAATCTGTCCAAGAGGGTTGAGCGCTAAGTACCTTTTGCGATCTATCTCTACAGTGTCGATGAAGATCTTCAGTTCGTTGGGCATAGCTGCAAAACTGCGGAAAGAGAACTTTTTTAGGAAGTAATTTTCTTCTATTATGTCAAGGTATTCCAGAGCCGCAAAGATCTTTGAATGATCTCTGTAGACTCTTGAATCGAAATTCACAGGGAGCGGTAATAGCTGGATAATTTCATCAAAACTTTCAAACAAGTAATAAACGGGGAGATTCAGAATCTGTCCAAGCAGTGTAGCATAAGCTATAGTTGCCTTGTATCCACCTGTTGCGTTGATAACAGCCCTGTTGATGTTTTCTCTTGCGCAATTTGCCATTTCTCTTACCAGATTTCTCAGTCCATGAGTTCTGAACTCGTAGCGGTTCTTGTCGTTCAGTTTTTCTATTTTTATCACCTTTGCGCTCTTGAAATCCATATCGTTTTGATTCTCCAAGAAGAACTCTTTGAGGATATTTCCTGTCTGCTCACCTTGCGGTGTGTCAGATACAAGAAGAAAGATGTTTTGACGCGCATTGAGGTAACCCTTTTCTAATAAACTTGCCACGGAATTGATCTCAGCACCCCATTGTCTTTCCTTTGGATTTTTGATGTTTTTAACAACGCGAATGACTTCGACGAGGTTTCCCGATTGATATTCGTTAAAGAGCTTTTTTAGTTCATCAGGTGCATCGTCTCTTTTAGCGTTGGTTATTAAACTGGCACCAACCGTACATATCAGCGTGTCTTTGTAGCTCATTCTTCATCCCTCCAATTTCAATTTTCTTTGGCCATCAGACTTCGTTATTTAATGACTGAGTGACACAGCTCTTTATGACAGTTGGCAAAGTACTACAGATTTTCAGTTCGAAATAGTGCTAATTCTCTTGGTCTGTCAAAATGATCTTTATCGATCCTTCCGACAAGTATGAAATTAGGTTGGGTAAGTTTCTGATCAACAGTCCGTTGGTCAGCTTTCCTCGAAAGATCAATTCATCAAAAAGGTATATCTCACCGCTTCTGTTCTTGTATTCATCAGGAAAGAACAACCTCATTCCCAACTCATCCTTCACAAAGATAAGGTCACCAACTCTTGAAGTCTTGATCACGGTAGCAGCAGCAGCTTTTGTGAGAATCAACTGGCGGAATTTCTGAATGACTTGCTGTGGCGGGTAAATGATCTTTTCCTCTTCATTCATCAACTGGAGTAGTATTCTTACACTTTTTTCTTCCAGGTTAAAGAATTCTCTATGAATTCGTCCATAGTGCAAACTCTTCAGCTTTTCGACAGTGTCTCTTATCTGTTGTGGGTCTTTGACGGGCTTCAACGCTTTGAAAAATCTCTTTGCAACTGGTTCTTCTATTTCAAAAACAAGATGGGTTAGCTTTGCTTCTTCGAACAGGTCATTTACTTTGAAAGTTGGTGCTTCGATAGAGGCTAAAGGAAGGAAGGTTGTCAGGTGGGCAAATCTGATCATTTCATCTTTTTTGTCAAGAATCACACCGTAAAACGGTAGCCAATTAGTATGGATGACGAAGACTGTGCCCACACACAGTTCGGATTTGAGCTCTACCCTATTTGGAGTAATGAAATCCAAATCTTTTATCGATTCTTTGTAAAGCAAGAAGAAGCGTCCCAGCAATGACATTTTCTTAACCTCCAGAGATGCAAATCTTTGTATGATTCTCTACTGATAGAGACTGTCTTTTCAGCACATCTCTGACAAGAATTTCAAAAGGACTTTACCCATTATCTTTTCCTCGACAGAGTACTTTTCGGCAAAATCTTTCAAGAACTTTCTTGTTCTTTCTATTATTTTGTACTTGTATGAATTAGACCAACTTGGATCGTTGTACTTTTCTTCATTCATAAAAGTCTTTGATATCAAGAAGCACATGTATCTTTTAAAATCCGTCTTTCTCTTGGCGCAACACCTCAAAAGCTCTTTGTAAAAGTCTTCGGCGAGTACGTCACCATAGGCATCCTCAGTTTCACAGGGAATGATGTCTATGAAATCATTCTCGCTTTCTTGTGGGCTTAAACTGTTGTCGAGTGACTCAACCTTAATTCGTCTTTGGGCTTTGATTTGATCCTTGAGAAAGTTTGTTACAGATCGTTGCAGGTAGGCATCCGGCTGAAGAATTTGATCGCCTTCTTGAACGAGAATCTGGCAGATTTTTGGGAACTTTTTTACAAGGAAGTCGTGTAGGAGATCTTCTGCCAGTGAAGGGGACATCTTTTTGCTTCGAGAGAGTACGCGTAATTGGCGTTTGAAGATATTCAGAAGATATCTGTAAAACTTGTTCGATATATTGTTGCTTTCTTGAAATTTGATGCATTCGTCTTTCACAAACATTGATATCGTAACGCCCCCACAGCCAAGGCTCTGAAGAAGATCAAACCTACGACATGAGACTCCCAAAAACTATCTTAGCACATCCTTTTGTATTTTAGTATTATAGTATTAGTTACTTTGTGAAAGAGCAAGGATGTTTGTTTTATCAGCATTTTCAGCGTTAGAATATGCTTGAGGTGACAATTTGAAGTTTTCGGAATTGTTAAGACAAAATCGTGAGTTCTTCATTCAAGCCTTGAAAGAAGGTTCATTGACCATCGACGAAGCGATTGATACATTCGCACATGTTTGTAGAGACAAAGGTGAAGAGTACTCTGTCATCTTATACGAAATACTTTTGGGAGCAAGAAGGAGTAACTACAAGAATCATGAAAGACTTGCAGAGTTATTTGACAAAGATACAGAACTGGCTTTTGATCTTCTGAATAAAAGTTATACTCCCTTTGATTTCCCTGTGGTCTCAAAGAATGGTGCCAAAATAGCACATGGCTTGGTATTCAATACATGCAGAACCTTCACAAATATACCAGCTGCTGAGCGACACATTGAGAAACTTTCTTGTATGCTCAATAAGACCTTTTCGGTGGTCTTTGACACCGATTTCGTTGATGAATCCTTCATCTTGTCTTTGTATGTCGCTTTGAGTGTTGGAACAGTTAACTCAAGGATGATATTCACAGGAGGTCTCTATGAAGACTTCACGATCAAGTCTGCGGAGAACTACAAAGAAAAAGAAAAACTTGCAAGGAAGCTGGGCAGAGTACTCATTAGCTCTCACGAAGTTACCGATGCCGGAGAGCTTAAAAGATATCTAACGTCGAAGCAATGTGATGTAGCATTCTTGGTATCTTATTCAAACAGGAAGAACAGAGACTACTTGGAGGAATCTTACCGCAGACTCAAGGAAAAAGTCGAATTTGCAGTGAATGAAAGGTTGTTTCAAAAACTCTCAAAGGTGTCTTTGTTGTATACTTCATCCAGTCTTGAAGATTCTGATTTTCAAAGAGAAGTTGTCAAGTTGTCAAAGATGCTCAGCAGAATCATTGCAGCGGGAGCAACGCCACATCTTTCTCTTCTTGGACCATCGTCACTGGCGATGGGGGTTGGGGCAGCCTTTGGCGCACAAAACTCGATAGTTTTGTATCACTATCAATCGAATGAATACCACAGGGTGGTAGATTTGAGAGCTAATGCGAGGAGCATTAAGAAGCTGTTGAAAATGAGCGATTTGGAAAAAACACGTGTTGAGGAGACAGGAGATGGGAGAGATTGCGCCTTTGTAATTCAGTTTGCATCACATAGTCCTTTTTCAGATGTAGATATGTATCTGAAAAAGAGGGGAATAGATGCAAAAGTAGTGAAGATATTTCACAGAGAACTTGGAGGAATCAAGGTTTCTGATTGGTCGCAGGAAGTTGCTGAACTGATGACGATAATTCAGTCTGTAAGAGACAGGGCACATTTTGAACGATTACACTTCTTTCTCAGCCTCCCTGTACCGATAGCCTTTGCATTCGGCATGGCGCTCGGCCCATTTGTGAATGCATCGATCTATCAATACACTACCGGTAAGAAACTACCGTACTTTGAGGCAGTCAGATTGGAAAATCTGCGTAGTTGATAGTCAACCAAGCTCTTCGATCACCAAATATCTGCAAAGCGCTGCAAATACCTCTCAAAGAGAACATCCTCTCGGTTCAGAGCTTATGATCAAAGGTACTTTCAAGAGATTAGGATAGATTTTGTGCTGACTGTCAGAAATTCGATCGGTTCACAGTCATAATCTATAGAGTTCCTTAACTTAAATTGTGTGCTTTACGGACATGAATTGGAAGTACAAAGAACAGCGTGTGATGTGGCTTGAGCAGTAACCTCCTCACGACGATACGCTCCAAGAATGTCGCTGGCAAATCACCGCCAAACGCTTTTATAGAGAAATATCGCACTTGGAGGATTCTTATCTGTAGTAAACAATCTCATTCATTCAAGTTCATTTCTGCACAGCTTTCTTGTGCTCAGAGTTATTCAAATGCCAAATATTACTTGGGAAAGAAAGGGGGTTTCAAATGCTAAAAAGTGTTGAGAACCTGACAGCAGATGAACTCAAATGGCTTCACGATAACGATTTTCTGAAGCTTTTTAATGGATGCAAGACGGCAGATAATCGCAGCGTTTTGAGTTGGAGAATCGATGTCGAGGGAATGGGTCCGTTTGCAAGCGAAAGGTACAAATGCGTCATGGACGTAGACAAGATCCAGATCAATCAAGATTTAGGGATGGTGAACTACGAAGGATGGCTTTCAGTGAAAGATCTACTCTTCAAGAAAAAATTGATGGTTCGCTGCTTCGGTTTAGCGAGTTCAGCCCTTCATATGTATGAAGTTTTTCTTCAGCACACAGATGAGGAGCTCTATAAGTTGATGGACATGATTACACCGGGAAAGGTTATGAAAGTGGAATTGATGGAGCAAAAAATTGATGATGTCGTTGAACAATTGGTAGAACATGGGTTTATGGGAGGTGAGCTGAAGAATGAGGAGTGAATTCTTCAAACTGGTTAGTATGTATGCAGATTCGATTCAGAACGCAGTTCAGTCAGTCAACCTGATGATCAGTATTCTGCAGAAAACAATTGAGAATCTTGAGACAGCGGCCAGTTCTCAAGAGACAAAAGAATTTTCAGATATTATCTACGAGCTACATTTCAAGGGTTCAGAGCTTTTCAAACAATCGGATGAACTGTTGACAGCACTCTTGGCTATGTACGTGAGACTTTCTCAGATTCCAGTTAAGGAGGACCGACAGTCAGCTTGAAAAGATTTGATACGACAGAACCTTTGGTTTAGTTAAGTCAGAAGAAACAGAACAAAAAAGAAGTGCTTTGCAGTTTCACAGATCACTCATCTTTGGACTGGGCAGAGCAATCTGCCCAGCTTTTTTTGGTGTATATTTTTCTTGCTGGTCGATCAAAGGTTCAGGATTGTTTGGAGGGATTAGATGAAAAGGTTGGCAGTCGTAGGTTTTGGTGCTGCTGCGATAGGCTTTCTGGAAGGCTTAATAGAAACAGGTAGGATCAAAGATTATTCTGTTAGCATCTTTGAGAAGGGTAAGGACCACATGCACAACACGATTTCTGGTGTGAGAATGGACGGCAAGATCTTCATATCAAAAGGTATGGGCGGTGAAATCGATATTCCCATCGACGTGCAGCAAAAGGTGGTGGAGTTCTACCTGACTCATTCAGGCTACAGGCCTACCTTGCAGGATAGATCAAATGTAATTGAGTATCTCAAATCTTTTGAAAAAGATGGTAAGAGGATTGAATTTGGAGAATCTTTCGCAGATGAAGAAAGTTACAGATTGTTTTATCATCATGGGTTTGAACCTGTGAAGGCATACTTTTTTCATTTAGGTACAGATGTACTGAAACAGACAAACAACAACTTGTTCAAGTACTTTTCTTCTTTCAAGAACATTGAGTTTCGTTTCGACACCACTGTGCAAGAGATAGAAATTGGTCAAAAGTTCAAAGTTTTTACCGACAAAGGTGAAGAGCTTTTTGATGAACTGGTTGTTGCAGTGGGAAGAAGTGGGCACAGGTTGATGGACAAGATCAAGGAGAGATACCCACATCTTGTGAGAGAGAATTATTATGTTGACATAGGCGTCAGGTATGAGCTACCAGATCATGTCATGGAGAAGCTTTTCGATATGTATGAAGTCAAGGTCAGGTACAAAGCCAGAACTGGGTACATGTGCAGGTTGTTCTGTCAAAATCCTTCTGGTAAGGTAACCTTGGAAAGGTACGAAGATTTCACAACGGTCAACGGCTATTCAGATACACACCACAAGACAGAAAACACAAATTTTGCTGTGCTGGTCACCACAAGGTTCACAGAACCTTTCAAAGATCCAACAGGTTACGGGAAAAACCTTGCAAAGCTTGCGAATATCCTTGCTGGAGATGACAGAAAGGTTTTGCTTCAGACTTATGGAGATTTCAAAGACTACAGAAGAACGAAAAGACTGGGCAGAGTTTCCCCCACGCTCGATGAAAGCAGTTTCATCTTAGGGGATGCGAATTTGGTTTTCCCTTCAAAGATCAGGGAATCTCTGGTGGATTTCATAGAGAATTTGGACAAGGTTATAAACGGTGTGGCGTACTTTGATAATCTACTGTATGCAGTTGAGGTAAAGTTTTACTCTAACAAATTCAGCAACGATGTGATCAAAGATTTGCACGTCATAGGAGACTGTTCAGGCTGGACAAGGTCGATTCAGTATGCTACATCGATGGGTTATATGAGGGCAAGAGCTTGAGGAACTGAGTGCTTTGCCCTCCAACATAGTATTTTCTATCTTTAGAGATTACCGTCAAAAGCTCAGGTTTACCTCTGTGAGCACCTTTGTCAGAGAATCTTTGAATTTCTCTGCTTCGTCTTTGTCTAAAAATCTGAGGGGCGCTCTACATGAACCTGTTCTCACACCGCGCCAGCTGAGCGCCATCTTGAGCATAGGAATGCTCGCACCATCCCCCAGAGCGAGCGAGAGTTTGGTCAGTTTTTTCTGTGTTTCTCTCGCACCTGCAGTGTCACCCAAGGTAAATTGTGTGTAGAGTTTCACAAAGAATTCGGGAAAGACCGCTGCAGGTCCAGATACACACCCCTTTGCACCCATTTGAAGAACGGTCAAGAAGGCTCTGTCGCAACCTACGACTACGTCGAAGTCAAAAGGAATATCGTTGATCAAAGAAAGAATGTGAAGCAAATCTCCACTGCTGTCTTTTATTCCCACAAAGTTTTGGTTTCTCTTATGAATTTCTTCAGTGATCTTTGGCGTGATCCAGTTTCCCGTCAAGCCAGGTATGTTGTACAGATATATGGGTAGACCATCTACCTTCTTTGATGCCTCAAGGAAAAACTCCACGATCTCTTGAGGACGGTATTTGTAGTAAAATGGCGAAACTATTGCTGCTCCATCTGCTCCAACTGCCTTTGCGTGCACAAGAAGCTCAGAAACTTCTTCAACTCTCAAAGCACCGCAGTGGGCTATCAATGTGACTCTTTTGTTAGTAGCTTCTACAAAGCTCTCGAGTGCCTTTTTTCTTTCTTCTAAGGTTAGGAGCAAGCCTTCTCCTGTCGTGCCGAGTGCAAAGATCCCATGAACACCCTTCTGGACCAGAAAATCGACGTATTCTTTGATCGCTTCGTGATCAACCTGTGCGCCGTTTTCAGAAAGAGGAGTTAATGCCGCTACTGTTACACCTGAAAGTCTTTTCATGATGAACCTCCTTTATATCTTTCCCATCTCTTTTAAGACAGTTTTCATCATATTCAACTCTTCTTCTGTGGCTGGAAGAAGAGGCATTCTTGGTGTAGATGTTGGCAAGCCAGTTAGGAGTTCAAAAGCGGCTTTGATCATTGGTGTTGGATTTATTCTATTTTTCAAGCCGCGAAAAGCCACAAAGACATTGAAGAGTCTTTGGTAGAGCTCTTTTGCCTCATCGATTTTGTTCTTCAGAAATGACTCTATCATGTCTCTCATCAGATCACCGATTATGTGTGAACCACCACTCACAACCCCTACGCCACCCTGCACGAGTACCTGAAGGACCATAGTGTCATCACCAGAGTATACCGGCAGTTTTCCCTTTGTTGCTCTTGCGTACTCAGTTGCTTGAAGTGGGTTTATACCAGCTTCGTCTTTTATGGCAAAAATCTCTTCGATTTCTGAAAGCTTTGCGAGTGTCTGCGGTTCGATATTCACGCCGGTGAAGAGAGGTATATTGTACACCATCACTGGCAAAGAAGTGTTCTGCGCAATCTGTTTGAAGTGTTCAAAGATTCCTTCCTGCTCGGGCTTACAATAGTAAGGTGCAACAACCATAACCGCATCGTAGCCGAGTTTTTCAGCCATCTTCGTGTATTCTATTACTTCTTTAACATAAACTGCTCCCACTCCAGCAATCAATGGTATCTTGCTGCCTAACTCCACCTTGATCTGTTCAAAGAGTTTAACTCTTTCTTTGAAACTTAGTGCGTAGAATTCACCTGTAGTACCAGCTACGATCAAGGAATCACACAGCTTTTTTTCAGCTAAGTAGCGAGCAACCATCTTTGCTGTTTTGTAGTCCACAGACTGATCGATTCTCTTGAAAGGTGTTATCATTGGGACCAGAATTCTGCCAAACCTACTGAAATCTTTCACTTTTCAATCACCCCCCTTATCCTTTATAGCCAAAGAGTCGTGGCAAGAACAAAGAGATCTCTGGAAAGTATGTGACGAGTACAAGGCACAAGACTTCTATTGGTATCCAAAATTTGAGCATTTCTTTAAAGACCTCTTTGACTGGCACACCACCGATCGCACTCGTGATGAACCCAGTTTGAGCATAAGGAGGTGTATCAAGACCGATCATTATGTTGAGAACACTCATAACACCAAAATGTACCAAGTCTATTCCTGCTGCTTTAATAAGTGGCAGCAGCATGGGTATTACGACCAGGATCGTGACCGAAGCATCGATGAACATACCGAGTACAAAATAAAGAACATTTATACTCGCAAGGAGCAAGATGCGGCTGGAAACGAGTCCTGTTCCGGTGAAAAATTCTGTGAGTGCCACAGCGACCTTTTCTCTGGTTACTATGTAACTGACGATTTGTGCAGCAGCTACCATGATACTTATGTAACCTACATCTTGAGCTGATTTAACGAGTATTTTGTAGAGCTTTTTCAGTCCGAGTGTCTTGTAGATTAGCAGACTCACGATGATAGAGTATACCACTACAACTGCAGCTGCTTCAGTTGGAGTATACATGCCTGAGTACATACCTACCAAGAGAATAACAGGTGCGAGCAATGCAGGCAGTGCGCTCAAAAAGGACTTTGACAGAACTCGCAGAGAAACCTTATCACCAACGGGGTATTTTCTCACCACCGAGAGTACATAGACCATGAGCATTTCCAGTCCTGCAAGCAATAGTCCGGGTAAGAAGCCAGCCAAGAAAAGATAACCGAGCGAAGCACCAGACAACATCGAGTACAGTACCATGGGTATACTTGGTGGTATGATGGGTCCAATCGTTGCCGAGGCGGCTGTTACAGCACAAGAAAATGGCCCATCATAACCGGCATCCTTCATAGCTTTTATTTCTATGTTTCCAAGCCCTGCAACATCTGCAAGTTGCGAACCGCTCATTCCTGCAAAGATGATGCTTGCAACTATGTTTGCATAACCTAATGAGCCACGGACTCTGCCGAAGGATTTTCTAACAAAATCGAAGAGTTTGGTTGTAATCTCAGTATCGTTCATAATGTTTGCAGCAAGGACAAAGAGAGGAACAGCTATCAGAATAGTTTGGTTTGAAAGATTTATCACCAACATATCCAAGAGATTTGCTAAACTCAAGCCTTTGACAATGAAGTAGACGATACCACCCGCGAGCATGCCAAAGGCTATAGGATAACCAAATGCGAAGGTCGAAGCAAAGATTATCAGAAAGACAATCAATGCCATTGTGATTCCTCCGTCTTTTCTGTTCTCTTCTCGATCAGTTTGCGAAAGTTCTTGTAGACGGATGCTACATTCTGCACCGTGATCAGGGCCATCATTATGGGCAAGCAGATCACCAGATAGGTCCAAGGTATCCCCAAGACTTCAGACCTTATGATTCTGTACCATATAGATTGCTTTATAACCGGAAAGAGCGAGATCACTAACAGAATGCTGAAAAGACTATCGAAGATTATGTCGATAATGCACTTGGCTTTCTGTGAGAATTTATTGTAAATAACATCGAATTTGATGTGGTTCTTGTATTTGTTTGCAAGAGCTGCTCCAAGCAAGACAGCCCAAACAAAGCTGTACGAAGAGATCTCAAACAACTCTGGTGAAGGATGTTTAAAGCCGTATCTTAAAACGACTTGCAGAAACATACTCGAAGTCAGAACAAGCATACTCATTGCTGGAATATGTATTTGAAGTACATCTGAGAAGATCTTAAGAACGCGTTTCATAAGAGCACCCCTTAGAACTCCGCCAGGCTTGAAGCCTGGCGGGAAAAATCACATTCCTTGGATCTTCTCGTACATCTTCTCGCCCCAAAGCTTGTCAAATTCAGCTTGACTGTAGAATTGTTTTGCGTTGTTCATGAATGCTGCCTTGTCTGGGACTACAATCTCCATCTTGTATTCGTCAACGAATTGTTTGAGGAGTTTGGCTTCTTGCTCTAAAACGGTGTAATTCATGAAGGCTCTTGCAACTTCCATTGCCTTCTTGATGTAGACTCTGTACTCTTCAGGCATGCTCTGCCAGAGTTTTTCGTTTATCACTGGGCAGATCATTCCTATCTGGTGGTCTGTCAAAACGATGTACTTTGTGACTTCTACGAATTTTGCAGAAAGATCAGTTGGCAGAGGATTGTCTTGACCATCGATCGTTCCGGTTTTCAGAGCCAGATAAACTTCACCGAATGCCATGGGTGTTGGGTTGGCTCCGAGTGCCTTACCCATGTCAAGGAATGTCTTGTTGTTTGGCATTCTGAGCTTCACGCCTTTGAGCTGTTCTGGTCTTTTCACTGGACCAACCTTTTCCACCAAATTCAGCTCACGCGTGCCGAGGTACCAAACATCGAGCACTCTCAAGCCAGTCTTAGCCGCCAACTTGTCGAACATATTTTGAACCATCTGGCTGCTCATCACACGATACATGTGGTCCAGATCTTTGAAGACATATGCGGCTTCAAAGACTCCGAATTCTGGCATTGCACCAAGGTCTGCAAACCAAGAAGGTGAACCATCGCCAGCCATTTCGAGATCTCCACGCATTACAGCCAGCAACCCAGTTTTCTGGTCTCCTAACTGTCCAGAATGGTATACCTCGACTTTGATTGCGCCAGAGCTGAGCTCCTGAACGATCTCAGCGAATTTTTCCATCGCAAGAACTTGTGGTTGTGCTGGAGCTGCCACCGTGTTAAACCTTAGGGTGTATTTTGGAGCCGCAAGTGTGAATTGAAGAGCCAGTAAAACGATAAGAGCGAAAAGAACCTTCTTCACACCAATCCCTCCTTCCCACGTTGAGCATGGACAACGTGTTGGATCTTACAAAGTCTGCAGAACTCTGCTAATTCTTTGACATAATCTCCATAGACTCCATGAATGTGGTTTGATCCATATGTTGCCAAAAATTCGTCAACAGAAACGTGCAGACGTGCAAAAGCGTGTGGCCATTCGATCTGTGTGTTTGCAGCCTTTTGTTCGTTCTTTTTTTCGCCGAAATCGAGAAATTCACCTTTGATGATCATCATAACATATTCACCGTTTTTGCGTGTGAGGCGAGCCAATGTAACCTCTCCTGGTGCTGCTATGTGTCTTACAGATGCTCCACCCGCAGGAAAGTAGAAGCTCTCTGGATAAAGTTCCACCTTTGCCAGATTCACTGCTGGATCATAGGACTTTGCCGCAAAAAAGGTTGCGTGTTCGCCGGAGTTGCACAGATCGAAAAATCCATCTTCAAAGTCATAATGTCTCACGTCTGCGAACAGAACAGGCTGGTTGGAGATAAGTTTTAATATTTGCATAGTTAGGGCACCGTCTGAGTCTGCCTCAGTTGCACATACGATTGGTTCTTTTGGACCATCGAAATCATATGGATCGTTCATAATGGCTTCTGTGAGATCCATCGTCACAAAATGCTCTGTCAGCTCTGGCTGTGCTTTGATGCCAACGAAATCGAGTTCGAGTTCTTGGCACATCTTTTTAACTGCGTAATAGCTCTTGATCTGGAGCTCTAATTTTTCTGGTGTGAGTTGTTTACCATCGTAATGAATTTTCTTCACCATTCTTTCAAGCCATTCTCTTGCACGTTTTGCTTTTTCATCTGAAACGTCTTTGCTCTTCTCAATGATCTCTAATTGATCTATGTGTTCTATGTCTATACCAAAGAGCTTGTTCCACAAATCTACATTGGGCACCGCGGTGTACATACCCATCGATCGGCCACCGAAAAGACCGTATCTCTGTCCCTTCAGAAGATTCTTGGCAGTTGCCGCACGGACAAAGGATAGAATCTTCTTCAGCACTAAAGGATCTCTGACATCTCCCCAAACTCTGTGAGTTTGAGTACCGTCTTGGTCGAGTGCACCAGCAGCGGCGAGCATTCCCACCATTCCCGGATATTTTGGGTTGATGTTTCCGAACAGTAAAAATGGTCCAGGGGCAAACTTACTCGCGATGACACTGAAATGGGGAAATGCCCAGACTGCGTAGTTGAAAATCGTCATCTGGACACCTTTGTTTCGCAAGTAAATAGCTTCTTCTTTAGCGATAGATGGCTTGTGAATTATTCGATTTGCAGTGATGATCTCTATCTCTCCGGTAGATTCAAGTGCATCTGCAAGGGTTCTTTCAAAACTTTTGTTTATCTCCACCAGTTCTTTGTTCACGTACTCTCTACCGTCTGAAAAGGTGAGAATGCCAACCTTTCTTTTCAACAGTAACACCCCCTTCTTAGAAAAGCAACGCATTCGTTTGCGTGATCCAAAATTAGCATAACTCTTGAAGTATAAAAAAGCAAGCCAAGAAATTTGGCGCAAGAGTGAGGAAACGAGAGATTTAAGATGTTATTCGCCGAAAATGGACTTAATGGGACAGATATCGAGATTGAGCGGTTCTGGAAATGGGGTAGAATAAAAACCAGAAGGTTGCTGTTGGCAAGATTTCCATCAAGCAGAGGTGTGACGATTGAAGATAAAGATCAAAGATATCGCCAAAGTTATCGGTGTGAATGCCTCGACAGTTTCAAGGGCTTTGAACGGAAAGCCCGGGGTAAGTGAGCAGCTAAGGGAAAGGATAATTAAAACAGCCCAACAGATGGGTTATTCACCAGATATGGCTGCCATGGGCTTGAGGAAGGGCAAAACCAAGATAGTGGGAGTCTTGATACCAGATATAGCCAATCCTTTCTTTGCACAAATCGTTCGAGCGATGGAAAAGGTTCTCAATCCTGTTGGTTATCATTTGCTTTTGTGCTCAACCGATGAAAACCCTCAACACGAAACAGACAATCTTAAGACGCTCGTTAGTCAAAGAGTTGAAGGCATCTTAGCTGCACCTGTTGATTCTGGGGGTAACAAATCGCTGTATTCGAAGATACTCGAAAGCAAGATACCACTTGTCTTTTTCGATAGATTGGTACCAGATGTAGAGACAAGTTATGTCATCACAGACAACGAATCTGGCGTGAGAGATCTTGTAGAGTACCTTTACAGATGTGGACATAAAACTTTGGGAATTGTCACGCTTCGTGAAAGGTCTTTCACAGGCAGGATGAGACTCACAGGCGCTCTGAAAGCCTCTTCAGAGCTTGGCATTGTGGTGAAGGAAAAATGGATTGTCGATGGAAGATCAACTCAAGAGGGTGGTTACGAAGCTGCAAGAAGACTCTTTGCGATGGAGGAGAAGCCAACAGCCTTGATCGTTGGGAACAATTTGATGATGCTCGGTGTTTTGAAGGCATTGAAGGACTTTGGATTGAAGGTGCCAAGAGATCTCTCTGTTGTATCCTTTGATGATTCATACTGGAATCAAATCTTTGATCCTCCAATCACTTGTGTAGCGCAAGAACCTGAACAGATGGGTTTGATCGCAGCAACTTTGCTGCTTGACAAGATAATGCACGGTGGGAAGATCAGTAAGACCGTTCTGAAAGCTCATTTTGTTGAGAGACAGTCGGTGGCGAAAATATGAGGGGCATTCACTGCCCCTCTTTGAAGATTATTCCATATTCATCTGCATCGACTATGATCTTAGAATTCTCCTTGAACTCCTGCGATATAATCTTGTCTGCTAATGGAGCTTCTATTTCGTTTTCTATAACTCGTTTCAATGGTCTCGCACCCATCGCTGGTATGTAACCACGTCTGGCAAGATAGTCTTTTGCTTGTTCGGTGATCTCGATCCTTCTCTTTTGATCTTGAATTCTCTGCGAGAGTTTTTCAAGTTGTAGTTCAACGATCTGCTTCATATGTTCGATTGACAATGGTTTGAAGATGATCGCTGCATCAATCCTGTTTATGAATTCGGGTTTAAAGTACTTTTTCATCTCTTCTTCGATGAGTGCAGTTAAATCTGTCAAGCCTTCTTCGAGTGCGTCGAGTATTTGCTCACTTGCGATATTGCTTGTCATTATTATGATGGTATTTTTGAAATCGACTGTGTTACCCTTGCCATCTGTTAATCTGCCGTCGTCAAAGACTTGAAGCAGTACATTGAAGACCTCTTGGTGAGCCTTTTCTATTTCGTCGAGCAGTACAACGCTGTACGGTCTTCTTCTAACTTGTTCTGTGAGCTGTCCACCCTCTTCGTAGCCCACGTAACCTGGTGGTGCACCTATCAATCTGCTTACGGTGTGCTTCTCGGTATATTCACTCATATCGATTCTTATTAGGGCGTCCTCACTACCAAAGAGAACTTCAGCGAGAGTTTTAGCTAATTCTGTTTTTCCAACACCAGTCGGACCCAAGAACAAGAAGACGCCGTTTGGTCTTTTTGGATCCTTCAAGCCTGCCCTTGCCTTTCTTATGGTCTGCGCTACTATTTTCACAGCATCCTCTTGATCGATGATTCTCTTGTGGAGTAGTTGTTCAAGATTCATAAGTTTTTCCCTTTCAGACTCAAGCATTCTTGAAACGGGAATACCTGTCCAAAGTTCGACAACTTTTGCTATCTCGTTCTCATTAACGACCTTACCGTCGCCCTGTAGACGCAGCCCAGAGGCAGCCTCGTCTATCAGATCGATCGCCTTGTCGGGCAGAAATCTGTCTGTTATGTACCTTGCACTCAAACGTGCTGCAGCAACGAGTGCATCATCTGTGATTTGAACGTTGTGGTGCTTTTCAAACTCCTTTTTGATGCCACGGAGTATCTCTATGGTGTCCTCAACTGAAGGTTCAGGAACTAAGATCGGTTGAAATCTTCGAGCGAGTGCCTTGTCTTTTTCAACGTATTTTCTGTATTCATTAAGGGTTGTAGCACCTATAACCTGCATTTCACCACGTGCAAGTTCTGGTTTGAGTAGGTTTGCCGCATCGACGGCTCCCTCTGCAGCACCTGCTCCCACCACGGTGTGGAGCTCATCGATGAAGAGTATGTACTGTCCTACATTTTTCCTCAAAGCATCTATTAACTTTTTCATCCTTTCTTCGAACTCTCCTCTGAATTTCGTGCCTGCGATGATCCTTCCCATGTCAAGCTTGAGAATTTTTTTGTTCTTCAGGAAGGAAGGTACTTCTTGAGCAACGATTTTTTGTGCAAGTCCCTCAACAACAGCGGTCTTACCAACGCCAGGATCACCGATCAAAACAGGATTGTTTTTGAACTTTCTGCCCAAGATCTGAACAGTTCTTAGAATTTCTTTTTCCCGGCCAATTACTGGTAACAGCTTCCCCTCTTTTGCTAACTTAGTGAGATCCTCTGTGAATTTGAAAAGCACATCCACATTTTCATCTTCGGCGGTTTTGCCGCTGGTGCGCAGTTCTCTAATGGCTTCATAGACTTTGTCTGGTGTAACTCCATGTCTTGAAAGAAGTCTATAGGTCATCGAACTTGGAGCGAGAATCATTCCAAGTAGCAAATGATCTGTGCCAACCTTCTCGTCTCCCATCCTTCTTGCCTCTTTACGGGCTTCTTCAAGAACATATCTCGCATCTGGTGTTATGTAGACCTGTGCAAGTGAGCCAGGTTGTGTAACGTTTCTATCCCTGACACCATATCTACTGACGAAGGAAGAGGTTTCATCCCTGAGATTGTCTATACTCACACCTATTTTTCTCAGAATATCCACCGCAGCGTTCTCGCCATCTTCGAGTATTGCCAGCAGGATGTGTTCAGATGACATTTGATTCTGCGAAAACCTGCTGAGTATATCTTGAACAGAGGCAAGTACGCGCTGAGCACTCTCTGTGTAGTCTTTGAAATCGATCATTGAATCACCTCCCAAATTAAAGGGGCGGTTGCCCGCCCCGAGTCTCACTCAATTTTCACATCTACAACCTTGGCTTTCTTGTCTTCTTTCTTTGGTAAAGTTATTGTCAAGACACCATCTTCGTATTTTGCTTTGACTTTGTCGGCTTCGACATACTCGGGCAAAGACAGAGTTCTTTCAAATTTGCCGTAACACCTTTCCACAACTTTGTAGTTTCTGTTTTCCTTTTCTCGCTCAAGCTTCTTCTCTCCGCTGATTCTTAAGAGACCATCTTCGACCTTTACTTCGAAGTCTTTTTTGTCCATTCCTGGGACTTCTACCTCGATGACCACGGAGTCATTTGTTTCGTAAACATCGATATCTGGTAGGTATGAATAGACTGTACTTTTGCGAGTCACAGGAGTGAAGAAGTCTTCAAAGATCCTGTCGATTTCACGTTGAAGTTCTCTGAATGGTTTCATGAAATCCTCACGCCTTTCGAGCAACATGAAGACCCCTCCTTTCAAAAGTTTTTATTGTGAACTAGATTGTTCTTTTCTGACATTCTCGTACAGGTACTGACCTATTTTCATGCTCTCCTTCTGCAAATCGTCGAAGAGCATTTTTACTCTGGCAATGTCGTCTTTGTTTATGGCTTCTCTGAGATCTTTAACAAGCTCTTCGAGTTTGGATTTCAGATCACTTGGTAATTTGTCACCGTGTTCCTTCAAAGACTTGCTGACACTGTAAGCCAAGTCGTCTGCTCTGTTCTTTAGTTCGACTTCTTCACGTTTTCTCCTGTCTTGCTCTTCGTACTTTTGTGCTTCTTCCATCATCTTTTTGATATCGTCTTCTCTGAGTTTGTGCCTACCAGTCACAACCATTGATTGTTCTTTGTTTGATGCGAGGTCTTTTGCTGAAACGTTTACTATTCCATCACTGTCTATGTCGAAAGTTACCTCTATTTGTGGCACACCTCTGGGCGCCGGTGGTATGTCCACTAATCTGAAGCTGCCAAGGAATATGTTGTCTCTTGCCATCGTTCGTTCACCTTGGTAGACTCTGACTTCAACCTCTGTTTGATAATCCTCTGCGGTTGTGAAGACTTTGCTTTTCTTCACTGGTATTGTCGTGTTTCTGGGTATTATAGGTTCCATCAAACCGCCTTTAACTTCGATACCGAGTGTGAGTGGTGTAACGTCTACCAGAACTATGTCCTTTTCCTTTGCCTCTCCGCCAAGGATTGCCGCTTGAATTGCAGCACCAATTGCAACTGCTTCATCTGGGTTGACGCTCTTATTTGGTTCTTTACCAAAGATGTCGTGTATGATCTTGTGAACCATTGGAGATCGAGTCATACCACCGACCAAAATGACTTCGTCTATGTCTCTCGGTGAAAGCTTTGCGTCACTCAATGCTTTTTCTACGGGTCCTTTGGTCATGTCAAAGAGATCTTTTACCAGAGACTCATACAGAGATCTTGTAAGTCTCATCTCAAGGTGCAATGGACCAGATGAAGTCGCAGTTATGTAAGGAAGACTGATATCAGTTTCAAGTTTGCTCGAAAGCTCTATTTTCGCTTTTTCAGCTGCGTCTCTGAGTCTTTGGAGTGCTTGCCTGTCTTCTCTGAGATCTACCCCATGTTGTTTTTTGAATTCTTCTGCCATCCAGTCAACAATTCTTTGATCGAAGTCGTCTCCGCCAAGGTGGTTGTTTCCAGAGGTCGCTACCACCTGAATCACACCTTCGCCTATTTCAAGGATAGAGACATCAAAGGTACCACCACCGAGATCGTAGACCAACACTTTTTGTTCTTTCTTCTTGTCAAGACCGTATGCGAGTGCAGCTGCAGTGGGTTCGTTTATGATTCTGAGTACATCAAAACCGGCGATCTGACCAGCTTCTTTAGTTGCCTGTCTTTGAGCGTCGTTGAAATATGCAGGGCATGTGATGACAGCCTTCTTGATCTTTCCATTTAGATATTGTTCAGCATCCTTTTTCATCTTCTGGAGAATGTATGCGCTTATTTGCTGAGGAGTGTATTGCTTGTCGTCGATCTTGACTTTGTAATCACTACCCATCTTTCTCTTTATAGACTTGACTGTTCTCTCAGAATTGAGAATCATCTGCCTTTTGGCTGGTTCACCCACGATTATTTCACCAGCTTTGGTGAAGGCAACTATTGAAGGAGTTAGTCTTGATCCTTCGGCGTTGGGTATAACCTCGATCGAACCATCTGGTTTCATCCATGCAATGACTGAGTTTGTTGTACCCAAATCGATACCAACAACGTATTCTCTTTCACTCATCGTTTCACCTCCCAAGAGTTTCCAAGTTCATTATATGCACTCCCAAGTGGTTTGTCAAGAGATGTCGTGATTATTTGGTAAGTGAGATAATCAATTATTTAAGGAAATAGTATGATGATAAATATCTAATTTATTGAAGTGTATAGCAATCGTTACTATAGAGTGCTACCAAGTTGGTTTGAAACATCTGTGCCTGCTTTTGGTATAATTTATAAAAATAGTAACTGAGAAATCGAACTCTGCCACCTTTCATGAAATGAAGAGCTGAGTACATTCCAAGCAAGTGAAGAAACTATTGTCGGTAAGGTGGAGTTGTTTGAATTCTAACCAAGGGGGTGTTACAATGAAGGTCACATGGTTTGGGCATGCGTGTTTTTTGATCGAGAGTTCGCAACTTCGAATCCTCACAGATCCTTTTGACAGTTCTGTTGGATACAAAGTGCCTAATGTGATGGTAGATCTGATCACCGAAAGTCACCAACATTTTGACCACAACGCGCATCACTTGATAAAAGGGAAATTCGAAGTAATCAAGGAAGCAGGTTCTCATGAATTCAGAGGAGCCAAAATAATTGGAATTAAGACCTTTCACGACCCTGAGTCTGGTGTGAAGAGGGGGCAGAACATCGTTTTTGTCTTTGAAGTTGATGGTTTTAGATTAGTACACCTCGGTGATCTTGGCCACGTTCTAAGCCAACCGCAAGTTGATCAACTCAAGCCTGTAGACGTGCTCTTCTTACCAGTCGGTGGAAGCTTTACCATAAGTCCCAGCGAAGCGAAAAAGGTGCTCGATCAGCTTCAACCACATGTGGCAATACCAATGCATTTCAAAACTAAATACATCAAATTTGACATCGCACCCGTTGAAGAATTCACCAAATTGTGCGAGAATGTAAAATATATAGGCAGCAATGTCTTGGAGTTTGGAGCACAAGTCAGAGAGCAGGATAGAACGATCTGTGTATTGAGTATCTGAAGGGAGGCATTCGGTGCAACTGAAGACGCTTTTTGACGAAAAAGCCGTGCGTGAGAGGATCAAGCAAATGGCAAAGGAAATCGAGTCATATTATAAAGACAAGACAGAATCTCTCAACGCAATTTGTGTTCTCAAGGGATCGGTACATTTTTTCAGTGAACTCGTTCTGAACATTGGTATGGATGTCAATTACTCATTTGTGCATGTTTCAAGCTATGCGGGGACGGAATCAACCGGCAGGATAAGAGTCAAATCCTGGGTTGATGAAACACTCCAAGGCAAGTATGTTCTCGTTGTAGAGGATATAGTCGATACTGGAAATACACTCCGATATATACTGTCTTATTTGAAAAAATACAAACCGGCAGATTTGAAGATCGCAGCTTTGATAGAAAAGCAAAAGTACCAACACGGTATACCGATTGACTTTGTAGGCTTCAAGGTGAAGGATGTTTTCTTAGTCGGTTATGGTCTTGATTTTGAAGAAAAATACAGAAATCTGCCATACATTGGTTATATCGAATGAGAAAAGGCTCATTGATAGTTGCGAGTTTAGTGATCTTGGTAATTGTTTTCACTATACTCTTCTCACTTCAGAGGCTTATCGACATGAGAGTCTCCGGTTTTGCCCCACTTCAGAAGGAGAGTATCGTTGACAATGCGCCCACTTCTCGTTGAAGAATTTCTGGATTTCCTTCAAGAAGATCTGCGCAAAGTGATTGCTAAACAGATGAAGAAAAGTGAATTGGTTGAAAATATGCAGGAAAGATATGAGCAAATAGCCGATCCCATTCTGCGGGAAGTTGAGGTTTCAGAAAGGTTGAAACAACTTTCGGAGTACATCGAGGCTATTGATAGCCTCGATGAAGAAAGAACGCTGAAAAGATTGAGAAATTGCTTTGGTATGATAGAACGCCTTCAGGAACAGTATCTGCTCTCAAGTCCAGAATGCTCTGATGCAAAGCAACCAGAGCGTGAAATAAAGTATGCAAAGGGTGTTGGGCCAAGGCGTGAGGCAACCCTGAAAAAGCTTGGTCTTTCTACACTTGGAGATTTGATCTTTTATTTTCCTCGTGACTATGAAGACAGAAGGCGTGTAGTTCCAATAGCCGAAATTCGTCCCGAAGAAAAGGTCACTACCTGTGGGAAGTTACTGAGTGTTGAGACCAAGAGAATTAGTTCCGTAGCGATTACTGCTGCGGTGCTCAGCGATGGTGTCAACCAAATTCTTTTGAAGTGGTTCAATCAGGAGTTCCTTCAAAGGGTTCTGCAAACCATGAAGAACAAAATGGTTTACGTGACAGGGACTGCAAAACGTGGTCAGTTTGGCACAACAGAGATTCTCAATCCAGAGGTTGAACTGTACGATGGTTCTCCGACACTTGAGATTCTGCCAGTCTACCCATTGACAGAAGGAATTAGTCAAAAGGAGCTACGTAAGATCGTCAGGGAGAATATTTCATGCGCCTGTCATTTTCAAGACGAATTGCCCACAGAACTGATGGAACGTAGAAAACTGATCGGCATCTCCACAGCACTTCAAGGAATGCACTTTCCAAAGAGCATCTACCACCTGAAGAAGTCAATCGAAAGACTTGCGTACGAAGAACTCTTCTTGATGCAACTCGCTCTATTGATGTCAAAAAAGTCATTCGAGCAAATAGGAGGTATCCCGAAGAAGATCGAAGGAATACTCGCTCAGAGATTTCTGGAAAGCTTACCCTTCAGGTTAACGAACTCTCAAATTCTTGCCCATCAACAAATAAGACAAGATATGGTCAGTAGCAAGCCTATGAGCAGACTCCTTCAAGGCGATGTTGGTTCTGGAAAGACTGTTGTTTCACAGCTGGCTATAATCGATAACTTCGAAGCAGGATTTCAATCTGCCGTGATGGCTCCAACCTCAATTCTTGCGATACAGCACTATAGGAGAATGGCTCCAACCTTTGAAGATCTTGGAATGAGAACTGCCCTTCTTTTGGGTGAAACATCTTCAAAAGAGAAAGACAGAATAAAACACCTTCTTTCAACAGGAGAGATCTCAGTTGTGGTGGGAACACACACACTCATTCAAGAAGACGTTAACTTCTCGAATCTTGGACTCGTGGTGATAGACGAACAGCACAGATTTGGTGTCAAGCAAAGAGAGGCGCTTGTCAGCAAGGGCAAAGCACTTGATACACTCGTCATGACAGCGACACCTATTCCAAGGACCTTGGCGCTGACCATCTACGGCGATTTGGACATAACAGTTATAGATGAAATGCCCCCAGGAAGAAAGGAAGTCAAAACAATTCTTGTTTCTGTTTCCAAGATCGATCAAGTTCACGATTTCATCAGAAAGGAACTGAAAGAAGGTGGACAAGTATTTGTCGTTTATCCACTGATCGAGGAATCAGACAAAGTCCAGGCGAAAGCAGCAACTCAGATGTATGAACATCTTTCCGAGGAGGTTTTTAAAGATTTCAGGGTTGGGTTGCTCCACGGCAGAATGAGTCAACAAGAGAAAGATAAAGTTATGGAGAGTTTTGCACAGGGTGAATACGATGTGTTGGTTTCAACAACCGTTATAGAGGTGGGTATAGACATTCCAAGGGCTACGGTAATGTTAATAGAGAACCCTGAGCGATTTGGTTTGGCACAGCTTCATCAGCTGAGAGGAAGAGTGGGACGGGGTGAGAGACAAGGTTACTGTTTTTTGGTGGTAGGGAATGTAGCAGAGGATGCACTCGAAAGACTCAGGTATTTTTCTATGACTAAAAACGGCTTTGAAGTTGCAGAGTACGATATGAAGATTCGTGGGCCAGGAGAGTTTCTTGGATTGAAACAACACGGGTTACCAGAGCTACGTGTTGCCGATCTTGTGAGAGATAGGGATCTTTTGTTCAAAGCCCGTGCGGATGCCGAAAGGTTCATTTCAGAGTCAAAGGGGCATCCCATATTTGAAAAGGTTCAGAGGATATATGGAGATAGGTTGAAACTGGTAAAGGTTGGATAACTGGTGGGTGCGGCAGGAATCGAACCTGCGGCCTCTTCCTCGTGAGGGAAGCGCTCTCCCCCTGAGCTACGCACCCATACATGGTAAAATTCTATCACTGTGGGGAATTTTTTGCAACATCTCTTGAGGTGATAATGTGTGAAGGTACTGTTATACGCCGAAGCCACGAGACTGATATCAAAATCCGGTATTGGTACAGCTTATAAGCACCAGATTGAGGCTCTCAGCAGAGCAGGAGTACATTTCACTCAAGATTGGGAGGATGTGTATGATATAGCCCATATCAACACAGTTGGACCAGGTGCCAAGAATGTGGTAAGACATTGCAAGAATAAAGGGATACCAGTTGTGTGGCATGTCCATACAACTCCAGAGGATATAAGAAACAGTTTTGTCTTCAGCAATTTTTACGCAAAATTGTCATGTAGATCGCTCAGGAAAAAATACGCGCAGGCAGATCATTTGATCTTTCCCACCCATTACACTGAAAGTGTGATAAGAAGGCATGGTGTAAAGGTACCAGGTACCGTCATATCGAATGGTGTAGATACTCAAATATTCAAGCAAGACCTTTGTAAAGCGCGAGAATTCAGAGAAAGATTTTCATTGAATGGTCCCATAGTGCTTGGGGTTGGTTTTCCTTTTAAAAGAAAAGGGATACAGGATTTTGTAGAAGTTGCCAGTAAGATGAAAGATGTCACCTTTATTTGGTTCGGTGCGAAGATTTGGGCTTTACTTCCTAAGGATATACGCAAAATACTGAGAGATCCTCCCCAGAACACGATCTTCCCAGGTTTTATTCCGCAAGAAGAGCTAATCGGGGCATACTCTGCCGCAGATATCTTCTTCTTTCCAAGCTATGAAGAAAACGAGGGAATAGTCGTTCTTGAGGCACTTTCCTGTGAGTGTCCTGTGGTTGTTCGAGATATACCTGTCTACAAAGGTTGGCTGGAAAACGGTGTGAACTGTTTAAAGGGTCGTTCAAACGATGAATTTGAACAGATTATAAGAGCTCTTCTGAAAGATAGAGATCTGTCAGATAAAATAGCGACAAATGGTAGAATGGTGGCACTCGAAAGAGATCTTTCTGTCATTGGTGACTCACTTCTGAAGACATACGAAGCTGTTCTGGGACGGTGTAAAAGTTGAAAAAGACACTTGTCAGGTCGCTTTTGGTTATTGCCCTTAGTATTTTGATCATACTATTGATAGCCGGTTTTACGGACATCTCCCAAACAATTAGGGTTTTGAAGAGAGTTTCGGTGACGTGGCTGATTCTTTCCTCTCTTCTACTGATAAGCGATTGGTTTGCAGAGTCTCTCACAGTAAAGGTCTTCGCAGTTTCATATAGAACAAAAGTGAGTCTAAGGTATCTTTTCAAATCGACTCTGATCGGCAACTTTTTCTCAGCGATCACACCTTTTTCTACGGGCGGTCAACCAGCGCAGATTGCCTTTATGAACAAGCGAGGCGTGGAATACGGTGAAGCAACAGCGCTTTTTGTATCACGGTTCATTGTCTATCAAGTGGTCATAACCTGTTTGGGTGTCCTCGGTGTTTATGGGGCTCACGACATACTTTCGAAAAATATAACCAAATTCGCATTGTTAGCCTTTTTTGGTTTCATCTTGAACGGAGCGGTACTCTTTTTTCTTCTGATTTTTTCAATCAACAGACCCTTAGTTGAGTGGTTGGTAAAATCTCTCATAAAACCCTTGAGTTTCCTGAAGATCGTGAAGAATCAAGCAGAGGTCGTTGAAAGGACTCTGCGACAAATAGAACTGTTTCACGGCTGTATGGTGAAATCCATGAGCAACTTGTCACTGCTGTCTGTCGCCTTCTTGACAACTTTCCTTCAGATGCTGTTGCGAATCTCAATTACGTATTTCGTTGCAAGATCTGTACACGTGGAATGTTCATATGTGAGTACAGTTTTATTTCAGATGGTGCTCTTTTTGGTTGTGTCTCTGGTTCCTACACCGGGTGCGATGGGAGCTACAGAGAGTGGGTATGTTCTTTTTTATAGCTTTCTCTTTGGACCAAATACCGTTGCAACCTTGCTTTTGTGGAGATTCTTCACATATTATGCGAATATAATCGTTGGTGGTTTGACAACTGCTCATGAACTGGGTTTGTTGAGTAGATTTGACAGACGATGAACTTTTTGAAAAACGGTGGTATAATGTAAAGTATAGGTGAAGCGAATATTTCAAGGGAGTGGTAAGCTTGGAAAGGGTGATTATCTTGGAAGTGCAGGAACGTGAGATCGAGATCACGACAGACACACCTTTTGTGATAATGTTGAGAGATTTGATGTACGAGGGTGACTGGCAGTCAATGAAACAAGATTTTGGCGATAAGAATTCCATCGCCAAGATTATAGAGGATTGCAAATACATAGAAAGTCACGTGACACTTCTGAATGAAAATGTTTATGAGCCGATTTGTTTTGAGGAACTGCTCGAATGGTTAGAAGAAAATAATATTTCCGCGAGGAATTTCGTTCATGCTTCTTTGAGTGGTTTGTACGATCTTGCACTTGATTATGCCGATAAAGATCTTCACGACGTGGCTTTCAAGATAATAAAGTACATATTGGAAATCGACAAGAACTATGCCCCTGCGTATGAATTACTCGGTTCGTTGCTGCTCGAAAAGGGTGAGTTCGAACAGGGTATAAAGTACTTAGATAAAGCCATAGAGATAGACCCTTGGCTCGTAGAGGCGTATTCATCTCTTGGAGAGGCTTACTACAATCTTGGAGAGTACTTGAAGGCAGCTTCTTATTGGGAGAGAGAGATAGAGTATGCACCTGACAACAAGTTCACTTACTTCATGCTTGCAGAAGCTTATAGAAAAGCCAATCTTTACGATAAGGTTTGCGAGATTCTTGAGCGATTCCTGAAGATTGATCCTAAGAGTATCCTTGCGATTTATGAATTAGCTGAGGCTTACAGAATGGCTGGAAAGGTCCAGCAGTTCAAGGAAATGGAAGAAAGAATACTCAAGATGAGACCTGTTTATGCAAATGATGTGGAAGTGTGGAGCCGCGTTCAGCTCAGGCATGGTAACTATTCTGCAGTAGAAGAAGTAGTTAGTCAAATGCTTGAAGATACCAAGACAAAAGCCCACTTAAAGTTGCTACTCTTCTTGGCGTGTTTGAAGCAAGGAAAGATAGAGCGTGCCAAACAATTGATACAAGAGATGAAGGATCAGAATCTGTGGTATCTGTATGGCAAAAAAGAGTTGTTCTCTGAGTTTTTGACCGAGGAGGAGATGCGCTCTTGTGGCATTTCTTGAGCTTTTTGTTTGGCATCGTGATCGGGAGTTTCTTGAATGTAGTGATATATCGATTACCGAGAAAGAATCTGAGTGTTGTGAAACCAGCTTATTCCGTTTGTCCAAAGTGTGGACAGAGAATAGAATGGTATGACAATATACCCATTATCAGCTACATACTATTGGCTGGAAAGTGCAGAAAGTGTAAGGCTAAGATCAGTCCAAGGTATCCGGTTGTGGAACTTGTGAACGGTTTTTGCTATATACTCAATTCTTACAGAAGTTCGAATTTTATAGAGTTCTTAGCTCTGTCATTGCTGATTTCTTGTTCCCTGATCATCGCTTTCATAGATCTTGAATTCATGCTGATACCAGATGTAGCGATGATTCTTGTCGCGTCGGCAAGTTTTGTCTTGTGGCTCTTGAGCGGGGCGAACCTTTTCAATTTGGTCGCTGTCGTTGCTGTGACAGCACTGCTTTTGATCCTGATGATTGCCTACAGAGGTGGTATGGGTGGAGGAGACGTGATCTTAATGGCAGCACTGAGTCTAAGCCTTGGAATTGTTGGATCATTTTACACATTGATCTTTGCCTCTGTGAGTGCAATTCTTTATGCCCTAATAAAGAGTAGAGGGAAATTATCTATGAAGCAGAAGATACCATTTGGTACCTTTCTTGCACCAGCTGGTTATGTAATGATCTTTATTCAGAAATACGTATCGATGTGGTAGAAGTGAAAGCCTTGTTTTTCGTTTTCATTTTTTTAATGATCTTATTTTTTTATCTGTATTTTCCATTGAAATATTATGCTATTGTAAAGGAAAACTGTGGATCTATTGATCCACTGTTGATAATTGCTTTGATAAAGGTGGAAAGTAACTTCAGAGAGAAAGCAGTTTCTCGCGCTGGTGCGATTGGACTGATGCAGCTTTTGCCGAGTACAGCGGCGTGGATTTGTCAAAGGTCCGGTTTTTCGAGGGATATTGATATAACCTCTCCGGTTGACAACATAGTTGTAGGTATTGAGTATTTGCGTTACCTGATAGATCTGTACGACGGTAACATAGAATTGGCGTTAAGAGCGTACAACTGGGGACCCGCAAGAGTAACTCAGCAAAGTGATGTGGCTGGAGAATATCTTTCAAGAGTGAAACTGTATCACAGAATTTACAGAATTCTGTACTTTTGGGTGAGGTGAGAGTTTGAAGGTTGTGACAGCACAAGAGATGCGGGAGATAGACAAAATCTGTTCGGAACAATTCGGTATTCAATCTTCTCTGTTGATGGAACGAGCGGGTTTATCTGTTGTACTTGCGATCGAGCAGAATTTTGGCGACATCACCAACCAATCTTTCCTCGTGTTGTGCGGGCAGGGCAACAATGGTGGAGACGGTTTTGTCGTGGCCCGAGATTTGCTTGAATACACAGACTATGTGACCACAGTTTTTGTAGGAGACGAAGAGAAACTCTCACCTGAATCTATTGAGAATCTGAAAAGGCTGAAGGCACTGGGAGCTGATGTTAGAAAGATCCCAAAAGACATCAACCTTGATGAGCTTGCAGAGTTGTTGAAAAAGAGTGATATCGTGGTAGATGCTCTACTCGGTATTGGAGTGAGAGGAGAGGTTCGAGAGCCGATATCGCAGATCATAAAGCTTCTAAATCTGTACTCAAAATATGTTGTTTCTGTTGATGTGCCCTCTGGTATTGAGACTGATACTGGTTCTGTGCTCGGTATAGCTGTGCAAGCTGACATGACTGTGACCTTTGGTCTTCCTAAGGTTTGCCACCTTCTGTATCCCGGTAGGGAGCTGTGTGGCAAACTCAAGGTAGCGAGTATAGGAATACCGAGGTTCTTGAGAGAGTCTGAACAGATCAAGAGACAGATAATTACAAAACAACTGGTTAGATCACTTTTGCCAAGACGATCCAGAGATTCACACAAAGGGAGTTATGGGAAGGTTCTCGTGATAGCTGGTTCTATCGATTATCCTGGTGCTGCTGTTCTGACGAGTACAGCGGCTTTGAGGGTGGGGTGTGGATATCTTCAACTTCTGAGTTGTCCTTCAGCTTGTGCGATTGCAGTCACACGAGAACCGGGTATCGTGGCAAGAACGATCAACCATGAGCACTTCACAGGGGAAGACACAGAATTGGCACTCGAGATGGCACAAGACGCCGACGCAGTTGTCATAGGACCGGGTATGACTTGTAACGAAGATACGATAGAATTCTTCGAGAGATTTATCGTGAATCTCAAAAAACCTGTGATCGTCGATGCCGATGGATTAAACTGTTTAGCCCGAAAACCTCAGATTTTAGATAAAATCATCGCACCTGTTGTTCTGACGCCACACCCTGGTGAGTTTGCGAGACTGCTTCACAGAGAGATTGGTGAGGTAAAGTACAACTACTTGCTTGCCGAAGAGTTTTCACGTAAATACAATGTGGTTGTCGTTTTGAAAGGGGCAACTACTCTGGTGGCATCTGTGAACGGTACATTTTTCAATTTGACTGGCAATTCATCTTTGGCTAAAGCAGGAACAGGAGATGTACTCTCAGGTATGGTAGCCGGTTTGGTGGCACAAGGAATGGATGTAAAGGACGCATCAGTGAGTGCTGTCTACTTGCATGGAGTTGCCGCAGAGCATTATAATTCAAGGGAGGGTACAATGCTCACGAGTGAGTTACTGAATCTGATTCCTTCTGCCATAAAGGAGGTGGAAAGTTGAGCGACGTAGTTGAGAGGGTGGTGAGGGATTTAATAAGAAACAATCAACTCTCCAGAGCAAGGGCTGTCTTGAGCCTTTTCCAAGATGAATATCCACATCTGCTCCTTGAGCTCGAAGCAGCTTCTGGAAACTGGAGAATGGTGCCAAAGATCTACGAAAGGCTGTCTGATGAACGCAAAGAAGAATACAAAACCCTCTACAAGACGGCCGTTGAGAGGGTAAGAGCAGACTATGTCGACGATGTGAAAGAAGCCTTTGAAGAGATTTCTAAGAACAACTTTGAAGGTGGTATGGCTATTCTTGAAAGTGTTTCAAAAGCGTATCCTGAACTTTCTGAAGCTATTGCCTTGAAACTCGAGCTCGCACGTCGCAAGAAGGATAAAGCAAGGGCAAAGATCTACGAAGAAGCACTCAAAAAGATCGATGCTTCTCACCCACTTCTGGTTACAAAACCAGAAAAGGTATCAAAGTCTGCAAACACTGATATAGTCTTACTCGTTGGTATTCTCGCCACACTTGTAATAGCACTGGTTGGGGTTTTTCTGAGTCTTTCTCAATCGAGTAGGATGTCGGGTATGAACGCAGAGATAGTACGGCTGAAAGATCAGTTTGTCAAGCTTGACTCATCTGTTGCCGAGATCAAAAACTCTCTTTTGGATTCCCAGAGACTATCTGTTTTGGAAGAAAAGATTGACAGAAATTCCCAGCAAATCTCCACCTCCGCTGAGAGAATTTTAGAATTGATTCAGTCTATGAAATCCACCAATTCTGAAGAACTCAAGTCACTCAAGGAGGAAATAACTAAACTCTTGGTTGCCAATGTGAGCAAGCAGCAAAGAGTGAATCTCGTGTTGTCGAAAGATTTGGACGCAGAACTCAGTAAATCACTTTGGTTGTTTGGATACAGACTGTACAAATCGGGTTACTACCAAGATGCTTATATCATTTTGAACAACGTCTCGAGTATTCTCAGTGGTAGTGGTTTGTACTTTGAAGATGATGCTTACTATTACATGGCATTATCTGCTTATGAAGCTGGTGACATGGCAGCAGCCAAGGAAGCTTTTCGGGCGTTTCTGAGCATTTATTCAAACAGTGAATATGCACCACACGCGAGGTATTTTCTGGCAAAAGTAAATGGGAGATGAAAGATGAACTGTGATTTTCTCTCGTACTTCATAAAGCCTCAACAGTATTCGATGCCTGTGAACTGGCACGAGATTTTCCAGACAAAAGGAAAACTCGCCGTTGAGATTGGTTTTGGTAGCGGCGAGTTTCTTGTTTCTCTTGCGAAGCAGCAGAAAGATCACAACTTCGTTGGATTTGAGACATCGATCACATCTCTTGTGAGAATTCAGAAAAAGATACACAGCGAATCTTTGGGAAATATAAGAGTTGTACTTGCCGATGGCAGATTTGGCTTGAGAGAATTCTTCACTGATAATTCTGTTGACCAAGTGTACACGAACTTTCCTTGCCCGTGGCCCAAAAAATCACACAAAGACAAGAGATTCACAAATCAAGGTTTTGCTGAAACCTTAGCCGCAGTTTTGACTCTCGGTGGGACCTTTCAACTCGTCACAGACGTACAGTGGTACGCACAACAAATGAAAGATGTTCTGCTTTCGACAGGATCCTTTGAATTGCTTCAGTTCAACGAGAACAGTGAGACTGTTGTTGGTACAAGATATGAGAGAAAGTGGATTTCTGAAGGTAGAAAGACGTACACCTTGTTAGTGAGTAAGGTTGCTCACAAAACTGTTGAAAGATGGAGTTGGGAGGATGATTCGATGCCTCATGTTCATTTGAACAGGGCAGATACAGATAAACTCGTGACATTGGCAGGAGTGGTTTTCAAACACAATAAAGGAGTTTTTGTAGTGAAAAGAGTCTACAAGTGTGATGAAGGAGAGTATCTTCTGAGAATGGTATCGAACGAAGATGGTTTTCAGCAGAGATATTTCATAAGTGTTGAGAGAGAAAAAGAAGGCTGGCTTGTGAAACTCGATCCTGATGCTCTTGCATACCGAACACCGGTGGTGAAATTCTCTGTCAGGAAAATAGCAGAGGTGATAGCTTCTTGAGATTTTCTGTGCTGGGCGCGGGCAGTTGGGGAACCGTCTTTGCAAAATTGTTAGTTGAGAATGGTCATGAAGTTTTGCTATGGGCAAGAAGAGAGGAGCTCGCAGAAGATATAAACAAGAATCATGAGAACATAGAGTATCTGCCAGGTTTGAAATTGCCCCAAAATCTTGTTGCCACGTCGAGAATTTCTGAACTTGAAGGTTTTTCTGAAAATTTCGTAATAGCAGTTCCTGTTAAATATATCGAAGAAGTGCTTGAGAAATTCAGCGAGAAACCGAAAACTGTTGTAAATCTTTCGAAAGGTATAGACAGCAAGCTGAGGTTAGTTAGCTCGATAGTTCGCTCTCGTTGGCAAGGCGTCGAATATTCAGTGCTCTCAGGACCATGTCATGCTCCTGAGGTTGCAATAAGGCTCCCTACCTCTGTGGTAATTGCCTGTGAGAATCAACAGCTGGCAAGAGAACTTCAATTAGCTTTCAGCAACGAATATTTCAGAGTCTACACATGTGAAGATGTCTTGGGAGTTGAGATCAGTGGGGCTGTAAAAAATGTCATAGCGATAGCAGCCGGAGTTATCGACGGGCTTGGACGTTGGCACAACGCCAAGGCTGCCTTGATAACTCGGGGCTTACACGAAATAGGCAAATTTGGACTGGCTTTCGGTTGCAAAAGTCCACTGACCTTTATGGGTCTTGCTGGTATGGGTGACTTGATTGTGACCTGTACCAGTACTCACAGCAGAAACAGATATGTTGGTGAAATGGTTGCTAAGGGAGTGAAGTTGGTAGATGTTCTAAAAGACATGAAGATGGTTGCTGAAGGTGTACATACAGTTAAGCCTCTCCTTGAAATTGCAGAGTTATTGAAAATCGATGTGCCCATATGTCGGCAAGTTTATGAAGTTCTTTTCATGGGCAAGGAACCGTCTCAAGCTATTACTGAACTGATGAAAAGACCATTGAAGATGGAAATAGAATTCAAACAGATTGATTCAAGACACGATCTGTCAGGTATTTAACGAGTTGATCAATTTGGTTCTTCACGATGATATTCCCACTGTTGAGTAGTTCCTCTACCTTCTGCAGTGTGTGTGAAACAGTTGGATGGGATCTGTTAAAGAGTTCGGCAATTTGCCTGAGTGAAAGCCCAAAATGGTTCTTTGCGACATACATTCCCACCTGTCTTGCGTTGAGAACTATTTGTTTCTTACTCTTGCCGACTATCTCCTCTGGGGTTACACCGAAAACTTTGCACAAAGTGGTTATCAGTTTCTGCTGGGGTAATTCCTTCGGCGCTTGAATTGTTGCAACGGAAAGGAGTTCTGCTGCCTTTTGCACATCTATGTTCTCGTTAGAAATCTGTTGGTACATTATGAGTTTCACAAGAGCACCACGCAGTCTCCTCAGATTGTCAGAAAAGTTGCTCGCTACTAATCTCAAGACATCCTCTTGCAATTGAGCGCCTTCAAGCTGTGACATCTTACTGGCGATCTTGAGACAGGTTTCTTCGTCGGGCTTCTCTATTTTTGCAACAACGCCCATCTGAAATCGCGATACAAGTCTGTCTTGAAACTTCTCGAGTTGTTGCGGATCGCGATCAGAGCATACTACTACTTGTTTTCCAGCGTTGTACAGTTCATTGAAGGTGTGAAATAATTCGGTTTGAATGCCAGATTTTCCGATCAAGAACTGAACATCATCGAGCAAGAGTACGTCGATTTTGTTCCTGAATCTTTCTCTGAACTCCTGTACCTGGTTTTTCTTTATTGAATCCACGAGTTCGTTTAGAAATCTTTCACTTGTGAGATATATCACCCTCAAATCAGGTTGATGTCTGAACAAGTAGTGACCAATTGCCTGTGCCAAGTGAGTTTTGCCGAGTCCAACGCCTCCATGTAAGAAGAAAGGATTGTACTTTCCGGGGTTCTTTGCAACTTCGAAAGCCGTGCTGTAAGCAAACATGTTGTTTGGACCCACAATGAAGTTTTCAAAAGTGAGAATGGGGTTCAGTGGAGTCAATACCAAAGGCCTTTTCTTCACCAAAGGTTCATTTTCGTCTGATTCTTCCTGTGGCTGAGTTGGGGCGTAATCTATTTGAAAGCTCATCTGCCTCTCGAAAACTTCTTTCAAAGTTTTAGATATCAAGGCACCGTACTTTTTCTCGAGCCAGTCCCTGATGAAGAGATTTCCAACCTGGAATACCACGTGATCTGTCTTGATCTCTTTAACATCGAAGGTTCCAAACCAACTTTCCCACACTCTTCGGTTCAATTTTGATTTTAAGGATTCGATAATTTTCTCTCTCATAAAGAATGCTCCCCACGAAGTTGAACGATGATATCAGGTAGGTACAGATATTATTATGTACCCTTTGGGAGGTTACTTCAAGGAACAGAATTGTTTATGTTCTAAAAACTTTCCACTTTGGTTGAGAACATCAGGTGGGATGAGAAGAAGAGGCGGCCAACCGCCTCTTTGTTACTCCTCAATTGTGATTGCACCTGTCGGACAGCTGTCAGCTGCGTCCTTAGCACAATCAAGTTCGGTTTCAGGTTGCAAAACCTTTGCCTTCCCGTCATCTCCAAGTTTGAAAACGTCAGGACACAGACTTTCACAAACTCCACAACCAATGCATGCTGCTTCATCAACTCTGACCTTCATCCGTACACCTCCTCTGAATATTGGGACGTCAACCCGAATCTATTATACACTTGGTTGACTTTCTCTCATTCTCTGGGATAAATGAGATTCTATCTCAAATAGAATCAAAGTTCCTGTCTCTATCTGGCATAAAACTGTGTGTCACTGAATTGTTTTGACTCAAATCGGTACGAATATACTATCTTCTGTTATCATCAACTGCAGATCATTCCTTTTTCTCTCGTGTCCATAGAGTGTTACTCAATGGATATAAACCAAGAGATTACCATAATTTTAGGGTATCGCATGAAAGAATTAGTTGTGCGTCACTTTTTGCCTTAACAGAAATGCACAGAACAATTCTTATCCAATTGATAAGATTTTCTGAACTTTGGCATTCACGATTACTCCATAAAACGACTATGCTCCGTTTTTCTGTTACAAAGTGTTACTACACTGGATTAATAAGGAACAGTCAATCTTAGTGATGTTTTTTGTCTTTGTGAAATGTGGTAAACTAAAACAAGGAGGTGTAATTGTGAGAAAATTGGTTTTTGTGTTACTTTTTGTACCCATTTTCGGATTAGCGGCAACACCTACTGAAAGACTGACCGGAGCTCTATCCATACTCAAAGAACTTTCAAATATACCCGACAGTGGTGCCTTTGCTGAGCTTCTTCGCCAGTCTGAAGGCATCGCCATATACCCATCACTGATAAAGGTTGGATTGGTGATCGGTGGTCAGTACGGCGAGGGTTTGGTCTTCAAAAGAGATATTCCCAATGGCAAGTGGTATGGACCTGTGTTTGTCAAGTTGACCGGTCTTAGTTTGGGCGCTCAGATTGGTGTTCAGAATGTTGGCTTGGTGTTGGTGCTCATGAACGAAGATGCTGTCAAGAGTTTTACCTCGAGCAATGTAACATTAGGTGGTAACATAAGTGTTGCCGCAGGTCCAATGGGAAGATCTCTTTCAGCAGATACTGATTACAAACTCCAAGCGGCTATATACTCGTACTCTGTTAGCAAGGGATTTTTCGCTGGGTTGTCTTTGCAAGGATCGGTTGTTCAAGTAGATGAAGACGCAAACAAGCAGTTTTACGGTTCGTCTGTATCTGCGGTAGATCTTTTGAAAGCAGAATCAAAGTCAAAAGAAGTTATCGACCTTGTCAATTACCTGAACAGTTTGATATATCTGCAACCGGCTATGTGAGGTCTAATCTTGACCACTCACTAAGTGAAAGAGATTTGAACTCTCTGTGGGGGCACTTTAAGTGTTCAAGCTTGTCAGTGAATATGAGCCAACAGGTGATCAGCCACAAGCTATAGAGAATTTGGTAGAAGGTATAGACAAGGGTTACAGATTCCAAACATTAGTTGGTGTGACTGGTAGTGGTAAGACTTTCACGATGGCTAATGTGATCTCTCGTTTGAACAGACCTGCTCTTGTCATATCTCCTAACAAGACTCTTGCAGCACAACTGTATGGAGAGTTCAAAGGTTTCTTTCCACACAACAAGGTTGAATATTTCATAAGTTACTACGACTACTATCAACCAGAGGCTTATGTTCCAACAAGAGACCTTTACATAGAAAAAAATGCGGATATAAACGATGTACTGGTCAGAATGAGAATGTCTGCCTTGAAATCGGTTCGAACAAGGCGGGATGTAGTTGTAGTTGCCAGTGTCTCAAGCATATACGCTTCAGGAGATCCTACGGATTTCGACAAGATGAACATCCAACTTCACGTAGGACAAAAGATCTCACCACAGGCGATCGCACAAAGACTGGCGAGAATAGGCTATGCCAGAAGCAGCGAGATAACCGTTAAAGGTTGTTTCAGAATAAGTGGCGATGTGTTGGAGATATATCCAACTTACCAAGATGAAGGTATAAGAGTTGAGTTCTTCGGTACAACTATAGAGAAGATAGAATCTTTTGACAAACTCAACCGTTCACTTATCGAGGAACTTTCAAAGATAACAGTTTATCCAGCAGTTGAGTTTATCACAACTGAGGAAAAAGTTAAGAAAGCAGTTGAATCGATCAAAGTCGAGCTTGAGGAAAGACTTAGAGAGCTTAAGAATCAAGGGAAACTCTTAGAAGCTCAAAGGTTAGAGCAGCGGACAATGCATGATATAGAACTGCTCTCCACGCTTGGTTTCTGTCCCGGTATAGAGAATTATTCAAGACACTTCGACGGAAGACTGCCTGGAGAACCACCTTACACCCTGTTGGATTATTTCGACAAAGATTTCATAGTTTTTCTTGATGAATCTCACATAGCAGTTCCTCAACTCAGAGCGATGTGGCGCGGAGAGTTTTCGAGGAAGAAAAACTTGGTTGATTATGGTTTCAGACTCCCATCGGCTTATGACAATCGACCATTGACCTTTGAGGAGTTCCTGAAAAAGGTCCCACAAATTGTATTTGTTTCGGCGACACCGGGGCCTTTCGAATATCAAGTGAGTGAACAGATCGTCGAGCAGATAATTCGTCCCACAGGACTCGTTGATCCTGAAGTTGAGGTTCGTCCAACTAAGTATCAGATAGACGATCTGGTAAATGAGATAAGAGAGATCGTGCGGCGAAATGAAAGAGCGCTTGTGACAGTATTGACAAAGAAGACAGCCGAAAGATTGAGTGAATATCTCACTGAGCTCGGTATAAGATCTCTGTACATTCACTCTGAGCTTGATGCAATAGAAAGGATAGAGGTTCTGAAAAAACTGCGTCGAGGTGACGTTGATGTTGTGGTGGGTATAAATTTATTGAGAGAAGGACTCGATCTTCCAGAGGTATCCTTGGTTGCCATACTGGATTCAGATAAAGAAGGTTTTCTCAGGTCTGAGACCACGTTGATACAGATCATTGGAAGGGTTGCAAGAAACTTGAATGGAAAGGTTCTGATGTACGCTGATAAGGTCACCCCAGCCATGCAGAGGGCAATTGATGAGACAAATCGAAGGAGAAATATACAGATAGAGTACAATCAAAAACATGGTATAACTCCAAGAACGATAGTCAAACCACTTCAGATAGAGATATTTGAAAAATTCATTCAGCAACCAGAACAGGTTGATTACACAGAGTTGGCTAAGGACCTCACAAAAGAAGAGTATCTGAGTTTATTGGAAGAAGAGATGTACAAAGCTGCAAGCGAACTTCGATATGAAGATGCGGCGAAATTGAGAGATGAGATCTTCAGACTAAGAGAGGAGTTGAGAGAGTGAAAATCATATGCGAGGCCGCAAAGAGGGCTGGTGACTTCGCAAGAGATAGATTCGACAAAGAACACAAAGTTGATTACAAGAGTAGGGTGTCAGATGTAGTTACAGAAGTAGATCTTGCCTGTCAAGAGATTATCGTAGACACCATTTCGAAATATCTGCCAGAGGCGATGTTCGTGCTCGAGGAAGGTAGTGACAGCGCAAGAGTTCCTGATGCCGAGTGTATATTCGTGGTCGATCCAATAGATGGAACTTTGAATTACAGTCATGCACTTGCTTACTTTGCGGTCAGCATCGCCAGGGTAGATTACAGAGAAATAACAGAAGCAGCTGTTTATCTGCCTATGAGCAACGAGTTGTTCTACGCGAAGAAGGGCTTAGGAGCTTTTCTGAATGGTGAACAGATTTTCAATCGAAAGAGTCCGTCGTTGGAAAAAGCCTTTTTGGTGACTGGTTGGCCCTATGATGAATCCCTTTTCAACTGGACTTTCACAGCTATAGAAAGGCTGGCACGAAAGACTCAGGAGATAAGAATACTTGGTTCTTCGGCAGCTGAACTCTGTCATTTGGCTTGTGGAAAGTTTGATGGGTACTGGGAGGTTGGACTCAAACCTTGGGACACAGCCGGAGGGGTCCTTGTAGCGAAAGAGGCAGGTGTCGTGGTCAGTGGAATTCAAGGAGACTATGATTTTGAATCTGGTGAAGTTTTGGCCGCTGTTCCTTCTATACACGAAAAACTGAGAGAGATACTCAAAGAGGCCAAAAGATGAGACCATTGATCATCGTTGAAGGGACTGTTGGCGCGGGTAAGACTACTTTGATAAATCGTTTGGCTGAAAGATTGTCGCTTGAGCCTCTCTATGAATTGACTGATCAAAAGTTGTTGCAAATACTCGAAAAATTCTACGCAGATCCGACTAAATGGGGTTTTCAGTTACAGATATACTTTTTGACAAAGAGATTAGAACAGATGAAAATTGGCTGTGAAAAGCAAAATGTAGTAATGGATCGTTCAATCTTCTGTGATCACATCTTTCCAACTGTTCTGTTCAAAAGAGGTGAGATGACAGAACTCGAATATCTGATCTACAAAGAATTGTACGACCAGTTGATCGATCTGTCATCACCACCACAACTGATGATTTACTTAAAATGCAGTACGCAGACTGCTGTTGAAAGAATAAAAAAGCGAGGCAGACTTTGGGAACTTCAGATAGATCAAGAATACTGGGAAAGACTCAATCAAGAGTATGAAAATTTCTTTTCAAATTACGATCTCTCCTCTCTTTTGATAATCGATTCAGACTCGGTAGACCAAAATTTCGAGGGGGTCGATTCGTTGATCCGGCAGATTTTAGAAGACTCGCAAAAGGCCGTTTACGAATACGATGGTAGATCGTTGAAAAGGAGTGTTAGATGTGCTTGAAATCGTTGTCGAAGGTACCGTGGGGGCTGGCAAGACAACTTTGGTGGAAATTCTGGAAAAGGAAAGAGGTATGAAGGGTTTCTACGAAATGGGCGATGAGCTTGCGGATCAAATACTCGAGAAATATTACAAGGACAAGCACAGATGGTGTTTGACGATGGAGCTTTATTTTCTGCACAAACGTTTTTTGCAGGTCAGGGAGGCAAGTCAGACAGATAGAGCCGTTATGGATCGTTCTATGACAGGCGATTTTGTGTTCGTAAAAATGCAGAAACAACTTGGTTTTTTACAACCGGTCGAATACTCTGTCTATGAGAATTTTTACAAAACGATGGTTCAGATATTACCATTGCCGAAGTTGCTGGTTTATATAAAATGTTCTGTGGAAACAGCGCTTCGAAGAATTGAGAAAAGAGGCAGAGCTTACGAACTTTCTGTTGAAAGGTCTTATTGGGAACAACTCAACTATTACTACGATATGACATTTCTTGATGGTTCCAATCACAGTGTGCTCGTTATAGACGGAGATCAGATAGATTTTGTCGAAAATGACTCTCATCGTACCCTTGTTCTCAACGCGATTGATAAATGCATGAACTCTAATGGGATCTACGTTCTAGATGAAACCGGTCTGAGATATCAAGTGAACTGGTATAATAATAACGCGTAGATTCTTTGATGAGGTGTGGTTCACGTGGAAAAATGGCTGAGAATAGGAGAGGCTTTGAAACAGGCAAGAGAGTCAAAGCAGGTCAGTGTAAGCGAGGTTGCTCAAAATACGGGGATACCAGAGTGGAAGATCAGGTTGATCGAAGATGGGCAGTTTGACAGAGTAGATGCACCATTCTATGTTAGAAATTACATAAAGACCTATGCAGAGTTTTTGGGACTGGATCCGTCGGAGTTGTTAGGCCAATTCGAGCAGAAGACCAGTGAAGTTGAGACGAAAACTAGAAGAGTCTTGATCAATGGTTCTTTGATGACTCTTTTGCTTTTGGTGATCTTTGTAGCAGCATCAGTCTTTTTCATGTACTCAGCTTGGCGGTTTTTCACAGTTTTGGGCACTCCAAAGGTTCAGTTTATGAATCAATCGGATCGACCGATATACTTCAACGAGATGTCTCTTGGACCTGGTGAGAGTGTAGTCTTGCAGACAGGACAGCGTTACAGGGTTGCTGGTAATACAGGTGTGTGTGCAGTCCGATCGACTGGAAAAGAATGGAAGATTCGAGTTGAGAACTTCGAGGTGGTTGTGTGGGGGAAATAAAGAGAGTGGAACTGGTCAACTTAGTGGTCTTTGCCTTCTCACAATACCTCGATTACTGGCTTTCTGAGATAGTTCCAAAGCTGGAAAAACTTTTTGGAAAGATCGATTACATATCAAAAGAGTTGCCTTTCAGTGTTTATACGTCGTATTACGATCGTGAAATGGGTTCTGATTTGAGAGGTAAACTCTTGAGTTTTGAAAATCTGATTCATCCATCGTTGTTAGCTGATGTGAAGCTCTTGACAAATCAGTTGGAAGAAAGTTATGCCGTAGAAGGCAAGAGAAAATTCAATTTGGACCCGGGGTATGTTCATCACTCTAATTTCGTCTTGGCCTCTACGAAATCTTGGGGGAATCGTGTCTATCTGAGAAACGGTATCTACGCAGAAGTGACTTTACTCTATCTGTCTGGTGAATTTAGACACTGGGAATTCACTTACCCGAATTACAGGAATGAAGAGTACAAGAAAGAATTAGCACAGGTTCGGGAATTGTATTTAAGGAAACGGAGAAATCTTCTAAAGGGTGAGAATTTCGATGAGAATAGGTTTGAAAATATTGGGTTGTCCAAAGAACGAGGCCGACTGCGATGTCCTGGAGGCGATCTTAAAGAGTAGAGGACATCAGATCGTTAAAACCGTCGATCAGGCAGAGGTAGTGGTAATAGATACATGTAGCTTCATAGAGTCGGCTAAGAGGGAATCGATAGACGAAATCATAGATTTCGTTAACTATAAGAAGGACCACAGCTTCTTTTTGTGTGTGAAAGGATGTCTTGTTCAAAGATATGGAAACATTTTGCGCTCAGAGATACCAGAAGTCGACGCTTGGTATGGTGTTTTGTCTCCCTTGCAAATTGCTGAAGCGATCGAAAAAAGAGTACCTTTTCTCGTTGCAGAACCTGAAACAGTTTATGATGAAAGTATCAGAAGCTGCAGAGGATCATTCGCTTATGTCAAGATAGCTGATGGATGTAATAGAAGTTGTACCTTCTGTGCTATTCCTTCCTTCAAAGGTAAATTCAGAAGCAGAAGTGTTGAAGTGATAGAAGCAGAGGTAAGAAACCTTGTGCACAACGGTGTCAAGGAGATCATTTTAGTTGCTCAAGATACAACTGCATACGGCTTGGACCTCTACGATAAACCTTCATTACCTTACCTACTCGAGAAACTCAATTCGATCGAAGGGGAGTTTCGCGTTAGGGTGATGTACTTGCACCCTGATCACATTGATGATGGAATCATACAAGCAATCCTTTCTCTTGAGAAAATCTTACCCTATTTCGATATGCCAGTACAACACGGCAGTGACGAGGTTCTCAAGAGAATGGGAAGGATCAGAACTAGTGATGAGCTTCTTGAACTGATAGGAAAAATAAGACAGGCGAACGCCGGTGCAGCTATTAGGACGAGTATCATAGTGGGCTTTCCCGGCGAGACAGATGAAGACTTCGAAAGACTATTGTCTTTCATCAAAGAAGCGAGATTCGATCGAGCTGGTTCATTCATTTATTCAGATGAAGAAGGTACAGCTGCAAGCTTGATGGAACAGAAGGTGCCTGTCGAGGTTGCAAAGGAGCGATATGAAGAGTTTTTAATCCTCCAGGGTCAGATTGCTTATGAAAGCCTCAGCAGGCTCATAGGACGCACGTTGAATGTTCTTGTAGAAGGCTCGCAGAGAAATAAATACATCGGACGCAGTCACTTTGATGCACCAGAGATCGACGGCAATGTTTTCATAAAGAAGACTCAAAAGATATCACTTCCGGTTTACCACAAAGTGAAGATAACAAATGTCTCTGAGTATGATATGGAAGGGGTGTTGGAATGAATTTGCCCAATGTACTGACTCTCTCAAGAGTTGTTTTAACTGTACCCATATTTGCTTTATTGGTGTACGGAAAATGGCAGTGGGCTCTTGTTCTGTTCGTAATAGGTGCACTGACAGATTACTTTGATGGTTTTTTTGCCAGAAGATTGAATCAAGTTACCAAGAGTGGGAAGGTTCTTGACCAAATCGCGGATAAAATTCTCGTGAACTCCATATTGGTTGCGTTGATACCGCAGATACCTGCGTGGTTGGTGGCACTCATCATATCAAGAGATAGTGTAGTTAGTGCTGTGAGGATTTTAGCAGCGAGTGATGGCATCGTTGTTCAGGCCAATATCTGGGGTAAAGTCAAAACTGTTGTTCAGATGACTTTGATCATTTTTCTCTTTTTCGAGAATGCTCTTGGTGTTAAGATTTCATTTATTGAGGCAGTACTTGTTTATCTTTGTGCTTTCTTTACCATGAGTTCTGCGGTGATCTATATCTTTCAGAACAGAAAGGCATTGGGGGGATGAACGTTGAGAACTTTTATTGCGATCGACGTCAATGATTCTGTAAGGGAAGTAGCACAAAAATCTGTAGAAAAACTCATGAAAAGGGGATTTAGAGCGAATTGGGTGAGCAGGGAGAATGTTCACCTAACCTTGTTTTTCCTTGGAGAAGTCTCTCGAAAGCAGATTGATGAAGTAGCTGAACACCTATGTCACAGAGTTAGGGGTTTCCCATCTTTTTCTTTCACAGTTGAGAAACTCGGATATTTCGCCAAGGCGAATCAACCAAGAGTAATCTGGCTTGGCGTGAAATCAAACCAGAATCTTCAGAAACTGTATGAGGAAATGAAAGCAGAGTTGCTGAAGCACAACTTTTCTTTTGAGGAAAGATTCTCACCGCACATAACGATTGGTAGGGTTAAAGATTTTCCAAATGCATGGCAGGCTTTGACCGAAGATATCACCTTTGAGCCGATAGTTGTTGCGGTCGATCGATTCAGCATTTATTCGTCTCAATTGCTACCGACCGGACCCATCTACAAGCGAGTTTACGAGTGCAGATTTGAAGGAGGATTGGTCAAACATGAATGAAAAGGAACAAAAGGCAAAAGCTGAGGTCCTTGAAAAGGCTATCAAGAAAATTGAGAGTAGTTTTGGAAAAGGGTCGATAATGATACTCGGTGAAGAAGGTCAAGTTACGCCTGTTGAAGTTGTACCGACAGGTTCTCTCTCTTTGGATATAGCAACTGGTGTCGGAGGTTATCCAAGAGGTAGAATTGTTGAGATCTATGGGCCAGAAGCCAGTGGTAAGACGACTATCGCACTGCACGCTATTGCCGAAGTGCAGAAAAGAGGCGGCATAGCAGCCATTGTCGATGCAGAACACGCTCTCGATCCCGTCTATGCAAGAGCGCTTGGAGTTGATTTGAAGACCCTTCTGATATCCCAACCGGATTACGGAGAACAAGCTTTGGAGATAGTCGATGAACTTGTTAGGAGCAACGCGGTTGATCTTGTGGTTATCGATTCTGTCGCGGCTTTGGTTCCGAGAGTCGAAATAGAAGGAAGTATGGGAGACATGCAAGTTGGGCTTCAGGCAAGGCTTATGTCTCAGGCACTCAGAAAGATAGCTGGTAATGTCAGCAGATCTAAATCGATCGTAATATTCACAAACCAGATAAGAATGAAAATTGGTGTAATGTTTGGCAGTCCTGAAACAACGACCGGTGGATTGGCTCTCAAGTTTTATGCAACTATGAGGATAGAAGTGCGTAGGGGTGAAGTCATCAAGGAAGGTAACGACATCGTTGGGAACACTGTAACAGCAAAGGTTGTCAAGAACAAAGTTGCGCCACCTTTCAAAAAAGCCGAGTTTGACATAGTTTATGGCAAGGGTATCGTCAAGGAAAACGAACTCTTCAACGTGGGACTCACTGAGGGTCTTATACAGAGGAAGGGAAGCTGGTTCTTCTACGTTGGTGAGGACGGAAAAGAGTATTCCCTCGGACAAGGAAAGGGAAATGTTGTGACTTATTTTGTTGAGAATCCTCAGATAGCAGGAGAGATCGAAACAAAGATAAGGCAGAAATACAATCTACCAGTGGAGGTAAGCAATGGAAAACAGGCTGAATGAAGAACAACAAGCAGTTAGTTACGCGAAAAAGTTGTTGAAGTTCAGAGCAAGATCGAAAGGAGAACTTCAGACAAGATTGATTGAAAAGGGTTTTTCACAGACTGTGGTTGACAAGGTAGTGAATGACTTTGAAAGAACAGGCGCGATCGACGATGAAAAATTCGCCTATTTGTTCGCTTACGACATGTTGGTTGTACACGGTTACGGACCTTTCCGGATAAAAGCGAAACTTCGCCAACTTGGGGTCGGTGAAGACATTATAGATCTTGTGATTGATAGAGTCCTGAACCAAATTGATCTGGTTGGAGTGATGAAAAAGGTTGTTCGATTGCACAAGGTTGATCGAGAGAAAAGCAGGGAATTTCTTTACAGAAGAGGTTTTTCTTCTGAATTGGTGAAGTTACTTGACATAGAAGGAGGTGCTGAAAAGTGATAGTCGTAATAGTCTCTGTTGCTGCAGCTACCCTGTTTGTTGGTGTAGGTTTAGGTTATTTTGTTGGTAAATCACGAATAGAAGAACGAAATAGAAAAGCCCAACAAGATGCTCAGACTATTCTGAAAAAGGCAGAACAAGAAGCTCAGGAAATAAAGAAAAAGGCAATAATCGAGGCAAGAGAAGAAGCTCATCGAATCAAAGAAGAACTGGAGAACGAAAGAAAAAGACGTGAGGCAGAACTCAGATCGATCGAGGAAAGGATTCTAAAACGGGAAGAAATACTCACAAAACGAGAGGAAATGGTGGAAAGAAAGGAAGCAACAATCGAGCAGCTCAGATTGCAGTTAGAAATGTCGAAGAAAAAGATTGAGCAGCGTGAAAAAGAACTTGACGAACGTTTCAACAAACTTGCAGGTATGACCGTCGAAGAAGCAAGACAAATTGTACTCGACGAAGCAAGACAGAAATACGAACATGATCTGGCTATACTCTACAAACAGATCAAAGACAGTTATGAGGAAGAAGCAGAAAAAGAAGCAAAAAGGATTATAGCAATAGCTGTTCAACGATATGCACCGGAGTACGTCGGTGAGATCACTGTGTCAACTGTGAGCTTGCCTTCCGATGACATGAAGGGAAGAATCATAGGAAGAGAAGGAAGAAATATCAGGACCTTTGAGAAGATTACAGGGGTCGATTTGATAATCGACGATACACCAGAAGTAGTAGTTTTGTCGAGCTTCAATCCGATTAGGCGAGAGATAGCAAAGTTGACCCTTGAGAAACTTGTCGCTGATGGAAGAATTCATCCCGCGAGAATCGAGGAAATCTACGAAAAATCAAAGCAGGAAGTCGAAAAACTGATAAGAGAAGCTGGCCAACAAGCGACCTTTGTAACAGGCATAACTGGTCTGCACCCAGAACTTGTAAAGTTGCTCGGAAAACTCAGGTTCAGAACGAGCTATGGCCAGAATGTACTTGATCATTCTGTAGAAGTCGCACAGCTGGCTGGACTCATGGCAGAAGAGCTTGGCCTCGATGTTGACAAGACACGACGTGGCGGGTTGCTGCACGATATAGGTAAGGCTCTCGACCACGAAGTCGAAGGTTCACATACTGAAATAGGAGCAGAAATCGCAAAGAGATATGGAGAATCTGATCAAATCATTAACATGATAATGAGTCACCACGGTGAACAAGAACCGGTCTGTCCAGAATCTGTTCTTATTGCAGCAGCCGATGCACTTTCCGCTGCAAGGCCCGGTGCAAGAAGAGAAAGTCTCGAAACTTATATACGAAGACTCGTCAAGATGGAAAAAATCGCAATGAGCTTTAAGAATGTCGAAAAAGCTTACGCAATACAAGCTGGTAGAGAGGTAAGAGTAATCGTTGAGCCGGAGAAAATAGACGATGCGGAAGCAGATAGAATAGCGTACGAAATTGCCAAAAAGATTGAAGAGGAGATGGAATACCCTGGTGTTTTAAAGGTTGTCGTGATAAGAGAGAAACGTTCTGTTGCGTACGCGAAGTGAAAAAAGGGGGACAAAAGTCCCCCTTTTATTTTATGGAATCAACTACTTCTCTGAAAGCTCTTGCCACAGTGTAAATATCTTCTCTCGAAATATCTTTGTGTGTCACGAAACGATAAACACCATCAAAGGGCGGATTAATTTTTATGCCTTTGTTGAGCATCTGCTTTACGAAGATCTCAGGTGGGATTAGATCGAAAGTGAAGAAAACCATGTTGATATCGAGTTGGTCTTCAAAGATCTTAACGTGTGGTATTTCGCTCAAAAGTTTGGCGAGTAGCTTGGCATTTTCATGATCTTCTAAAAGTCTATCGATCATTTCGGTGAGAGCAACTATACCAGCAGCTGCTAATATACCGACCTGCCTCATGCCTCCACCCATGAGCTTTCTTCCTTTTCGAGCTCGTTCAATGAATTCTTTTGTTCCGGCGAGTATAGATCCGACAGGAGCTGCCAAGCCTTTCGATAGACAGAACATCACAGAATCTGCTGTCGCGGATATCTCTTTTACATCTACCCTTAGAGCTATTGACGCGTTGAAGATTCTTGCCCCATCAAGGTGCACGGGTATCTTGTGTTGATCTGCCAACGATTTAACCTTCTTCAAATATTCAAGAGGTACAACTTTTCCGCTCGAGTGTGCATTCTCCATGCATATGAGTCCCGTTCTGGGACTGTGAATGTCTTGATCCCTGATGGCTTTCTCTATTTTTTCGATCGGCGGCATACCATATGAATCATCGATGATGTGAAGTTGAACGTTCGATATCACAGCAGGTGCACCCACCTCGTGCACGAAGATGTGGTTTGACGATGGCACTATCACCTCGTCGCCTCTAAGGGTGTGTGTGAAGATGGCAAGCTGATTTCCAAAGGTTCCAGAAGGAACAAAAAGCGCGGCTTCCTTACCAATCATCTGAGCTGCAAGTTCCTCAAGTCTGTTTACAGTCGGGTCATCCTGATAGACATCATCACCGACCTCTGCTTCGTACATTGCCTTCCTCATTCTTTGGGTTGGTGTTGTGACAGTATCACTTCGGATATCAATTATTCTCATTTTCGATTCCTCCTCATGAAAAGATTCTACCATTAGCAAGAACAGGGTAAATTTTGTGCCTCTTGAAAGATGTGCTATAATGTCTTTCGGTGTGGTAACAATATTAACAATTATGAGATTTATTTCACACACAAGGGGGTGTTCTTATGAAGTGGGTACTACCTTTATTACTGGTTGTAACTACAGCCTTAGCTGCTGAACCGATTGTGATAGGCGTTTACGAACCGATGACGGGTCCTTATGCTGCTGGTGGCCAAATGACGATGGAAGGTGTCTACCTTGCTCACGAGCAAGTTAAAGAGGTACTTGGAAGGCCAATTCAGCTCGTTCTGGTGGACAACAAGAGTGACAAAGTGGAAGCTTCGAATGCCGTAGCACGACTTATTGAATATCACAAAGCGGTGGCAATCATAGGCAGTTATGGAAGTGCTGTGGCAATACCAGGAAGTGAGGTTGCGAACAAACTTGGTGTACCAATGGTCGGATGTTCGCCAACGAACCCGCTCGTTACATTAGGGAAACCCTACGCTTTCAGAGTGTGTTTTATTGACCCCTTCCAGGGTACTGTCATGGCGCAATTTGCTGTTGAGAAACTTGGAGCAAAAACTGCTGTTGTGATTCAAGATATTGCCTCAGACTATTCAGTTGGTCTGTCACATTATTTCCAGGAGGCTTTCAAGAAGTTGACTAAAAACAACAAAGCTGTCTTGGGTGTGATTTCCTATCAGACAGGTGATCAGGATTTCACTGCACAACTCACCTTTGCAAACAGTAAGAACCCAGATGTGATTTTCATACCTGCTGCAGCATATGGTGAAGCAGCTCTCATCATAAAACAGGCACGTGAACTGGGAATGAAACAGATCTTTTTGGGTGGCGACACGTGGGAAGCACCTGAATTCCTCGAGGTTGGTGGCAAGGCAGTCGAAGGCAGTTATTTCAGCACACACTTTGATACGGAAGCCACAACGACCCCGAAGGCAGCAGAATTCATCAAAGCGTTCAGAGAAAAATACGGTAAAGATCCAAGTGCATTCGCTGCATTGGGATATGATGCGTACATCCTAGTTGTTGATGCGATCAGAAGGGCTGGTTCGGCTGATCCAAAAGCAATACGAGATGCACTTGCCTCAACAAAGAATTTCGAAGGCGCAACAGGTTACATTACACTCGACCAGAACGGAGATGCAATCAAAGATGCAGTCATAAGAGTTGTGAAAGAAGGAAAGTTTTTGTACGTAACAACCGTTAGACCAACACAATGAACAACGCGCAGGCTTGAAGCCTGCGCATTCTTCTGGAGGTGTTTCAATGACTTGGACTTTGTTCTTACAACATTTGGCAAATGGAGTTGCGCTTGGATTTGTCTTTGGGCTTGTGGCGATTGGGTACACACTTGTGTATGGTGTGGTGAAATTGGTCAACTTTGCTCACGGCGATATATTCATGATGGCGGCATTTTTCGTCTACTATGGAATAATTCTCTTTTCGTTTCCATGGTGGCTATCATTTCTTTTTGCGATATTTCTCACAGCACTTCTTGGGATGTCAATTGAAAAGATCGCTTACAGGCCGTTGAGAAATGCACCCAGAATTTCGTCTCTTTGCTCAGCCATAGGTATGTCCTTCTTGCTTGAGAACTTTGCGACTGTGGTTTTTGGTGGTAGGCAAAAACCATTCTACCAACCAGAGGTTTTGAACAAAACTCTAAATATGGGTGGAGTTAGGGTTCAATTTGTAACGATAATTACTGTCGTTGTATCAGTAGCAGCTCTTTTGTTTCTGAATTATTTGGTATACAAAACGAAAACGGGGCTTGCAATGAGAGCTCTTGCTCATGATTTCGATACAGCGAGACTCATGGGAATAAATGTAGATAGGACCATAACCCTTACCTTCGCTGTAGGTTCAAGTCTTGCAGCCATCAGTGCCATATTTTGGGCTTTACGTTATCCACAGATATGGCCCTTCATGGGGGTCTTTCCTGGCTGGCGTGCTTTCACAGCTGCGATAATAGGTGGTATTGGGAGCATCAAAGGAGCAATGGTTGGCGGTTTCTTGATTGGTATGATTTCAATTCTGTTGGTTGCTTTTCTGCCTGATCTGGCAGGATATCGAGATGCTTTCATCTTCATCATGCTGGTTCTCGTTTTACTCTTCAAGCCAACTGGTCTGTTCGGCGAAGCTTAGGAGGAGTAAGCGTGTACAGGCAAAGGTCATTTTGGTTAACAGTAGTTGTGATTACGGTGTTCTTTGTCTTCATCCACTATGCACAAAAGAATTTCGATGCGTACATAGTTCGAATCATGAATGTTGCAGCTATATATGTAATTCTCGGTGTGAGTCTTAATTTGATAAATGGGTTTACCGGACAATTCTCCTTAGGACATGCTGGATTCATGGCTATAGGTGCTTATGCATCTGCTTTGCTTTACATGTCACCTGAGCTGAAAGCGATGAATTTTTTCATAAAGCCTTTGATATGGCCTTTGAATCAGGTTCAGATTCCATTTTTTCCGGCATTACTAATAGGAGGTTTACTCGCCGCTGGTGCTGGTTTTCTCGTTGGCGCACCATGTATGAGGGTGAAAGGTGACTATCTCGCGATAGTCACTTATGGTTTTTCAGAGATAATTAGAGTTCTTTTCAACAATTTGCAGAGTATAACGAATGGCCCATTAGGCCTTAAGGGTTTACCAACTCATACCAATCTGTGGTGGAGTTGGGGATGGGCTGTGTTCACGGTGTTCTTTGTAAAAAGGTTGATCGATTCGAGTTACGGCAGAGCGTTGAAAGCGATAAGGGATAACGAAGAAGCAGCAGAGGCGATGGGCGTAAACTTATTTTACCATAAGACTCTCGCTTTCGTTGTTGGGGCGTTTTTTGCAGGTATCGCAGGTGGTCTACTTGGTAGTCTCGTGATGACTATTGATCCTAATGCTTTCAACATAATGTTAACCTTTCAAATAGTGCTGATAGTTCTCTTAGGTGGACTTGGTAGTATAACGGGAACAGTGATTTCCGGTGTTCTAATAGCCGTTTTAATGGAGTGGCTAAGAGTTGTAGAAACACCAATGAAGATCTTTGGAGTGACAATTCCTGGGATTTCTGGCATGAGGATGTTGATTTTCTCTGTCATACTAATGGTATCGGTTCTCTTTTTCAGACACGGCATACTGGGTGACAGAGAGTTCTCTTGGGAGGCTCTCATTTCGATCTTCAAAAGGCATCCATCGAAACAAGGAGGATAAATAATGCCAATCTTGAAATTGGATGGAGTGGTCAAGAGATTTGGGGGCTTAATGGCTGTTAATAACGTTTCCATGGAACTTGAGCAAGGAGAGCTGGCAGGTCTCATAGGTCCCAACGGAGCAGGTAAGACAACTGTTTTCAATGTCATAACCGGTGTTTACCGTGCGGATGCGGGAAGGATAAGCTTCATGGGTGTAGATATAACCGAGAGAAAGCCACATGAAACTGCTGCTCTTGGAATAGCGAGAACTTTTCAGAATATCAAACTTTTTCAGAGAATGAATGTGCTCGATAATGTTCGTGTAGCTTGTCACTACCGGTTGAAAGCATCTGTCTTCTCGGCTGTTTTTGATTTACCAAGGTATGTGAAACAAGAGCGGGAAATGACGAAAGAGGCACTTGATCTCCTTGAAGCTGTTGGGTTGAAAAAACTCGCAAATGAAAGTGCAGGTTCACTTCCTTACGGTCATCAGAGAAAACTTGAAATAGCAAGAGCCTTGGCAACGAGACCAAAACTTCTGTTACTCGATGAACCAGCAGCGGGAATGAACCCGGAAGAAACAGCTGAACTGATGAAGTTTATAAAGAGAATTCGCGATGAATTTGGTTTAACTGTACTTTTGATCGAACACGATATGAAAGTTGTCATGGGAATATGTGAGAGAATAACTGTTTTGGATCATGGTTGTGTGATTGCACGTGGTTCACCCACTGAAATTCAGAGCAACCCCGAAGTGATAAAAGCTTATTTGGGAAGTGGTGTTTATGCTCGAAGTTCGTGATTTGCACGTTAGTTACGGAGCTATAAGAGCACTGAAAGGTATTTCTTTCAAGGTGGAAAAAGGAACGATTGTGACTTTGATTGGTTCAAATGGTGCGGGAAAGACAACCACTTTGAAGGCAATATGTGGGCTTGTCAAGGCAAGATCTGGGAATATCTTTTTGAATGGTGAAAATATCACGAACAAGCCGACCAATGAGATCGTGTCGAGAAAGACTGCAATGGTTCCCGAGGGCAGAAGAATTTTCCCAAATCTGACAGTCTATGAGAATTTGTTGGTTGGAGCGTATCAAAGAAATGATAAAAGTGGAATAAAGAAAGATATGGAATGGATCTTTTCTCTTTTTCCTGTTTTGAAAGAGCGTATGAATCAAAAGGGGGGCACTCTGTCTGGTGGAGAGCAGCAGATGCTTGCGATAGGTAGAGCTCTGATGAGTCAACCAGATTTGCTGATGCTCGATGAGCCTTCTTTGGGACTTGCTCCTATAATAGTTGAGGAACTCTTTGAAATCATTCAGAAAATCCACGATGAAGGTAAGACGATTCTTCTCATTGAGCAGAATGCTTATGCGGCACTGAACATAGCAGATTACGGCTATGTATTAGAAACAGGACGAATAGTCCTGCAAGGCACTGGTAAAGAATTGCTCACAAATGAAGAAGTGAAGCGTGCTTACTTGGGCGGTTGAAGAACTCTTTTGCGAGGTGGGCGTAACCTTTTCGTAACTTGACATGGTCATTGACGGGTGGTACTATCGTAAATGGTCGCTCGTGTGAGAGCAGTTAGAAGAAGCAGGGTCTTGGAAAATGAATAGAAGGATAAAGAGTCTGAACAAGACTCAAAGTGTTTTGTCCTCGGGTCATTGAAATGTGGATAGCAGTCCCGCAAATTCCAAAGTCAGGAATCATAACCTTCTAATTTTTTGTGGAGGGTTTGATCCTGGCTCAGGGTGAACGCTGGCGGCGTGCTTAACACATGCAAGTCGAGCGGGTACTCGCAAGAGTACCAGCGGCGCACGGGTGAGTAATACGTAGGTAACCTACCCTTCAGAGGGGAATAACTGGGGGAAACTCCAGCTAATGCCCCATACGATCCAACGGCGATGGCTGTTGGATGAAAGGAGCGTTTGCTTCGCTGAAGGAGGGGCCTGCGTCCCATCAGGTAGTTGGTGAGGTAACGGCTCACCAAGCCTACGACGGGTAGCCGACCTGAGAGGGTGGCCGGCCACAAGGGCACTGAGACACGGGCCCTACTCCTACGGGAGGCAGCAGTGGGGAATTTTGGACAATGGGCGAAAGCCTGATCCAGCAACGCCGCGTGGGGGACGAAGCCCTTCGGGGTGTAAACCCCTGTTGTGAGGGACGAATAAGACCTGGAGGAAATGTCAGGTCGATGACGGTACCTCACGAGAAAGCCCCGGCTAACTACGTGCCAGCAGCCGCGGTAATACGTAGGGGGCGAGCGTTACCCGGATTCACTGGGCGTAAAGGGGGCGTAGGCGACTTGGTGTGTCGCGTGTGAAATCCCATGGCTCAACCACGGAATTGCGCGCGAAACTACTGAGTTTGGGGCCGGTAGAGGGAGATGGAACTGCTGGTGTAGGGGTGAAATCCGTAGATATCAGCAGGAACGCCGGTGGGGAAGCCGGTCTCCTGGGCCGTGCCCGACGCTGAGGCCCGAAAGCTAGGGGAGCAAACCGGATTAGATACCCGGGTAGTCCTAGCCGTAAACGATGCTCACTAGGTGTGGGGGAGTCATTCCTCCGTGCTGCAGTTAACGCGTTAAGTGAGCCGCCTGGGGAGTACGCCCGCAAGGGTGAAACTCAAAGGAATTGGCGGGACCCCGCACAAGCGGTGGAGCGTGTGGTTTAATTGGATGCTAAGCCAAGAACCTTACCAGGGCTTGACATGCAGGTGGTACCGACCCGAAAGGGGAGGGACCCTTTCCTTTTGGAAAGGGAGCTTGCACAGGTGGTGCACGGCCGTCGTCAGCTCGTGCCGTGAGGTGTTGGGTTAAGTCCCGCAACGAGCGCAACCCCTGCCCTTAGTTGCCAGCGGTTCGGCCGGGCACTCTAAGGGGACCGCCGGCGACGAGCCGGAGGAAGGAGGGGACGACGTCAGGTACTCGTGCCCTTTATGCCCTGGGCTACACACGCGCTACAATGGGTGGTACAATGGGTTGCTACTCCGCGAGGGGGAGCTAATCCCAAAAACCACCCCCAGTTCAGATCGCAGGCTGCAACCCGCCTGCGTGAAGCCGGAATCGCTAGTAATCGCGGATCAGCCACGCCGCGGTGAATACGTTCCCGGGGTTTGCACACACCGCCCGTCAAGCCACCCGAGTCGGGGGCACCTGAAGACGCTTATCCTAACCCGAAAGGGAGGGAAGGCGTTGAAGGTGAATCTGGCGAGGGGGGCTAAGTCGTAACAAGGTAGCCGTACTGGAAGGTGCGGCTGGATCACCTCCTTTCTAGGGAGAGAAAAGTCGGGACTGCTATCCATTTTTGAATGACTTGAGCGGGCTCGTAGCTCAGTTGGTGAGAGCGCACGCCTGATAAGCGTGAGGTCGGAGGTTCGACTCCTCCCGAGCCCACCATGGGCGGGGACGTAGCTCAGCTGGGAGAGCGCCTGCTTTGCAAGCAGGAAGTCAGGGGTTCGAATCCCCTCGTCTCCACCAATGGAAGGGTCATTGAAAACTGCATAGGAAGCGTAGGTCAAGGTACTAAGGACATGCGGTGGATGCCTTGGCGATGGAAGGCGATGAAGGGCGCGGTAAGCTGCGATAAGCCTCGGGGAGCCGCAAACAGGCTTTGATCCGGGGATTCCCGAATGGGGAAACCTGGCTGGTCGTAAGATCAGCCGCCGTAAGGCGCGAACCGGGGGAAGTGAAACATCTCAGTACCCCGAGGAAGATAAATCAAACGAGATTCCCTGAGTAGAGGCGATCGAAAGGGGAAGAGCCTAAACCAGTATGATGTTCAAGCCCGTGGGCGTTGTCATACTGGGGTTGTGGGACACAACATGGTGTGGCTACGGACGCACCGAGGAGTTACAAATCTTCTCTCTAGTCGAAGTGCTTGGGATGGCACGCCATAGAGGGTGAAAGCCCCGTAGGCGAAAGGGAGAAGACTCCTTGTTGTGTTCCCGAGTACCGCGGGACTCGTGGAATCCTGCGGGAATCTGGGGGGACCACCCTCCAAGGCTAAATACTCTCCATCGTCCGATAGTGCACGAGTACCGTGAGGGAAAGGTGAAAAGAACCCCGGGAGGGGAGTGAAATAGAACCTGAAACCGCATGTCTACACTAAGTCGGAGCCCGCAAGGGTGACGGCGTGCCTTTTGATTAATGAGTCCGCGAGTTGTCGTCAGTGGCAAGGTTAAGCCGATTGAGGCGTAGCCGTAGCGAAAGCGAGTCCGAATAGGGCGCAAGTCACTGGCGGCAGACCCGAAGCCGGGTGAGCTACCCCTGGGCAGGATGAAAGTGGGCTAAACCCCACTGGAGGTCCGAACCGATGGATAGTGAAAAATCCTCGGATGACCTGGGGGTAGGAGTGAAAAGCTAACCGAACTCGGTGATAGCTGGTTCTCCCCGAAACGCATTGAGGTGCGGCCTCGAGTGGTCTGTACAGGGGGTAGAGCACTGATAGGGCTAGGGGGGTAACCTCCGAACCCTGTCAAACTCCGAATCCCTGTACATAAAGCTCGGGAGGAAGTCTGTGGGGGATAAGCTCCATGGACAAAAGGGAAACAGCCCAGACCATCGGCTAAGGGCCCGGAGAGATGGCTAAGTGTGAAAGGATGTGGTATACCCCAGACAACTGGGAGGTTGGCTTAGAAGCAGCCATCCTTTAAAGAGTGCGTAACAGCTCACCAGTCGAGGTGTACTGCGCCAAAGATGTAACGGGGCTCAAGCCATCCCCCGAAGCCATGGGTCTGTACCGACAGGTACAGGCGGTAGGGGAGCTTTCCGCTTTAGGGTGAAGGTAGACCCGCGAGGGCTACTGGACGAGGCGGAAGTGAGAATGCGGACATGAGTATGCGAGAGGAGAGTGAGAATCTCTCCCCCCGAATGCCCAAGGGTACCTGGGGAAGGGTCGTCCTCCCAGGGTTAGTCGGTACCCTAAGGTGAACCCGAAAGGGGTAGCCGAAGGGAAGCTGGTTAATATTCCAGCACCATCTGCAATCGAGGTGCGAGGGGTGACGCAGAAGGGTAAGTGCCGAGGGTAAGTGGCATTCCCTTCCAAGCGGTTAGGCGTTGAGGGTGGTAGGTAAATCCGCCGCCTGAGCTGAGCCGTGATGGGAAGGGCCCGTGAGGGTCCAACGGCACCGACCCCACGCTGCCAAGAAAAACCTCGCGTACCGTTTGAGATTGTAGGTGCCCGTTCCGTAAACCGACACAGGTGGGCAAGCTGAGAAAGCTAAGGGGAGCGGGATAACCCTCGCCAAGGAACTCGGCAAATTAACCCCGTAACTTCGGGAGAAGGGGTGCCGCAGTAGGGTGAACTCAGGGGAAGGGGCAACCTGGAAACTGAGGGAGCCTGAAGCGGTCGCAGTGACATGGCCCTGGCGACTGTTTACCAAAAACACAGGCCTCTGCAAACTCGTAAAGAGGATGTATAGGGGCTGACGCCTGCCCAGTGCCGGAAGGTTAAGGGGAGGGGTGAGGCCGTAAGGCGTAGCTCCAAACCGAAGCCCCGGTAAACGGCGGCCGTAACTATAACGGTCCTAAGGTAGCTGTGCTGCCTGCCTGCAGGGTAACCTGCAGGGCAATACCCGGCTGTATGCGGGAAACCCCTTAGAGTTCTTCCTACTTGAAGAAGATCGTTTCTTCAAGTAAAAATGGAAGAAATTGGGCAATCCGCAGGAAACCCGAAAAGGGAATCCTCAGAGACTGTACGCCGGGCATCCAGCTTCTCATGGAGGTGCAGGCATCATGAAACTCCATCCAGAGTGGGTTGTTGGATTCGTAGACGGTGAAGGATCTTTCTACGTTGGTGTGAACAAGAATAAAAGTATGAGTGCGGGATATCAAGTGCTGCCTGAGTTTAGGATTGTTCAGCATCAGCGAGACATTCAAACCCTATATGCGTTGAAGCATTTCTTCGAATGTGGCACTGTGAGAAAGAATCACGAAGACAGGTACGAGTTGAGGATAAGAAAATTCGAGTGCCTGAAAAAATGCGTCGAATTCTTTCAAAAACACCCACTCAAGACGAAGAAGAACGTTGATTTCAAGAAATTCAGTAAGATCATCAAAATGATGGATGAAGGGAAGCACCTCACAAGAGAAGGTATAGTCGAGATCATTCAGATAGCTCTGGAAATGACCACAGGGAAGCATGAGCGACTGAAAACAATCTTGAAAGAGTTAAGTGAGAATGCTGGATGAAGATACAGTCCACCCTTGGTTTGAAAAACCAAGATAAAGGTGAGCGAAATACCTTGCCAGGTAAGTTCTGGCCTGCATGAATGGCGTAACGACTGGGGCACTGTCTCGGCGGGGGACCCGGTGAAATTTCAACGGGGGTGAAGATGCCCTCAACCTACGGCTAGACGGGAAGACCCCGTGGAGCTTTACTGTAGCCTGGTATTGGATTTTGACACATCGTGTACAGGATAGGTGGGAGGCTGTGAACCCGGCTCGTCAGGGTCGGGGGAGCCGTCAGTGGGATACCACCCTCGGTGTGTCGAAATTCTAACCTGAACCTGTGAAGAGCAGGTTGGGGACAGTGCCAGGTGGGCAGTTTGACTGGGGCGGTCGCCTCCTAAAGTGTAACGGAGGCGCGCGAAGGTCGGCTCAGGTGGGTTGGAAATCCACCGCTGAGTGCAAGGGCATAAGCCGGCCTGACTGTGAGACCGACGGGTCGAGCAGAGACGAAAGTCGGTCCTAGTGACCCGACGACTTCCGAGTGGAAGGGTCGTCGACAACGGACAAAAGTTACCCCGGGGATAACAGGCTAGTCTCGCCCGAGAGTTCACATCGACGGCGAGGATCGGCACCTCGATGTCGGCTCATCCCATCCTGGGGCTGAAGCAGGTCCCAAGGGTTAGGCTGTCCGCCTATTAAAGGGGTACGTGAGCTGGGTTCAGACCGTCGTAAGACAGGTCGGTCCCTATCGGCCGTAGGCGTAGGAGGTTTGCGGGAGGTCTCCCCTTGTACGAGAGGACCGGGGAGAGTGGGCCTCTGGTGTACCGGCTGTCCTGCCAGGGGCATACGCCGGGTAGCTATGCCCATGAGTGATAACCGCTGAAAGCATCTAAGCGGGAAGCACGTCCCAAGATTAGACCTCCCATCCCGTCAAGGGAGTAAGGCCGGTCCGAGAACAGGACCTTGATAGGCTGGTGGTGTAAGCACCGTAAGGTGTTGAGCCAACCGGTACTAATAGGCCGAGGCCTTGACCTTGTAGCTTCCTATGCAGTTTCCAGTGATCCTTCAGGTTTCCTCGGGTGCCGATACCAGAGCGGGAAACACCCGGTCCCATTCCGAACCCGGCCGTTAAGCCGCTCTGGGCCGATGGTAGTATGGAGGCGACTCCATGTGAGAGTAGGTAGTGCCCGGGGATTTAAGGGGGAAGCAAGAGCTTCCCCTTTTTCTTTTTTCATGAGAATGGTTGAGGAATTTTATTCTTCCCAAAGTTTTCTTATTTGATCTGAATACTTTGAAAAAACTTCGAGTAGCTCAGTGGCAAAGTGCTTTGGTGAGGTTTTTTCATCGCCTTCAACGAGTATTCTGATAGCTTCCTCGTGATCCAACGCTCTTTTATATGGCCTTTCAGAGCGCAGTGCATCGTAGACATCTACCAAGCCAACGATTTGTGCTTCTATAGGTATCTGGTTACCTTTCAAACCAAAGGGGTATCCTGAACCATCGTATCTTTCATGATGGTACAGAACTATGTTTCTCGCGACCTCAAGGTTCTCGTCTTTTCCAAGAATTTCGGCTCCCCAAAGAACGTGTTTCCTCACAAGATCAAACTCTTCTTGAGTCAGCCTTCCTGGTTTGTTCAGTATCCCTGTTGGTACTCTGATCTTTCCAATGTCATGGAGCGGTGCGTAAAGTTCTATTTGCTCAACGAGATCTTTGGGCAAATTGAATTTTTCTGCTAAGAACTTTGACAGTTTACTCACTCTTTGTATGTGCTTGCCCGTTGGTTCATCGAAGTTTTCAATGACCAAACCAAGTCTCTGGGAAAGAGTTTTGTAAGCGCGAATTACTTCCTCTTCTTTCAACTTTAATTTTTCATATGAATCTTCAAGTTCTTGCTGTGAAGCTTCGAGTTGTTCATAACTTGACTTCAGTTCTTGCATCTGCGACTCTATGATGGTCACCATGTCAGAAATCTCGCTTGCAAGCAGCTTTGTTTCGTAGATAGAATACGATACCTGCTCAATCTCAAAAGGCTTGCCGGACAGATAGCTTCTCAGACTCTCGACGATTTTTCCCACAGGATCTGTTATGACTCTATCTGATGTACTTTTCATTCTTTTAACAACCAATAAATTGACAATCAGTACGGCGGTTAAGACGCTCGCAGAAGGTATCAAAGAAATGCCAATTTGCATTGGAAGCGAACTTTCAATAACAACATAGGTTTCACCAGTGGAAAACTTCGCAATATAACGGGTTAAATTGCTTATACCAACTATAGTCTCTTCCATCTTCGATGATGAGGGAGTGAAAACATCTTTGGTTGCCCCCCTCTTTGCCAATATCTGCCCTGTTCTATTGATGATGTAAGAGCGATCAGAAAGAAGATTTTCAGCTATCTTACTGACAACAAGGTCCAACACGATGACACCCAGTAAATTTTCCTCTTCTTCGTACACCGCCTTTGCAATAGCCATACTAGGTTCATTCAGTATGGCGTGCGTAAAAGGTTTTACAAAGACGTAGTTTTGGGGATACTGCAAAGCCGTTTGATACCATGGTCTTTTTGTCGGATCGTAATCTGGTCCAAAATCGTAAGTTGGATAACAGATCATCTTTCCATCGTTGCTTCCGAAAGCTGGATATGCAACGAACGGATGGTAAGTTTCGTAGATTTTTCTGACCAAATTCTTCGCAGATTCTTCATCCTTGAAATATTTTGTCTGTGCAGACAAAAGGTCCAGCAGTTTTCCGAAAGTATCCAATGTGCTTCTCCATCTTTGCTCAATTTGAGTTATGCGTACCATTTCTTGATTTTCGAAAATACGAAAGACGAAGAAGAACACAGCAAAGAAGATGATTAGCGAGATAACCAGCGTGAGTAAAAAAGTTCTTCCCAGGATATGTCTTTCGAGAAAATCCTTGAGCTTCGGCAATTCGACAACCCTTTCAGTCGCTCTGGAACTTGCTCCTTTGTCTTTGAGCATCTATGATTTCACCCCAAGGTAGTTACTGCTTTGGTAATTTTAGATATGCCAAATCTATTTTATCACTGCATTCTGTTGAGTCTATGTATACACACAGTAGTGCTACTGTGAAAATAACTCAGTGTGAAGTTATTAGACTGGCAAGAGGGAAAAACTTTGCCCGAAAAATCAGATCCAGCTTTCAAATGCGCCTATTCTCAGGCGTAGATTTCATTCTCTATGTGCCCTATCTTTTCGATTTCCACTTTCACGACGTCACCCGGCTTGAGTAACTTTGGAGGTGTAAAGCCCATTCCCACTCCAGAAGGTGTTCCAGTAGCCAATATGTCTCCTGGCTCAAGCGTCATTCCTTGAGAGAGAATGTTTATCAGCCTTTCTATGTGAAAGATCATGTATCTTGTGTTTGAGCTTTGTCTGAGTTCACCATTCACCCAAGATCGAATTTCTAGTTCGACTGGATAGCCTATTTCATCTTTGGTTACGATCCACGGTCCCATTGGACAAAAGCCGTCCAAACTCTTTCCCTTGAACCACTGAACGTGATTCCTTTGAAGATCTCTTGCCGTAATATCGTTCAGTATCGTATAGCCAAAGATGTGTTCAATGGCTTTCTCTTCAGGTATGTTGATCCCTCTTTTTCCAATTATTACTGCCAGCTCTGCTTCATAATCTACCTGAGATGTGACTTCTGGATGTAAATATACCCTCGAGTAAGGTCCCGTTATTGTGTTGGTTGCTTTGGTAAAGAAGTGTGGATATGAGATCTCTGTCTGCGTAGAATGACCAACCTTCGCCATCTCGGAGACGTGGTCTTGGTAGTTCTTTCCCACGCAGAATACATTCCTCACAGGTTTGGGGATAGGTGCTGTGATGTGAAGGTTTTCAAGTTTTAACCATTTCTCACTTACCTTTGGTCGAGGTAAGGATAAGACTTGATCGTGGTACAATCTTATGAGCTCCAGTAATGTTTTTGGTGCGTTTTCCCCCAACCAGGTTCTGGAGGGGCAGAGCATACCAATTTCTGGTTCCAAAAATCCCCAATCCTGTTCACCATTAATGTCAAAGGTTGCCAGGTACATAGATCATCACCATCCTCAATGCTTTTTCGACTGAGATTATAGCAATGATTTTATAAGGATTTTATACACAGAAGTAGGTAAGTTGTATTATCGGGGTCTTGGAATACTGTACAGGCTGGATTGAAGAGAAGAACCCACGAGATGTTCAACGCTTTGAATTGCTCTTCCGGGAATATCGTGGTACATCAACTATTCGGATGTGCGATCTTTTTCATGAAAGTGAATTTATCTTGAGTTTCAGGAATTACATGAAAGGTTATCCTATGCGGAGTAGTCAAAATATGATTTTTTCACTGCTATAATTCTTTTCAGTGAGAAAAAGATATATAGAGAAATGGGAATTGCAATTGACGGGGCAGATTTTGTTATAAACACGGCTTATCCGTATGATCCAATTGATGTTAATATCACAGAGATCTGTACAGAGAAAATTCTGCACCAGAAGACTTTTGAGAATGTATTTTTCAGACCGCAGTTGATCTTAGACTGCTTTGTCCAATAATAGAATTTCTAGGAGGGCACTTGATGTTCTTTAACAAGGAGAGGAAAAAGCATCCTTGTAAGATAGACTCAGATCATGTTGCATTATTGGTAATCGATGCACAGAGATATTTCTGTGATCCTCAAGGTGAGGCTTATTTGCCTGGAGTTGAGAATGCTCTTCGTAAGATTAACAGCCTCTTGAAGGTTTTCGAAAAAAGGTCACTACCAATTTTTTGCACTGTTCATAAAGGCGGCAGTAATACGATGAAGCGGTGGTGGGGAAATTCGATAGAAGGAAACCAAACCCAGTTATCAATAAAACCAGTTCGACCACAGATCATATACAAAGACTCGTACGACGCTTTCCACATGACAGGACTTGAGGAATCTCTTAAGAGGATGCGAGTGAATCAGTTGGTTGTTTGTGGTGTAATGACTCATCTTTGTGTTGAAACGACTGTACGAAGTGCTTTTGTGAAAGGTTATGAACTTGTTGTTGTAGAAGATGCTTGTTGGGACAAAGACGATTTTTATCATTTTTCTTCGTTGAAAAGCATGGCACATGGTTTTGCTATCATATGCTCAGCAGGAGAGATAGAATGCATGTTGGGATCGTAGGGGCTGGCCCGGCTGGTGTTTCGGCCGCTGTTTTTCTCAAGCGCTGTGGTGTAAGGGTTACGATTTTCGAAAAAAGTTCCGTAGGTGGGCTCATTACAAATGCTTGGAGAATCGAAAACATCCCTTTCATGACTGCATGCAGAGGTGAAAAGGTTGCTGAAAGGCTAAAGCAGGCTTTGCATGAGCATTCAATAGATCTTCATCATGAAGAGGTTCTAACCGTTTGTGGCAACAAAATTGTGACTAATCAAAGGGAATATTCTTTCGATAAGATCATCGTAGCGAGCGGTACAATACCAAAGAAAGTCTTAGAGCTCGAAGTCAGTAAAAATGTTGTATACGAATACAAATATCTTCCCAGGACTGTTGAATCATTAGCAATTCTCGGTGCAGGGGATGCGGCGTTTGACGGTGCACTGAAAGCTTTTGAAGATGGTGTGAAATCAATTCACATATTCAACAGAACTGATAAGATAAAGGCAGTAAAGAGACTTAGAGATCTGGTTGAGCAATCTAATGTTGTTTATCATCCTCAAGAAGCCATTTTTAGCGCAATTCAAAGTGACAAACTTATCTTGAGAACATCTAAATCGGAGTACACCTTTGATGCTTTATTGATATGCATAGGAAGAATACCGAATGTGTCTTTCGTGACAAAGAGTGATACCATACACATAGTTGGAGATGCTCGAGGCTGTTACAGACAGATGAGCATTGCTGTAGGACAGGCTATAGAGGCAGCGATGAAGATATTAGAGGAGTGAAGGGATGAGAATACTTGCCAAGTACGGTAGAGAGGATATTGCCACTGTTTATGTGGGCGAAACATCAAAAGGAAGTATTGTAGAGTTTGTTCAATCTGTTCAACCGGCCATTCCAAGAGAAGAAAAATGGGTTCTAATCATCTCCACGCTAAAAGGTTGTCCCGTAGGGTGTGTGATGTGTGATGCCGCAGGTTACTACAAAGGAAAACTAACAAGTGATGAAATGCTTGAGCAAATAGATTTTCTCATAGAAAGCTACTTTCCAGATCGGATTGTGAAGGTCAAGAAGTTCAAAATACAGTTTGCAAGAGTCGGTGAACCTGCATTCAATAAAGATGTTTTAGTAGTTCTCGAGAGGATTTCTCATTATAGAAATCTGATACCGTCAATATCGACTGTGGCACCATGCGGGTGCGATGAGTTTTTTGAGCAGTTACTGAAGATAAAGCAAAAATATTTTGAAGGGAGGTTTCAGCTTCAATTTTCAATCCATTCCACAGATGAGGATAAGCGTAACGAGATCATTCCGATAAAAAAGTGGTCGCTCGAGCAGATATCAACCTACGGTGAAAAGTTTGTGGCACGCCTTGACAGAAAGATAACATTGAATTTTGCGCTTTCAAGCAAGTCAAAGGTGAGCGCCAAAAAGGTCGCTGGTATCTTCTCTCCAAGCAAGTTTTTGATAAAAATCACGCCTGTGAACCCTACATACAGTGCGTTAATCAACAACTTTGAATCCGATGTAGATCTTTCAAGCGGTTATCCAGTTACTCATAGAGCATTTGTTGACGAGTTAAGGAAACTTGGTTTTGAAGTCATTCTGAGTGTTGGTGAACTTGAAGAAAACAAGATAGGTAGCAACTGTGGTCAGTACATAATGAAGCACATCTATAATTCTGCGAAGATGAGTGAAGCCTACACGTATGTTTCAAAAATTTATGAATCATATTTATGAAAATGGTGTTGGTGAATCAAAAGAATAAGGATGTGATGGCATATGATCAGTGTCAAAAGAATGAACACCAACTGTGTGAAGTACGATCTAATTATGAGCAAGTACGGTCAAGATGTTATTCCAGCGTGGATTGCCGACATGGACTTTCAGAGTGCACCAACGATAATTGAAGCATTTGAAAAGCGAATTCAGCACGGCGTCTTTGGTTATACCTTTCGTTCCTGCTCTTACTACGATGCGATTGTTGATTGGTACAAGCGTAGATACGGTTGCGAGATAAAACCTGAATGGATCGTCGATGGTCCAGGTGTTGTTCCAATGATAGCCGTTTTGGTGAATGTCCTGACTGAACCAGGCGGCAAGATAGTAATTCAACCACCAGTTTACCCGCCATTCTTTCATGCGATCGAGAAGAACAACAGAGTTATCTGTGAAAATCGGCTGATGAGAACAGAGAAAGGCTATGAGATGGATTTAGACGGTTTGGTAAAGCTCATAGATGACAAAACCAAGTTGCTGATATTATCAAACCCTCACAACCCGGTCGGAAGGGTTTGGACTGAAGAAGAACTTGAGAAACTTTACAATGTGACATCGTCTCGGGATATCACAATCGTGAGTGATGAGATACACGCGGATATCGTCTATAGTCCTTATAGATTTACGTCTATTTTGAAGGTCGGAAGATCGAAAGTAATTGTTCTAAACTCACCTGGGAAGACCTTTAATATGCCGGGACTTACGAATTCCTACGGCGTTATACCAGACAACGAGATCAGAGACCTTTACAACACCTTTGTACAGAGACTTGAACTAACAACAGGTAATGTTTTTGGATTAGAAGGCTTGTTAGCAGCATACAAGTACGGTGAAGATTGGTTGAACAATTTGATCAAGTATTTGCAAGATAACCGAGATTTTGCTTATTGGTACATCACCGAGGAAATGCCATTGATAGAAGTTAACTTACCAGAGGCAACCTTTCTGATGTGGTTGGACTGTTCGAAGTTGAAGCTACAAGATCCACAGAAATTCTTCCTTGAAAAGGCACGGGTTTATCTGAACCCCGGTTCTGATTTTGGTGATCCTAACTCCGTTAGACTGAACATCGCCTGTGACAGAGAACTACTGATACAAATCCTGAAGAGAATGAAAGCGGCGTACGATTCACTCAGTCTGAACAAAGACTCTGCACCGACAGCAAAGTGTTAGTAAGTTCACTTAGGTTAAGGTGAACTTCTAATTGTTTTTTGTAACAATATAATGGCGCAACTGTGTTTTCTTCAACCATAGATAATTTTCTTATGCAGGCGTGTTATCATAAAATCAACGCCGGCGGATGACCGCCACAGTTTAGGAGGAATCAGCATGTTCAAAGGAACAGTTAAGTGGTTCGATTCAAAGAAAGGCTACGGTTTTATCACCAAGGAAGGTGGAGAAGATGTGTTCGTACACTTCTCTGCGATCAAGTCCGATGGTTTCAAGACACTCAAAGAAGGTCAGAAGGTCCAATTCGAAGTTCAGCAAGGAAGCAAAGGACCTCAGGCAGTCAACGTAGTTCCAATAAACTGAGTCGAACACAATTGAAACGGAGCCAGAAGGCTCCGTTTTTTATTTGCTATTTACAGAAGTGTGGCAATCATCAAAGCCTTTATAGTGTGTTTTCTGTTTTCTGCTTCGTCCCAAACGCGACTTTGTTTTCCTTCGATTACCTCGAATGTTACCTCTTGTCCTTTGATAGCCGGCAGACAGTGCAAGAAGATAGTTTCTCTCTTACCAGTACTTTTCATTATTACATCGTTCACTTGGTATGGTCTGAGGAGTCTTTCGCGTTCTTGTTGTTTACTTTCTTCACCCATCGATGCCCACACATCTGTGTATATGACGTCTGCTCCCTCCACTGCCTTTTGTGGATCCTCTACAATCTCTATTTTAGCTTGCGTTTCTGAGGCAACTTCGAGACAGGTCTTCAAAAGGCTTTCTTCTGGCTTGAGCTCCTTGGGAGAAGATATCACATAGTGCATACCCATTTTCGCACATCCTATCATGAGTGAATTTGCCATGTTATTTCGCCCGTCACCCATGAAGACCAATTTTATGCCTCTCAGTCGTCCAAAAGTTTCCTGTACCGTCATCAAATCAGCAAGTACTTGTGTTGGATGGTATACATCTGTTAGTCCATTGTAAACAGGTACCCCGGAATACTTTGCCAAGGCTTCGACTGTTTCTTGCTTGTATCCGCGAAACATTATCGCGTCAACCATTCTACCAAGGACCCTTGCTGTGTCCTCTATAGATTCTTTCGCACCAAGTTGAATGTCCTGGATTGATAAAAAGATTGGGTGACCTCCTTCTTCGGCAAAGGCTGTTTCAAAAGCCAACCTCGTTCTGGTGGAACGCTTTTCGAAGATCATAGCCAATGTTTTGCCAGCAAATCTTCTGTGGATTACCTTTGCTCTACTCTCTCGTTTTACCTGTGCTGAGAGGTCCAATAAAAAGCTGATCTCTTCTGGTGTGTACTCGAGCAAGGTTAGTAATGATCTTCCGGTAATGTTTACTGCCATCTTATACCCTCCTCATTCATAAAATGTTGTTATCTCATTCAGTGGTTTTCTGGGGCGATCCTTTCTTGGCTCACCTGCATAGCCAAGTGGAATCATGGCAACACATCTGTGCCCTGCTGGCAGCTGGAGAATCTCTGCAACCTTCTTTTCGTCGAAAGCCCCTACCCAGCACGTGTCGAGTCCAAAGTTCCTTGCAATCAGAATAATGTGTGTAACCAGTGCCGCCGTGTCTTGAATACAATAAAGAGTTCTGCCTCTTTCACCATACCTTGATGCACTTTCTTCTGGGACTGCGACTACACAGATGACCCAAGGAGCCTCCATGAGAAAAAACTGTCCACCTGCTGCATCACTCAGGTGTTTTCGCAGTGTCGGATTGTGCACAGCATGTATCCGCCATGGTTGCTTGTTCCCTGCGCTTGGACTATTCAAAGCCAACTGCAAGATTTGCTCGACAGTCTCCTTTGGAACATCCGTAGGTTCATAGCGCCTTATGCTTCTTCTTGTTTTGATCGCCTCGAGTAATTCCAAGGACCTCACCCCCTCAGATTTTGATTATCTCATCGATTCTTGGACCGGTAGAGATGTAACTGAACTTTATACCAAGCTCCCTTTCGATTTTGGTAACGAATCTTTCGAACTCTGTCGACTGCAGTGATTCCCAACCATCGAATGATTCATAGACAGGTTCAACCGCATCGATATTCGTGAGGTTGTTCATTTCTTCTATTGTTCTGCCATTGATTTTATATGCAACACACACCGGAACTTTGTCATATCCGGCTAAAACATCTGCCTTTGTCATGATCAAAGAGTTGCAATTAGAAAACTCAACTGCATATCTGAGAAGAACGAGGTCTAACCAGCCACATCTTCTTGGTCTTCCTGTTGTGGCACCATATTCTCCCCCGAGTTTACGCAGTTTTTCTTGTTCTTCACCTTTGAGCTCTGTTGGGAAAGGTCCTTCTCCAACCCTTGTTGTGTAAGCTTTCATAACTCCATAGATGTGATCCACTTTGACTGGCCAGGAGAATCCCGCTTGAACACCGGTGCTCGAACAATTGGTCGACGTCACGTATGGATATGTTCCCACATCGACGTCTAAGAGCACACCTTGTGTGCCTTCGAAGAGAAGATTTTTGTCTTTGAGAGCCCTAATGGCTTCTATGCTGTCTATCATTAGATCGCGAACCAAATCGTACTTAGCGAGCATTTGATTCAAAACCTTTTCACAGTCGATAGAGATTTTCCATACTCTTGACAGTTCTTGAAGTAAGTTTCTTGCCCTATCAGGTTCTTCAAGATCTTGGAATCTCAAACCACATCTCAAAGCACGGTTAGCATACGACAAGCCTATACCTCTTCTTGTTGTACCTATTGCACTCAAACGGGATCTGTCGATTATTTCGTCAAGCTCCTTGTAAACAGGTACTACGACATGGGCTTGCCTGGATATTCTGAGCAATCTTCGAGCGTACGGAAGGTATTGATCGATTTGCTCGATCTCCTGAAGTAGTACGTCCAAATCGACTACAACGCCAGGACCGATGTACATCATCTTCTGTCTCTTCAAATCTGCTGAAGGCAATAAATGATGCACTATTCTAAAGTCGCCATAGTCCACTGTGTGACCAGCGTTGCTCCCGCCAGAATACCTCACCACACAGTCGTAATCTTTCGACAGATGAGTAACAATCTTTCCCTTGCCTTCATCGCCCCATTGAAGTCCAATTACAGTTGCCTTCATTGTGAACACTCTCCTTGGAATCTTTTGTATATCTCATCAACGTATTTCAAGTAATAGCTCGGCTCGAAGATAGAATCGGCTTCTTCTTGCAAGATGCTCACTTCTTTCTTGACGAGGTCTTTCAGATCTTCACCTGTTTGCCAACATCTGAGTGACAAAGATTGTACTAAGTCGTAAGCTTGGTTTCGTGATAATCCTTTGTCTATTAGCGCGAGCATCAATCTTTGAGAGTAAACAAGGCCATGAGTCAGATGAATGTTCTTGAGCATTTTATCTTTGTACACAACTAAGTTCTCAAGCAAATACTTCGTCTTGACCAGCATATAATGAAGCGTTTGAGTGGCATCCGGAAGGATATATCTTTCGGCCGAGGAATGGGAAATATCTCTCTCGTGCCACAGGACAATGTTCTCAATTGCTGTGGAGACGAATGATCTCATGATTCTTGAAAGACCACACAGCCTCTCACAGAGTATGGGATTTTGTTTGTGAGGCATAGCACTTGAGCCCTTTTGGCCTTCTTTGAATGGTTCTTGAGCTTCAAGCACTTCTGTCTTTTGCAAGTGTCTGATTTCAGTTGCGATTCTCTCAATTCCCGCAGCAATCAAAGCTAAGTTCATCGTGAGAAAACCGTGGTGATCCCTGTTGACTATCTGACTTGATACAGGTGCTGGTTTTAACCCGAGTTTACTCAGTGCGAATTCTTCAATTTCCGGTGGCACATTTGCGTAGTTTCCCACAGCCCCACTTATCTTGCCAAAGGATATTTGCTCTTTTGCGAAGCTGAGCCTTTCATAATTTCTCTGTGTTTCTGCATACCAGTTCAAGACTTTCAAACCAAAGGTTGTTGGCTCAGCATGAACACCGTGTGTCCTTCCGATGGTCAAGGTATATTTGTGCTGAACGGCGAGTTCCCACAGCACTTTTAGTAACTTTCTCATCTCATCCAAAAGGATATCACATGCTTTAACGAGCGTAAGAGAAAGTGCGGTGTCTATGACATCAGAAGAGGTAAGTCCATAGTGGAAGAATCTTGCTTCCTCTTTCATGTTCCTCGTTGCCATTTTCACAAAAGCTATAACCTCATGATCTGTCTCTTTTTCAAGTTCTTTGAAAAGCTCGAAATCTATTTTTGCGTTTTTTCTTGCTTGATCTGTAGCACCCTGTGGGATCATGCCGATTTCTTCATAAGCTTGCATGACGGCGAGTTCAACTTCGAGCCATCTTTCAAGTGTCGTTCTTTGGTCCCACAGTTCTTTCATTGGTGAGAGTGCATACCTTTCTACCACAGGACTTCCTCCTTTCGAAAAGATCACGCAGACCGATCAAGAACGCAACCAAGAAGATAGTCCAAGCCTTGTCCTTCATTTTTAGTTTTGCAACCTCGACAAGTCCCAATCCTGTACAACTCCAAAAGGCAGCCCAAAGAAGATACCACAGTTTTGAGCTGTATGCTACATCGTAGAGGACACACAAAAGCAGGGCAATGTAGAAAAAGAATGTCTGGATCGGCTCAATGCCTCTCAGCCTTGGTAGAACCATTGCTGCAATCGTCATGATCAAGGTGACTGTATGCAGTGTATCTGTCTTTTTAGCTTTTTTCAGAAAAAAGTACAGACCTGTGGGCAATGCAAAGATTGCGAAGGTTATCAAATCAGTTGTTGTAATTTTCAGAAAATACAAGAGTACCAGAGCCACAAAAGTGAACATGAGTTTTGCCATACTATCACATCTTCTCCGGAGCCGTGACTCCAAGCAATTTCAAACCTTTTCGCAGCACTATCATCACTGCGTATGAGAGATTCAAACGAGCGTTTGAAAGCTCGGGGTTCTTCGGGTCTACCACCAGGCACTTCGTGTAGAAGCTGTGAAAATCGTAAGCCAGTTGTTCGAGATACTGTGTCAGTTTGCTCGGCGCAAGTGTTCGAATGACATCTCTCAATGCCTCTTCAAAGCCATCTATCCTCTTGATCAAATTGAGTTCACTGTCTTCGCTGAGGAGATCTAAATTCTCACCTTTTCTGAAGTTGATCGATTTGATTTTGGCTTGTTCCATAAGACTGCATATACGAGCGTGGGCGTACTGCACATAGTAAACAGGGTTATCAGACGATTTTTCTTTTGCAAGATTCAGATCGAAGATCATGTGTGTATTGGGATCTATCATGGCGAAGAAATATCTTGTGGCGTCGGTTCCAACCTCTTCTCTGAGTTCTTGAAGCGTGACAAATTCTCCAGCCCTTGTTGACATTCTAACTATCTCTTCGCCTCTCTTCAGGGTGACAAACTGATGCAAGATGACGTTGAGGAAACCGTCCTCTATGCCAAGGGCTTTCATAGCTGCAACCATTCTTGGAATATGCCCATGGTGATCGCTGCCCCAGATATCGTAAACCTTCCAGAACCCCCTCTTGTATTTGTTGTAATGATATGCGATGTCTGTTAGAAAGTAAGTCAGACTGCCATCTTTCTTTATGAGTACCTTGTCGTCTTCATCAATGAACTCTGAAACTTTGAACCACAACGCACCATCTTTCCAGTAAGTCCATCCTTGTTTTTCCAATATCTTGAGCACTTCATCTACTGTGCCGTCTTTTATCAGAGATTTTTCAGAGAAGTACACATCAAATTTGCAGCTAAGTGCGTGTAGGTCTTCATTCATATCCTGTAATATCTTCTCGACAGCGTAATGTTCGAAAAACTCTGTTGTCTGCTCATCCCATCTTTCTTTATATCTATCTCCTTGTTCCTCGGCGACTTTTTTGGCTATCTCCACCAAGTACTCTCCACGGTAACCATCTTCTGGAATATCAAGGTCTTTGACACCGAGAATCTGGTTGTACCTAACCCACAAAGACTTACCGAGTAATTTGATCTGTCTACCGGCATCGTTTATATACATCTCTCTTGTTACAGAGTAACCCAGTTCAGAGAATACATTCGAAAGTACATCTCCTATGACCAATTGCCTACCGTGCCCAACGGTGAATGGACCTGTGGGATTAGCACTACCGTATTCAAATTGAATTTTCTCTGAACCGACCTTGGTAATTGGGTACTCGTTGAGCTCTACTATTTTAGAAAGTATCTTCACAAGAGCAGATTTCTTGATAAAAAAGTTCATGAAACCTGGTTTAGCAATTTGGAGTGATTCAAATAATTCGCTTTCCTTAAGCAATTCTCTTAGCTGTTCAGCCAACTGAAGCGGAGACCTTCTGGCATATTTCGCACCAGCTAAGGCCGCATTAGTGGCAAAATCTCCAAATCCCTCTGGGGCAAGTTCAACCTCGAAAGCGTAGCTCTGGCCTACCACTTTCTCAACAGCGACACTGATTTCCTTTCTTATCAATTCTCTTAACAAAGAGATCACCTCACAGTGCTCTGTTTCTGTTCATTTTGTTTGTAACACTCGTTATTATCTCAAGATCACTACCGGGGTTATCGATTATCACAGCATAAAATAGCTCTGCTTTTCTTTGAAATCCATATCTCTTCTTCCCGTTGACCTTTTCCACCACAGGTCTCCAAGAACCACAGTTTATGTAAAATTTGTTCTGGCCATCGTGTGGGATTATTCTCAAACAGTTGTGGTGTATGTGACCAAAGATGATGCCGTTCACACCATCTATTTCTGGTGGTTGAGTACAGTAGCCGAGTAAATCTGAGGAAGTGAGTTTCCTTTTTCCCTTTAGCATTTGTCTTGCTGTTTTGTACAGGTAGTCTGTTTTTCTGAAGCTCCTGATCTTCATAGTGGTTCTGACAAGTATCGAACCAAGATTCATGCCGCCCATCCTGTTGAGAAAAAGTTTTGAAAAACAATGCATGATCGGAAAGTTTTTCTTCATCCAAAATTTAGCTTGAGAACTCCTCATCATCTGCAAAAAGGTGCTGGTCCACAGTTCCAAAACATCAACGCCAAGATCGTATACCTCGACGGCTCTATCAAACCAATGAAAGACATCCAATGCCGGTCTTACGTTGTCATAATCACGCATAACTTCTAATGGTACCATTGATTGTATGTACTCGTCGAAGTAGAACATCATGTACCGCGCTATATAGTCTCCAAGTGGTGGCACAAGGGTTTTGTTCTTTTTGTCATAACCGAACTTGTTTATTATGTCGAATTGGTTTCCGTGCATTGCCAAGATTCCAATATCTGGATTGTAGTAGTACGGAACTATCTGAATGTTGAGCAACTCAGCTGCTCTTTCCCTAATAGATTTGTTTGACAATAAATAATAATCGTGATTCCCAACGACGTAGAAAATATTATGATTTCTGGTGAACTGTCTGATAGCATCAAAGACAACAGGATGTTTTCTTGCTACAGAGTCGATGACAGAACCGTCCAGTTGTTTTCCCAGCTGGTCGAAAGGTATCAGCCCCATCTCTTTAACTGCACGGCTTTCTATCAGCTCAAAACCGTCGCCCACTATAACGATTTCGGCGTCTTGGTGCTGCGCAAAATCGATTATCAGGTTGGACAGTTCAACGTCGAACTCAAAATCATCCTTTGCTGAACCATCTCCAATATGTAGATCGCTCAGAAAGAGTCTTTTCACTTCTCTTACCCCACACAACTGGTTTTAATTCTTCGTTCAACTGTTCATTATACACCGACTATGAAAACAGATAGTTTCGGCAAAAACGACTTGATTTGAAAGATTAGTGGAATTTTGACAAATCATCCTCAGCGGTGCTACTTTGTGGGGAATCTCTCACTTGAGGAAGTTGACAACTGAATCGAGGATCTTTCTGGGAAGCAAAAAATCTAATTAGCGTAAGTCAGTTTATGAACAATGAGGATTACGGATTAAAAAAGTAGGGGCATTTGCCCCTACTCAGCTTTTGAACCTTGCGAGAGCTTCTACCAGCTTTGCTGCCATCTCTTTCAAGTTGTCACTCGCCCTACTAACTTTCATCGTACCATCGGTCTGTTCCTTGACCAACTGGAGCATCTGTTCAACTTGCTGAACTATACTCGTCACCGATTTTGTTGCGTTGTCCATAGCACTCGCCATCTCTTGAGTCGCCGCACTCTGTTCTTGTGCGCTTGCAGCTGTGGATTCAACCATGCTCCCCATTGACTCAACTTCAGCGAGAATGTCCTTCAAACGCTTTCCGACAACTGAAGCTTGTTCATTTGCCTCATCGACTACCTTTGCAGTTTGATTGGTTTGTTCATCTGCATCCTTTGCGCTCTGCTGAATCTTTCGTAGTATGCTCGCTATGTTTTCAGTCGCTGACTTGCTCTGTTCTGCGAGTTTTCTTATCTCGTCGGCAACAACTGCAAATCCTCGCCCTGCTTCTCCCGCTCTGGCTGCTTCAATGGCTGCATTGAGTGCAAGTAGATTTGTTTGTTCGGCAATCGAGTTGATCGTCTCGACTATAGTTGCGATATTTTTTGCATCTTCGGTCAAACCTCCAACAGTTTTCGTGGTGAGGTCTGCTCGTTCCTTTGCCTTGGTGACTATTTCCACTATCCTTTCAATAGCTTCCTCTCCCTCTTTTGCAGCTCTTGAGACTTTTTCTGCTTTTTCACTCAGTTGCTGGGTGGATTTCGAAACATTCTGTGCACTTGCTGCAACCTCTTCAACTCCTGAACTTACCTGTTGTATCGAAGCCGATGCATTCTGTATGTTCTTGTTTATCTCTTCTGCTCGTGAAGAGAGATTCTTGGCTATTTCACTGCTTTGTTCTGCGATCTGCTCAAGTTCGGCTGAAAAGTTGCTGACCATTTCTGCAGAATCTTTCACAGATCTCATCGAATCTCTCAAGGAAAGCGCCATGTTGCTGAGAGCCTTTGCCATGTTGGCTGTTTCGTCCTTACCTTTTGCTTGAAACTGTGTTGTGAGATCTCCACTGCCAAACTGTTCAACACCTTTTGCAAGTACCTTGATAGGTTTTGAAATAGTGTTACCGACGATGAAGGAGACCAAGACCACTATACCAATGATCACAGCTATCACTATGATCATGATCCTCAAAAGAGTATTCGCTCGTACCATGAGATCGGATTCTGGGATTGACATACCTAATGTCCAACCAGGACTTCCGCTAATCGGTGTGAAAAATACAAAGGCTTTGCTCTTATCGGGCATAGTTATCAATCCAGAACCTGTTTGATTTTGAGTCATCTTCTTACCAAGCTCATCAAGGCCCACATAGCCTTGTTGTGAACTGGTGAGCACATTCAGTTTGAGTACCACATCTTTATTTGGATGTGCAAGTACAAGGCCAGTTCCATCAACAATCCAGCCATACCCAACTTCACCCATTCTTATCTGTGAAGTCATACTGCTGAGTTTGTCGACAGAGATAGTGCCACCGAAGATTCCAGCTAAGTTCCCATAACTATCCACGACTCTGTGTGCTATCATGAAAACGTACTTCTTTGTCAGTGTGGACTGATGAATCTCTCCAATAAAAGATGTTTGGTTTTCGCCTACGATTTTCTTGAAAAATTGCCTGTTCGTTGCATCGAGCGACACTATGCTCGCGCTATCTGTTTCCCACATTTGCCCTTTGTAATCACAGACAAAGTATGTCTCGAAGACTTCTTTTCTGTCTTTGAGTTTTTCTGAGAGTTGTTGAGCTACCCAATAAGTAGCTGTTACCAGAAAATCCATTGTGCTACTCTGTGCGATAGCTTTCAACTCGAGCGATCTACCGTTGAGCCATTCGCTGACCATCGCAGCGTTGCCACGCACGACTTCAGAACTCAATTCCTTCGTCAGAGGTAGAACGGTATTTTGCGTTTGAAAATAAATAAACACTCCTAAAATAACCAAAAGTGTTATTGTGCTTGTCAGAAACCAAAAGAGTATTCGTGATCTGATTGATTTCATCCAAACATTCCTCCTTTATGCATGGATTTGTTTGATTCACAATAGGATTATACTACATCACCCGAGAAAGATTATTGCTAAAAGTTCAAGATTATGTTCTGAAGCATTTTCGATCGAGTGATTTTCTCCAGAGTTCGTCAAACAGATATCACCCGCTTGTACGCTTATTCGAGTTCCATTGTCGTTGAAAATTCCCTCGCCTGAAAGAACGTAGAAGATTTCAAATTCATTCTCATGCCTGTGCAGACCTATTGAGGATCCAGGTTTGACAGTCAGTTTTGCGAAAAGTCTTGCCTTTCCCAAGAGAGATTCTTTCTCGAGCAAGTGTAATATCTGAACCTCACCATCACCACCACGCATTTTTGTGATGTTCTCTCTGCGCATTGAATTAGGCTTGATGACCATTTTTTCACCCCCAGGTCTTCTCGGTGATTAAAAACATAGCTACGACAAGATCAACTGATCCTTTGATTTGATTATATTACACCACTTACGAGAAAACTTTTCGTCGAATTCGGATAAGTGTTCTAAGCGATACTTATCCAACAAATTGATAGTTCTGTGAGAGGAACTTGAAAATGGATTTGCGCTGTGGTATCATACATAATGCAATGGCGGTGTAGCTCAGATGGTCAGAGCGAGTGATTCATAATCACTATGTCGTGGGTTCGAGTCCCACCGCCGCCACCAAAGTTGATTTGGGCACAAAAGTGCCCTTTTTTAATTTCTGTTTTGACACCTTTTCCTTCTGTATAATTCTCTTTTAGGAGGTGACGGTGTGAAAAGGTACACGGTATTGGTTTTGTGCTTAGTGCTGTTCGTTGGTGTGTATGCCGAGAAATGGCCATCTCAGCTTAGGTTTGTCTCTGGACCATCTGGTGGTACTTGGTTTGCGTTAGGTGGAACACTGTCCAGCATCTGGTCTGAAAGCGTCATACCAGTTAACAGTGGTACAGGTGGTGGAACATCGAACGTCATAACGATTTCAAAAGGACAGGCAGATATAGGTTTGACTACCCTGTCTGTGTTCAATGCAGCTTTGAAAGGCGTGGGACCATTCAAAGAACCTGTCAAAGGAACTGTTCTGTTTGCCAACCTCTATAGGCAGTATGCGTATTTTGTGATGAGAAAGGATTATGCGAACAAGTATGGAATCAAAAGCTTGAAGGACATAGTGACAAAGAAACTACCAATAAGATTTGCTACGTTGACCCCTGGGACAGCCTCAGAGTTCGTGATAAAAACAATATTTGAAAAAGGTTATGGTGTGAGTTGGAATGATATAAAGTCGTGGGGCGGAAGGGTAGAATTTGCATCCTATTCAGACGGTGCAAATCTTCTGTGTGATAACCACTTGGACTGTTTTGCTTTTCAAATCAGCCGTGTTGCTTCCGTTATCATGGATATTGAAAGCAGGATAGATGTGGTGCTTTTATCGGTAGACGATGAAGCGATCACAGCGGTTGCAGAGTACTTGGGCACTACGAAGTTTTTGATTGAGCCCGGTTTGTACAAAGGTGTTACTCAAACGGTTCAGACGGTGGGAGATTATACTTGCTTGGTGGTAAGAGAAAATCTACCTGGAGATCTGACCTACAAACTCGCAGAGGTTCTCTGGAAAAACAAAGAACAGATTGCTAAAGCCTTTGCAGACATGGCGGAACTCAACCCACAAGAGGCTATTACCGAGGGTACACCTGCTCACCCAGATGCGGTCAAATATTGGTCCTCGCAGAAATAGAGATTGGTTTGTGTTGGGGGCACCAGCTCCCAACACATCAGATGCCGGAGGCGATCTGATATGCGTAGATTGAAGGGACCCACTCACTATTTTGCATATCTTGCATTAATTGCAATGGGAATTTTCCATTTATACACTGCTTTGTTTGGGACCTTTGAAGCCTATCTGCAACGAAACATACATTTGCTTTTTGCTTTGCCTCTTGCGTTCATCTTCTATCCGGCAACTCAGAGAAGCCCCAAAGATAAAGTACCGATTTACGACTGGATTCTGGCGATTTTGGCAGCGCTACCATGTCTTTATACGGTGATCAATTACGAGTCGATTTTGTACAGAATTATCCAAGTTGACGAAGTTACAACGGCTCAAATAATACTTGGGACACTTCTATTGGTTCTGATTCTCGAGGCAACCCGCCGCATAGTTGGGTTGGCTTTGGCAATTTTAGCAAGCGTGGCAGTTGTGTACATGTATGTTGGTCATCTTCTTCCTGGTCAGTTCAAAGGCATGTATGTGACTTATGACAGAATCATTGAACATCTTTATCTGACTGGTGAAGGTATCTTCTCTACTCCACTTGGTGTTTCAGCGACTTTCGTGATGATTTTCTTAATCATGGGAGGTTTTCTTGAGCACAGCGGTGTAGGTGAGTATTTCATGGATTTGTCGAAAGCGCTGGCTGGGAAGGCAACAGGAGGACCTGCGAAAATTGCGGTTGTCAGTTCTGGATTGTTTGGAAGTATTTCTGGATCAGCAGTAGCAAATGTTTATGCGACAGGAACTTTCACGATTCCCATGATGAAACAACTTGGCTTCTCTCCAGATTTTGCGGGTGCCGTCGAAGCTGTTGCAAGCAGTGGTGGCCAAATCATGCCACCTATAATGGGAGCAGGTGCCTTTATCATGGCTTCTTTTTTGGGAATTTCCTACAAATCAGTGATGATAGCAGCCTTATTGCCAGCTGTTTTGTACTATTTTTATGTTTTCATGACCGTTCATACTCGTGCGGTGAAGCTTAATATAAAAGGTTTGCCCACCGAGATGATACCACCTTTGAAACAAGTTTTGAAGAAGCTGTATGTGATAATTCCTATTGTTGTATTGGTCATAATGATCTTGAGAGGCTATACACCGATGACAGCTGCGACGACGGGAATATTCATCAGTTGGTTAATTTCATTGCTGAACAAGAAATATCGTATGGGACCAAAAAGAATTCTTGACGCCATCTTCGATGGGTCGAAAAATGTCTTTGTTGTTGCCATAGCATGTGCAGCGGCTGGCATCGTGGTCGGAGCAGTGACTCTAACGGGAATAGGTTTCACGTTGGTCAGTTTCATCTTCTCTCTGGCGAGAAATATCCCATTTTTGGCTCTGATAATGGTCATGTTAGTCTCAATAGTTTTGGGCATGGGACTGCCAACGACCGCTGCGTATATAGTGGCTTCAGCACTAACAGTACCTGCCTTGGTAAAACTGGGATTTAATGCACTTTCGTCTCATATGTTTGCTTTTTATTTTGCCGTTTTCTCTGCGATCACGCCACCGGTTGCATTGGCAGCTTATGCCGCAAGTTCTATTTCTGGCGCTAAGCCCGGCAAGACTGGTACTCAGGCTTTCAAACTGGGATTGATGGCGATGATCGTACCTTTCGCGTTCATGTACGATAAAGGGTTCTTGCTGCAAAGCGATTTAGTAAGAAACCTTGTAGCTTTTGCAGGTGGAGTATGTGCAGCTCTTGCTTTGAGTAGTACCTTAGAAGGTTACGTTAAAACACGCTTGAACGTGTTGCTTCGAATATTCTTCCTGATTTTGGGAGTCATGTGTTTGTGGCCGAATTTGTTGATCAGAGTTTTAGCGATGCTCGTAGTGATTTTTTCATACAGCCTTCTGAGTTTCAGACAAAGCAAACAACTTTGAAAAAACGTGAAGCAAAAAGAGTTTTCATCAGCGAAAGTGAAAAGGGCAGATAGATCTGCCCTTTTTAGTTGTTGAAAATGTTTTTGATATCTTCATCAGGTGTCGCTATGAGTTTTATATCGTAATTTTTTACTAGAATTTCAGTGAGTTCTTTGTTGAACCATGCCGGTAGAATTGGTCCAATATAGATCCCTTTGATTCCAAGGGCGAGCAATGTCCAGAAAACAGCAACCGCCTTTTGTTCCATCCATGTGAGAACGATTGACAAAGGAAGTTCATTCACCGGAAGGTTGAAAAGCTCCGACAAAGCTAAGGCGATTTCCACAGCGACAATCGTATCATTGCACTGACCAACATCTATCAGTCTCGGTATACCATCTATATCGCCCAACTGCAGATCGTTTATTCTGAATTTGCCACATGCCAAGGTTATAACAACGGTTTCTTTCGGTAGTTTCTCGACAAGTTGGCGATAATATTCATTTCTCTTGAAGGGAACGTCACACCCACCAACAACCAAGAAGCGTTTTATCTTCCCAGATTCGACAAGCTGTTTTATCTTTCCTGCCAATGACTTTACAACAGCTGCAGAGTAGCCTGTTGTCATTTTGTAATTACCTGGCTGTTCCGGTAATTTTGGTAGAGAGTTGGCTTTTTCGATGACCTCTGAATAATCGTACCCATCTATGTGTTTTACCCCAGGAAGCCGTGCTATTGATGTTGTGAACATTCTGTCTTTGTAGGATGGTTTTGGTATCAAGACGCAGTTCGTAGTACCGAGTATCGCTGCAGGAATTCTCTCAAAGAGTCTTCTTTGATCGTGCCAGGCTCCTCCTAAATTACCCGCTAAATTCTTGTACTTTCTGAGCCCAGGATAGCCATGAGCGGGTAACATTTCTGAATGAGTGTAGACATAGACGTCGCTACCTTCAACTTGTTTGAGCAGTTCTTCAAGAACCTTGAGATTGTGACCTGTTACAATTATGCCATGACCTTCTCTTGTACCAGTTTCAACCTGAACGGGTGTTGGCTCACCATAAGTATTTATATGAGCCTTCTTCAGTAGCTGCATAACTTTTAGGTTCATCAAACCTGCTTCGAGTGCCAAGTTTATAAAATCATTGTCGTCAAAGTTTACGTTCGTGAGAGTTGAATAAAGGCCCTTTGAGAGGTAAGCTGCTATTTCTTCATCGACATATCCGAGCTCTTTCGCGTGATAGTAATAAGCTGATATGCCCTTGAGTATGTAGATCAAATTATCTTGAAGTCTGCTCAAAGTGGGGTTTTTCCCACAAACGCCAGTCACAGTACAAGCTTCACCATTTGCCGCCTGAGAACATTGATAACAGAACATGTCCAACATCCTATCGACCTCCTTTTTCATCGTGAGATTTTTCACTTTTATTTTACTGTCAGTGCTGCAGAAGGTCCGTAACCTATGTTACGATATATAAGGAGGCAAAGTTTTGCCATTGAAGAGATTCGTTGAGATTCTGAGTGAACTTGAAGTTTTCGAAGGTATAAGCAAAGATCTTCTGAAAGATCTGTTGGGCTTTGCCAGAGTGGAAAAGTATCAGCCGAAGGAATTAGTTAGGAGACGTTCACAGGATTGTGATGAGCTGCTTTTTCTTGTAGAAGGTGAAGCGATAGGATTGTTCGTCAACTCTGATGGACAGGTTTTGCAAATAGACCATATGTTTGCACCAAAATTGCTCGCCTCTGCTGTCATTTTCTCAACTCTGTCCAAGTATCCTGTCGATGTTGAAACAGTTAGGGAGAGTACTTTTTTGTCTATCCATAGAGACGGTTTCATCCCATTTTTGATGAAAGACGAGCACCTTTTGAGAAATTATCTAAGGTACGTTAGTGATGTGTTCTTGTTTATAACTGACAGATTCTACGAAGTAGTCATGAAGAATCTTGTTCAAAAGGTGTGTTCTTATCTTTTGAAGCTGGTGAAAGAGCAACGAACAATGGAAATAATAATGGATAAAACAAAAGAAGAACTTGCCAGAGAGTTCGCAGTAACACGTCCTGCACTTTCTCGTGTTTTCTTAGAACTTCAAAAATTGGGAATAATACAGATGGAAGGCAAAAGAGTAATCATAAGAAACTACAGATACATCAAAGATTATGTTGAATTTCACTGAGTTACTGTTCGAGTTGTCCACCAATTTTCCTTGAAAGATACTTTTTCAAAGATGAAAGGGGCTTTATGCCCCTTTCATCGCAATCTTGCTCTTGAAAACATCAAAGAGTATTTAGATTTTCTCAGATTTTGAACCTTCTCACTTGTTCTACCAAACTCTCTGCAATAGATGAAAGTTCCTCAGAGGCACCGCTCACATTTTGACTTGAGTCTGCTTGCTGATTTGTTCACCTCTTCCATCTGTGAAGCAAGTTCTTCACTCGTAGCACTGACTTCTTCCGCTGTGCTTGCAAGATTTTCTGCAGAAGCATGTATCTGATTTGAACCTTCTGTTATTGCCTTCATTGACTCTTTCAATGACTCAGCCATCTGTTCAAGGGCATTTGCCATCTGTGCTACTTCATCCTTACCTTTTGCTTCGAACTTCACCGTCAGATCGCCTTTGCCAAATTCTACTGCTCTATTTGCAAGTGCCTTGATCGGCTTAGAGATTGAGGAAGCTACAAAGAATATGAGCAGTGCTGCTATAGCTATCAGTGCGACGAAAAGCGATAAGACTATCAAAGAGAGTCTGTTCACTTGCGCAAGTATTTGTTTCTCTGGAATGCTTACTCCAAAGGACCAACCTTTTGCGGTTTGTATTGGTGTATAAAAGACAAAATCTACCTCACCATCTGGTTTGATTACTTTGCCAAATCCGCTTTCACCTGCAAGCATCTTTCTTGCCATCTCTTCTAATCCTTTGTAACCTTCTTTAGAAGCCTCTGTGATCTTGAGCTTCATAACAACGTCCTTGTTCGGATGTGCAAGGATCAAACCAATCGAATCGACAACCCAGCCGAAACCTGCCTTTCCTATCTTGATATCTGAGGCAATATTGCTTATAGTGTCGAGCAATACAGTCAAACCAAAAAGACCGATCGTTTTGTTGTTTTCATCTTTTACTGCAGCTGCGATGACAAAGATGTTTTTTCCTGTTGCCTTAGACACCAACGCATCACTTATTGCAACATCATGTCCTTGTTTCATGATCTTGATAAAGTAATCTCTGTCTGAAACTTGCGCGACACTGCCCAAGGTGGTTGGAGCAGAACCATCTGGATAAGCTATGAAAGCCATCTCGATGTAAGGTTTGTTCTTCAGACGAGGTGGTAAGTAGTTTTTAATCAGATCGTCCCAGCTGCCGGTTTTTAGAGCGTTCATAACTGCGTTTGTACCAGCAAGCCATTCAGCTTCTTTAACGATTCCGTTGAGCCATTCGTCGATAATGTCCGATGCTTTGTTTGACACCTCGGCTGCCATTTCTTCAACACTTGAGCTGAATGTTGTCTTGACTTGGAAAAAGGTTAACAATGCCACAACAGCCACAACTGCTACGACCGGTACCAAGATGAGTACTAGCATCTTACCTCTAAGGGTTTTCACAAGAACCTCCTCCTTAAAATAGGTGAATCAGATTTCAGATACAGTAGTACTAAAAACAACCGCATTGAAACCGATCCACTGAAATAGAAAACCACTTAACTCATATTAAACATGAAGCTTTTCTGAATGGTTAAGATTGAGTTTATGAAAGCAGCTTCTGTAGTTACAATTGTGGCATATATGTATTGAATGACAGATGTTAGTTTTCAGAACATTTTTGCCAAAACGAGAATATTAAAAATACCTCTAATTGAATGTGAGATGGCAAAAGATATTTAGTCAGATTAACTGTGTGTATTACTCTTTCATCTTTACTGTAATCCATAGAGTACAGAGGAATTCGTTTTGTTCAGCACTGCATAGTTCCTGTTCCAGAGAGATTCGAGATGTCATTCGCATAAACGTTGTAGAATCGAAATGAGGTGATACGATGAAGGGCTTGTTTTTGGTGATCTTACTGTTGTCAGTTAGTGCCTTCTCTTTCAACGTACTCGTTCCTGCGGGTCCAACTGTGGTCGGTGTGGCTGGTTTGCTCGAAGGGAAGGTAAGATCAGAGCTCCCACTGAAGATAGATTTCTGGAGGACACTCGATCAAGTGAATGCCCAGATAACTGCAAAGTCTGCTGATATAGTGATTTTGCCAGTGTCGATAGGCACAGCGCTGTATCTGAAGAACATTGACTTGAGACTTGCTGCTGTAACGCTTTGGAGTGGTTTTTATATAGTTACAAAGGACTTGCAGCTTGCTGCTGTGGAAGATCTTGCCGGCAAAGAGATCTACACTCCGCAAGGGAAAGGTCAGACTGGTGATGTTTTGATAAGGTTTTTGATGAGTAAGTACAATTTGTCGAATACGTCTGTCAAGTATGCAGCTCAAAATGAAATAGTTGCACTCATGAGTGCTGGCAAGGTTAAAGTAGCAGTCCTGCCTGAACCTTTTGTCACCCTTGCTGTGAAGAACGCCTCTGCATCCATTGCCTTTGATCTGCAAGAGATTTGGTCAAAACTCACCGATAAGCCTGCTGAACTACCGATAACGGGAGTCTTTGTTAGAGGTGATTTGCTCGAGAAATCACAACAGCTGTCACTTGCACTTGAAGCACTGAAAAGATCAGTTGATTACGCCATGCAGAATAAAAAAGAGGTCTCTGAACTTTCTGCAAAGTATTTGGGTGGTATGAGCCCTGAGATTATAGAACAGTCTTTGGAAAGAACGATCTATAGATACAACTCTGCCAAAGAAAAGAAAGAAGAGATCATCTTCTACCTGAGTGTTGTCAATCAAATAGAACCAGAGGCTGTGCCCAGAGTGCCAGATGACGACTTTTTCGCGTTCTAAATGGTTTTTGCTCGGCATTGTTTTTCTGGTAGTTGTCTGGTATATCGTTTCATTGCTTGTCGGGAGTTCTTTGATCTTTCCCGCTCCTTATCTTGTGCTTGTGCAGATCTTTGAACTTGCAAGCTCTGGAAAGTTGTTTCTTTACTTATGGCAAACCTTTTACAAAGCCTTCTTGGGATTGTTTCTCGCATTGCTGATTGGCTTGTTGTTGGGTTTTCTAATAGGTGTGTTTAAAAGTTTCTATGAGTTGTTTCGACCGTTGTTGATGGTCATTCGATCTGTACCGATCGTTTCATGGTTGAGTACTGTGATACTCCTTTGGGGTATAGGTTCAAAGAGTGTGGTTTTCATCGTGTTCATTACTCTTCTTCCCTTGGCGATCTTCAACATCGCGGAAGGGGTAAGAACGGTGGATATCAGATTGCTTGAGATGGCAAAGGTTTACTCTGTGAGAAAGAAAAAGGTTTTCGTGAAGATCTATCTTGGTTCGCTTCTTCCTTTCTTACTCAGTACGATCAACCTTAGCATCGGTGGAATGTGGAAGGCTGCGATTGTTTCTGAGTATTTGATCGGCGACAATGGGCTTGGGGTTCAGATCTTTCAGTCGAAATTTTACGTAGATACTCCTAAGGTATTTGCCTTTACACTGAGTGCGGTTGTCTTTGGGCTTGTGCTCGAGCTCATATTTTCTTCAATCTGGGAGAGGTATTTCGGTGAAAAAAGTTCTTGAGTTGACCAACGTGTGCAAAGATTTTGGAAAGCTGAAGGTACTCAAAGACATAAATTTAACTGTTCGCGAAGGTGAGTCAGTCACAATAGTTGGCAAGTCAGGTTGCGGAAAGACAACTCTTTTGAGGATCATCGCATCCCTTGAAAGCCCAAGTTGTGGAGAAGTGAAAAGAGAGTTTCAGAGAATCGGTTATGTCTTTCAGGAGGATCGATTGATACCTTGGTGTACAGCATATGAAAATCTCTTGTTTGTGTGTGAGGAAGATGAGAAGATACTTGATGTTTTAAGGCTCGTTGGGCTGGAGAGTTTCAAAGATTACAAACCAAAGAAATTGAGTGGTGGCATGAGGCAGAGGTTGAATTTGGCGCGTGCTATAGTAACGAATCCTGATCTAATTCTTTTTGATGAACCATTTCAAAGCCTGGATCTTGCAACGAAATTGAAGTTGATCGACGATCTACGGGTGATACTGAAAAGGATTGGCACAACATACATATTGGTGACTCACGACATAAGAGAAGCAGCTTGTCTGTCTCAAAGGATATATGTCCTTGTTGGTCAACCCGCGACAATAGTCGAACGGATAGATCTTGACAGAGAAATCAGCGATCTGTTCGACCCCGAGCTTCTACACATAGAACAAAAGATTCTCTCGCTGGAGAGAGGACATAATCGTTAACTCAATCTGCCTTGGATCAGTACTTTGTATGCACAAGATTTCCAGATAGCTTTTTGCGGATACTCGCAGTTGCATTCACTCTCTACTTATCACATTATTAAGCTCAAAGGATGACTACGATTAGGTTCAGTGATTCTGCGTGTATATTTCGATGATTCAGATTCCGCACCTTTATGACCTACTCATTGAAATCTCTTGTTTTACAAAGGTGTTATCATTTAGTTGGAGGATATGCCAAGGGGTAAGGCTTTCGATTTAAACGATCATCTAAGGAGGGATTAAGATGTGGATGGTAATCTCTGACACTCATGACAATCTCTTGGAGATAAGACATTTCATTGAAGAAGCAGTTAAAAGGGGTGTCACCCATGTTTTTCATTGTGGGGACATCGTCTCTCCGTTTGCACTCGTAGAACTAATGAAAGGCAACTTCGATCTACACGGTGTTTTTGGTAACAACGATGGTGAAGTTATTCTACTCAATCAAAAATCTTCTGGAAGGATCAGAAAAGGACCACTCGAACTTGTAATCGATGGTTACAGAATACTTTTGATGCACGAACCAAGTGCCCTTGATGCTTTGTTGGAGTCGAACTACTACGATTTCGTCTTCTACGGGCATACACACAGAGTAGACATGAGAAGAACTGAAAAAACAGTTTTGATAAACCCTGGTGACGGTAGTGGTTACCTTGCTAAGGAGGCAACGGTCGTCTTTGTCAACCCGCAGACCAAAGAAGCGGAGCTTTATCGAACCTGAGCGACGTATTATCTGGAAAATCATTTGTTTTTAGTCCTTCTGAATCTATATTACATTTGAATTGCTTTGATTTGTGCATTCGGATAACACACCCAACTATTGCAACATGTGTGTAATATAAAAGTGGGCAAGCCGTTTCTTATGTGCACTGTTTTTAATTGATTTTGTAGCCCTTATAGTTTAACATTCAAAGAGGTGTTTGCTGTGTTTGAGAATCTTCAGGAGAAGCTGGGCAAAATATTCAAATCGATAACTGGTCAGGGAAGATTGACCGAGAAAAATATCAACGAAGCAGTCAGGCAGGTTAAACTGTCTCTGCTCGAAGCCGATGTGAACTTCAAAGTTGTAAAAGAGTTCATAGATTCTGTGAAAGAAAAGGCGCTCGGAGAAGAAGTTCTCAAAAGCTTCACGCCAGATCAGCAGTTCATCAAGATCGTTCGTGATGAACTGATAAACATAATGGGGAACTCTGCTGCGCCCTTGAATTTGAAGCATCATCCCTCTGTTGTGATGCTCGTGGGTCTTCAGGGAAGTGGAAAGACTACCACAGCCGCAAAACTTGCGAACTATCTAAGAAGATCTGGTAGGAATGTCTTGCTCGTTGCCGCCGATACGTACAGACCTGCAGCGATAGACCAACTTGAAAAGCTCGGCAAATCCATTCAAGTGAATGTTTTCGTAGGCGACAAAAAGGATCCTGTGAAGATAGTGAAAGAAGCTCTCCAACATGCCAAGAACTCGCAATACAACGTGATTATCCTCGACACGGCCGGCAGACTCCACATAGACGATGAGATGATGAGTGAACTGGAGCAAATTAGAGAACTCTCACAGCCAGATGAGATTCTCATGGTCGTTGATGCGATGGTTGGGCAAGATGCGGTTAATTCTGCAGCAGAATTCAACAGAAGACTTGAGCTCACTGGTTTCATCGTAACCAAAATGGATGGAGATGCGCGTGGTGGTGTGATCCTTTCGATCAGTCATGTCACAGGAAAACCTGTGAAATTCGTTGGTGTTGGAGAAAAGATAGATGCATTTGAACAGTTTCACCCAGACAGAGTTGCAGCAAGAATTCTCGGTATGGGTGATGTACTGACTTTGATCGAAAAAGCAGAAAAAGAACTCGATGCGCAGAAGATGGAAAAGATGGGCAAGAAGATGTTACAAGCCGAGTTCACGCTCGAAGATTTTCAAGAACAGCTCAAAGAGATGAAGAAACTTGGTCCTCTCTCATCGCTGATGGAGATGTTACCTGGTGCACCAAAGGTGGATCTACAAGCGAGTGAGCAACAGCTAAAACGTATCGAAGCGATAATCAATTCCATGACGCCAGAGGAAAGAAGAAATCCCAGGGTTTTGAACGCGAGCAGAAAGCAAAGGATAGCAAAGGGTAGTGGCACAACCGTTCAGGATGTGAACAAACTCCTCAAATCTTATGAAGAGATGAGAGAGATGATGAAGAGGTTAAAACACGGGAAGCTCAGACTTCCGTTCAAAATATGACAGGAGGTGTAAAGGTGGTAAGGATAAGATTAACTCGCATGGGAAAGAGGCACATGCCTTTTTACAGGATCGTAGTGGTGGACTCAAGGAAAAAACGTGACGGAGCGTACATCGAATCCATTGGGTATTACAACCCTCTCAAAGAACCTGCACAAATTAATCTAAATGTCGAGAAGGCAACTGAGTGGATTCTAAAAGGTGCGCAGCCGAGCGACACGGTTGCAGATATTCTGAGCAAAGCTGGAGTTCTGAAGAAAGTTCACGAGATCAAATACACGAAAAAGGAGAAAAATGATGAAGGAGTTAGTTGAGTACATTCTCAAGGGTATAGTGAAACACCCTCAAGACGTCGTTGTAGTAGAGTTTGATGAAAATGACAGTAAAGTCATTGAGATCGTAGTGAACGAAGAAGACGTAGGTCAAGTAATTGGGAAGGATGGTAGAACGATTAAGTCTCTCAAAGTCTTGCTATCAGCACTTTTGGACAACGAAGATTTCACTCTAAGGGTGATAAGGTGAAAGAGTACGTTGTTGTTGGTACAATCGCAAAAACACATGGTCTATTTGGAGATGTAAGAATTAAACCAACAACAAATGTGCTTGAGATCTTCAAAGAGTTGAAAGAATTTTTCATATACGACAGTTCTCGCAATGAAGTGTACAAAGTTGAGCTAGAGCATATCAAGAGAAGTGGAAAAACATTTCTTGCCAAATTCGTTGGAATCGATGACGAAAGAGCTGCAAAACAGATCGTGGGACTTGATTTGGTTGTAAAAGTCGAGAGTTTGCCAAGGTTGAATTCACCTGATGAATATTATTACTACGAATTACTCGATTTAGATGTCTACGATCAAAACGGTGATTTTTTGGGCAAGATTTGTGACATCATCAGCACAGGTTCCAATGAAGTTATAGTGGTGAAAAACAACGAACAAGAGATCTTGCTACCGATGATACACGATTACGTGATAGGATTTGAGAGACAAAGGCGTTTGGTTGTCAAGATGCCGGAGTGGGTTTAATGAGAATTTTGATAGCGACCATCTTTCCAGAGTTTGTAGCTTCAGTCAGGGAATATGGAGTCATTGGTCAAGCTGTGAAAAACGAGATACTGCAAATAGAGATCTTGAATTTCAGAGATTTTACAGTAGATAAGCACAGGGTCGTCGACGATTATCCTTACGGCGGAGGTCCCGGTATGGTGATGAAACCAGAGCCATTTTTCAGGATTTACGATTACTGCAGAGAGAAGTACGGCGATGTCTTTACGGTCTTGACCTCACCGCAAGGAATGAGATTTGATAACAGCGTTGCGAAAAGTCTTTCACAGAAAGCGAATTTGTTGATCTTTTGTGGCAGATATGAAGGCGTCGATGAGCGAGTAAGTAAGATCGTAGATCTTGAGCTATCAATAGGAGACTATGTTCTCAGCGGTGGAGAGCTCGCGGCAATGGTGATATGTGATGTTGTGAGTAGGTTTGTACCAAAGGTGGTCGAAGAGGAATCTGTGAAGAGAGATTCCTTTTACAGTGATTTACTGGATTACCCTCATTACACACGTCCGGCAGATTTCAACGGTATGAAGGTTCCTGAGATTCTCCTGAGTGGTGATCATGAGAAAATAGAGTTGTATAGAACTGCAGAAAGCCTGAAGAGAACGGCACTACGTAGACCAGATCTTTTCATAAAAAGACAATTCTCAGAGCAAGAGAAAAAAGCTCTGATTTGGCTTATTAGGGAGTTGAAAGACAATGTTGAGTGATGTACGAGTAGCGTTGATACATTATCCTGTCCTTGGGAAAGATGGTAAAATTGTCTCAAGTGCCGTTACAAATCTCGATGTGCATGATATTGCTAGGACAGCACGAACTTACAATTTGAAAAAGTATTATGTGGTGACAAATCTTCCTGCGCAACAGGAAGTTGTCAGAACGGTACTCAGGTATTGGATAGACAGCTACGGCAGAGAGAGGAATTTCAGTAGAACCCAAGCTCTCGAACTTGTTGAAATAAGATCATACATAGAAGAAGTTCTTGAAAGTATAAAACAGGACACAGGTAAGGAACCATTGAAGTTTTTCACCTCAGCTAAGAGGAGGCAAAATTCTTTGAGTTATCAAGAGGCACGGTCTTTGATCAGAACCACTGATAGACCTGTTCTAATATTTTTTGGTACCAGCTGGGGTTTAGCCAATGAAGTTCTACAGATCTGTGACTATGCGCTGGAGCCAATTCGTGCGGGGTCTGATTACAACCATCTTTCAGTTAGATCGGCCGCAGCGATAATCATCGACAGGCTTATTGGAGAAAAGGAGGGATAAACTATGAGCATGGACAACCTCGTGAGGATAGTTGAAAAAGATCAGTACAAGCAGTTGCCAGAGTTCAGACCAGGCGATACTGTGAAAGTTCATGTCAAAGTGGTCGAAGGTGGTAAAGAGAGAATACAGGTTTTCGAAGGAATAGTGATCAGTATCAGAGGTTCTGGTTTGGGCAAAACCTTTACCGTCAGAAAGATTGCCAGTGGCGGAGTAGGCGTCGAAAGGACATTTCCATATCACGCACCAGTTGTTGAAAAACTCGAAGTGGTAAAAAAGTCTTTAGCGCGTCGTGCAAAGTTGTACTACATAAGAGATGTCAAGGGCAAGATCAAACTCAAGGAACGCAAAGAGAAGGAGTCTAAAGAGTAAGATGGCTCCAAAAAGGAGTTTAAAGAAAGAGGCGATAGAGTGGGGGAAAGCCCTGCTCTATGCCGTTGTCGCAGCCACGATCATCAGGCTGTTTGTTTTTGAGACGATGCTTGTACCAACTGGTTCGATGATTCCCACGATCAACATTGGCGACAGACTGTTCATTGAAAAGATCACCTATACTGCTCGGGAGCCCGAGATAGGCGATATTGTCGTTTTTTGGTCACCTTTCATCGACGAACGCGCCCAGACAATGCTTCGCTGGTTTGACAAATTCATGGATCTTTTCGCCCCAGCGAAGTTCAGAGGACATGTAAAGTACGTAAAAAGACTTGTTGGAAAGGCCGGCGATCTTTTACAGATAAAGCTCGGTGAGGATGGAAATTATCATCTTTTCGTGAACGGTAAGATTCCCGATGGTTTTGAGAAAAGAGTGTATGCACCTGAGGGGATCTTTGAAAATCCCGATCTTTTGAAACTTTTTATCGAGGCAAGCCGCTTGAGAGAAAAGGCCACTGAGTACAGGGCGTTTTTGCAAAACCTGGCAAGGCAGAATTCGTACACGGCAAATCTCGTTTTCTCCGTTGTTGGAGGTATGTACCCTGTACCATTGGGAATACCGTTTGACAAAACCTACGATGAAATCTACAAAGATATAGACTTGTCGAAGTACATACGCAAAACCTCAAATGGTGTAGAAGTAGAAGTGCCTCAGGGCTTCTACTTCATGATGGGTGATAATACCAAAGACAGTTTTGACAGCAGGTATTTTGGATTTGTACCGGTTGATCACCTCATTGGAAGACCCATATTGCGCATATGGCCATTGAAGGATTTCGGACCAGTACAGGGGAGATAGTTTTACTCCCCTTTTATTTTTATCAACGGGAGGTATAAAGATGAGCAATCTTAACATAGTGGATCATCCACTGATTAGGCACAAGTTGACGATAATGAGAAACAAATCAACCGGTCCAAAGGAATTTCGCGAACTTCTTAGGGAAATAACTTTTCTTCTTGCTTATGAAGCGACAAGGAAGATCGAGACACTGCAGTTTGAAATTGAAACACCTCTTGAGAAAACCATGGGATATGCGATTGAGGACAAGAAAGTTGTAGTCGTTCCCATACTCCGTGCAGGACTTGGTATGGTAGACAGTATCTTGGAACTTTTACCAAATGCCTCTGTTGGTCATATTGGTGTCTACAGAGATCCTCAAACTTTGAGGCCTGTTGAATATTACTGCAAGTTGCCAAATGTGCGTGACGCGACAGCAGTTTTCGTGCTCGATCCAATGCTCGCAACTGGATTTTCTGGCGTACATGCAGTGAAAATACTCAAAGATAAAGGAGCGACGAACGTAATTTTTGTTTCCCTCATCGCCGCACCAGAAGGTGTTCGACAGTTCGAGATTCATTGCCCTGATGTTCCCATATACACGGCAGCTCTTGACAGACAACTGAATGATCATGGTTATATCTTGCCTGGTTTAGGCGACGCCGGCGATAGATTGTACAGAACAAAATGAGCGGCTAATGCCGCTCTTGTTGTACTCATTCACCTCGTCATGGAAAGCAGAACTGTTGCTGAATGAGCGAGATAGATTCTCAAGGCTCAGGGTTCGAAAATAAACGTGTAGATTTTGAACGGATGAAATTCTAATGGAAAATCGACAGTTTGTCTTTCTTCTTCGAGAATATTAGCTAACTGCATCCTTTCATTATTCCAGGGAGTTTGCAACAGGAGTCTGCCGGATGTTCCGAGTATTTCTACCAATCTCAGCACGATATCTCCATGTTCGTTTTTTCTGAGGCTTGTCAGCTTGAAGTTGTTGGGTGATATTTTCAACAAGCATTGAGGTATTGCCAATCTCCCCCTCGTCACAATAAGCGGTTTGTTCAAATCCTCTGATTCCTTGACCACCGTCTTGATCTCATTGTCGGGGTGGATGTATACAGAATATGTGAACTCGTGAAAGCCCTCATCTGTAAAAAAATCGGGGAATATTCCGGCTTTTATGAGTGATAATCCTACAACATTTTGATCGACAGTGTAACCATATTTCCCGTCATTCAAGATTGCTACTCCAAAGTCAGTCTGCGACAAATCAACCCATCTATGCGCTGGGACTTCAAAACGTGCTTGTTCGTGTTTCGAGTTCTTGTGAGAAGGCCTTTCAATGAATCCACCTGAGATATCGAATCTGGCCTTTCTTGTGAGAATGTTGGTAGGAAAGTATGCTCTGAGCAACGCTCGTCTCGTATGCCAGTCAATCTTTGTTTTGATATCCAATCTCTTTGAGTTTTTCACGAGAATATAGTCCTGTGTAATCTTGCTTCCTTCAGCTTCGTATTCTACTCTGATAATTTCTCTTACAGGTCCTGACTCGATTCTTGCTATTTTCGAAGCCTTTAGTGCGAAACCTGTTTTTTCAACACCATCTGCTATATCCCAGTTGTCCCAATAATAGGGAATGTTCTTGTGCATTTTTAGAATGTTCCCGTGATCGTTGAATGCTAATTTTTCTAATTCCTTATCGTATATTTGTATGGTCCCATCTTTTTTCACAGAGATTTTCAGATACTCGTTTTCCATTGAATAACAGTTACCTTCTTTAGGTTGCTCAGACCAGTCGCTGTTTATTCCGCAAACTTTCAGTTCTATTTTTGAAAGCGGTTCGATCTCACGATCGATAAAGTAAACGTATCTACCATCAGAGGTTTTCTGACAGAGAACAGGTTCTCCGTTAAGAGAAAGTTTTAAGTTTTCGTTCAGAGAAAAAACACACTTCTTTGGAAAAGAAGAAGAATTGAGGATAGAGATCGTACTCGCATTTTTCTCTGTAAGTAGATTGATCGCTTTTTCGAATACCTCTGTGGCTTTTTTCTTTACGTACGAAAGTTCTTTTTCAGCATCCTGGTACACTTCTTTGATCGATGAACCAGGTAGAATGTCGTGAAACTCGTTTCTCAAGACGATTTTCCACAGCTCATCTAATTCAGTCGAATAGTTATCTGTACAGAAGGTAGAAACCATTTCTGCAAGATAAAGGGCATCTTCTGCATCTTTGTGGAGTTTTTTTACGTTTGACTGAGAGGTATAAGTGCCTCTATGACACTCAAGATAAAGTTCATCGTCCCAGACTGGAAGATTCTTCTGAAGTTGTAACGACTCGAAATATTTCTCAACACTTTGGATTTCCAGTTTTGGAAGGTTTGGAAATTCCTTTAGGATACGATAGTTTTGCAGCATCTCTTCAGTGGGACCACCACCACCATCACCGTAACCAAAAGAAAGAAGTACCCTATCTGTCAATTCTTTCTGTCTGAAATTCTTCCAGGTTTTGTATATCGTTTCCGGATCTATCTTGCCGTTGTAACCTTCGTTAGGATTGTTAAAACTGCAGTACAAAACTTCAGAGCCATCTATCCCACGCCAGATGCAGAGATCGTAAGGGAACTCATTTGTGTCGTTCCAGTTCAGTTTTGTTGTGACGAAGTACTCAATCCCAGCTTGCCGGAGAATCTGCGGCAGTACCCAGGAAAAGCCGAAAACATCAGGTAACCAGCAAACTTTGCTTTTTTTCCCGAATTCTCTTTCAAAAAATCTCTGACCATAGTAGAACTGTCTTATCATAGATTCAACATTCGGAATGTTGCAGTCTGATTCTACCCACATGCCACCCGCTGGTTCCCATTTGTTCTGTCTTACAAGTTCCTTAACGCTAGCGAATAGTTCGGGATATTTCTCTTTCAAATCACTGTATATCTGGGCAGAAGACTGCGAGAAGACAAATTCCGGGAACATTTTTGAGAGCGCAACTGCGTTTGCCACCGTTCTGGCGACTTTCCTTTTAGTTTCTTCTACTGGCCACAACCAGGCATAGTCTATGTGTGAATGCCCGGTGAGGTGAATCGTTCCGGCAGTTGGATGTTCTTTCTTAAGCCTTTCAAGCTTGCTTTTGAAGATTTTATATCTTTTGATCATTTCTTCTTTCAGTTCTTCTTGTAGTTTGATTCCTGTGAAATCTTCGAATTTCGGTGCATTCCAGACGCTCTCTATCTCTCCCTTAATTCCTATGTCTTGTTGGGCAGTTCTCAGGTATGTTTTTGTATCTCTTGGTACCCACAGACCCGAAAGAAATTCATCACAGATATCGAAGATCTTTTTTGATACATGTCCTTCGATGATATTCGCCGTTCTCAGGGTAATTTCCACTGTTTTCAGTATTTCTGAGATTTCTTCGTCCACCACGAGTAAAAAGGCTTCTGCGAAAAGTGGTTCTTGTGGTTTACCGAATAAACCTCTTGGCATCACCTGTGCTTCCACACGATGAGTCCTTCCATCACAAAGGTTTGTAATGTTGATTAGTTTATGATGTTCGTTTATTTCACCATATAATTTCCCATCTACTAATACGAGACTCTCTCCACCAAACCACAGTCTCAAGTAAACTTTCTGTCCTTTCTGAGATGAGATAGGTTCCAAATTTCTTGCAAACCAGACTGGCGCCTTTTCGAAGTCCCACCTGAATGGGAAATCGACGTTTCGCTCGTATTCAGTTGGTTTTTCCTCAAGTGGACCATTGGTGAAATCCCAGGAATTGAGTGGCTTTTGTTCCACAATTGTGTAAGGAAGAATTTCTGAGATATTCTTGAGAAGCCTGTAGAAAAGTTTTTCACTCACGATAAGTTCCTCCCTGCTGTTTTGGAATTTTCTATCCTTTTAATCCAGTAAACTTTATACTTTCCAACAGATGTTTCTGTGCAAAAACGAAGAAAATCAGAGTAGGGACTACGGCCATAGTTGCAGCAGCCATCATTTGATTCCAGAGCGTTCCGTATCTATCCAGAAACTGAGGCAATCCAAGAGCTAATGGATATTTCTTCTCATCTGTAAGATATATCAGAGGTCCAAGATAATCATTCCATGAGGCTATGAATTGGAAAAGCCCAACTATTACAAGAGTTGGTTTAATCAGTGGAAGTGCTATCTTGAAATATGTTTGAAATTCTGAAGCACCGTCTATCTTAGCAGCCTCAAATAGGTCGCGTGGAAGCGTGAGAAAGAACTGACGGACGAGAAAGATGTAAAACGGGTGTCCGAAAAAGGACGGAAGAATTAGAGGCCAGAAAGTATTGACCATATTTAGCCTGCTGAAGATCAAAAAGGTTGGTATCAACGTGACAGCACTTGGCAGCATGATGGTTGCTAGGATGGCATAGAAAACTATTTCTCGACCCCGCCACTTGAGAACTGATAGTCCATATGCAACCAGTGGGCAAGAAATCAGAGCACCTAAGACAGCACCTCCTGCTATTATCAAACTGTTTCTGAAGTATACAAAGAATGGGAACCTCTGCACAGCCTTCGAATAATTGGTAAATTCAACAACTGATGGAATCAGTTTCGGAGGGAATTCATATAGTTCATAGTTTGGCTTCAGAGAAGTGGAAATCATCCAGAAGAAAGGTGCCATATAGATTATGGTGACCAAAATTAGGGATATCACATGAAAGAGAGTTCTTATGCCTGCTCCTCTTCTCATCGAAGTTCCCTCCTCAACTGTAGAAAACCCATTTTCTTGACGTTCTGAAATAGAGGATGCATATTCCAAGGGAGATCAGAAATATAAACCATGCCATTGCGGACGCATATCCCATGTTTCCGTATCTGAAGGCGTGTCTGTAGAGATATATTGCTATCGATAGAGTGGCATTGTTTGGCCCTCCACCAAACATGATCTGAGGTAGTTCGAAAAACTGAAGTGCGAGAATAGAGGAGGTGATGAAATAGTACAAAATAGCTGGGGTTATCAATGGCAAAGTTACTTTTCTGAAAACTTGCCATCTGTTTGCTCCATCTATTAATGCGCTTTCATAAAACTCCTTTGGAATATCTTTCATTGCTGCCATAAGTATCATCGCTTGTTGTCCTGCACCCCATTGTGCGATCAGAATTATTGTGAGTTTGACAAGTTTGTCGTCCGCTGTCCATAGAGGACCTGAGATACCGAATTTCGCAAGAAACCCGTTCACAAGACCCAGGTATGGATTGAAAAAATTCAGAGCAACGACAGCGAACGCGTATATGGGAACCACGGACGGCATGTACATTACTGCTCTGAAAAAACTTATACCTTTGAAATCTTTCACAAGCAATAGAGCAAGCAAAATTCCCACTATCAAACCAACGGGCACCAAACCGATGAAGTACACGAATGTATTCTGAAGACTTTTTAAGAAAAGAGGATCACGAAACAGTTCCTTGAAATTATCGAATCCCACCCATTTCGGTGGCAAAGTTATATGATATTCGGTAAAACTGAAGAAGAATGAAGCGAAAATTGGGTATATTCTGAAGACCAAAAGACCTATTATTCCCGGCAGGACAAAAAACATAGCTGTGAGAAACTGTTTGTGCTTTTTCATCATATACGAGCGCAACAGACTCCACCTTTTGCATGATGTAGAGCAATGCGCTCTTTCCTCCTTTCCAACATTAGCGCCTTTGCCCTCTCTATAACTCTTAACTTACCATGTTTTGCACTGTTATCTATCTTCTTCCCTGAGGTGGTATCGTATAGCGGTCTGATAGTAAACGGTTCTCGCTCGATTATCTTTGCAAGTTTCTGCCTTAAAAGTCGTCTTACTTTGCCGTTCCTTTCTGTTGGCATTAGTGGTTTTTCTGTCTTTGAAATTACATACACCATAAGCGGTAAGCCTCCTTTCGGAGTTTGGTGCTCATCGCCAATGTTAGACATGCTTGTCATGCACAGGTTAGTATCCCTACTCCTCAGGACTGTTTAAACCCATACCGGCTGAGCCTGAAGCTTGAACAGCACTCCAGGGCGTCATGAGCTGCCTAACATAGCCCGATAGAGTTGTCAACTAAAGCTTTTCAAGCCTCTGCTTCTTTAACCTGTGGTAGTTGACCATATCTGCCATCCTGAACCCATGATAAGGAACAGCCACTCTTGTGAAAAGAGTGGCTGTGTGTGATTTTTCATTTTTCTCTCATTTAGTTAACCATTTATCGAGTTCTTTCTGCACTTTTTCTTGTGCATTCTTAAGTGCTTCAGCTGCAGTCTTTTCACCATAAATAACTGCTTGCATTGCATTAGTAAGCTCATCCCAGAGTAACGCTCCAACTGGAAGAGCAGGTCTTACATGAGCGGTTGGCAGCAGATCAGCGAAAATTCTCTGTTCTGATGGGGAAGCACTCAGAAGTCCTGGGACAGCTTCTTTCAAAGTGGGGAGATGTTGGGTGTCAACGGCAAATTTTATCTGTCCTTTTGTCGCCATGTAATGGATAAACTCTGCTGCTTCTTTTGGATGCTTTGCCCCCTTTGGTATAACAAGCGACCACCCTCCTGCCCAAGTGCTGTTCTTCTCACCGTATTCTGGAGCAGGTATGGAAGCTATACCGAATTCGAAATCCTTTGGAGCTAATTGCATTATCTGAGCAAGTAGCCAGTTCCCATCTACTACCATCGCGAGCTTCCCAGCCAAGAATGGGTTTATTGGTTCTGCCCCTCCTATACTCGCCCCAGAAAAGCTCATTCCAAAAGAAGAAACGAAAGCTTCTAATTCCTTTATGTTGTATTTCTTCGCCCATTCTCCAAGCCATTCAAAAGCTTTAACAATTCTTGGATCATCAGCAAAGACTAGTTTTTGACTTTGAGCGTTGTAGAAATTGCCTCCAAAAGCCCAACCCCATGTATAATGCCACCCTTGGAATGCCCACGGTATGAAACCAACCTGAGTATATCTTCCTGCTGTCTTCTTTGTGAGCTTTTCAGCGTATTCCTCTAATTCTTTCAATGTCACAGGAGGTTTGTTAGGATCCAATCCAGCCTCTTTAAAGAGTTTTTTGTTGTAGTACAGCGCCCTATTGTCAGTATCCCATGGCAGAGCCCACATCTTGTTATTCCATTGGCACTCTTCAGTTGCAAAGTTGAAGAACTGCTCTTTCAATTTACCGATGTCGTAACCAAGTTGAACGAGATAGTCCTGTAGTGGCTCGAGAACCCCATATGCCGCTCTTTGTGCCACAGTAAAACGATCAAGATAATACACATCAGGTCCAGTTCCACCGGCAACCGCTGTCATGAGTTTTGTAATTTCAGTTTCTGATCCCGGGACAATGACAATCTTCACCTTGATGTTTGGATGAGTTTTGTTAAACTCTGCTACGATTCCAGCTATGCTTTCTCTTTCTACAGGGTTTGTCATACTGTGCCAAAATGTGATCTCAACTACTTCCCCCAAAACGCAGAGCGCCAAACTGAGAACGAGAACCGTGAGGAATTTCTTCATGCTTTCACCTCCATTAAAGTAAGGTTTCCGACGAAAATGCTACATTGTTTTATAGAATATGTCAAACCTAATTGACGGTAGTATTATTTGAATTTAGCCAGTTATACCTGATTATCCTTGTATATACAAGCGGCTGCAAAGAAAAACTCACCATTACAACTTGTTACAACCACATGATTCCCTCACCATTAAATTCACAGGTACGCGTTCTTCAAATTCAAGTGGTTCTCCTAAGAAAATTTTGACCAACAGTAGTGCAGCTAGTTCACCCATCGCCTGGAAATCCTGATGAACAGTTGTCAATCTGGGATATGCATAGAGACTGACTCTGAGATCGTCGAAACCATACACACTAATATCTGCAGGGATCTTGTACCCGTATTCCTTCAAGTATGTGATGCCCCTGATCGCAAGATAGTCATTACAGAAGAATACAGCCTCGAGACCCTCTTTCTGAACGGTCTTCACAGCACTCTGGAAATCCTTATCAAAGTCAGTGATCATTTTCCACGTGATCTCTGCGACTTCATCCTTGAGTCCAGCAAATCTCTCTTTGACGCTGGAGACATCAAATGGTTCTTCTGTCACAAAGAGAGCGCTTTTTACATGATGCTTTTTCATGTGTTTGCCGACTAGCTGTCCTCCATTTCGATTGTCGGAATAAACGACAGGTACCTTTGGAAAGCCTTCAATTGTTCTGTCAACGAACACAACAGGAAAGTTTTCGTTGATCAAACCTAATAACAAAGTGTCAGAGAGAGAACTGATGCGAGGTTCTATTATCAATCCCTTTATTTCGAGCTTCAAAAGTTCTCTTAGCATTCTTTCTTCATGAATTGTGTTGGTGAAAAGTGCGTCTAAATTAAAAGGGATAACGTCGATAGAGAATTTCTGGAAAGTTCTTACAATACCAAACAACATTGAAGCACGAGTGTCTTGGTAATTTGTTATCAATACTCCGATCCTTACACCCTTCAACTGTTCATGAACAGATGCTACAAAGGTCCCCAAACCTTGGATTCGTGTTACTATGCCACTATATTCAAGATTTTCAAGTGCTTTTCTGGCCGTTAGTCTGCTGACGTTGAATATTCTCGCCAATTCATTTTCCGACGGGACCTTATCTCCAGGTCTCAATTCCTTGGAAAGAATCTTGGCCTTTATATAATCCATTATCAACACGTAAGCAGGCTTCATGTATATTCCTCCTTTTTTGAATTCTGCACGAATGAAAGAATCCCGTCTACTCTGTCTGACACGAACACAATTGATCTATTCTCAAGTATACAGCAATGAAGCTTGACATGATCGAAGATCATGCGATGAATGCAAGTTAGACAGGGTCGTTTAGTTTTTGGTGGAAAAATACAAGTCAGTAAAAAAGACTTCACACAATTCTACGAATTGCTGCCTGTTGTTGGCCGAAAGGAGGTATTTGCCGGAATGTGAAGATAGTCTCTTGTTACACATATTACATGAAACTTGATAAATTAGAAGCTATGACATAGAAACCTTTCCAATTGTTGATGATAAGTATTTGCTCTCGCAAGGGCTGATAAATTGCAGATAAGAATTTGTGAAGGACAAATGCGAATTCAGTCAGATCAAGATCTGGGGAGACAATGAGGTTTGCTCTGACGAAAAACGAAGTCAGCATCATTACCATAGGAAAGGTACTAACCCTCATTATGATACCACGGAGAATTGTTACGAGATGTTGTTGTGACTATTGACAGAAATAATCTCCAAATATATAATGAGAAATGGAAATAACCTCCAAAGGTGGGTGATGAAGTGAGAGAATTAGCACAAGGCATAATAATAAGCTGTCAGTTAGAACCCGGAGATCCTGTGCAAGACATCTCATTTGTTGTGAACATGGCAAGGGCTGCTGAATTTGCTGGCGCAGTAGCAATTAGAACAAATGATGCAAAACACGTGAGGGCTGTCAAAAATTCAGTTCACATTCCAATTATTGGCTTGGTTAAAGACAGAAATTATGAAACATTCATAACGCCTACCTTTGAACATGCGAAAAGTGTGATAGAGGCTGGTGCTGATTTTGTAGCGCTTGACTGTACGAGAAGAGAAAGACCAATTTCCTTGTATGAACTTCTCAAACAGATACGATCAGCCTTTCCTACTGTTGGTATCATAGCAGACATCGCGGACGAAAACGATGCAGAAATGATAGCTCCCCTCAAGCCGGATTACATAGCAACAACTTTGTCTGGGTACACAAATTACACAAAAGATGTTACCTTACCAAACATTGCTCTTGTGGGAAGACTGTGTGCAAGGTTTGATATACCAGTGATAGCTGAAGGTGGTTATTTTACCGTTGATGAGGTACGACTCGCTTTTCAGATGGGTGCGCATGCTGTTGTCATAGGGACTGCCATAACGAGACCTTGGCTGGTTGTTAAGAAATTTGTGGAAGTTTCAACCACTTTCATAAAGGGGAGGGATGATGGATGAAAAAGTTACTGGTACTGATTGTGGTTGTAGCACTTGTCGTTCTAACCTTTGCGGCTAAGGACACTCTCGTGATTAGTGTTCCAGTTCCTGAGAGATCGGTAGTTCCAACTTACAATCCACCTTTCATCGACGAGGGCAATGGTTTTTGGGTCTTTGTGTACGACACCTTGATAGGCGTGACTCCTGATCTGAAACCTGAGATTCCACTTCTCGCAGAATCGTGGCAGATATCCGAAGACCAGAAAACAGTCACATTGAAACTGAGAAAGGGTGTTAAGTTCCACGATGGAACTATCTTCGCTGCAAAAGATGTAAAGGCATCGATTGAACTCATTACACACCCAAAGGTTGCTAACAGAAATGTCAATTTCTTACCCCCATTTCAGACGCTTGTCGGCTATGAAAATTTTTCATCAGGAAAAGCAAGTCATATCGAAGGAATTCAGGTAATCGATGATTACACTGTGAAATTTATTTTCGCCAAACCTAATGGAACATTCTTGCTTGGTTTGTCAATTGTTCCAATCATGCCAGCAGAGAAGATCAAAAACCTTGATCCTATGAAAATTGCTGGAGATGAATACTTCAAGAAACCAATTGGAACGGGTCCATACAAGCTGGTTGAAATCAAGGAAGGAGAATACTACAAATTCGAGGCATTTGATGAATATTGGAGGGGTAAACCGAAGATCAAGTACGCTTATATTCGTCAGATTGATCCGATTCTTGCAGCATCAAAAGGCGATGTTGATTTTCTATGCACCTACAGTATTGACGTGGTTAACGCAGCAAAACAAAATGGTAGTTACGATATCCTGAAAGCATCTCCTACTAGATTGCAAGTTTTTCGCTTTTTCATTGACGCTGCGCCATTCAACGACATCAGATTTAGAAGAGCACTTATCTACGCCATAGACTTCAAAGCAATCATCGAAAGATTTTATGGTGGGTACGCAAAGCAGATGAGTACTTTCATGATACCAGGTTACTGGGAAAATAAGACTCTACCAGTTTACGAATATGACCCAGAGCGAGCCAAGAAACTGGTAAAGGAAAGTGGTTACGATGGAAGAGAACTCGAACTCCTATACTATTACACAGACTTGACAACTCCTCAGATAATGACAGCAATCCAGTATTACTGGAAACAAATTGGAGTTAACGTCAAAATCAGGTACGTTGATGCACCAACTGCAACGGCACTTCTCGTCGGCAATCTCCAGGATCAGTTCAGAGGAAAAGCTATACTTTATGCGGCCAATGCTGCTATTGATCCCAGCTTCCTTGAAGCTTTCACTACAGGTCATACGTGGGACTTCTTGAAGTTGAACAGCAGCATTTATAATGAACTTATAAAGAAAGGTTATGAGTCAGTTGATCCAGCAATCAGAAAGACTCACTATGACCAAGCACAGGCTATTCTCTACCGTGAAACAGCTCCAATACCCTTGTGGGCTCCTGATATATTGAACATTAAGAAAAAAGATCTAAAGATGACCGTTGATCCATTTCCTGGTTTCTGGTATCCGATTGACATAAAGGTTCACGAGTGGGAATTTGTTAGTGGCAAGTGATCTAACGATTGCAAGTAGGAGCGGAACAACCCCGCTCCCGCTTGCATTTCTATGGGAGGTATCAATCCTTGCGAAAGTACATTTTAAAGCGAATTCTGATTATGATCCCCACTCTATTTGTTCTGAGTTTCTTAATTTTCATTTTGCTTTATCTTGCACCAGGCGACCCAGTTATGGCTCTGATCACTCCCGATGCACCGAAAGAAATGATCGAGTTAATGCGACAAAAATTTGGTTTGAATGTACCGATATATCAGAGATACGTAAACTGGTTATTGCAGTTGTTGAAAGGAAATCTTGGCTTTAGTTATTCTACTGGCAGGCCCGTGCTGGAAATGATTTTGACTCGGTTACCTGCTACATTTGAGCTAATGGGCTTCTCTATATTGTTCTCAACAATCATTGGTATCTGGTTGGGTTTATACTTAGGAATGAGACCCCACGGAGTTGCAGATAGGTCTTTACTCACTCTAAGTATTGTTGTTTGGTCTATTCCTCAGTTTTTTATCTGCCTTCTTCTGATCTATATTTTTTCCATCAGATTAGGTTGGTTCCCTTTAGGCGGAAGAACACCTCTATCAGGAGGGACGTTTGAGCACTTGAAACATCTTGTTCTCCCCTGTTCTGTCCTTACGCTGACCATGATGGTAGATCTCATGAGATACACTCGTGCAAATGTCATTGCAGAAGCAGAAAAACTGTACACAAGAACAGCTGTAGCCAAGGGACTTACAGAGAGACGTGTCTACTTTGTTCATGTTTTCAGAAATGCATCGATACCTGTAGTGGTACTATTGATCTTACGTCTTGTAAGACTCGTTGGTGGTGTTGTCATTGTAGAAAGTGTTTTCTCTTGGCCAGGTATGGGGACACTTCTCGTTAATGCGATAGGAAACAGGGATTACCCAATCGTTTTAGGAATATTGTTCATCACTGGTGTAGCTGTTTTAATTGCGAGCTTACTAATCGATATCATAACCGCTGTGGTAAATCCTAAGGTTCGCTTAGGTTTTGAGAGGTGAAAATGAAGCCATGAATAAGACATTGGATTTGGGAAAAAACACACGCTTGTTAAATCAGATATGGAGATTACGAACAGGCAGAATAGGTCTAGTTATAGTGATTACAATGCTGTTGTTTTCCATAATAATACCCATCTTGAGCCCTTACGAGGTAGACGCTATGAATCTAGGTAAATCATACAAGCCGCCTTCGGTTCAAAATTGGTTTGGGACAGATGAGCTCGGTAGAGATGTATTCACAAGAGCTTTTTACGCCGGAAGAATTTCGATGCTCGTAGGTGTTTCGGGGACTCTGGTATCAATAATCCTGGGGCTTTTCCTTGGCTCCATTTCAGCGTACTTCGAAGGCCTACTGGACGCGATTCTCCTGAAAGTGCATGAAATTCAGTACTGTTTTCCACCAATAATCCTTGTACTTACGATCATGGCAATCATACAAGGTGGGACTTTGGAGCTGATCCTGTTAATGGGTTTGTTTAGTTGGCCAACTACGTACAGGTTGGTCAGAAATCAGGTTCTCGCAGTGAAGAGAGAGCCATTTGTAGAAGCAGGGTACCTGGTGGGAAACAACGTTATGGGAATCTTATTTAAGCATATAATTCCTGTTATATTGCCATCAGTGATAGTCAATGCGACTTTACTTGTAGCGGACTTGATTCTTCTGGAGGCTGCCCTAAGTTTCCTTGGAGTTGGGGTTAGACCTCCTACCCCCTCTTGGGGCAACATGTTGAACGTTGCTAAAAGTGTTTATGTATTGAGTCGCATGTGGTGGGTCTGGTTGTTCCCTGGTTTGATGATCATAACGTTTGCTATGGGGATCACTCTCCTTGGAGAAGCTTTGGACGTTGTTGTGAACCCATACAGCAAGCCAGAGCAATGAAATGGGAGGATTATATTCATGATGCAGTTGCTGACTGTGAGAAATCTTTCAGTACAGTTTAAGTACAATCAGGGTATGAAATATGCTCTTAACGATGTCAGTTTTGATATAAGCGATGCAGAATCTTTAGCGATCATCGGTGAATCTGGTTCTGGAAAATCAACCCTCGCGTTAGCTATAGCAAATCTTCTGCCTTCGACTGCGAAAGTCGTGTCTGGGAAAATTATATTTCGTGACAGTTCAGGAAATTTGATTAATATAGCAGCTCTTCCACGATACAGCGATGAAATGAGGTCTTTGCGCGGCAAAGGTGGCATTTCAGTTGTGTTTCAAGAGCCATCCAGCAGTTTGAATCCAGTTTATACAATCGGATGGCAATTGTTTGAAAGGTTACTCCAAACCACTGAGAGGAGAGATAATGTCCGGCAGAGAATTAATGCTTTACTCAAAGAAATGGGCTTTTTGGATCCAGAACGAGTTTGCAACTCTTATCCCTTCCAACTTAGTGGTGGTATGAATCAGAGAGTAATGATAACCATGGGTCTTTTGGGCGATCCAAGACTTCTGATTTGTGATGAACCGACTTCAGCACTTGATGTTACAACACAAGCTCAAATCCTAAGACTTCTTACTGAACTCAAGCTCAAGCATAAATTTGCAATGCTTTTCATAACGCATAACATCGACGTGGCACGTTTCATAGCGACACATGTTTTGGTGTTGTACAAAGGAGTCGTGATGGAGAGCGGCCCAGTAGAAAAGGTGATCGAACAGCCAATGCATCCCTATACACAATACTTAAAGAGGAGCGTGGATGCAATTAAGGATGCGGAAAGAGCATACAGCTTAGAGATAAAGAACGTGAAAAGTCCTTCAATGTCTCAGGGATGTCCATTTTCTTCAAAATGCTCACATGCATTGGATCTTTGTCACGGTGAATTACCATCTTGTGTTGAGGTTGACGGTAGAACTCTGAGGTGTTGGTTGTATCAAGGAGCGTGAATCTGAGTGCAAAATAATACGTGCCTTATTGCAGAACAAGTGAAGGTGGTCTTCAAAGTTAAGGGATTTGCACGAGCTGCAAGACAGCTCATTGCGGTTAATGATGTGTCTTTCGGCTTACGGTATGGCGAAACGATTTCGTTAATAGGCGAATCTGGTTCAGGTAAGACAACTGTTGGAAGAGTCATTGTTGGACTTACAAAACCTACAAGTGGAACTGTGAGATTCATCACAAAAGATAGACGAGAAATCGTACTGAGTACCAGATGGCCCCGACACGTTCGACGTTGTCTTCAAATGGTTTTCCAAGACCCGTACTCGTCGTTAAATCCACGTATGCGGGTTTCTCAGATACTTGAAGAGGGTATGATCAACTACAAGCTGTGCGGGAAGCGACAGGCGGCAAAGCGTATCATCAATCTGTTAGAGATGGTAGGTTTGGATGCAAGTTTCCTGAGAAAGTATCCTAATGAGATGAGTGGAGGTGAAAGACAAAGAATAGCAATTGCTCGCGCAATCAGCGTAGAACCAATGATCATAGTATGTGATGAGGTGGTTTCAGCCTTGGATGTTTCGACACAAGTGGTTATATTGCAGCTTTTGAAAGACTTGCAGCAGCGCCTTGGCTTAACTTATCTCTTTATCACACATGATCTTTATGTAGCCAGGTATTTGTCAGGAGAAATCTTGGTTATGTACCAGGGTAGAATTCTCGAGAGAGGTCCAGCAGATGAAATCATGTCAGAGCCAGCTCATCCTTACACAAAAAGTCTTATAAAATCTGCTCTCAATATTGATGCAGAGAAAGAGACAATCCATACTTCAGAAGATTTCAGAGAAGATCTTTGCCCTTTCCGGCAACGTTGCAAGTATCAACTGGAGATATGCAACAATGTTTTTCCCCAAGAAAATCACCTGACAAGTGAACACAGAGTGTTTTGCCACCTATATTCAAGATAGAACTGACGGTACAGGAGGGATGGTTAATGGAAGATATAAAAGGCATGCTTATAGCTGCAACGTTCACACCTTTCAAGAAAAACCTTGAACTCGACACATCAAAGATCGAGAATTTGGTTGAAAAGCTTATCAAGCTGGGAATAGAAGGTTTCTTCGTAGCTGGTACAACGGGGGAAGGGCTATCCTTAACTGTAGAGGAAAGAATGAAGTTGTTTGAGAGCTTCTGTAAGAGTTCCTCTGGAAGAGCCAAAGTAATAGCGCATGTTGGAGCTCTATCTTTGCAAGATGCCAAAAAGCTTGCAAAATATGCGAGTGACATCGGATTAGACGGAGTGTCAGCGTTGCTTCCGTTCTACTACAAAAACGTTGGAATTGAACAATACGTAGAGTTCATAAACGAAGTTGCCAAGGCTGCTAAGGATTTAGCATTTTACTTGTATCACATTCCATCGCTGACGGGTCTAAACATTGATCTACATAAGTTTTTGACTCAAGCAACCAGTACAGTGAGTAATTTTGCTGGAGTGAAGTATTCTTCACCTGATCTGATGCAACTCATGACTCTTAAAGAAAACTTTCCAGACCTGGAGTTCTATTTTGGTGTGGATGAAATGATGATGCATGCGCTTCCTCTCAAGGTTGATGGTTTCATTGGTAGTACTTACAATTTTGCTCCAAGATTGTACAAACAGTTAATTGAGGCTTTTCAACGAAACGACATTGATCAGGCTACAAAGTTCCAAAGGTTGTCTTTGAAAATGGTTCAAGTTCTGAATTCTTTTGGCGGGTTGCCTGCTTTCAAGGCAGTGATGAAACTCTTGGGTCTCGACCATGGTGTATGTCGTCCTCCACTTAGGACTTTTGATGATTCTCGATTACCTGACTTAGAGAAATCACTCAGAGAAATTGGAGTTTTGGATCTTCTTGGATAACATAGGAGAGAACAGCAGCGATGAAGCTACTAAGTGTGGACATTGGAGGAACTTCGATAAAATTAGCGATCATAAGAGATAGAGAGATTGTAGATAAGACAGTTCTAGTATATGGCACTAAGCATCCTTTAGAAGTACTCACAGAGGTTATAGACAAGATTATGAACGATCGAAGCAAACTGGAAGGAATTTCTATAGCGAGTGCCGGAAGGATTGATGCGCGAGAAGGTACCGTAATATATGCTTCTCCGAACATACCGAGGTGGACCGGGGTTCCTTTGGCAAAAATTCTAAACGATCGTTATGCAATTCCATGCTTTGTGTTGAATGATGCGCAAGCCGCCGCATTAGGTGAGGCAAGAAGTCGAAGTGTTTCAGATTTGGTTTTTATAACAATTGGCACAGGGTTAGGAGGAGGTATCGTTCTAAGAAATCAACTGGTTTTTGGAAACAGTTGGGAAGCCGGCGAGCTAGGTCACACGATACTCAGACCGAATGGCAGAACTTGCAATTGTGGTAAGAAAGGGTGTGCAGAAACGTATATCTCCATGAAGATCCTGCACAAATGCTCACACGAGAAAGACAGGAAAAGGTTGATAGATAGATTCAAGCAAGGAGATACACAGGTCTTTTTGGCTGTGGAAAAAGTATGTGAAGATCTGGCAATATTAGTTGATAGAATTTTTCTCACTCTGGACCCAGAAATGGTTGTGGTCGGTGGTGGTTTTTGTGAACTTGGTCTAAGGGCACTTGAGGTCCTCAGAAAACATGTTCAGATGTACTCTGACAAGTCATTGTATAAAGTTTCACAAATCGATTTTTCAGTTCTCGGCAACGATGCTGGTATAATTGGGGCAGCAATCTATGCTCAAGAAAGGTTGCTCGGGAGTCGGTTGGATGACAGATGATGTTCGAACAATCATCAAAATAAACCAAAGGCAATTTACTGAAAAAGAGAATAAACTCGCACAATTCGTGATTGATCACGCAGATGAAATGATCGATATGAGTATAACAGAACTCGCCGATGAGATTGGTGTAGGTCAAGGAACGATCGTACGTTTTTGCCAGAAGCTCGGTTTCTCTGGTTTTCATCCTTTCAAGATAGCCTTGGCAAGAAGTCTTGGACGTCAAGAAGAAAGGACAAATGAGTCAGATGTACTGTCTATGGTCAAGGAGAATCATGTTAAAGCAATAGAAGAAACCTCTAAACTTTTGAAATTGAACGAGAAGGTAGTTTGCCAATGTGCAGAAAAGATATCAGCGTGTAGGAGTCTCTATTTACTCGGTGTAGGTGCTTCTGGTGTAACAGCACTTGATGCGTACTACAAATTCATGCGAATAGGATTAGATGTGAAGTACATGCCCGACTCACACCTCCAAGTTATGAGCCTTTCAAGGTGCGGTGAGCAAGATTGCGTGATAGCTTTTTCTCAGAGTGGTTCAACAGCTGCTGTTGTTGACATGGCACAGCTTGCGAAGCAAAACGGTGCGTGTGTGATCGCCATAACGGGTTACAATAAATCACCTTTGACTCGCTATGCTGACTTTGTTTTGCTCACTGCTATCAGAGAGAATCCTTTTCAAAGTGGTGCAATACGGTCGAAAATAGCACAACTGCATGTCTTGGAGGTGCTTTTTGAACAAACTAAGTTGCTTCTCGGGGAAAAAGCCATACAAAATATGAATCGTACCGCGTGTTCTGTTGAAAAGTGGATATATTAAATCAAGTCCGAATTTCGAATATGACCTCTGTTGGAATTTATATCACTTCTCTCGAGTAAGCGCAGACACTTCGAGGACAATAAACGTGAAGATCCTGCAAAACCACGATCCTTGGATAAACTACTTCACACAGACTGTGAAGCTCACGAGCAAATTGCAAACTTTCAGCTACGAATACACTCACCCTGAAAATGCAGGCGAAATCGTGCAGATCAGTTTCGAACTCGGACTGCACACACCGACGACCATCTATACGGTGATGGTGATTCTGAATAATCGAGGCATCTAAGCTGAGCCGACCAATTATTGGCTCAGTGCTTTACAAAACTTCCGCCAGAATGCCTTCGATTTCAATCGAAGGATGAATGGTGGTTTAATTTCTTCCCGTTTGTGCTTTAATTTAAGCAGGCCGGAGGAGATGTTAGGTGCAGACAGTAGCTATCAAAATAAGGCTTCTACCTCCTAATAAAGGTAAGCTGGAGAAGCTGGTCCGTATGCTGGACACGTACCATCAAGCTTGCTCTTGATTCTTGGGCAGGCTGAAAAATTAAAGACTACTAGTCGGGCACATTTGAACCGAGCGACCTACAAAGAGGCATGCAAACTGTTCGATATCAACCGAGCCACGCTCCAATGTGCCATGCTTAAAGCACTGTCTGTCTACCGATCTTACATTTCTCAAAAGAAAAAGGGCAAAAAAGCCAGCTTTTCTGATTTCAAGAAAGCGGTTCCGGTATGGTGCGACAGGATTGCTACTCACTTCACCAGCTTCCTTCTGGCACGTGGGTCATCAAATTTCCAGTTCAGGCAGAAGTCAGATAACTGTACCTTTCTTTGCTTCTGCATACCACGTTAAAAAGCTTCAGGACCTGGCAGGAGGTTCCTGCCGTCAAGGATCCATGAAGATATGGCAAAACAAAAAAGGTGAGTGGTACGTCTCTGTATCACTGATTTATGAACGCATATGGAAGAGCCAGGCGGTATAATTGGGGTCGATTTTGGCATAGTAAAGCTTGCCGTATTGTCCAACAACGTATTCTTCAATGGTCGTCAAATCAGGTGGCGAAAAGAACGTTGGGCAGAGCGACGCAAAGCACTCCAAAAAGCAGGTCGGCTTGCTCGTGTTAAAAATGAAGTAGGACATGAGCGCAGGTGGATGCAGTATATCAACCACTGTATCTCCAAACGCATTGTAGGAATTGCAAAAGCCGAAGGTAAAGCCATTGCTTTGGAGAACTTACATGGAATCCGTGAACGAGTTAAAGGTTCCAAAAAATTCAACCGTATGATGTCGGGCTGGAATTTTCGAGAGCTAGCTTCATTCATCAAGTACAAAGCTGCCCTTGCTGGAATACCAGTAATCTACGTCGACCCCAAGGAAACTTCTAGAACCTGCCCAAAATGTAGGAATGTCTCCAGGTACAATCGAAAGACACAGGGCTGGTTCAAATGCACAAAATGTGGCTACCAGTCAGATGCTGACGGGGTAGGAGCATTGAACATAGCCGCCAAAGCGCTCGATGCTCTTGGGGCAAGACTCTGGGAGAAAGGGGAGCGTGACACCCCCAAAGGCCAAGGTGATGATACGGATCATCCGGGGAATGCTGGCCAACCTGTGGCAAAAGCTACCATCCTACGAGTGGATGCCTCCTAATTAATTAGGAGGAGGATGTCACGATCTAACAGTTGTTTATACTCCTTCTCTTTGAAGAAAATAGCCGGAAAGATGTTCATACAGCAGGATAGATCGATAGGGGGTCATTGACGAGCTTCGGTTTGCACAAAATGGGGCTTTCGACCTTGCTCAGATGTGTGATTTCACTCTTTCGGGGATTCGAAGAAGGTCTGCTTGATGAAAGACCAACGAGTACGGTCCCTCATCGTCTTCAAACAACTTGCCGTCTCGAATATCCCTGAACAGTTGACTGCCGAGTGCGTCCTTGAGTGTGGTTGTTTTCAAGTTGTGGGTGCTGACAGTACTGAGAGGACAAGGAATCAGGTAAACGAGCGCATTCACGTGTACTAACCCTCCTTCTACAGAAACACATTCACCGAAATGCTGTTCGTCACACTGTGTCCTCAGCACAACAGTTCGCAACTTCGACGGCAGGAACTTTCCTGAACGTGAAGCTTGAGAATTGAATGGAAGGCAGTTGTGAGCTTTGCCATGAGCCTGTTCAGCCCGAGCATCAATCACTGATAGTTCCACAAGTGTTCCATCCCAAGGCAAGACCTTCACTCAATGAAGAAGCGCGGGTTGTTTCATCCGAAGGGAACAGGTCTTCGCTTTTAATTGTTTTTTAATCGGTGCTCGATAAAGTTGAAACGAATCGAGCATCTCTCGACAAGACAGTCAAAAACTCTGCGAGCATAGAACCCCCTGAAAGTCGTATCGAGCCGTGGCAAGCACACCCTACCCTTCAAGAAGAGAATCTTCGCGATTCACTGAAGGTCTCAATGTATTTTGAAGGGAGGAGACAGTATGGTGAAGAAAATCCTGATCATGGTGGTCGTACTCATAGCGGTCGTTTCAAACGCAGCACTGTACAGAAGGACCATCGAAGAGTGCATTGAGATCCAGCCCGATGGCTCAGCGATCATTACGAGAACCGAGTCGATACCACCTTCGGAGCTAGCATACTATCACAAAATGTACTTCGACCGGCTCCGAAAGGACTTGACGCTGTTGAGGAAACTCTCGAATGAACTCGGCAAATCGTATTATTTTCTGTACGGGACAACTCCTTCTTTTACGATCGACGATCTTCAAATCCATCCAAGCGATGGCTTCAAGTGGACTGTGAGAATGAAAGCCCAGGGTTTTTTGAGCTACGAGAACAAACAATTCGTCCTGGGACGGAAAAGATTCGAAGGCGATGAAAAGTCGATCGCGGCAGCTTTGCTCAGGTACTTCAAGAACGAACTGGACGAGAAGATTTTCATGTCCCTGTTCCTTGGTTCTGAGAAGAACTCCTTGGAGACCACGAGGATCACGGAGGTGATCCTGCCCGATGGTTCCGTCATCGATGCGATATCACCCACATTGCCAACGAGTAAGGAGGTTGGCACTACGTGGAGCGTGGATTTCGGTGGACAAAACACTTACAAAGCAACTCTGGAGAAAAAGACTAGAGGCTGCGTGCTGAGAGAAACCATCAACATAACTGGTGGCGCGCCAAGGAATTTGTTGGATCCAACTATGAGCGCTTTCGTGCTGAGCAACCTGCGTGATTATGCATCCTTCAAGATAGTTTTTTCCAACCCGAAGATGAAGGGTGAAACTTTGACCAAGCCAGTTCGTCCCCCAGAAGAAATCATGAGAGACAACTTCTCAGGCAGTTGGGGTTTCAGTGTTTCCTCGGGAGAACTCTTCTCGTACACTTTCAGCTATGGATCGCTCAAGGTAACGCCAAAGATCACTCTCACGCTCGCCTTCAACGTTTCGTTCTTGTGGGAACACGAGTGGGTGCAAACTGGTTGGCTCAGCTGGAGCTACAGACTCAAAAAGTTTGAAACGGCTGTGTCGTTCTCACCATCTTTGATTCCTTCACTGGAAATCTCCTCGAGTGGCACTGTACAGGCAAGCTGGTCTAAGGACATCGCAAAAAGATCAACGATCGTGGTGTTTTGGGTTGGCACCATCCCAGTGATATTGGTCTTGGAGGCAAGTCTGGATGCCGAGGCGGACGCAGTTGTCAAAGGTTCAATAGGACTCAGTTTCTCATCAACTTACACTGCGAACACCTTTTTGAAGGTCACCTACGAAAACGGTAGCTGGAGAACTACTCCAACTTACAATGTCAACTACTCAAATGTACGCTTCCAAGCCAACACCAGAGTTGAAACTGATACAACCGGGCGACTACCACTCACGCTCGCTGCGTACATTTATTACGTTGCAGGACCATTCGTGAAGTTCACGCCTTCGATCAGGGGAGAGACGTACACAACGACTGGGGCTTCGAACCAGGTCAGCTATCGAATAAAAGGTGGAATAAGTACATCCGGAGGAGTCCAGATGGCTGGATGGCTGCAAAGCTTGTGCGGTGGCATTCCGTCGGTGAGCTACCAGTTCTGGAATTGGGAAAGGGAACTTGCAAGCGGTACGTACACTTTCTGAGGAGCAAAGCTTCTAATGAACTTTTAATGACCAAGTTCTATATGTTCGAATATACGCCCATCTGATCAGATGGCGAGTCGAGGGGGGATTAACATGGTCAAGAAAGTGGTGCTGGCTGCGACGTTGGTTATGGTACTGATTCTCACGACGGGTGCCACCTTCAAGAACAAGACTTGGGGAACAGACTTTCCCTACATCGGTGCGTTCTTTCAACACAGCGATGACTACGTCCGGTTCTACTGTACCGAAGACATGCATCGCTTCTACTACATGACAGCGAAGGACGCCGACGCGTACGTGGAATTTTACGTCGATGGGAAAAGGCAAGGAGTCGTGCACTGGCTACCGAAGAACAAGTGGAACGGGAAGCACTTCTCCATAGCGAACTGGGCGCATTTTGACCTTGTTGGTTCAACTTACATCGGACACACGGTCGAGATTCACTTCCGAGAGAACACTACAGTTAACGGTAAGTACTGTCCAGAGAATGACATAATGATCAAACTCGCTGACAACAGCTGGGCAACTCTGTGGAAAGGCGTTGATTCGACAACCTACTGCGACCTGGATCTGTTTGCGAAATGAAGTTTCGAGAGTTTTTTGATGAATTTGAAGCTCAGTTGCGAAGGGGTTTGGAAACTTTCCAAAAAACAAGGGGAGGACATCGTTCCTCCCCTTTTGAGTTCTGGTAGCGGGGGCAGGATTTGAACCTGCGACCTTTGGGTTATGAGCCCAACGAGCTGCCGGACTGCTCCACCCCGCAACGCTAAGGATAATTATACCCTCTTCGATAGTCCTTGTCAATCATTTGAAGCTCAGAAAGAGCCTTGCGTGAACTGCCCATGACTGAAATCACGGGCTTCCTGCTTCATTGACTGAGCTTGCTGCTGAAAAGCTAAAGTTTTACTTCCCAACAGTAGAGACCCAATCTCCACAGGCATAGCCGTTAAGCTCGGGTCGTCCCAACCATAGTGTTTATCATAACATAAATCACAGAATAAATCGAGTGTGAAGACGCTTGTTTTGACACATATAAGCTGTTCATGTCTGAAGACACGAGAATGTCGTTACGCTTCAAGGGAAGAAGAACTGTCTTTGAGGCTTTGAAAATCTCTGCAAATTGGTGCCGGGGATCGGACTCGAACCGACACGGAGGCTCCCTCCAGCGGATTTTAAGTCCGCAGCGTCTGCCTATTCCGCCACCCCGGCAGCCAAAGTGTTCTTTCAAGACTTCATTATACCAGATAGGACAATGTCTTTTCAAGAAACAGCTTATAGAGAAGTCAAAAGCACCACTCAGTAAACACGCACATCTATCATCTTTGAAGAACTGAAGCCAGAAGGGTAAAGTTTTTCGCCGTGGGACGATTATCCAAAGTTTTGAACGTTCGTGTGTTCTGGTCGAAAGTCTTGGGAATCAGGGCTTTTTGTACAACAGAGAAGCAGCATAATCATAAAATCAAACTGTTTGCGTATTTATGTATAATTAAATAAAAACCAATCCATACAAAATGGATGAATCTTCTGAGGAGGTTGTTGTTATGAGTAGAAGAAAGAAGGCTTTTATTAGTGGTATTTTGCTTGTTCTAACACTTATTGTGAATGCACTGGGAGCCTTTGGTTTTATCAACGGGCGTTCACAAAAGGACGTTTCCGATTCGTATCCCACATTGATAACACCGGCACCCTTTACATTCAGTATCTGGAGTCTGATCTATGTTCTCTTGATTTCCTCCGCCTTGGTTATGATAATAAGGCACCAGGACAGTTATTATGGCAGAATGATCGATGAGATCAGCCTATTGTTTTGGTTGTCTTGTGCTTTCAATATTGTTTGGATCGTGTTGTTCTCTTTTGAGCTGATAGGACTCTCAACATTAGCGATTTTTGGACTGCTTCTAACAGATGTGTTCATCGTTCAGAAGATTGGTAAGCTGCAGACTCAGAGAAGATTCCTGTTCCCGGTAACCTTCGGCTTGTACTCCGGTTGGTTGTTCATTGCAACAGTTGCGAATATAACTCTTTGGCTTGTGAGTGTTGAGTGGAAAGGCTTCGGTATATCTTCTGAGATCTGGGGTGTGTTGATTCTTTTAGTTGCGGTTTTACTCACGTGGCTGGTTTTGTCGAAGATCAAGAATGCCGTTTTTCCTCTTCCCATCGCTTGGGCGTACTTTGGCATATACAAGAATTTGACATCGCCAGAAGGATTCAACAAGCAGTATGAAATATTGCCTAAGATAGCACTGATAGGCTTGGTCGTACTTGTTGGCATATCTGCAATTGGGTTTTACAAGAACAAGTACTGTTCAATGCCCATAAAAGAAGGCAGAAGGCTTTAGAAATTAATCGCCGAACAAACAGCCCTGAGGCAAACCTCAACAATCGTGGTGAACTTATTGAGAAAATTAAGAGAGCTTTTGAAAGGATGAATTTTGAGCTCCCGATACTGGAAAGAGGCAAAGTCGTAGATATCGATTCATTACTTTGATGCACTGGGTGTTAGTACAAAATCTTTTGTGAACTTCTAACACTTATGAATAAACCAAGCCCCCCATCCCCATAGAAAGAGAACATGCTTTATCGAACTTAGAATTCCTGAGCTGAGAAGATGGCAAAATCTCAACTACATCTGGACCATCCACACACTTTGCAACTTATACATCCTTCTTGCATTATCAAAGAGTTTTTCGAAAGACAAGATGGGCAGTAGGTGTTTCCGTCCAAATCTATGTAGTAACCTTGTTTCCATTCAAGGCCATTTGCAACCACAAATTTCTCTATCTCTTCAGGTGTCTTAGCAGTTCCATCTATCTTGAGAAATTCATCTTGCACGGTCTCTTTCTGTGTCCAAAGTTCCGCGAAATCCTCTATGGCTTTCTTGATCTCATACCCAACATTTCTCACGTACTCTCCTTTCACCTTAACCAATTGCTCGATGATCTCTTCTACAGAAACACCTGCACGTAGTGCCGTTGAGGAGAGTCTTCCTATAGCCTCAGCAGTTTCAGTACCATTTGAGAGAAAGATCTCTATGGCTTCACCGGTATCGTCAAAGGAAACTGTGATGTAGGTTGTACCAGATGGAGTTTTGTACTTTCTCGTAACGCTTCGAAGGGTTTCTTTCCTCGGTTTCGCTCTCAGTCTGTGTTTTTCATCGAGAATGAAGAATTTGATTTTAGGTGCATCTTTTGTCTTCACAGACTTTGTCGATGTCAAAACTTGTGTTTGCAGTGAGCCATCTCGATAGACGGTCAGTCCCCGGATTTTGTGTTTCAGTGCTTCAACGTAGATTTCCAGGACATCTTCGGGAGTAGCGTTGTTGGGCATGTTTATAGTTTTTGAGATATTGTTGTCGACATAAGACTGAAATGCCTCTTGCATGAGGAGGTGGTCCATGGGTTTTATGTCGTGTGAAACGACGAAGATCTTTTTGAGTCTCTCATCTACGTCGAGATGTTTCATAGTACCATCTTCGATGAGTTTATCTTTTATTCTTTCGAGTAAATCGGCTGGGATCTTCTTCTTGAGAACTTCGTTAACATAAAACAATGCCTCTCGCTCATTACTGCTCTGTTTGTTGACATATCTCACATAAGCTAGTAAGAAGTTTGGTTCAAGACCAGAAGAGGTATCGGCAATGTTTGAGATAGATCCTGTAGGTGCAATTGCGAGAACTGCTACATTTCTCTTGTATTTTCTTGCCAATGTTCTGAAGTGTTCAATCAGTTCTTGATCGTATTGGCTTTCGTCCATTGAGAATGGTATGAAGTTTTCCTCTGTGCGGTATCTGCTCTTTTCGTACAGTGGGAAGTTACCCTTTTCCTCTCCAAGCTTCGAAGACTCTTCGTGTGCATTCAAAGACATGAAAGCCATTATGTCTCTTGCAAGTTTTCGTGCTTGCTGTGAGTCATATGCGATCTCCATTTTGTATAAGAGATCTGCAAATCCCATGATTCCAAGTCCAAGTCTTCTCGAGTCTTTGACAGCTTTGGTGATCTTGTCTATCGGAAAGACACTGACGTCTATCACGTTGTCCAAAAATCTCACCGAGAGCCTAACAACTCTGGCAAGAGCCTCCCAGTCAAAATGTCCAGAGTCATCACAGAACTTTGCCAAGTCTATAGAACCAAGATTGCAGGCTTCATAAGCCCCGAGCCCTATTTCTCCACATGGGTTTGTTGAGATTATCTCCCTCTCTGGGTAGAGGGCATAGTATCTGTTCATCTCTCCCAAGAAGACCATTCCTGGGTCTCCTGTTTCCCAAGCATTCTGCGCCATTTTCTCAAAGATTTCTCTGACTCTAACATCTTTTTGTCCTTGCCATCTTGGATGTGTCAATTTGACGGTGCCGTTGTTTTCGTACATCCTCAAAAGTTCCTCGCGTCTCATTGGAATACCAATGGAAATGTTGAAAAACCTCAACACCTTTTCACCATCGTTTCCCTTCTTTGCAGAGATGAATTCGAGTATGTCTGGATGATTGATGTTCAGTATGCCCATTAATGCACCACGTCTACGATAGCCCTGTTCTACGACAGACACAGCTGAATTGAAGACATGCATGAAACTTATCGGTCCTGAAGCCTTGCCATGAGTTCCGGCTACGAAACTCCCATTAGGCCTTAGTTGGCTGAAGTTGCTGCCAATACCTCCCCCAGCTTTTGTTATCAAGGCATATTCCTTAACTGCGGTGAAGATGCCGTCTATGCTGTCTTCAACTGGCACAACGAAGCAAGCAGAGAGCATGTGAAGATGATTTCTCGAATTCACTATTTTTTCGTAATCCTCTAAGGTCATTTGGTCGATGGGTTTATAAAGGATGCTGTAATCAACGCCCATCCCGGCATTGAAAAGTGTGGGGCTGTTTGGAATAAAAATCCTACTTGCCAGTAAATCGAAGAATTCTTCTTCAAGAGATTTCACGAACTCGAGCTTTTGAGTGCTGGAGAATTGCTCGAAATTAGGGTTATTCAACAGTTCGGCAGCTGCAATCACCCGAGCAACACGACGGGCAACATCATGCCACGAGTTTTCCAAGAACTGCCCATCTGGTGCTTTGATGAAATACCTCTCTTTGAGTATCTTCATCGCGTTTTCCGACGGTACGATCTCTTTGTACCTTTGAATAAGATCTGAGTACATAAAAAATCAAACCCCCTTCCGGGGGAATTATACTACAGATTGTGTATAGTTGCAAGTGGGTACTATATATTGTATCCTTGTGACACAACAGAATGGACCAAGGTTTTGAAGAAAACCGTTATGTCCACGTACTCAACAGGTACACTGCAACTTAAGGTTACTGGGGCAAAACATATTATACCCCTTATGCCCGCTTTTTCCAATCTTTCTGTAACAGGCTGTGCAACTTCTGCAGGTGTCGCTATGACGGCGATTTCAACATGGTTTTGACCGATGAAGCTTTCGAGATTTTCCATGCTGGAAATGGTTAAATCATCGGTTATCTTCGTTCCTATCTTCTTGGTATCAACATCGAAAACTCCAACGATCTCAAAGTTGTGTTTTTCTATTTGCTTGAATCTCGCTATGGCTTGGCCTATGTTACCTGCTCCAATTATCACAACCTTCCATTTCTTGTTGATTCCAAGTATTTTCTGAATTTCATCCATTAGATATTGTATGTTATAGCCAATTCCACGTCTTCCAAAAGTTCCAAAATATGAGAGATCTTTGCGCACCTGTGAATCTTTTATTTGCATCAGTTGGGCAAGTCTCTTGGAAGAAATACTCTCTTCACCTTGATCTCTGAGTCTTTCAAGACATCTGTAATAGACGGCAAGCCTTCTTATGGTTGGTTTTGGAATGCGATTCATACCAAACCCCCTTAGTTCAGTTTTTCACAAGATTATTTTATCACCCAAAGCGACTTAGAACACCCTTTCGTCTTGACCAACGACAGAGACTGAGTTGAACTTTTAAACAGGACAATTCACGGAGGTTGCAGGGTCAATCCATCCTAAAGATGACCTTCAACGAGCCTTTAGTAGCTCTTTCAAAGGCTTTATCGTATTCTGAAAGGTCATAAGTTGCTTCAATCAGATCACGAACTTCTAAACCCTCTCTTAAAGCTGATATAGCCTTGGTAAAAGGACCACATCGAGAACCGATTATCTTTATCTCGTTGACTGCTACCTGGCTCAGATTTACAGTTATTTCGTCAGCGATCGTTGATTTCAAAACCACCGTTCCTTCGGGTTTCACAAGGAAAAGTGCTTGTTCAATGCCAGATTTTCTCCCTGTTGCATCGATGACAATATCAAAGTATCGGTCATATCTTTCAAGATTCTTTGAAAGTTCTGTGGTTGTCCACCGTGCTCTTGAAAGTTTTTCTGTATGTCTTCCGAAGAGTAGATGGTTCACCTTTGAAAAACTGAGTGCCTTTGATATGATCAAACCAAGTTTGCCGTCCCCCAAAACTGCCACGCTTTGAGAATTTGTTATCTGAACCTGCTCAAGTATTCTAAAGGCTGCGGCGAGTGGTTCAATGAAAACTGCCCTCTCATCTTCCACTTCATCTGGTACCGTGTGAAGATTCTTCAGAGGTAGCAGTACATACTCGGCAAAGACACCATCATAATCTCTTATGCCAAGTACCTTGATATTTCTGCAGTGTCTATGTAATCCTTGCAAACAAAGATCACATTTCTCGCACGCGATATTTATTTCTCCTACAACTCTCTTGCCAATCAATTGCTCTGGTCCTTCCTCAACCACACCGACGAATTCATGACCCAAGATCCCTCTGAAATTCATGTAACCCTTGAGAATCTCAAGATCTGTGTTGCAAATACCAGCCATTATAACCTTAATGAGTGCATAATTTGCTTTGATCTCTGGCCTTTCGACGTCCAACAATTTGAGTTTTTCACCGTCGTAAAATAATGCCTTCAAAGTTTATCACCCAATTTCTCCATCTTGCTAAAGGCTCCTTTCACTGATTTGGCAAGTCTTTGTGCTTCATTCACTGCCATTCTTAACGCCTCTACACGGCTTTTCGAGCGCAACAGTTGTGAGATGAGAACGACATCAAAGACGTCTCCACAGCCAGTTCTGTACAGATACTCTACACCATCCCCAACTACAAAAAGATCTTCCCATCTTGCTCCTTTTGGTCCAAGTTTGACAACGTGGCAGTTGATTTTCTGAGCTTCTCTTTCATTACCGATTATCAAAAGGTTGTTGCGATTGAGTCTTTCTGAATCCAAGTTTGCAAGTGGACCGATATCGAGAAATACCATTTTGTCTTTGAAGAGCTCGAGGAGCTTGTAGACACTCTTTGGAGGGACCTCGGTGTTAACAAAGAGATAATCGAACTGTGCAAGCTGTTCTTCATCTATCTGTATCTCGACTCTATTGGCTCCTCTGTCAACGGCGATAGGTTTTTCATTGTAGGCTATGTGGTAACCTGTGCGGTCTGGAATTCTTCTGATACCTTCGGTGTTGAACTCGAGTTTCTCCAAATGTTGGAGGATCAATTCGGCTCTGTAATCTGTACCGATGTTCGAGAAGAAGCAAACATCAAATCCCATCTTTTTCAATCCATAGGCTACGTTCAGCCCGGCACCTCCGCACATTTCCAGTATCTGTGAACTGTGTGGCTGTTCACCGTATATGTAGACATCCCAGAAGATTCCACCTACAACTGCTACCCTTATGAAGATCACCCATCGAAAAGTATAATAGAAATCGGGGTGAGAATGTGAAAATTAGATTTGGAAATGTTGCAGACACATTGGTTGGAGTGAAAGAAATAGAGGTACAAGAAAGCAGTCTAAAAAAGATCTTTCAATCCATCTCGCAGAGTCTAAACAAACGTGTAGAACTGATAGTCGATGAGAAGGAAGAGAGTGTGTATCTTCTGGCAGAAAAAGATGGCAAACTTTTGAAGAGTTGGGTTGTTGCTCTGAATAACGGAATCAACATCTTGGATGCTGATCTTAATTCGTTGAGAGACGGTGAATTGGTGATCTTTGTGCCTGTAAGTGGTGGCTGAGAGATGTTTGAAAGGCACAACGAATTACTCGGTGAGTGTATAGAAAAGCTCTGCAAAGCAAAGGTCTTTGTCGCCGGCACAGGTGGACTTGGCTGCACTGTTTTGTCATTGCTTGTCAGAACAGGGATTGGTAATCTTTGCTTCACAGATAACGCTTTTGTCGATGAACCAGATTTGAACAGGCAAATCTTGTACGATCGAGATAGCCTTGGAAAGAAAAAAGTGAAAGAGGCTTTAGTCAAACTGAAAAGAATAAATCCATCTTGTGAGTTGCTGGCGATTGAAGATAATATAGATGAGAGCTTCAATTTACCCGATGTTGATGTTGTAGTAGATTGCCTTGATAACTTCAAGTCGAAGTTCGTACTCGATGAGCTGTGTCAGAGAAAGTCGATCCCACTTGTGCATGCCGGTGTCGAAGGGTATATCGGCCAAGCCACGATAATCGTCTATGGCAAGACTCCGACATTAAGAAATCTGTTCAGGGGTGTGAACGATCACAAAGTCAGGCAGGTTTTTCCACCCTTAGTTGTATTGATGGCGAGCATACAGGTAGCTGAGGTGATTAAGCTCATCTGTGGTATGAAAGACTCGTTGGTGGGTGAAATCTTGCTGGTCGATCTTCTGAGAAACACTTTTGAAAAAGTGAGGATTGTCTAAACTGGTGGTGATATTGTGAAGAGAATTCTCGTAACGGTGTATTTTCTCGTAGCAGCCGTCTTGTATGTTTTGGTTTACGGCACGATTGTTCTGCTCATAGGTTTCATGATAAAACTTTTCGCCAGCAAAGAGAAAGCGAGAAGGTTTGTGGATAAACAGATAAAGATCTTCGGCAGAAATGCTTTCAAGTGGATGTTTTCACCGACAACTGTTTTGGGTGTCGAAAACATACAGAACAATTGCCTTGTGGTTGCAAATCATCAGAGCTTGATGGATATACCTTTGATTCTTGGATATATAGGGCCAATGCCAATGGTCGCCAAAAAGGAGTTATTGAAGGTTCCTGGTGTGAATTGGTTCGTCAAGTACATGGGAGGATTTTTCTTGGACAGGAAGAATCCTGTAGAGGGTGCACAGGTGATCAAGAAAATCATGAGAACTCTGTCGAGTGGGCATTCTCTATTGATTTTTCCCGAAGGGACTCGTTCCATAGATGGTACTGTTGGCAAGTTCAAGACGGCTATTTTCAAGGTGGCAAGAAAACTTGGTGTGAAAGTTCTACCTGTTTCAATTTGGGGTACAATATTCTTGGTACCCAAGCGCAGCCTCTTTCTGAACCCAGGACCCGTGTCGATGATCATTCACCCACCGATCGATCCATCGAACTTTTCCAACGAAGAAGAACTCACCAGAAAGGTAGAAGAAACCGTGCGTCTTGGGGTAGAACGGCTCAAAGTTAGCGGAGGTGATCTGAAATGAGAAGGGCTTGGATCAAGGCATTGGTATTGGATAAGGTACACAACTCCCCTGTAGTGATCCTTGGTGTCGAGGGCACAAACAAGGTGGTACCCATATGGATTGGAGCTTGTGAGGCGAACGCCTTGGCGATAAGTCTTGAAGGGCTTGGGTTTCCAAGGCCACTCACACATGATTTGATTGTCAACATCTTGGAAGCCCTCGATGCTCGTCTTGAAAAGGCGATTATTCATTCCGTGAAAGACAACGTTTACCACGCAACACTGGTGATAAGGGATCTGACGTATGTCGAAGGTGAAGAAGACGAAGGTTCAGATGAGCACGCGTTAATAGAAATAGATGCCAGACCATCTGACTCAATAGTTCTTGCTGTGAAGAAAGGTATACCAATCTATGTGAGCAATGAGATAGTGGATGAACACGCGATCGATTTGCAGATACCAGAGGAGACTTCAGATGAAGAGTTTAAGAAATTCATTGAAAACTTGGATATCGACAAGTTCAGACAGATGCTCAGAGACGAGCCAAAGGAAGAGCAAGAGGATGAAGAATGAAGAATTCCTCGAGCAGTTCAACGAAAGGTTAGCAAAGTTGATAGGTTCTTCAACGACAGTTGAGAAAGCGATGAGTTATAGTCTCTCATCTGGTGGTAAGCGACTCAGACCACTTTTGATAAAACTCTCCAGCGAGGACATGTCAGTAAAAATCGATCTGGTTTGGCATCCGGCGTTCGCAGTTGAGTTGTTTCATACGGCTTCTTTAATTCACGATGATCTACCACAAATAGACGACTCACCACTTCGGCGAGGAAAGCCTTCTTGCCATATGGTGTATGGAAATGACTTTGCCATACTCGCTGGGGATGGTTTGATGTTGAAGGCATTCGAGGTGCTCAGTTTGTCTGATGCCGCTCCTCTGCAAAAGGCAGTTTTGTTCAGGGTGTTCTCAGGAGCGACTTACGATGTTTTGATAGGCGAATCATTAGATGTTGAATACACTGGCAAGAGTGAAGAACTCGGTAATGTCTTGAGGATGTATGCGAAAAAAACAGGCGCACTCTTTGCTTTCTGCTTAGCTTGTGCACCAATACTTTCTGGAAGGTTTGATTTGATCGACAAGTTATCAAAGTTGGGAACTCTGCTTGGCATATGGTTTCAGATTATCGACGATCTGAAAGACCTTCTGGCTGATGAGAAGCAAACAGGCAAATCAGTAGGAAGAGATAAGATCCTTGGCAAACCCACAGTGGTGAGTATCATGGGTGTGCAGAAAGCCCAGATCTTTGCCGATAATTTACTTAAGGGAGTTATAAACAGGTTAGAGGAGTTGCAGATGAAAAAACTGACAGGTTTTCTCAGAAGCTTCGCCAACTGAAAGAGTGAGAACGATGGAAAAGATATTGAAACTTCTGAAAACTGTGGCGAGAAAAAAGCTGCTTTTGATCATAGCCACGGGTGGCATTGCTGTAGTTCTGACCGTTTTTTTCGGTTTAAGAGTTTTCAGAAGAACTTTTGTAGCAACTCCGAAAAAGGCTGCAAATATTGTCGCAGAAGCTTTGACGATCTTTGTACCCGAAGGTGCGTACAACAGGCAAAAGAGTTTTGAGATAAAGAGAATAACGCTTTCAAACTTACATCCTCAGCTTTCAACAATCTTTGTATCTGAGGTTTACGAGGTTTCGCCGACTGACAGAGTCGAGGAATTTGCGATGAGACCTGTGGTGATTCGTTATCGGCTCCCAAAAAATCTTTATCTTGGAGAAGAGTATGGCAATGTGAAATTGGCTTACATTCCCAATTTGTCTGAGCCGATTTACAGAGCCTTTGGTGGTGCTCATATAGATATGGATGAATCAGGTGCGTATATCGAAGTTGAAGCCTTTCATGTTTCTACGATTGGGATAATAGCAGATGTTCCACAAAAGCAGAAACTTGGTCTACAGTTGATCAAGGAAAATTCGAAAAGTGTTGAACCAGTTCTTTTGCTTGTACCGGACATGGACAGGAACTTTCTTGGTTTTGTACCAAGTACTTTAAAGCAGGAAATCAATCTGTGGAATGAACTTTTCCCAAATCGGACGATTATGTATTATGAATATCCAATAGTTAGCACGAAATCCAAATCATACATGAATGGATTTCGACAATTCTCGCGTACGAGTACTCTGAGCAGTTACTTACTCTACGAAGCCGAGAAGCTGGCAGCTGAACTTTTGAGATTGAAAAGCCTTGATTTTGATATCCTCGCTCATGGCATCGGCGGACTAATAGCACGTTTAGCGGTCGAAAGACATCCAGAGATTAAAAATGTGAGAAAAATTGTTCTGGTGAGTACACCAAACAAAGGAACAAATGTGGTCAATCCAATCTACTTCGGAACACTTTTCTTTGATAAACCCTCCAACATAATTGCGACCAATTTCGGTTTGGACAGATCGATTGTGGATTCGATTAAGTCACATCTGCTTTTCTATCTTGAATCCATTGGTCCAATCTACAGAGAAATCTCTTTATCTTCTCAACTTCTAAATTTGTTGGGCACTCCTAGACAGGACATAGAGTACTTGTGTGTTGCTGGAAATAGCCCACCTATGTCAATAAATGTTAAAGGAACACCAATTGAGAGTTTTTATCCTGAATTGGTTACAGGAGCAGGTGATGGTGTAGTAACATTGCAGAGTGCGAAAATAGACAAAGTAGAGTTTTTTGTGGTGGATGGTTCTTTCTTTGATTGTTATCTCTCTTCAAAGTTTCAGGAAAAAATAAAGATTTTTCTGGCTTACCAGCCTCTGAAGGTTCCGCAGTACAAAGCTGAGACGTATCCAGAAAGAGTTTCTGGGGGGAGGGAGTCCGAAAGCATACAAAAGAGCCCGCAATCCCTGCAGATTAAGGTCCCAAATTCATTTACAGTTACTCAGTTCATGAAAAGGACAAAGACTCTGCAGTTGCAAAACGCGATCGACATCTTTCAGGTCGGCTCGAAAATTTTGGTACAGCGTGATGATGGATTGTATGACATAGGTTCAAAGCTTTTGTATAAAGGAGAAATTAGATATGCACATGTTGTTTCTGGCAAACTGGGGTTCTTCAGTGATAAGAGCGCTGTTTTGTATGATGGCAACAGATTTTCTCGAGTTGACAATGTGAACTTGCTCAACAACTTTGTAGATGTGTTGGTCAGTGACATTGGTATCTTCGGTGTGGCAAAGGAGAAGGAATTGGTATTCTATAAGTGGGAAAATCAGTGGAAAAGATTGGCTGAACTGCCGGGTGAGTATGCGAAATTTGTAGATGGTGATCTTCCGCATTTGCTCACAAATGAAGCTGTGTATGTGATCTCGGGTACTGATGGTTCCCTAAAAGAACTTTTGAAATCTTCACAGATAAATGCCAAGGGCAGATCAGTCGATTTCACAACTTTTGTCAGAAAGGAAAATCTCTTGATTTTGGGACTAAGGAGCTATTCAGTGGCTTTCTACGATCTTTCTACGAAAGCCCAGTTCATCGTTGCCGAAGGTTGGATAGATCCTATCTTCATGGGTCTTGGTGACAGATATCTCTTTATTTGTGGATCTTCTTCTGCCCTGCTCTTCGACCAGAGGAGTATGAGTGTGAAGGGAGAGATTCACAAGTTCAATGGTACACTGAGAAAGGTTTTACCGATGGCAAGGGAGGTTTACGCACTTGTAGACAGGAGGATAGAGGTCTATGAAACGCCTCAATAAGAGAAGGTTTTTGGTTGGATTTATTTTAGTCTCGCTTGCAGTCTTGACCTATGGGGTTAACGAATATTACACATCTGCTTTGAATGCTTATGCATCAGAGAATTACAAGCAAGCTTTGCAGTGGTTTGAAAAGGCGATTCAGATAGAACCATCTTTGGAATCTTACGATAACCTGCTGAAATTGAAAATGGGTATCTGTGCATTTGCGATTGGCGATCTTCAGAAAGCAAAGGCGTATCTTGAACAGTACGAGAAGAGTAACCCTATCGCAGCGAAGATATTGGATTTGATTCGTCAGGGAAGTCAACCAACTGAGGAATGGATGGTTTGGATAAGATCCAGAGTCTCCCAAACAACTCCCACTGTGACCTCACAGGAACCATTTAAGGAAAAAAGATTGCCTTTGTTCCTTGTGCTTGGTGTCTTTACCCTCAGCTTTTCACTGACTTTTCTTGCACTTTATTTTTTGAGGAAACGACACAAGAGAAGTGCTGAAGTACTAAATACTGAAGAACCCACTGTCGAAACCCTTGAGGCAAAGGTTGAAAACAGCATAGGTGAAGTTGAGAAACTCATTGAAGAGATATCTGTACAAGAGAACGCAACTACTATCGCTGAAAACGATGAAAAACTCAAAGAGATCGAAGCTCAACTTGACTCGATAGTTCAGGAGATACTCTCCAAAGAACAACCAAAGCAGGCAGCGGCTTTAAGTTCCCAAGAAGATCCATTTGAAATTCTCAAGAAGCTCGAGGAAAAGAGTGTTTATGACGAAGAAGACGCAAAGATCTTGTCGGATTTGATGCAAAAGATAATCAATACCCCGGAAAAATCAGAAGGCGAGAGGGAACGGTAAAATTGTTGTCAACTATGTAGTAAATTCCTTCTCTGTCAATGACTCTGCCGATTTTTGCATATCCAAGATTCTTCAAAAGGGTACCGCAGGGGAATGTGTCTGATATCTCAACCTCAAAGCCAATTACGTCGATGTTCTCATAAACTCTGATTCTGTTTCCGGAAAAGAGTTCTCCATCGGTTTTGGTACCAGATGATTCCAGTGTGACCTGCACGATCATCTGTGAAGAAAAGATTGATTCTACCCAGCTCACTTGACTGTCTGAATTCCTGACGATTCCAACCAAACGCCTTTTATCGGGGTCGATTGCCACATCACCTGGTTTTGATTCCCCAAATGCAACGATGTATTCCCCTCTAAGACCCAGGACAACAAGATCTCCCAAGGGAAGTTGCAATGGTTGATGAGATCTTTCTGAAACGTTCTGATTTAGAGAGATCTTAATACCTTCTACGACATGCATTGCGAATATTCTACTCTTGAATGGGATAATTGAGAGGGGATGCAGAAAACGATACAGAATGGAGCCTATGAACTGCGATGAAACCAGATCGAGTATAAAAATGAGTGCAAAAAGAAACAAAAACGCGACCAATTGGTTGACTTGCCTGACAGGCATTCAGTCCACCTGCTGGAGTTTTTTCAATATTTCCACTTTGTCGAGAACTTTCCCAGCGCCTTTCGCAACACATGTCAGCGGATCTTCTGCTTTAACAACCTTAATTCCTGTTTCTTTTTCGATCAACCTATCGATGCCTCGCAACAACGATCCTCCACCTGTCGCGACTATGCCACGTTCAACGATATCTGTTGCCAGTTCCGGTGGAGTTCGTTCCAACGTAGACTTTATACTATCTATTATGGCGGCCACTGGCACCGTTAACGCTTCACGAATCTCAGCCCCTCTCAAGATGGTTCTCCTTGGCAGGCCAGTGGAAAGATCGATACCGGTTACAGTCGTTTCAAGTGCATCGTATTCGTCAGCTCTGTAGACATTTCCTATTTCTATCTTTATCTTCTCGCCAGTTCTTTCACCGATTGCTATTCTATAGGTTTCTCTGACGTACTGAACGATCGCTTCGACCATTTCATCGCCGGCAATTCTTATTGAATCCCACACGACAATACTGCCAAGTGATATAACAGCAACCTCTGTTGTTCCTCCACCTATATCGACAATCATATTTCCGTTTGGTTCTTCAACATCGAGGTCTATTCCTATCGCACTCGCCATTGGTTCTTCTATCAAGAAGACCCTTGAGGCGCCTGCTTCAAGACCAGCTTCCAATATGGCACGTCTTTCCACATCTGTTATTCCAATAGGCACTCCTATCACAATTCTTGGTTTGAGAAAAGAAATCGTCGGTTTGGTCTTTCCAGTGAAGTATTTGAGCATTGATAGTGCCACATCGTAATCGGCTATGACTCCATCTCTCAATGGACGCAGTGCAATTATCGATGCGGGGGTTTTGCCAAGCATCATCTTTGCTTCCATTCCAACCTTTAGAACTTCACCGGTATCTGCGTTAATGGCAACTACAGATGGTTCATTTATTATGATTCCTTTTCCCCGTGCGTACACGAGTGTGTTTGCTGTACCAAGGTCTATACCAAGATCGCGTCTCATGTTCACGAAATCATCCTCCATTAAAACGATTCAGCTTGATTTTATCACGAACTTTGAAAAAACAAAAGATCATGATAAAGTAGTATGGCAAAAGGTGATAGCTTTGCGAACTAAGATTTTGATAGGCATAATTCTGAGCTTGGGCATGACAGGACTAATATCTTTTTTCGGTGCAAGAGAGACAATCATTGCAGCACTGAAAACTATGAACATGGGGATTTTCTCACTCGCTTGCTGCAGCTACATTGTTTTCGTTTTTGTAGATGCCCTCAGGACAAAGCTTCTCTTGTCGCAAAATGGTGAGAAGGTTAGTTATCGGCTTTGTCTTCAAAACACGATACTGGGTCTTTACACCAGTGCCATTACACCTTTTTCAGCAGGGGGACAACCTTTTCAAATCTATCATTTGGTGAAAAACAGTGTTCCAATAGAGCGTTCTTCAATGGCTATTGGAGTTAAATTCATCACGTCACTGTCTATGATGATCAGTGGCTCTTTTCTTTTGCTCATCTTTGCTGGCAAGAGGATCATATCAGATGCAGGTTCAGCCTTCCTTGTGTACACGGGGTTGGTCTTGACTTGCAGCGCATATTTGTTCTTTTTATTGTTGATATTCTCCAGAACTTTCACTTACAAGATCTTCACCTCGAAGCTTCTCACAAGGATATTGTCCCGAATAACCAGAAGAAATACAGAGGTGGTCTTCAAGAAGACTGTGGACTCTTTGACAAACTATTTCAACCTTTTGAAGAGTTTGTGGAATTGTTCCAAGCCTCTCTTGTTGCTGAACATAATACTCACAGCGTCAGAGATCTTAATCACTTTGAGTATTCCTTACGTATTGATGGTTGGGTTTGGCATCAGATCGAATTATTTTGAGTTTTTGTGTGCGATACTGGTGATGACAATGGTTGTCTATTTTCTGCCAACGCCAGGTTCATCAGGTGGCGTTGAAGGTGCTTTCTACATGATGTTCAGAAATATGTTTCCAAGAGAGATCATAGTGGCAACTGTGATCACCTGGAGGCTAATCTCTTACTACGCAATAATAGTGGCCGGATCGTTGATCTTGCCCAAGGTATTTCTCGATATCAAACAAACAAAGCAATCATAAAGGACAAAGCATAAGCTATGCCACAGATCAGCAGGGCTTTCCAACCTCTTCTGTTATGTCCTTTCATCTTCTCTTTTTCCTCGTTTTTCATTGCTCTCAAACCTAACTCAAAGCTCAGGATTGCAAAGAGTAAAACTGCTGATCCTGCGAAGAAAAGGATATTCGAGATAGTTCTCAAAATATCACCTCTAATCGCATAATGTACTGCACGTCACTTGTACCGATAGTCTGCGATTTCATGTCCACCCATATATGTGGGTTCAAAATGCATTGTTGATGTTCTGAAAACCTTCTCCAAATGTGTAACGTGCCTCACTGACTATTATAAAGGCGCTCTTGTCTGTCTTCTTTATGAAAGAAATTAGCTCTCCGAGTTCTCTCCTTCTCAGAACTATGAGTAGCATTTTCTTGTCTTGTCTGGTATAAGCACCTTGTGCATTCAAATAGGTAGCTCCTCTTTTCAGTTGATGAAGAACAAAGTCGGCTATTTGGTCGTTTTTCTTTGAAATCACGATTACTTGGGTTGAAGTTTCAATACCTTTCATCACAAAGTCTATGGTCATACCGTTGATCACTATGGCAAGAATTGCATACATACCAGTCTTTGCTCCAAAAGTGAATCCCGCGAATAAACCTATGACAAAATCAATCAGCAATAAGGTTGTGCCCATCGAAGAAGCAAAGTATCTATTGAAGATGCGAGCTATGATATCGGTTCCACCCGTCGAAGCATTTTGGGTGAAAGTGATTGCCATCCCGATAGCGGTTAGAACGTCTCCAAAAAAGACAGCAAGCATCATGTCACCTGCTACGTACTTTGGTATCTTGATGAATCTATCAAAAAGATCGACGCAAAAAGTTATAAGAAAGGTGCAGTATATGGTTTTTGCGCTGAAATCAAAGCCTATGGTGATAAAGGCTATCAGAAAGAGCACACCGTTGATTATGTACATCCAAACACCTACTGGAAGTTTTAGCAGACCGTTCAACACCATAGCAAGACCGCTTGCGCCACCTGCTGCTATATTGTTGGGTATCAGGAAAGCGACCAACCCAATAGCCGTTATGATAACACCAACGGTTGCAAAGATGTACTCCCTCAGAATAAGAGTCTTGTTCACAAACTCACCCCTTTTTTCAAGGAGATTCTACCATGTTTCACAAAATACAATTGTCTCTGAGTGTTTCAGAACACAATGGTATGATTCACAGAGAAAAATCCTTTGAATTGGTAGTTAATCAGTAATAATCTCTATTCTTTACTCTCTTTCGCTGATAGTTGCGAAAAATGGCACTTGATTACTTCAGAAGAGTGGTGTATTCTATAATTAGCACTCGATAACTTAGAGTGATAATATTGGAGATCGAAAGGAGGTTTGTGTATGAAAGTAACACCGCTTGGTGAGAGACTTTTGATCAAACCCTTGAAGGAAGAGAAGAGGACCGAAGGAGGAATAGTACTGCCAGATTCAGCAAAGGAGAAACCCATGAAGGCAGAAGTCATCGCTGTAGGGGAAAAGGTCGAGAACATCGATGTAAAGGCAGGAGACAAAGTGATCTTTTCAAAGTATGCCGGTACGGAAATCAAGATTGATGATGTCGATTACATCATAATCGATGCGAATGACATACTTGCGAAGATCGAAGAGTGAAAGGAGGAGTGAGCGATGCCGAAACTTTTAAGGTTTGACGAGGAAGCCCGCAGATCTCTTGAAAGAGGTGTCAACAAAGTTGCCGATGCAGTGAGAATAACCCTTGGACCAAAAGGTAGAAATGTTGTCATTGAAAAGAGCTGGGGTTCTCCAACAATAACGAATGATGGTGTTTCAATAGCAAAGGAAATTGATCTTGAGGACAAATTTGAAAACCTTGGTGCTCAACTGGTAAAAGAGGTTGCTTCAAAAACAAATGACGTCGCTGGTGATGGTACAACAACAGCAACAGTTCTTGCACAAGCAATGATCAGAGAGGGACTGAAAAACGTAGCGGCAGGTTCAAATCCAATATTGCTCAAACGTGGTATCGACAAAGCAACAGAAAAAGTCGCTGCCTACATCAGGGAGAAATCGAAGAAGCTTTCTGGTAGGGAAGACATCGCCCATGTTGCAGCGATAAGTGCAAACAATGTTGATATTGGTGAACTGATTGCCGAAGCAATGGACAAAGTTGGAGAAGATGGAGTCATCACGGTTGAAGATTCCAAGACTCTTGAAACATACGTTGAGTTTACAGAAGGAATGCAGTTCGATAGGGGTTACATCTCACCGTATTTTGTGACAGATGCGGAAAAGATGGAAGTTGAACTCAAAGAGCCGTTCATACTGATCACAGATAAAAAACTCAGCGCGATCAAGCCGTTGATACCAATTCTTGAGAAGGTTGCACAGACAGGAAGGCCGATTCTTGTAATCGCAGAAGATGTAGAAGGTGAAGCATTGACAACACTCGTTTTGAACAAACTGAAAGGTACTCTGTCTGCCTGTGCTGTCAAAGCTCCTGGTTTTGGTGACAGAAGGAAGGCCATGTTGCAAGATATCGCGATACTCACCGGCGGAACTGTGATCAGTGACGAGCTCGGTATCAACCTCGAGGATGTCACGTTGGAAGATCTTGGAAGAGCAGACCTTGTTAGAGTGAAAAAAGATGACACGATCATCATCGGTGGTAAGGGTAATCCAGAAGAGATCAAGAAGAGAATAGCCCAAATCAAATCTCAGATCGAGCAAACGACCTCTGAGTATGAAAAAGAGACACTTCAAGAAAGAATGGCAAAACTTGCTGGCGGTGTGGCAGTGATTAAAGTTGGAGCAGCCACAGAAACAGAGCTCAAGGAGAAAAAACACAGAATAGAAGACGCACTGAGTGCAACCAGAGCGGCAGTTGAAGAAGGCATAGTTGCTGGTGGAGGAGTTACACTGCTCAGAAGCAGAAAAGTACTCGAGGGTCTTTTGAAGGAACTCGATGGAGACGAAAAAGTAGGTGCGATGATAGTCTACAAATCGCTTGAAGCTCCGGTAAGACAGATTGCCGAGAACGCTGGTTATGATGGTGCTGTTATAGTTGAGAAGATACTTTCTTCGAAAGATGAGTCCTATGGTTTCGATGCACTCAAGGGTGAGTATACAGACATGTTCAAAGCTGGAATCATCGACCCAGCAAAGGTTACAAGGAGTGCTCTGCAGAATGCCTCATCAATAGCTGGAATGCTTCTGACGACCGAAGTTTTGGTTGTGGAAAAGCCTGAAGAGAAGAAAGAAGCACCAGCACCAATGCCACCTGAGTACTGAGCGTGGAATAATTATTCAAAAGGAGGGCTTATGCCCTCCTATTTATTTCATTTCAAACAGTTGGTCGATGAAAATCTGTGTGCAACGACGATAACAGGTACTTTTCGACTTAGATGCATCTAAGTTTCGTGTCAAGCTCTCTGAGTGAAGATCTTCAAATTATCGACGGTTTTTATCTGTAGTAAAGCATTTACAGCAATTCTTAGTTTTATGCCTTTCGTATACTATATATTGGAACAAAAAGGCGCCTACCAAGATCTTGGTGAAAGTAAGGGTTCATAATTGGCATAGGTCTAATCTGTTGGTACTGCTAACACCTTAATTTCTATACAAGCACCCAGTTAGAATTTTCCCAATGAAGAAAGACTTCTTTTAAGAATTCACAGATATTCAATCGAGATCATTGAAAAAACTTTCGATCATGCTCAAACAACCGTCTATAATGAAATTTCAGTTGCGATGAAGCAGAAATCACACATGTGTAATTCTTTCTCAAGAAGTTTTACTGCATTCCTCGGTTCGCTATCACTTCAAGACTCCCTCAACAAAAAATGCATTTCTATGACTCACCCTCATTGACCTCCTCCCAATCCCCTGAAAGAGATAGGCTTCCCCGAGCTGGTACACAACAGGTATTTGATTTTGCCTTCTCTCTTTGGTTTCAAGTACTTTCTGTTTTATCATTTGTGCTTTTGTTAGGTTCATCACCATATGGTTTCAACTGATCACTACCAGGAAAGTACCTGTGCCAGATGTATATCAACATAGCATGGCTATTTTAAATTGTGGTTATTCGTCATTCTCTGAACGAGATCTGATTTCTGGCAACTTAGATGTAATTTGGCCAAATAATGAATAATCTCCAAATAGATACTGAGCTGATTCCTATGAACGGCACAGTTGATGTATAATAACTTTGGTGCCACGATAAGCGGGGGGTTGGCGGTCCCCTGTACCCGAAAGCCGCCACAGCGGGGCTGAACTCCTATTCTGAGGCTGCCTGGGTTGGGAAACAGGTCGTGCTGAAGGCAACGAAGGTTGGGTCCTGTGCAACGGTGTGCCGTGAACCTGGTCAGGTTCGGAAGGAAGCAGCCATAAGCGGTCTTCACCGTGTGCCGCAGGGGTGCCTGACCGGAGCTGGAGGTGCGACAATGCCCTGGTCTGGGTAAGTCGAGGGTAGGTTCGTGGCACCTTTTCTCTTTTCATAGCCCGCAGAAGCGGGGAAAATTTTTGCTCAATAAATTAAAATTCTTGACAGTTCACAAAATAAACTATATAATCTCTGTGGGGGTGAATTGATGGCTATAGATGCTGAAAGGATACTGAGGTCTGTCTTTGATTTAGTCCTCACTTTCTCAAAGATGCTCACTTTCAACGGCGAGCTCGAAAACCTGAGGGCCATAGAGCTTTACCTTCTTTTGTACATAGCGCAAAGAGGTTCACAGAAAATGAGTGAACTTGCTGAAGTCTTCTCGATGACGAAGAGCAATATAACCTTCTTGGTTGACTCTCTGGAAGAAAAGGAGTTGGTTGAAAGATCAAGATCTAATGAAGACAGGCGTGTTATAAATATCTGCTTGACTGAAAAAGGACAGCAGATGTACAACCAGGTTTTGGATGATTTTGCCAAATTGATGAGCCGAGTAATGTCGCAGATACCAGAAAAGGACCTCTCAATAATTTCAGAAGGTTTTGAAAGACTCTCGAGACTTTTTCTGGCAGGTGAGTGACTATGATACTGGTGACAGGCGCAACGGGTCATCTTGGGAATGTCTTGGTGAGATCGTTGGTGAGCAGTCAGTTGAAAGTTCGTGCAATGGTAGCTCCGTTTGAAGATACAAAGCCTCTTGAAGGGCTTGACGTCGAAATCGTGAGAGGTGACATAAGGGATGCCAAATTTGTTGAAACCGCATGCAAAGGGGTTGAAAATGTCTATCACCTTGCGGCTGTCATATCTATTCTTGGAAAAAGGAAATCAGTATACGATGTGAATGTTGTTGGTACACAAAATGTGATTCAAGCATGTATGAAGAATAAGGTACAAAAGCTTATCTATGTCAGTTCGATACACGCTTTCAGTGAACCAAAGCGCGGTTCACTGATCGATGAGTCCGTTCCGATAGACCCAAAGAAAACAGTTGGTGACTATGCCAGATCAAAAGCAATTGCGACACTCGAGGTGTTGAAATCGGCAAAGAATGGGGTTAATGCCGTTGTAATTTGCCCAACAGGTGTTGTCGGACCATGCGACTGGCGCATATCAGAAATGGGGAATCTGCTGCTCTTATACTCGAAGGATCTGTTGAGAGTTGGAATCGATGGTTCATTCGATTTTGTGGATGTTCGTGATGTTGCATCTCTGTTGATCGAAGCGTGCAAGAGAGCCAGAAGTGGTGAGCTGTTCATAGCAAGCGGTGAATACGTTACTGTTAGGGCTTTGGTTCAAATCTTGCGCAAAATAAGACCTGCAAGGTCTGTAGACCTTTTCCTACCGAGTTACATAGCATATCCAGTTTCAGTCTTTACCTCTGCTCACTACCTGGTCAAGAAGAAAAAACCACTGCTCACACCATACAGCATTCACACGCTCACCAGAAACTATGTCTATTCAAGTCAAAAGGCTAAAAATGAACTTGGATACAGTCCAAGACCACTGTATGAATCACTAAAAGATTCACTCAGATGGTTTGAAGAAAATGGTTACATACCACCCGTCAGCCCTGTTCAGAGTTTTGTTGAACGATCTTCAGGATCCTATCTTTGAGTTCTGATTCGTAGTCTGGTTGTATCCTCTCATACTCTTTTTCGAACAGAGGAGAAGATATGAGAAAGTCTGCCGTTGACCGCGTGATTGCGACTGGTATGTTGTAGACTGTTGCGATCCTTATCAGAGCTTTTATATCAACGTCGTGCGCAAGAGGTTCAAGCGGGTCCCAGAAAAAGATGAGAACATCGATTTCTCCTTCTGATATCTTCGCTCCTATCTCTTGATCGCCTCCGAGTGGTCCACTTTTGAATTTCCTCACCTTCAATCCTGTCTTCTGTTCTACAAGTGTTCCCGTTGTTCCTGTAGCGTACAGCTCGTGCTTTGACAAAGTCCCTTTGTTGAACTCTACCCATTCGATCAAATCTTTCTTCCTTCTGTCGTGTGCGATTAAGGCAATTCTCTTCTTGCCCGCCATCTTTGTTCTTTTTTCCACAATGAACACCCCTAAGTTGATATTACCTGATCATTTTTCTTTCAAAGACAACATTTGTTGAAGAATTCTGCTGGTGAGTTTTCAATATGTTGAAACCCTGTTGCACAGTCTGGTTCAACATTTCATATTTCTTTTTGTAATCTGTTCTTCAATTTTTCCTCGTTTCTCGGATGGTAGAATTAGCAACAATAAATGCCATTGAAAATTCCTTATCATTCCATTTATCGTTTCCTGTACACAGTATTCTTGGGAGGGTTCTATCTTGAATATCAGTTGTGGTACTTTACTCAAACCATTAGAAGAGAAAAATGGTGCAGATCTCATCATAGAAAATGCGAAGGTAGCAAATATAATTAGATCAAGAGGTAGATTTGGTAGTTCTGATCTTATCGATGCAAGTAGATATCACGTGGTGTCTTGGTTCATCGATCTGCATACACATATTAGAGCCTATCGCCTTGATAGTGTGAATGGTGAAGATGGTCTTGAACTCACTGACCAGTTAACCCCGCGCTTGAATGTACTCGAACGGCTTGATACAAAATATAAAGACACAGTCGTTTATGGTGAAGATCTCCTCAGTATGAAATCAAAAGTACAGATTGTGATTGATGGGAAGATAGTCTACCGCCATTTTTAACTCAAAAGGAGGTGTTTTCATGGCAAAGCGTTTTGTGGTTTTACTCTTTGTTGCTGTGGTTTGTGTTTTCTTATTCGCCGCCGAAAAGCCTAAAAAAGGTGGAACATTGGTCATCGCACATTGGAGTGATCCTATTTCTTTCAATCCTGATTCAAAGACAGACGACGCAGGAAACGGTATCTACGGATGTATATTCAGCAAACTTGTCGCTTTGGACGCCGATTACAATGTTGTACCGGATTTGGCTGAGAGTTGGGAAGTGTCTCCTGATGGACTCACTTACACCTTCCACCTGAGAAAAGGCGTCAAATGGCATGATGGACATCCTTGCACTGCTGCAGATGCTGTTTGGACTTTCAGTCAGATCAAATCGCACCCAGAGGCACCTGCCTCAAAACACTTTGAGAAGGTAACCTCGATTGAAGCAGTTGATGACTACACAATAATCTTCAGGATGAGTGCACCCCAGGCACCGTTCATTGGTTTCTTGGCTTGGTATGGAACTTGGATAATGCCGAAACACATCTACGATATCACCAAAGATGGTTCGCCGGTTGACTGGATCGATAACCCTGCAAACCAAAAGCCCATTGGAACAGGACCATTCAAGTTTGTCGAGTGGGTCAAGGGTAGTCATGTTATTCTGCAAAAGAACGCTGATTACTTCATGGGAGAGCCATATTTGGACAGGATCGTTTTCAAGATAATTCCAGACCAAGATACCGCGCAACAGGCACTGCTCGCTGGTGAAGTTGATGTGAATAATAACGTTAGCAATGTTCACATTCCCATCTATCAAAAAGTACCAGATATAGTTGTACTTCAGAAACCTGCTCCCAGTAGGTATTACATGGGCTTCAACGTGGCAAGACGTCCTTCACCATTCAACAACCCTAAGGTGCGTTTTGCTGCCGCCTATGCATTGAACAGACAGGAGATCTTCGACAAGGCAATAAAGTACGGGTCTGTAAGCGATGGATTCTATACCCCGGCGATTCCATGGGCTTACAATTCATCTGCGAAAGCCCCAAGCCAGGATATAAAGACCGCTGAAAAGCTACTCGACGAGGCTGGTTATCCCAGAGGAAAGGATGGTTACAGATTCGAAGTAACTTTGGTCTATTTCCAGGGGCAGGTATGGAGAGACATGTCAACGATTATAAAGGAACAACTTGACAAAGTTGGCATCAAAGTAAAGCTGGAGGAATATGAGATCGCCGCTTACATCGAGAAGTGTTTGAAGGGTGGTGACTTTGACTTAACGGTCCTCAATGGATTCCAAGGTCCTGATCCTGACAATTTGAAACTCAGAGTTGGTACGGGTGGAGACATTAACGTGATGGGTTATTCTTCCAAAGAGGTCGACGAATTACTCGACAAAGGAGCAACTGTTTCAGAGATTAGTAAGAGGCAGCAGTACTATTTCAAAGTCCAAGAGATTCTCGCTCAAGACCTGCCGTTCTACCCCATTGGAGAGGTTGCTGCAAATTACGTTCACAAAAAGTACGTGAAAGATATGCCTTACCAACTGACAGGAAAGATCGCACTGAACAACTACGCGAAAACTTGGTTGGATAAGTAGTTGAAGCCACCCACGGTTGTGGGTGGCTTTTGTCGTTCAAGGAGGTGCACTCCAAGCGATGGAACATTTTGCCCGATATTTGACTCGACGCATCGTATCCGCAGTCATCTTAGTTTTTTTAGTTCTGACATTGAATTTTTTTATCATCCATTTGGCTCCAGGTGATCCAGTAACGATCATGGTTGGACTTGAGAACCCTTCAAGGCAAATGGTCGAAGCTTTGAAGAAAAGATATGGCTTGGATAAACCTTTAATTGTGCAGTATCTGATGTATTTTACGAATCTTTTGAAGGGAGATTTTGGCTACTCATATGTCTACGATCAACCCAGTTGGGTTTTGATTAGACAAAGAATAACTCCAACTTTGACTTTGACGTTGACGGGTAGCATTTTGGGTTTTCTGCTTGGCACTTATCTGGCGATACTCGTCAGCAGATCACAAAGAACTCGCGGTGATACATTGGTCTCAATTGTTTCATACATACTTTACGCGATGCCATCCTTCTGGCTTGGGTTGATGATGATTTTAACCTTCTCGGCTAAACTTAGATGGTTTCCCACTTCGGGAATGTTCAATCTTCGAGAGTCTTATTTTGGAGTGAGAAGGCTTTTGGACTTCTTACACCATCTCACTTTGCCTGCTGTTACCTTGATTTTGTTGCAGACGCCAGTCTTTTACAGAGTGACTCGAGCAAGCATAATTCAAAATTACAAACAAGATTATGTAACAACCCTTTTGGCTGTTGGTGTAACAAGAGATAGATTGTTCAAGAAATATGTTATTAGAAACGCGATCATCCCTTCTTTAACTATGCTTGGCATAACCTTGGGGTTCTCAATAACTGGTACAACGATCGTCGAGACGGTCTTTGCCTGGCCTGGAATGGGTAGATTACTCTTGGATGCGATATACAGAAGAGATTATCAGTTGATATTGGGTATCTATTTTCTCATGGCTGTTTTCATCAGTATTGCCATGATTGTAACCGATTTGGTCATAGCCTTCGTTGATCCAAGGATCAGACTGACTTAGAGGTGGTCAAATGAACGCTTTCAGGGGATTTGTTAAAAGATATTTCTCAAACAAATATGGATCGGCAGGGTTGTTTATCTTTTTCGCAATGGTTTTTTGTGCCTTATTTGCTGGGTGGATCTCTCCGTACAGAGCAGGACAGATGACCAGGGAGATCTTGGCATCACCGAGTTCAACTCATCTTTTTGGCACGGATCATTTGGGCAGAGACGTCTTCAGCCGCGTGATATACGGTACCAGAACATCGTTGTTGGTTGGCTTTGTGGCAGCAGGTCTTTCCGCTTTGATTGGTATTTTCGTTGGAACGGTTTCTGGTTATTATGGTGGAATCGTTGATGAAGTGATCAGTAAAGTCATCGATTCGTTTTTGATGATACCTATTTTTTTCCTTATACTGATAATAGTGGCAATCTTTGGTAGAAATTTGTTTTACATCATGCTCGTCATTGGTCTAACAACCTGGCCGTCAAACGCAAGGATCATGCGTGCACAAACCTTAAGCATAAAGGAGAGAGCATTCGTCAAAATAGCCCGTGCAAATGGTGAGAGTACGATTAGAATAATCTTTTCTCGTATAATACCAAACGGCATGTATCCTGTTATTGCGAACAGTGCACTTCAGATCGGCGGTGCAATATTGACAGAAGCGGCGCTCAGCTTCTTGGGACTTGGAGATCCAAATGTGATAAGTTGGGGTAAGATGATCAGCGAAGGTAAATCTTACATGACCTTTGCTTGGTGGATAATAGTCTTTCCCGGAATTTTCACGATTCTGACTGTGATTGGCTTCTCTTTCATAGGTGATGGCTTACAGCGTGCTCTCTACCCAGCTTTGAGCGAGGTGAACAACGAATGAATGTTCTAAACGTGCAAAATCTAACTGTGCGGTACTTGCTGGGAAAGAAACTGATACATGCTGTAGAAAAGGTGACTATTCTTGTGAAAGAAAACGAGTTCCTTGGTGTTGTGGGTGAGTCTGGCTCTGGCAAGAGTACCCTTGCACATGCAGTAATGCGGCTTCTTCCCAGAAATGCTCACGTGTTGGAGGGAACAATTGAACTTCTTGGTCGCGAGATCACTCAGATGAATGAGGAGGAACTACGAAAGTTGAGGTGGAAGGAATTTTCGATGGTTTTTCAGCGCTCAATGAGTGCGCTGAGCCCCGTTCACAAGATAGAAGATCAGATCTCTGAGGCTCTTTTGATACACAATCCTCAGATGAGTTCGAACCAAATCAGAGAAAGACTTGAATCAGTTTTGAAGATGGTGAATCTACCACTGAGGGTGCTCAGTTGTTATCCGCACCAACTGTCTGGTGGTATGATGCAAAGAGTAATGATAGCACTTGCGCTTGTGAATTTACCTAAGTTCATCATTCTGGATGAAGCGACCACTGCCTTGGATGTTGTCACGCAGGGACAGATCATCGAAGAGCTGAAGAGCTTGATAAAAGAACTCTCGCTGACCGGTATGGTGATAAGCCACGATTTGGGTGTTGTTTCAGAGCTTTGCGACAAAATTGCGGTCATGTACGCAGGAAGATTAGTGGAGTATGGCAGAAAGGATGATATCATTCATAGACCCCTTCATCCGTACACAAAAGCACTCGTTGCTTCGCTGCCTGATCATGTTGAGAAGGGTGGTAAGTTATACAGTATTCCGGGCACACTTCCAGATCTTTCCAAACCAATTCAAGGGTGTGTATTTGCAGGTAGATGTCCGCTTGTTTCTGATGAATGTCTTGAAACAACGCCGCCTCTTTGTGATGAGAATGGTCGTAGTGTGGCTTGTTTGAAGGTGAGGAATGAGATATGCAATTTGTCCAGGTGAAGAATCTTAAGAAATATTACACGGTGGGGTTATTGAAACGATATTCGATCAAAGCGTTAGACGATGTTTCTTTTGATGTAGAGCAAGGGGAGATCTTTGGTGTGCTTGGAGAGAGTGGCTGTGGCAAGTCAACGCTCGGATTGGTTCTAAGCAGACTCGAGAAAGAGACTAATGGTGAGATTCTCTTCAAAGGTAATAAAATTAGTGGTACCACAAAGCTCGATAAGCAGACAAGAAAGGAGATCCAGATAATCTTTCAAAACCCTTATGAGTCATTTGATCAAAGAATGAGCATAGGAGATTCTTTGAATATACCTTTGAAGATCAACAAGATTGGAGATGATAATTCACAAAGAATGGAGATTATTAAAGAGTTTCTGCATCGTGCTGGTCTTGAACCTGTGGACGCCTTTTTGACAAGATACCCGCACGAACTGTCGGGTGGACAGCTTCAAAGACTTTCTCTTCTCAGGGCAATGATGCTCAACCCAACCTTCTTGATAGCCGATGAGTGCGTCTCGATGCTCGATCTATCAGTTAGGGCAAGTGTGATAAACCTTATGATTGAGCTGGTAAAGTCCAAAAAGACAGCGGTGATGTTCATAACACACGACATATCTCTTGCAAAGTATGTGAGCGACCGAGTGGTCGTTTTGTACCTGGGAAAGATTGTCGAAATGGGAAGAGCTACCGATGTTGTGGAGAAGCCACTGCATCCGTATACAAAGGTGCTCATAAGTTATTCTCCCTCGATTTTTGAGAAAAAGCAAAAGATCAAACCTAAGGAATTGCTCTTTTCTTTCAATACATATACAGGGTGTAATTTTTCCAACAGATGCCCATATGCTAATGAGATTTGCGAAAAAGAAGCACCACAGCTGAGAGAGATCGATTCACAGCACTGGGCTTCATGCCACAAAATATGAGGAGGGATGGCAGGTGAATATTGTTCAAGAGGTTATTGAAAAAGTTCCCAATTACAAGAAATTCATGACCGTGGATGAACTCAATGAATCATCGCGAAGATTGAAGGAATCTTATCCAGATATCGTCGAGTTTCTTGAAATAGGGCATTCCGCTTCGGGTGAGCCGATCTATTGTCTGAAAATTGGTGATGGGGAAAAGACGGCTTTATTGTATGGTTTTCCACATCCAAATGAACCAGTTGGAAGTGTGATGCTCGACTATCTGTCATGGAAATTGGCAGAGAGTAAAGAACTTCGTGAAGCGCTTGATTTCACCTGGTATATTGTGAAGGTTGCCGATGTTGACGGTGCACGACTCAACGAAGGTTGGTTCAACAAACCATACTCTTTCAGAGATTATGTCTACAATTACTACAGACCAGCTGGGAACGAGCAGGTCGAATGGTCGTTCCCTATTCAGTACAAGACACTGAATTTTGACAAACCAACCCATGAGACACATGCGTTGATGAACATAATAGAGAAAACGCATCCTTCATTCATATACAGTCTTCACAACGCTGGATTCGGTGGGGTTTATTACTACATAAGTGAGGACGCCCCATTGTTGTACCCAATATTTGAGAAGGCAGCAAGTGATCAAAAGGTACCATTGGCGCTTGGCGAGCCGGAGGTGCCCTATGTGAAACAGTTCAATCGCGCAGTCTTTTTGATGCCAACTACGGAGGACGCTTACGATTATTACGAGAAGTACTCTAAGATAGATCCAGCTTTGATCATAATGAGTGGTGAGAGTAGTTACGGTTATGCAAGGCATTTCAACGAAAAAGTATTTGAACTGGTTTGCGAGGTTCCTTATTACTATGATGAAAGGGTCGACAACACCAGTCTGACGAAAGTCAGAAGAAGAAAATTGGTCCTTCAGGATCTGGACTTTGAGAAAAAGGACATGGATGATCTCATATCTTTGTACGAAAAGATAAAAGACAAGATTGATACTCACACGAAGTTTCAGGATGCATTGGAGTATTTCATGGAGTCCTTTAAGAAATCCTTCGATGCCAGACTCAAATGGGCTCAGACCGCAGAAGAACTTGAGAGAGAAGCCACAGTGGCAGAGAAGTTCGACAACCAGATCAGCAGTAAGTCTTATTCACTCTTCAAATGGGGGATGCTCTACAGACTGGTTAAAGCCCAAAAGCGTAAAGGACAAGAATTTAACAGAATAATGAACAAGCTGAAAGAGAAAATAGACTCCCGCATTGAGATGCTTGAAAAGAAAACCAGATTCACTGTCATTCCAATAAGGAAATTGGTTCAAATTCAGTTGATGGCAGGACTTTATAGCTGTCTATACACCTCCCTCAAGAAGTGAGAAGGCAGCGCATAGGCGCTGCCTTCTTTTCATATCATATTCTTCCATCCAAGAACACCTTTTGCATTCCTTGACAGTATACTATATATAGTGTATTATTACATGTATACACATTATATAGTATACTGGGGGTGTAGAAATGCTTTCTGGTGCAATCAGTTTGATAGAGAAATATCTCTCAGTCCAAGACTGGCAAGTCAAAGAGAACAGCAACATGAATTATTCTCTTCAAGGCTTGAACAATTACCTGGTTTCGGCAGCCACAACGGCATATTGGCTTGAGAAGATATACCCTCCTGAGATTTCTCGAGCACATTTAGATGGTGATTTTCACATCCACGACTTGAACCTCTTAGCTCCATACTGTTGCGGTTGGGATTTGAGGGAACTGTTGCTTCGAGGCTTTGGTGGAGTATCACAGAAGATAGAGAGCAGACCGGCAAAGCACTTTAGAGTTGCGCTCATGCAGATTGTCAATTTCTTTTACACGATGCAGGGTGAGGCTGCTGGTGCGCAGGCTTTTTCAAACTTCGACACCTTTCTTGCACCTTTTGTAGCTTATGATAATCTGTCTTATTCAGAGGTCATACAGTGCTTGCAGGAGTTTGTCTTCAACCTGAATGTCCCCACAAGAGTTGGTTTTCAAACACCTTTTGTCAACATAACGATGGATGTGAAAGTTCCACATTATCTTGCGAACGAACCTGTTATTGTGGGTGGAGAATCTCAAAGTAGATGCTACGGGGAATTTCAGAGAGAGATGAACATGATCAACAAAGCCTTTTGTGAGGTGATGCTTCGAGGTGATGCCAAAGGTAGAGTCTTCAGTTTTCCCATACCGACGTACAATATTACTCCTGATTTCCCATGGGACAGTGATGTTGCAGAAAGAATTTTGAAGATGACTGCAAAGTATGGCGTACCATACTTCGCAAACTTTATCAGTTCAGGATTATCTCCTGAAGATGTCAGAAGCATGTGCTGTAGATTGAGACTCGATAACCGTGAACTTTACAGAAGAGGCGGTGGATTGTTTGGGGCAAACCCGATGACTGGTTCTATTGGGGTTGTAACGATTAATATGCCGAGAATTGGATATCTCTCCAAATCTGCTGAAGAATTTTTCGAAAGGCTTCAAAAAGTTATGGAATTAGCTCAGAAGAGTTTAGTGATTAAGCGAAGGATTATAGAAGAACTGACTGAAGCAGGATTATATCCCTATTCAAAGATTTATCTTGAAAAAATCAAAAGCACTTTTGGACAATACTGGTTTAACCACTTCAGTACTATAGGACTTGTGGGTATGCACGAGGCTCTGATGAACCTTTTTGGTAAAGGTATTGATACGATGGAAGGTATAGACTTTGCTCTCAGGGTACTTGATTTCATGAGAAAGAGACTGATCGACTATCAAGAACGAACGGGTAACCTTTTCAATCTTGAAGCGACCCCTGCTGAGGGAACTTCATACAGGTTGGCAGGAATTGACAAGAAGTGCTACAAAGACATATTTACCAGCGGTGAGAAGGAGCCATTTTACACAAATTCTACACAACTTCCGGTGGGTTACGCAGAAGATCTCTTTCGAGTTCTTGAATTACAGGAAGATCTTCAAGCTATGTACACAGGGGGTACAGTATTTCACATTTACCTTGGTGAGCAGATTGAAGACACGAAAGCACTTGGAATAATGATAAAGAGAATCTTTGAGAGGTATCGTATACCGTACATAACTGTCACTCCAACCTTTAGTATCTGTTCTGATCATGGATATATCGCTGGAGAAAATTACAACTGTCCTGTTTGTGGGCAACCGACAGAGGTCTGGAGTAGAGTAGTTGGTTTCTACAGACCAGTTCAAAACTGGAATCCTGGGAAACAAGAAGAATTCAAATTTAGAAGATCTTTCAAGATCTCTTGAGGTGGTCATCTTGCTCTTCGTTAGTGGATGGACCAAAGTGAGTCTGTTGGACTATCCTGGTCATCTGTGCTCTGTTGTTTTCTTATCTGGTTGCAATCTAAGGTGTGTTTACTGTCACAACAAAGAACTGGTCAATGAGGAAAGACCGTTCCATCGGTTTTCTTGGGAAGAACTCTTGAGGTGGTTAGAGAGAAATAAACGGATGATCGATGGGGTTTGTTTCACAGGGGGCGAACCTACACTCTGTGGTGATTTAGTGTCTATGACCTACGACGTGAAAAAGCTGGGTTTGAAGGTGAAAGTAGACACAAATGGTACCCAACCAAGAGTTCTTGAGAAGTTGCTCCAAGAGGGGTTAGTCGATTTCGTTGCCATGGATATAAAAGCCCCGGCGGACAAATACGAACAACTTTGCAGAACAAAGATATCTGTTGATGATCTATCCGAATCTGTGAAACTCATAAAGACTCTTGCTCTAGAGTACGAATTTCGCACAACCTTCCATCCTTCAATACTCTCAATAGAGGACTTCGAACAGATCTGCGAATGGTTGAAAGGCGCGTCCAAATATGTCGTGCAGTGCTGTAGAACAGGGAACAATCTTGATCCATCTTTCGGTAAGTTGCCACCTGCCAGATATGAAGACGTGATAGAAATTGCACAGCTTTGCAGTAGTTATTTCACCGATTTTGTTCTTCGAGGCTTTACAGGCTCTTTGCAAAAGGTGGTGGGCAATCCGTAGAGGGTATAATTTATCTTGGGAGGCATTGAGTGAAAATTGGGCTATTGGTAGAAGGCATATGCCCAAGTGTGAACAAATTCATACATACGTTGGTTCAACAGTTGACTGAAGATGCTCTTTTGGGTTTCTGGGATGGTTGGCGAGGGCTGTGTGATGATCAACTAAGAAGAATGTCTGTCGAGGATTCTTGGCGATTTCAAGATCTTGGAGGATCGATTCTTTCCAGCTCTTTCCTCAAAGAAATACCAAGAGCCTCCAAGTTCAGAATGATTCAAAATCTGGTGAAAAACGATGTAGAACTCTTAGTTGTGGTTGGTAACACTATGTCCTTTTTGACAGCCAATGAGTTGTTTTCGGCTGGAGTGAAGATCGTTTTCATACCTTCGGCTGACTTTGTTTTGAATCAAGAGTTCTATAGAATGGGTTTCAGAACTGTTGTAAACAAGATCAGTGAGTGCATCTATCGCTTCAAAAACCTTTCCCTTGCTTCTGGTAAGAGCATTGTTTTGCGCTTGTCTAAGGATTTCAAAGATATTATCGAAAGGATGAGATATCTGCACAACTTTTCCTTCACCGAGGCAGATGATCATCTTCTTCTCTGGTGGAATAGTCTTTGCCGTGAATATGATTGTGTTGTCCAAGTAGATGGCATTTTAATGGTGAGCAAGCCATTGGCAGAAGATCTCACTCTTGTCAGAGGTCTTGCAAAGGCAATTCCATCTTTTCTGACAGCGAGGGGAGGAATTTTCATGACTTATCGCGATGGTTTTGAGATTCTTCCCTTCCAAAAAATCAGAGAGATCTCTCTTGTTATGAATCAAGGGGGGGACGTGATATGAGGGGTGAACATCCTTATGTGAAATGGGCTATCAGTAGTATCGAGAATTGGATAAAATTGCGCAGGTTGGTTGATCCATTCGAGGATAGCGCGCCAAAAGATCTTCTGACGAGAAAGTCAGGTGCGTTTGTCAGTTTGCACAGAGTTGACGGAGCTCTCAGAGGTTGCATAGGTACCTATCTTCCTGCAAGGGAAAATTTGGCTGAGGAAATAAGAGACAACGCAATAGCTGCGGCAACGGAAGATCCAAGATTTTCGCCAGTTACAGTCGATGAACTCGACGATATCGAAGTAACTGTTGATATTCTAAGTGAGCCAGAGAAGGTTTCTAAGATGGAAGAACTCGACCCAAAGAGATATGGTGTGATAGTTGTAAGTGGTTTCAAAAGAGGACTCTTGTTGCCAGACTTACCAGGTGTTGATACTGTTCAGCAGCAGCTTGCAATAGCGAAGAGAAAGGCTGGAATTTCCAGCGGGGAAAAGATCGTCGTGTACAGATTCACGGTTGAAAGGTATCACTGAGGGGTGGTCAGGTGGAGAAAATGGCGCTCTACTTCACCAGTCTTGGTGACGGAAAAATAAGATGCGAATTATGTCCACACCATTGTGTTCTCGCTGAAGGACAAATCGGTTTCTGTTTGAGTCGTAAGAATCAAGATGGGGTTATGGAACTGATGAACTATGGGCAAATAACCTCGATAGCCCTTGATCCAATAGAGAAGAAGCCTTTGTTTCATTTTAATCCTTCAGACAGGATACTCTCTGTTGGCACTTTTGGATGCAACATGAAATGTCCATTTTGTCAAAACTGGCAGATCTCTCAGCAGGTGGCTCCTACAAAGAAAGTCATGCCCGAACAGCTTATTTCTATCGCAAGAGAACGTGGCTCGAGGGGTATTGCTTATACATACAACGAGCCTTTTGTTTGGTTTGAGTTTGTTCTCGACACTTCGAGGATTGCGAGTAGAGAAGGGCTGTACAATGTCTTGGTGACAAATGGTCTTGTCGAGTTGGAGCCTTTGAAGTTGCTGCTGCAGTCTATAAACGCGATGAACATAGACATGAAAGCCTTTGATGAAGAGCTCTATCGTCGTTTTGGTGGTGATCTAAAGACCGTGAAGCAGACCGTTGAAAAGTCTATCTCTTTTGGTGTTCACGTCGAAATAACAACGCTGATCGTTCCTGGCGTAAACGATAGCAGAGAGCAATTAGAAGAAGAGTTCAAGTGGTTGGCAAGTATAGATAGGTCTATTCCACTCCATCTTTCGCGGTATTTTCCGAATTACAAGATGAGCAATCCTCCAACATCACCTCAGTATCTGGTGAATGCCTACAACTTGGCACGTCAGTACCTGGATTTCGTTTATATAGGAAATCTTTGGGATGCGAAGTATGAGAGCACTGTCTGCCCAGATTGTGGAAGTACTGTTATCATAAGAGATGGTTACAATGTTCGAGTGGAGTTGTTAGATGCGCAAGGTAGGTGTAAGAAGTGTGGAAAAAAGATAGCAAGAATCTTCTGAGGATAAACCGTGTCGTTTTCCTGATTTTTTTGGTTGGCATTGGTATTGGTCTTTCTTTGATGGTAAGTATCTTTATTAGAACACCGCCGAGCTATTATGAACACACAGGTTTCACGCTTGGGACTTATTGTAGAATCGTTGTTTCATCAAAAAAGGGTTCTAAAACTTTATCAGAAATCATTTTCAATGAGCTGGACAGAATCTACAAGAAGTTTGATCCAAACAATCCAAATAGTGTTATAGGTAAGATAAACACGTCAACTGATTGGGTTGATCTGGATGAAGAGACATTCGTGCTTTTAGATGCCGCACTCAAGTTCTCACAGATCACTGACGGCGCCTTTGATCCAACACTCGGCGACCTGATAAGACTGTGGGGATTCGATAGAATCTCGGAGAAGACACCCACAAAGATTCCTTCCAGCAAGGAGATTGAGGAAATTCTGAGACATTGCGGAGTTGACAAGGTGGAGCTGGACAGTCGAATGCGGAGAATTAGATTAAAAGATGGAGCGACCTTGGACTTGGGTGGCATAGCTAAAGGTTATGCACTCGATAGAGCATATCAAATAGCGAAGGAAGTTGATTCGAATTGTACAGGCTTTGTTGAAGCGGGCGGAGATATAAGAATTCTTGGACCAAAGTTTGGTTCAAGACCTTGGGTCATCGGTGTCAGAGATCCGAGAAAGGCAGATTCTGCCATCACTTATATATACCTGAAAGAGGGGGCTGTTGCGACTTCAGGTGATTACGAAAGATATTTCACAGTCAACGGTGTCAGATATCATCATATCTTCGATCCAAGAACTGGTTATCCGGCAGTTGGTGCACAGTCGGTAACGGTTGTTGCGAGAGATGCAACAACCGCAGATGTTTTGTCAACGGCTGGTTTTGTAATGGCACCAGATTGGGAGTATGTCGTTTTGGAATATCCGCGTTTGGGTGGAAGTGTCTTGCTGATCGACCAAGAGGGTAAGCTTCACAAATCTATTTCTTTCTCAGCCTATGAGCAAGCAAAGTAAAACATTCAGGATGGCAGATGTTGTTTTACTGACCGTTCTGCTGGTTGGTTTTTTGATATTTTTCTTTTTCACACACCAGAATAAGTCTGAAGGATATGTAGAAGTCTTCAAAGATGGGAAATTAGTCTTAACGCTGGTTCAAGACGGTAGATATGAGTTGAAAACGGAGGAAAAGCATATTATGGATATAGTCTTTGAGAAAGGGAAGGTCCGTGTTGAGAACAGCGATTGCCCATTGAAGATCTGTGAAAAAACTGGGAGCGTTGGTCCAAATGGCGTAATCGTGTGTATTCCGAACAAGGTTGTTGTGAGGTTTGTCGGCAAAAGCAAGGTGGATGTGATGACTTGGTGAGAAGCCGAAAGATAGCATTAACCTCTGTGTTGATTTCTCTTGGTATAGCGATACACGTGCTGGAGAGTTTCGTTCCATTTCCTTTTCCCAACGGTCGATGGGGTTTTTCAAATCTGGTTGTGCTGCTTTCTATAGCGACATTCGGGACCAGGCAAGGCTTGATGGTAGCCCTTGGCAAGAGCCTTGTAGGTTCGTTACTCGTTGGGCATTTTCTGGATGTGGCGTTTTTTATGAGTGTTTTCGGTTCGATTGCAGCAGCGCTGACAGAGGCTTTTGCTTTCAAAATCAAAATCTTTGGTCTGCTTGGCGTGAGTGTACTCGGCAGTGCTGCTAACAACTTTGTACAAGCGTGTGTCGGGGCCCTGTTCGTTCAGAGCAAGGTGATTTTTTGGATATTACCGTACATGTTGGTACTTGGATTACCTGGTGCCTTTGCAAATGCCTATATCACTGGGAGGGTAGTCTCATATGTTCAAAAGATTAGTTCTGGCGTCTTCATCACCGAGAAGGCAGAAGATACTGAAAATGCTCTTTCCAAACTTCGAAGTGATCATCCCACAGATAGAAGAAAAACTTGGCAAAGATGTCATAGAGACAGTTGAAAGATTAGCACTTCTCAAGGCAATAGATGTTTTTAACAGAGTGGAAGACGCAGTGGTTATCGGTGCCGATACTGTTGTGGAGATTGAAGGAACTGTTCTCGGGAAGCCAAAAGATCACCTTGATGCCAAATCTCAACTTGAAAGATTAGTTGGAAGATGGCATTCTGTTCATACCTCTATCGCGGTGGTAAGCCAAGGCGAACTTTGGCTTAAGACACAGACAGCGAAGGTAAAGTTCAGAGAGATTCCGCAGGAAATTATCGAATACTACGCAGCAAATTACTCTCAAGGGAAAGCCGGGTCGTATGGCTTGCAAGATTTCGGAGCCATCTTCGTTGAGTCTGTTGTTGGTGATCCATATGTTGTAATAGGTATGCCAATTGCTGACTTGTGGGAATACTTCTACAAGAAAGGCTGGTGGAACTCTGAAACCAAGGGAACGGATGTTAAAGGTTGGCTCTGAAGGGTTGTCAGAACAAGAGCTGATCGCTATCTTGCTGAGAACTGGTACACGCGGAAAAAATGTCTTCGAAGTCTCTGAAGAACTGTACAACAGATTTGATAGATCGCTTCGAGTGCTTTCTAATGCTGAAATTGAAGAGATCGCCGCTGTCGATGGTATTGGGATTGCAAAAGCCACTTCTCTAAAGGCTGCTCTCGAACTTGGAAAAAGATTGTATCAAGAGCTTTCCAATGCTCGCATTACATTGGATAAACCGGCTTCAGTTTTTGAGTACTGTCACGATATGAGATTCTTTGAAAAGGAAGTGTTACGTGTTATCATTGTAGATAGCAAGTTATTTGCTGTTTTTCACAAGGACATCACTCATGGGACGAATAACCAGACGTTGTTTCATCCTGCAGAGATCTTCAGAACAGCAGTGAGGTCGAATGCAACTGCGATAATACTTGTGCACAATCATCCATCGGGAGATCCAACCCCAAGTGAAGAGGATAAGAGGGCTACCCAGGTAATAAACAACGCCGGTGAGATACTCGGCATAAGGTTGATGGATCACTTGATCGTAGGTAGGGAGAGTTACTACAGTTTCAGAGCCGAAGGGTTTTTGGAGGTTAAATTTCATGGAAGAAGAGAAGGACGAAAGGATTTTGAATCTCCTAAGACTTAAGATGGAGATGGAGAAGGATTTACAGAAAAAAGGAATAAAGCCCAAAGAACAGCCCAAGAAGGATGTTGCACCGAGCAAGGTAAAGGTTTCTTTTGAAGAGGACCTCAATATTCCCGTTCAAGATATTAGATCACTCTATGACCTCAACTATTACACCTACGGTGAGAACGATTCTTTGATATACCGTTCAGTTCATAAAAAACTCATGCAGGTAGAGGATGGTTCGCAGCGTCTCTTTTTGCAACTTTTGGAACAGTTGCTTCAAGGTGATTTCTCCAAAAAGGGCGGCTTTGGTCAAAAGAGTGAGTGTCTTGACGCTATAAATCTCACGATGAGCCTTTATGAGACTCGAAGACCGCCTTTTAACGATGTTAAGAGATTGCTCACGGAGTATCCAACCTCAACTGCAGTATTGCTCTCCGTTGCAGAGGTTCTGCTTTTTGCGGGGAAATATCGTGAAGCTGCGAAAGTTTTCAAGATATCTTGTGGTAACTCGCAAGATCCCTATCTTGGGCTGTTGATCGAAGCTTATGAGGCCGGTCAAATCAATTCTTCACTGTTGACAAGTTGCATATCGAGGGGTGGATATAAACTCTTAGTTCTGTTGGTCTCAGCACTGTTAGAAAGTGAAGAAAGATCGAGTAAGATCGTCGAAATTCTGGACAAAAAGCCATACGCTTGTGCGAAGTACGTTGCCTGCAAAGAAAAGGTGTCTAAGAGTGATGAATATCCATTTTGTCCAAGAATTTCGATACTGAATCAGGCAATAGACTACGCGGAGAATGGTACTTTTGAGCGTGATTTCATCGAGGCGTTGTCTGCTTTTGACCCGATGGCTTTTATACTCCTTCTTAGTGAATCTGTGAGCAGAAAAGATATCGAGAGTGCAAAGAAGCATCTGGCTAATTTGATCAATTCTTGTGAGTCTGTTGGCTTTGTCCCGGCGAGTAGAAGTAACTTACCTGTTTGCTTGCGTGGGGTTCTCGGTAAGCAATTTTCGGCAAAGGTGGTTATAGATGTGGATGATCCAGAAGAGGGTGTTAAGAAGCTCTTTGAATTGATAGATCGCTATGGTGATGTTCAGATTATGTACAAAGATATAGAATTTCTCAGGTTGTACTATGGTGAGAGACACTGTAGAAATCTTTACAGGAGGGTTTAACATGCTCAAGAGAGAAGAAGCTTTTGAACTGGTGAAGAAGCATGTGAAAACGAAAAATCTTGTCAAACATTGTCTCGCAGTCGAAGTAGTCATGAGAGCACTTGCTCGGCGCTTCTCAGAGGATGAAGAACTTTGGGGATTGGCAGGTCTATTGCACGATCTGGATTACGATTACACAAAAGATACACCAGAAAGCCATGGTTTCAAAACAGTCGAGTTGTTGAAGGATTTGGACGTACCAAAAGAGGTACTCGATGCGATACTGGCTCACTGTGAGAAGAAAGAGATAGAAACGAAGATCGAAAAGGCAATCTACGCAGCAGATCCTGTAACGGGATTCATCGTTGCGGCTGCACTCATTACACCAGAAAAATCACTTTCGGTGATTGACACAGATTTCCTGATGCGCAGATTCAAAGAAAAACTTTTTGCAAAGGGTGCAAATCGAGAACAGATGAAAAGTTGTGAGGAGTTGGGCTTATCCCTTGAGGAGTTCTTCAGTTTGTCATTGGATGCGATGCGCACAATTAGTAAAGAAATAGGTTTGTGAGGTGATTTCTTTGAACTGTATCGAGGGTGCAGTTGAAGAAAAAGTGGTGAAGTACAAAAAGGAGTACAGGTTCACTCTTGAAGATAAGAAAATCGACCTTGAATTGGTAAAGAAGTCGATCGAACACACTTTGCTCAAGTCTACTGCGACGATTGACGAAATCTCGAAGCTGTGTGATGAGGCATTACAGCATGGTTTTTACGGTGTCTGTGTTAATCCATCGTTCGTTGAGTACGTTGTGGAGAAACTGAGAGGGTCGAAAGTAAAGGTGGTCAGTGTTGTGGGATTTCCGCTTGGAGCAACAACTCAGTACATCAAAGCAAGGGAATGCAGTGAATTAGTCAAGGCAGGCGTTGATGAAATCGATATGGTGATTCACATAGGTATGCTCAAATCAAAGGAATGGACTTATGTCTTCGAAGACATTCGTTCTGTTGTAGAAGCAAGTGAAGGAAAAGTTGTCAAGGTGATAATCGAAACATGCTATTTAACCGATGAAGAAAAGATAGCCGCTTGTGTCATAAGTGAGCTTGCAGGAGCCAAGTTTGTCAAGACGTCGACTGGTTTTGGTTCCGCTGGAGCAACTGTCCAAGATGTTCACCTGATGAAATGGTGCTCGGAAAAACTCTCAGTAAAGGCTTCAGGTGGAATTAGAGATTTCAATCAGGTTGTTGAACTCATGAGAGCAGGAGCCAGCAGAATAGGAACTAGTTCCTCGATTAAAATAATCACAGAGGGGGTGGAGAGATGAGTTTTGAAAAGCTTTCGATAAGGGATTTTATCGAGAAGGTTGCCGATAATAGCCCGACACCTGGTGGTGGCGCTGTCAGTGCCTTGGTGGGCGCTTTGGCGGCTTCCTTAGTGGAGATGGTTGCAAATCTCACTCTTTCAAGGGCAGATTATTCGGATTGGCACGCTGAAATGGAGAAGGTTGTGAGTCTCATGAAAGAAAAGCGATTAGCCTTGCTTGAGGGTATTGATCTTGATGTGAAAGCCTTTGACGAAGTTATGGCTGCTTACAAGTTACCGAAGAACACCGTTGAAGAGAAGGAGAAAAGAAGTCAGCTCATTCAGGAAGCCTTGAAAAAAGCTGCGCGAGTTCCTTATGAATCTTGTCGTCACATGAAAGAGATATTGAAAGGCGCACTGAGTGTTACTGAATGGGGAAATGTGAATGCAATATCTGATGCTGTGAGTGCTGCGGAATTAGCAACGAGTGCCTTTTATTCAGCCAAGGCAAATGTTTTGATAAATCTGAAGTTGATCAAAGATGAAGGATTCAAAGAGTATATGTTTCATGAATTGAAGACCTTCACAGGTGAGGTGGAAGGAGCGCTGAGGAGTGTCAGACAGCTTGCAACACAGAGAACAGGGCTTGAGTTTTGAGATAATTGCACGATCAGGAACAGCTCGAGTTGGTAGACTTCATACGGCACACGGTGTCTTCGAAACGCCCATATTCATGCCTGTGGGGACGAATGCAAACGTCAAGTTAATGCGCGTTGATCAACTGAAGGAAATAGGAGTTCAGATCTTACTTGGCAATTCTTACCATCTTGCAGTCAAACCCGGTTTGGAGACGATAAAACTTCACAGAGGTTTACATGGTTTTATGGGCTGGACTGGTGGTATACTTACTGATAGTGGGGGATTTCAGGTCTTCAGTCTGAAGGAACTACGGCAGATAGACGATGATGGTGTGACGATAAGATCTCCAGTTGATGGCTCCAAGCTCTTCTTGACACCAGAATTTTCGATAGACATACAGAAGACCTTGAATTCTGATATTGTTATGGTTCTCGACCATTGCCCAAGTCCAGATGACAGTTATGAAGAAACTGTCAGATCTCTTAAGAGAACTCAGTATTGGGCTGAGAGGTCTTTGAAACATGGCGTCAACGATTGGCAACTGTTGTTTGCCATAGCACAAGGCGGGGCATATGAGGATCTTCGGAGACTGAGTGCGCAAAAACTTGCCGAACTGCCATTCAGTGGTTTTGCAATAGGCGGTCTGAGTCTCGGGGAGGAATTCGAAAAGACCTTGTATTTGACGAGCATCACGTTAGAATCGCTGCCTGTCGAAAGACCCAGGTATTTCATGGGTGGTGGTTCACCTGAGCTTATAGTACATCTGGCGGAGATGGGCGTTGACATGTTCGACAGTGTCTTTCCAACAAGACTTGCAAGGCATGGAGCTGCGCTCACTTTTAGGGGCAGGTTGAACATCAAATCGGCGAGATACAAGAATGATTTAAATCCGATAGAAGAAGAATGCGACTGCACGGTGTGCAGGAATCATTCAAGATCGTATATTCATCACTTATTCGATCGTGGAGAGGTTCTCGGAGGTATCTTGCTCACACATCATAATTTGCGCTTCATGATGAGATTTATGCAGAAACTAAGAGATTCTATTGCAAATGGCACTTTTTCTGAATACAAGAAGGAGGTGATTGACTCTTATGTCAAAGGCGAGGGTGATGGGCTTTGCTCTGATATTGCTGGTGACGCTCTGTCTCGGTGATGTCATCGATTTTGCTGGTGATGGGCGTTATGTCGGTGCTACAGGTCCATGGGCTTTTAGGGTTAATCCTGCAGGAATAGTGGAAAACGAGTTTCGCCAGCTTCTGATGGCAAACACTATGAGATTTGGTACCAACAATCTGCGCAGTTTCTCTGTTGCGTTGATTGAACCTGCCAAGGATACTTTAGCTGGCGTTCTACAGCTTTCCAGTGATTTTGGTGATCTGGGTCAGAGATTGTCTTTTCTATATGGAATAGCTGGCAAAGTTGGCAGTACTGCACTTGGTGTGAACATAGGAATTGAGAGAATAACTGATACTGGAAAGCCAGAAATCTATTCTGTTTTTGTCGATCTTGGTACAAAAGGCAAATTCGTTGAAGACAGCTATGTCTATTACAGCCTGGCTGTGAAGAAGTTCAGAGTTTGGTCCTCAGATAGTGGCTTTAATCTGATGGCAGATGTTGGTGGAGGAGTCTCCTTAGAGTTCAATGAGATGAAATTCTCCTTTGACGTGATGTACGTCTCTAATGAATTTTGGAACTTTGCACCTGGCACTCAGCTGCACTTAGAACCAGTGAGTTTGTACTTCACTGTGCCATTTTTCTATCAGCCGAGTCTTTCGAAGGGTGCCCTTTCGATGGATTTCGGTGGTAATGTCAAGATTGGTAATTTCGACATCGGTGTTTCCATCTACTATCCGTTCAGCAAACTCAGTGGTTTTGATGATCCTTTCAAAGAACCAGAGTATGATTGGCACATTGATTTTCGTCTGGGTGTGAAATGGTAGATAAGGTTAAGATACTGACTGCCGAAGAGATCAGAAGAGCATTAATGAGAATGGCACATGAAGTCATTGAAAGAAATAGAGGTATCGATAACGTAGTCTTCGTTGGGATAATCACCCGAGGAGTCTTCCTTGCGCGCCGACTTGCTGAGTTTGTTGGTATGATCGAAGGCAAGAAGCCTCCAGTTGGTGAGCTTGACGTAGGACCATACAGAGATGATGAGAAAAGGTGTAACGAAGACAGGACGAGAATAAACTTTTCCATAGACGAAAAGACTGTTTTGCTGGTTGATGACGTGCTCTTCACTGGCAGGACTGTTCGTGCTGCACTTGATGCCCTCTCAGATCGTGGAAGGCCTCAGTGTGTCCAGCTTGCAGTGCTTGTCGATAGAGGCCACAGAGAGTTACCCATAAGGCCCGACTTTGTAGGAAAGAATCTGCCGACCTCGAAGAATCGCGAAAGAGTTAATGTGAATTTGAAAGAAATTGACGGTGAGGATGCCGTGTACATAATTCATTTGGAGGAATAACGGTGGTGTATGAAAGGTACGCGAAGGCTATTGAGAAGGTTCTTGGAACAATTATCCAGCGAGAGAGATATGATGTGGATGTCAGTGAAATTTGGATCGAGACCTCTATACCGCAAGACTTGATAGTAGAGATCTTGGAGAAATTCCCTCTGCAGTTTCCCGAAACGCTCCACTCAATAACCCTTGGCGAGAGGATTGTTTGGAAAAGAAAAGACAGTTGATTCTTGATGACGTACGAGATTGCAATTTCGAAAATTCCTCTTAAGAAGACCTTCTTTTATTGTTCTGACTGGGAATTGGAACCTGGAGAAAGAGTCTTGGTTGACTTCAACAACAGGCAGACCGTCGGTTATATTGTTGGGTTGACAGAACCTCGCAGTGGTACTAAGCCTGTGTTGGAAAGACTTGATGGTTTGAGCTTTCTGTCAACCGAGATGATCAAGATGATCAGATGGGCTTCACAGCACTTCTACAGCCCAATAGGACAACTCTTTGATTTGGTGATACCGTCATTTGTTGATGAATACACAGAGGTGCTTGTTGAACCAACCACAGACTTACTGGGCTTGAAGTCACTCAAATTGAAGGACTTCCTCTCTGTCTATGGTGAAGAAACCCTTCACACCTACTTGAAGAAGGGGTTGGTAAAGTTACACAGATTTGTTGCAATGAAGACTCCAAGGCGTAGATACAGAGATTTGTTCGTGATGTTAAATATCCCTTTGAGCAAAGCGGTTTCACTTGCGAAGAAAGCCGAGGAATTCGACGTGGTCAATTATCTTTTCTCAGGGGAAGGAGCTACCGTTGAACGTGTAATCGAAGCAACAGGGGTGAGCGTTGAAAGGTTAAAGAAAATGGAAGAAAAAGGACTGATACGTTTCACGACCGTTCCTTTGTTCCAAGGTTTTGAAATAAAAGCTAATGAGTTGTCTTTACCTGATGGACGGAACTTTGAGGAACTGCTCATCGTTGGTGGTTCAACTGAAGAAAGATTCAGGTCAATTTACAGTGTGCTGAAAAGAATAATCGAAGAAGGCAAGTCAGTTCTGTACATGGTTCCACTTTCCTCACAGGTACCATATCTTATGGGTATGATTCAAAGATCTTTCACAGCAGATGTCTATGCGTATCACGGGAGTCAGTCAAAATCTCAAAGGGCTTTGACATGGTTCAATGCGCAGAAGAGTGAAGCAAAGATTTTTGTGACAACGCGAATGGGGGTTTTCCTACCTGTTAGGAATCTCGGTGCGGTTGTTGTTGAAAGTGATGAAGATGAAAGTTACTATCAATTTGATGAGCCAGTCTACGATGCCGTGGAAATGGCGAGGAAAAGGGCACAGGAAAGTAGAATACCTATCGTTCTGAGCTCTTCGACTGGGAGAGTTAGTGATTATTTTAATCTGGATAGATCGAAGATCATCAAAATCAAATCTGAAAGAAGAAAAATCTTTGTGATTGATATGAGGAAACAGACAACCTTTGTCTCGCAGGAGTTACTCGATCAGATTCGCAGTAATCTTGAAAAAGGTAATGGCGTCCTGATCGTAGTTAGGAGAAAGGGTTACGCACCATTTGTGATGTGTGCAGTCTGTGGGTACACATTGATCTGCCCAAAATGTGATGTTGCACTGAGTTTTCATCGCCATGCCAATCTCTACAAATGTCATCAGTGTGGTCATATCGAGCCTGCAAAGGATATTTGTCCAAAGTGCGATGCTCAAGCGTTGTATCCAAAGGGCTATGGCACCGAGAGAATAGAGAAGATCATAAGGTACAATTTTCCATCGGCACGGATTGCAAGAATCGACAGCGATGAGATGAATCACTCACAGATTTTCGATCGTCTTCTGGAGTTTGAGCGAGGGGATCTCGATATCCTTGTGGGTACAAGGGTTCTTCTACACGGTTTTGGGATATCTCGAATTGGTCTGATCGCTTTCCTCGATTTCGACGGTCTGTTGTTTCAGCCAGATTACAACTTCAGGGTTCAAGTATTTCAGCAGTTGAATCAAGGCATCGAGATGGCAAAAGGTGCCACTATGGTTCTTCAAACTATGGAGGCAGAAAACGAGGTTGTGAGGCATCTGTTTACTTCAGATACAGAAGAATTTTACCTAAAAGAGTTACAAAAGAGAAGGGATGTTGGTTATCCACCATACATCGATTTGGTTCAGGTTGTTCTTGAGAGCGAAGAACCATCGGTGGGCTGGGAGATCATCAGTTCGTGCACCAGCTCTTTAGACGGTGAGGAAATTTTTGGACCCGTTGAGCATCCTGTTTTCAAATTAAAGGGCAAGTACAGATTCCATTTTCTGATAAAGACCAAGACATTTGAGAGGACGTTGTCGAAGTTGGATGATGTACTGACAAAACTTGGCAAGAAAGGTTGGAGGGTATTTGTGAACCCTCCACATTTATGGTGAGGGGGCTGAAAACATGGTAAGCCTCTTGTTGGCTGCTGGCGCTAGCACCAGGATGAAATCAAAGTACCCAAAGGTTATCCACCCACTGTGCGGCAAACCTATGATCCAGTGGGTTTTAGACGCAGTCTCAGAAGTTACAAACAACGTGTGCGTTGTTGTGGGGCATCAGGCTGAAAGGGTAAAGGAGGTTCTTCCGAGCGGTGTAGAAGTGGCGTATCAACTCGAGCAGCTTGGCACAGCCCATGCCGTCATGAGTGCGAGAGAATTTCTGGACCCTTCTGATGATGTGCTGATTCTCTATGGGGATATGCCACTGGTGAGAGGGGAAACACTCAAAAGAGTAATTCAGGCTCATCGATCAAAGGATTGTGATGTGACAGTTGTTTCGATTGAATCACCAGATCCAACGGGTTATGGAAGAATCATCAGAGATAGTCAGGGCCGATTCGTTAAAATAGTCGAGGAGTTCGACGCATCTGAGCAAGAAAAAAGGATCAAGGAGATCAACACAGGTGTCTACGTTTTCAAAGGCAAGAAGCTCTTAGAAGTGCTCCCAAAGATAAAATGTGACAACAACAAGAAAGAGTATTATCTCACCGATGCAGTTGGTTTACTCGAAAAGGTTAATGTTCACAAAGAAGAAGAGGTGGAGGATTTCTCGGGCATCAACAACAGAGTTCAGCTGGCAGAAGCTGAGAAGATTCAAAGGATGCGCATACTCAGAAAACTAATGCTTGAAGGCGTGACGATTATAGATCCAGCAAATACTTATATAGACGGCGATGTGAAGATCGGTAAGGACACCGTTGTTCACCCAATGACTTTCATAGAAGGTAGGACGATCATAGGCGAAGATTGTATCATAGGACCTATGACAAGGATTGTAGACTGTGTGATTGAAGACAGTGTAAGTGTTGTGAGGTCTGAATGTGTTGGCGCGCACATCATGAGTGGTGTTTCGGTAGGACCGTTCAGCAGGCTCAGAGAAGGCACAGTTTTGCATTCGAAGGTGAAGATCGGCAATTTCGTGGAGGTAAAGAACTCGAAGATTGGTTCGAATACAAAAGCACAACACTTGACCTATCTTGGTGATTCACAGATAGGTGAGAACGTCAACGTTGGTGCGGGGACGATAACCTGCAACTTTGATGGAAAGAAAAAGAATCAAACGGTTATAGAGGATGATGTCTTCATCGGTAGCAATACGGCACTGGTAGCACCTGTTAGGATCAAGAAGGGAGCTTTTGTGGCTGCAGGGTCTACAATCACACAAGAAGTGCCTGAATGGAGTTTAGCGATAGCAAGAGCACGGCAGGAGAACAAATTGAACTGGGTCCTGAGAAAAAAAGAAAAGGAGGAAGGCTGATGCCGTTTCAGAGAAATGATTTGAAATTCTTCGCAGGTAATTCGAACCTCGAGTTAGCCAAGCGTGTTGCTGAGTACATGGGAATGAGACTCGGAGACTGTCAAGTTTCGCGGTTCTCAGATGGAGAAATAAATGTGAAAATAAACGAAACCGTCAGGGGCCATGATGTCTTTGTCCTGCAGTCTTTCTCGCCTCCGGTAAACGAAAACGTCATGGAATTGCTGATAATGATAGACGCATTCAAAAGGGCTTCAGCAAACAGTATAGCCGTGGTGATACCATATTATGGATATGCAAGACAGGACAGAAAAGCCAAAGGAAGAGATCCCATCACTGCCAAGTTACTCGCAAATCTCATAACTGTTGCTGGTGCAACAAGGGTTCTAACAGTCGATCTTCATGCTGAGCAGATACAAGGTTTTTTCGATATACCGCTTGACAATCTGTACAGTTTTCCGGTGTTCAGTGAAGAAATTCTGAAGCTTTACAAAGAGGAAAAAGGTGATCTTGTTGTTGTTGCACCTGATGTTGGGGCAGTTCGCAGGGCGAGCAAATTTGCCGAGAAACTCGGTGTGCCGCTGGCAATATTGGACAAGCGTAGACCTGCTGACAACGTTGCAGAGGTTGTTCATGTCATCGGTGATGTCAAGGAAAAGATAACCTTGATGTTTGACGATATAATAGATACCGGTGGAACCTTAGTTCAAGGGGCAGAGATCTTGAAAAAATCTGGTGCAAGGCGTATACTTGCTTGTGCAACTCATGGTGTTCTTTCAGGTAACGCCATTGAAAGGATTCAAGACAGCAACATCGACAAGGTGTACATAACAGACACTGTTTACCACAAAGAGTTACCTGAGAAGTTCTGTGTTTTCAGCATAGCTTCATTACTGGGAGAAGCGATTATAAGGATAAGGAAAAATCTTTCGGTGAGCATATTGTTCAGATGAGGAGGGAAAGAAAGCCATGCAACTTTCAGCGAATGTGAGAACCGAACACGGCAAGAGAGTTGTTAGAAGATTGCGCAACAAAGGTTATATTCCTGCTGTTGTGTATGGTCCAGAAACAGAGCCTTTGAGTGTCGTTCTGGACAGACTCGAGGTAGAAAGGGCTTTTCACAAGATCTCTGAAGCCTTGCCACTGAAACTCGAGTTGAAATGCGCTGATCGAGTAGAAGTTATCGATGTTTTTGTCAAGAAAGTCCAAGTGGACAAAGTGACAGATCAAATTGTTCACATCGATTTCTACAGACCGGCGAAAGGTCATGCAATGAAGATAAACATTCCTGTTCGCATCGTCGGCAAGGCGGAAGGCGTAGAAAAGGGTGGTATTCTGGAAGTTATACACAACGAGTTACCAGTTGAAACACTGCCTTCTGCTGTCGTGGAGTACATAGAAATAGATGTCACAAAACTCGGTCTTGGAGAGTCTGTACATGTTAAGGATTTGAAGTTCCCGCAAGGTATGAAGGTTTTGCTACACCCAGAAGAGGCAATAGTTACCGTTGTTGTGCCACGTGGTCTCGCAGTTGAAGAAGAGCTCAAACCTGCAGAAACAACTGCAGAGCCAGAGGTAATAAAGAAGGGTAAGAAAGAAGAGGAAGAAGCGGAAGAAGAAAAGTGAAATTGGTGTTTGGGTTAGGCAATCCAGGTCCACGCTATGCCTTTAACAGGCATAACGTGGGCTTTATGTTTGTCGACAGATACAGTTCCATCAAGAGATGCACTAATTGGGAGAGGAGACATTATTACTCCTTCAGTTCTTGTGAACAGTGTGTCTTGATCAAACCAATGACGTACATGAATCTGAGTGGGCGAGCAGTAGAAGAATCTCTGAAAGATTTTAACTGCAAGGTCGATGATATAATTGTTGTGTACGATGACGTAGACCTCGCATGTGGAAGGCTTCGCATCAGAGCCAAGGGTAGTTCTGGTGGGCACAAGGGTCTGCAATCTATAATTGATTCGACAGGTAGAAGTGATTTTGTCAGAATCAGAATAGGCATAGGTCCTAAACCTGAGGCAGTGGATTTGGTGGACTATGTGCTCGAAGATTTCAGCGAAGGTGAGTTACAGCTACTGAATCGTGTTTTAGATGTCGCGGCCGATGCTCTTCAGGTAATCCTCAATGAAGGTGTTGACAAGGCGATGTCTCTTTTCAATTCTTACGAGGTGATTTCGTGAAGTGTGATTCTTGTGGTGGTGCAGATGCAAGAGTTTTCAAATTTATATCTGATGGGATGATGAAAGAGGTAACCCTCTGTCGTCGTTGCTTACAAGATCAGTTGTCGAAGGCTTCAGGTTTATCAAAAGAGGGTCTGAAATACCTTGTTGGACATATCGAGATGGTTCAGGATACTGATCTTGGTGAGATAAATCCAGATGGTCTTTCTTCTGTTGATCTGGTTTTTTCGGTTGCTCCTGTGGCTATTTTGAGGATTCTGTTTGGCAAGAATGAGATATCTCAGGATGATCTACATGAGATTGCGAAAAGGCGGATATACATTTTGCAGAGTCGTTTGGAAAAAGCGTTGAAGCAAGAAGATTACAGGACTGCCAACAAGATAAAAAAGCAGATAAACGATATAAGAGAGCACATTCTGGAGAAATAACCCATGCTGAAAGCCATCTTGGTGGCCGTTGTTCTGATTCTGATTTCTTTATTCCTCATCGAAGTCTTTCAGGGAAAGTTGATCTTGTCTAATGTAATCTTCAAAGTGGGAAAGTTTGAGCTTCGTTATTATTCCGTTTTCATACTCACAGCTATAGCCTTGTCTTATTATCTGGCCCGGAAAAGGGCAAGAAAAGAACAAATCGTGGTCGATCAACTGGATGAACTGATTTTTTATGCTGTAATCTTTGGGATAGTAGGAGCAAGGTTGTTCTACGTGATCTTCAATTTGAGGTACTACACGAGAAACCCCATCGAAATCTTCATGGTGTGGCATGGCGGACTGGCGATACAAGGTGCTATTCTTTTCGCAATAGTTACCTGTGTAATCTACACGAGATACAAAAAGGGTGTTTCTTTCAGTGCCTTTCAAATACTCGATCTCGGTGCAGCTTACCTTCCTCTGGGACAGGCAATAGGCAGATGGGGAAATTTCTTCAACTACGAAGCCTTTGGTGGTCCAACGAACCTTCCTTGGAAGATGTACGTTCCTCTGAGATTCAGACCTGTTGGTTATCTTCAATACGAGTATTTCCACCCAACCTTTCTCTATGAAAGTATTTGGGATCTTTTTATCTTTTTCCTACTCACAGGTTATATGAGCAAAAATCGAAAGAATTTTGGTGAAGTTTTCGCACTGTATCTGTGTTTGTACTCACTTGGTAGAATCTGCATAGAGAGATTGAGACTCGATAGCCTTTATCTTGGCAATCTCAGATCGGCACAACTGTTCAGTGCGATTATGATAGTTGTTGGCTTTGTACTGTTTGTGCAAAGACGGGGGGATTTGAACTGATATACGCCATTGGCGACATACATGGGTGCATAGAGTCACTTGAAAGCTTGATCATGAAGCTGCCACTCGGTGGTGGTGACAAGTTGATATTTCTTGGAGATTATGTCGATCGTGGACCAGATAGCAAAGCGGTTATCGAGAGACTACTCGCACTGAGGAAAGACTATGAATGTGTCTTTCTGCGTGGTAATCACGAGTGGATGATGCTCAACTATCTTCTAAAAGGACAGGATTTCGACCTGTGGATGATGAACGGAGCTCGTGCAACGATCAGAAGTTATGGTGATGTGAAACAGATTCCACCAGAACACCTTGAGTTCCTCAAGAATACTGTCTTTTACCACGTCGAGCCAGGATATCTCTTTGTCCATGCAGGTGTAAAACCTCATGTTCAACTCGAAGATCAAGACAGTTTCGATTTGATATGGATCAGAGAAGAGTTTATATACAGCGAAAATCCCCTGCCGGGTTATCGGGTTGTCTTTGGTCATACCCCATTTCACAAGGTCTTGATTTCAAAAGACAAAATAGGTATCGATACAGGTTGTGTCTATGGTGGTAAACTTACATGTTTGAGAATTGACGATGAACGTATTTTCCAGATTGATTGCGGTGGTGATTGATGTGAGGGCTGTCTATCCAGGCTCTTTTGATCCGATCACCTACGGTCATCTTGACATAATAAACCGTGCTCTGAAGATCTTTGACGAGTTGTGGGTTGTTGTGATGGTAAACCCAAGAAAGAAGCCGATTTTCACTGCTGAAGAAAGAATGAAGATGATAGCCCAGCTGATTGGCAGTGACGGTAAGGTTCACGTAGACTACCACGAAGGTTTATTAGTGGACTATCTGAGGAAAAATCAGATCAAGGTAGTCATCAGAGGACTAAGGGCGGTAACTGACTTCCAGTATGAACTGGAGATGGCTATAGCAAACAAACACCTGTGCCATGAATTTGAAACGGTTTTTTTAATGACTGACGAACGCTTTTCTTTTCTTTCTTCTGGATTGGTGAGAGAGGTTGCCGCAATGGGTGGAGATGTCAGTATGTGGGTTCCACCAAATGTTGTTGAAGCATTGAATAAACTCAGATCGAATTTCGTGATATAATATGGCTCGGCTATTCTGTCAAAATCAAAAGGAGGTTTCTACATGCAGATAAGCGCAGAGATGGTTAAGAAACTCAGAGAAATGACCGGTGCAGGTGTCATGGAGTGCAAGACAGCCTTGAGCGAGGCACAAGGAGATTTCGAAAAAGCCGTTGAGATACTCAGAAAGCGCGGAGCTGCTGTGGCTCAAAAAAAGGCTGGCAGGGCTACTAAGGAAGGAGTAGTCACTTCCTATGTTCATTTCAACGATAAAATTGGAGTTCTTCTCGAACTCGGATGTGAAACAGATTTTGTTGCGAGGATGCCAGAATTCAAAGAACTTGCCTATAATTTGGCAAAACATGTAGCCGCGATGAACCCAACTTATGTGAGTAGAGAGGATGTTCCTGCTGAGGTTATAGAAAAAGAAAAAGAAATCTACGCCGCGCAACTGAAAGATTCGAACAAACCGCAGAACGTGATTGAAAAGATAGTTCAAGGCAAACTCGAGAAATTCTACGAAGAAGTCTGTCTGTACGATCAGAAATACATCTTTGAGGACACCAAAACTGTGAAACAGGTGATCGATGAGTTGATAGGCAAGATAAGAGAGAACATCAGAGTCACGAGGTTTGTGAGAATGCAAGTTGGGGCAGAATAAAAAAAGGCGCCGCAGGGCGCCTTAAATTTTGCTCAGCGCTTGGTCAAGATCGTCTATGAGATCTTCTACATCTTCTATACCCACCGAAATTCTCACACCACCTTTTGAGATCTGCGCCTTTCTCAATTCTTCATCGCTCAGCGAGGCATGTGAAGTGAGTGAAGGAATGGTTACCAAAGATTCAACTCCAGCCAGTGAAGTTGCCTCTTTGAATATCCTCAGACTTTCCACGAATTTCAAAGCCCTTTCTTGTGTTAGAAGATCACAATAGATAACTCCTCCAAAGCCCGGACACTGTTTGTAACATTTCGGAATTCTTTCGTAGAAGATGGGGTATCTCACATTCTGAACCTTTGGATGATTCTTCAGAAAAATCGCTATCCGCTTCGCATTATCGTTGTGTCTCTCCATTCGAAGTGCAAGGGTTTTAGCAGATCGTGAGACTAAATACGCTTCAAAAGGATCTGGGTTAAAACCGAGTGAGTACATCTTTACCCAGATCTCGTTCACTAAATTATTGTCCTTGCTCGTTGCAAAACCTAAAACAACGTCTGAATGCCCATTTATGTATTTTGTCACACTGTGTATTTCGATATCGGCTCCGAAGTCGAGTGATCTAAAGTTATACGGTGATAGAAAGGTGTTATCGACTATAAGTAATGTACCGTTGTGATGAGCTCTTTCTGAAAGGACTTCTATATCGGTGAACTTCAGAAGTGGGTTGGTCAAGGATTCGACATAGAGAACTTTGACACCATCCAGAGAAAGGGACTCGATCTCATCGATCTGACAGAAGTCACAGTTGATGCCAAATCTTGGTAGCAGATTTCGCACCAAGTTGTGAGTTCCACCGTATAACTCAGTCAAGAAGATCGCTTTGTCCCCCTGTGAAAGAACTGACAAAAGCGAACAGGTTATAGCAGCCATTCCAGATGAAAACAAAACACCATCTGTTGCACCACACAGATTTGCCAGTTTTTGCTCAGTTGCCCTAACGGTGGGATTTGATATTCTCGAGTAGATGTGATTCTCACGGCTGGTCTTTTTGTACTTGTCTGGGTTCATCAGAAAATTCGCCGTTTGAAAAATCGGAGTTGTGACAGAATCAAGGGTGTGAATCTCTCCAACATGAACTGACCTTGTAGAAAACCCCCTCACATTATCGTCTCCCTTCCCCCGAAAGCCTCTACAACAGAGCAGTGTATGTATCTTGGGTTGTAAAAGTACCTGTCCAAGCAACGTTCCAGAAAGATCACCGGTAAGGTATCTTCGGGCGCTCTGGGGATAAAAAAGTTCTCGTCTACCAGAACAGACAAAGTCGAAGCCAGACGATTAAAAGTCTCAAAGATTTGGTACTTTGTGCTGCCGAATCTCTCTTCTTCAATTATTGTCTCAATACGCACAAGACCTCTTAAGCCAGAAGTAGCGACCAGCTTCAGATAAGACATGATTCGAAGAAGGGTGTTGTCTGTCACGAGTTTGGTCGATATGGATTTTGATCTTTGGGATTTTTGCATTGAACTATAAGCTGTGAATACTTCGAAGCTAACGAATGCCTTCTGAATGTTTTTGACAAGTCCAACTGGTCCTCTTTCGATTTGAAAGGAAGGAGTTGCAAAGTCAATACTTCCATCTTTGATCGTGAGAAAGTCATCTGTGTATCTACTGACATGTACTCGTTCAAGTTCTTGCATGAATGAATCTAAGGCAATCTTTGCACTGTTGCCAATGGCAACTCTGCAGATTAAGTTGCCAAGGCGCACGTATTCTTCGTTTATACCAAGAATCTTTGCCAGTGCGTGTGGAATAGCTAAGACTAACTTTGACTCAGGACCTTGGCCTGGAGAAAAAAGTGTCTGGCATCTTCCATCTTCAAAGACAACGGCACCTGTAACTATCTGACTCAACAAGGCGACATAGCCAAGGATGTTTATAGATTCAAAGGTTCTCCTTCTGCTATCAACGAACACGAGGGTTTCGTATAATGGAGCCTTTTCAACGTTGTCTTCTTCGATTATCGAAGCAGCCTGGGCGTAATCGATATCTTCAGGTAACATAGTGCCTTCGTCGCGTACCATTTCTACTTTCGGGTTGAGTTCTTTGATCACCTCAGAGAGATCTATCATAGGAACATCTCCTTATGCAGAGTGCCGTTGATTTCATATATGGCTATTCTGAGTTTTTCGGTGAGTTCCATCAGTCCAACGGTAGGTGGATGGTTCATTTTAGGCAGTGAAGGACTGCCTGGGTTAAAGAGGATCTTCGATCTCACAACCTCGAGTCTTGGGATGTGAGTGTGTCCATAGGCAAGGATAGTGGCGTTGTATCTTTCAAGAAGTTGAAGCATTTGTTCATCTGTGTGAATGTCTTCACCGTGCATAAGAACCGCTTTAAAGTCGTTCAAGGTTATGGAAGCAATTTTCGGCATGTCATCATTTTCGAGTACCAAAAGATCTACATCTGCATCACAATTTCCCCTAACATAGCTTATGCTTTTTCTTTCTCTCAATTTCTTGGCAAGCTGAGCAGGATTGTAACCATTCGGAAGGGGATTTCTCGGTCCGTGATAGAGCACATCTCCAAGGTGGTATATCTCGTCGACAAAGCCAATATGCTTTTCAATTTCTTCCCAACTCGAGAGCGAACCGTGTGTGTCTGAAACAACCAAGATTCTGTGCAAGATTCTCACCTTCTTCTAAAGCAAAGCATTGTTGATGCGATTGTCATGGTGAAGATCAAAGCGGACATGATTATCACGATGGTGAGTTCGCCAATCTCCACAGTACTGTATAACTGGGCTTTTCTCAGAGCGTAATTCATCACAAAAAGTGGAGATAATTTTGAAAAGCTTTGAACCAGACGGGGCATTGATGCTATCGGAACGATCATACCACTCAGAAAGAAAGAAATAACCACAAGGCTCAAACTGAAAAGATTTGCAACGTGGGTATTAACTGCCATGTAAGAGAGAAAAACCCCAAGAGCTGCGTGGAAAAATGAGTTCAACAATATCAGAACCAAGAGCAATCCAATCGGAAGGTCTACCTTCAGCAAAAGGAACAACAGCGAGGCGATGAGAGATTCCACAATACCAACTGTCGTGAAAGCGACGATCTTAGAGACAGTATAAGACACGCGATTGATTTTCATCGACAGATAAAGGTCTGTCAATCCACTTTCTCTATCCATAACAATAGAATTGCAAGAGAGCGCAAGTATGACAAACGCGGCAGAGAGAAAGACTGCAACTGGTGTGAGGAGAGATTTGAAACTCAAAAGTTCTTCTCGTTCGCTCATTACCAGTTTTGGTGCTGGATAACCTGGAGAAGCAAAGAGATACCTTATCACCTGTGGATCGAAAAATGGGCTTCCTTGTAAGTCTTCGAACATGGATTTGAAAAGTTGATACATCACAGACGATATCTGAAGGTCCACAGGGCTTGGAATGAATCTTATAGACGTTTGTCTTGCTGCATACAGATCTTTGGTGAAATCTTTGGGTATCACCACTATTGCACTGTACTCACCTTGAAGCAATCTCTCCTGGTAGTCAGGACCGGCATAAGATATCGTTCCTCCTCTGAAGAGAGACATGATTATTCCGACGGTGAATCTCGAAAGTGGATCTGTATCCTGATTGATCACACCTATTCTTGCGTTGAAAAGACTATAGCTGCTAAACAAAACAGTTGTCAGCAGGACAACGAGAAATGGTACCAGGACAATTATCAAAACGGAGATGCGACTCTTGAAAATGCGTTTGAGATCTGTTAGAACCATTCTCAGAAACTGCATCATCTGTTCCTCCCACTGAAATTCTCAAAGATCTTGACGATTTCTTCGTGGATCTCGTCGACAGATCTTTCGCCGTTTATCAACACTATTCGATTCGAATGCTGTTCGAGTAAGTTCAAATATGCTTCTCTCACAGAGCTCAAGAACTTTAAGCCTTCTGATTCAATTCTATCAGAACCGTGCTTTCTTCGAAATGCGGTTTCGGGTGTGATGTCTATATAGTAAGTCAGATCTGGCCTCAAACCACAAGTGGCGAAGTCGTTCAGTTCTTCGACAACCTTCATTCCGAGTTTCCTACCTGCGCCTTGATATGCGACACTCGAATCGATAAAACGATCTGCAACTACTATCTTGTTTTCTCTCAAGGCGGGCAATACGATTTCTGAGACGAGTTGTGATCTGCTGGCCAAGAACAGGAAAAGTTCTGCTCTTGAACAGATCGAAATCTCCTCTTTTACAAGAAGAAGCTCTCTGATCGCTTCACCGAGGTCGGTACCGCCTGGTTCTCTGACACAAATATGAGGTAGACCTCTTTTTGCAAGGTATGACAGGAAAAGAGTTACCTGGGTTCCTTTTCCACTTCCATCAATGCCTTCGAATGAGATGAGCAATTTTCTTCCTCCTCTTTTCAATCTGTAATTTCAAAGGATTTGAAGTTTTCCACCGCTACTTCTTGGTATTCTACATCTGTAACGATTGCCATCGATGGCCCACGACTCACTTGGTTCAAGAAGTCGTTAAGAGTGTCCCTATCGGCTTCTGCATGGATGTGTACTGAACCGTCGTCTGCATTTTTCACATATCCCGTTACACCAAGTCTTCTCGCTATTTTGTAGGTGAAGTATCTGAAACCAACACCTTGCACATGTCCATAGATCTTTATGAAAAATGCAGGCACAGTTAACCACCCCGGTGATATAATTTCTGAAAAACATAATACATCGAAAATGCAAAGTTGTGTAGGAGGTGGCATCTTGAATTTACAAGAAGGATTGACCTTTGATGACGTTCTTTTGGTTCCGCGGTACAGCGAAGTCCTACCCGTGCAGACTGATATCAGAACAAGGTTTGCCAGAGATATTTGGCTGAATATACCACTCGTTAGTGCTGCGATGGATACTGTTACAGAAGCAGAGCTTGCAAAGGCACTGGCTCGCGAGGGTGGAGTGGGAGTTATACACAAGAACATGTCCATCGAAGAACAGGCACATCAAGTTTCAATTGTCAAGAGAACAGAGAACGGGGTGATCTATGATCCTGTTACAATCCGTGTAAATGACACCATTGAAAAGGCACTGCAGTTGATGTCTACCTATCGCATTGGTGGACTGCCAGTCGTCGATGAAAAGGGTCACCTTTTGGGTTTGATAACCAACAGGGATATCAGATTCGAGGAAGATTATACGCGCAGTGTTCAAGAGCTCATGACGCCAATGTCGCATTTGATCGTTGCAGAGCCATCGATAAGTCTTGAAGAAGCAAAACAGATTTTGCACGCAAATAAGATTGAGAAGTTACCTTTAGTTGATTCACAGAATCGGTTGGTTGGCCTCATAACAATTAAAGACATCATGAGCGTTGTTGAACACCCCTTGGCAGCGCGTGATTCAAAGGGTAGACTGATCGTTGGTGCTGCTGTTGGAACCGGCGGGGAGACTCTTGCAAGAGTTCAGGCGCTCAAAGATGCACAAGTAGATTTCATAGTTGTCGACACCGCACATGGACATTCAAAAAAGGTCATTGAGACCGTCAAACAGATAAAAGCGAACTTTCCCGAATTGTGTGTCGTGGCTGGTAATGTGGCGACACAAGAAGGTGCTCTTGCCTTGATCGATGCAGGAGCAGATTGCATCAAAGTTGGAATCGGTCCTGGTTCGATCTGTACAACTCGTGTTGTTGCCGGTGTTGGCGTGCCACAGCTTACGGCTATTATGGAATGCGCAAAGGTCTGCAGAACTCGTGGTGTTACTCTCATTGCAGACGGAGGAATAAGGTATTCTGGTGACATTGTCAAGGCTCTGGCGGCTGGTGCGGACTCTGTCATGATAGGAAGTATCTTTGCTGGTACTGAGGAAGCACCAGGTGATGCCATTCTCTACCAAGGAAGGAAGTACAAGGCATACAGAGGTATGGGCAGTGAGGCTGCCATGAAAAAAGGTAGCGCTGATCGTTATTTTCAAAGTGAGAATTTCAAATTTGTTCCCGAAGGGGTCGAAGGAATGGTGCCCTACAAAGGCACTGTGAAAGATGTCGTACACCAGTTGATTGGTGGATTGAGATCTGGTATGGGTTATCTTGGAGCCAAAGACCTTCAGGAACTCAGAGAAAAAGCCTTGTTCATCAGAGTTACATCAGCAGGTGTTAGGGAAAGTCACCCACATAACATAATCATAACAAGAGAATCACCCAATTACTGGTCTTTTTCAGACCAGTGAGAAAAAATGGGGCGCTTTGCGCCCTATTCTCTTTTGACCAGTTGTGTTAGATCGCCGATGAGCATGAATAGATTGTCGATGCTTTTGAGAAATCCAAGTCTGTTCTTTCTTATGTCCTCTCGATCTGACATGACGAAGACCTCATTGAAGTACTCGTCGATATAAGGTTTTAACACGATCAGAGCGCGTAAGCCCTTTTCGTAATCGAGCTCTTTCAGGCTTTCCAATACGATGGACTTCACGTGTACGAACTGGTTCAGTAAGTCAGTTTCAGCTTGCTTTTCGAAGAGTGCTCCATCAAAGTGTGTGTCGTTGTGGTTTTTGGTGATGTTGTGAACTCTTTCAAAACCAATGCAGAGTGTGTTGAAATCTTCTGTGTTTGCCATTTCAGACAGAGCCTTTGCTGAAAGAAAACCTCTGAGTGGTTTGGTCCAAAGGTGGTTTACAGCTCTCGAGACATCGTAAGAAAAGCCGAGATTTGATAAAAATGCATAGTACCTACTGCTCATAAAATCATTAATGATGCCTCTGTCACACTGAATTCTGAGCAATGAAAGAACGAGCTCTAACAGTTCTGGGATATCGATGTCCCACCTGTGGAGAACAATTGTCTTGTAGATCGTCTCCATCTTGCTTCTCAAACCAAATGGATCCTTTGAACCGCTCGGCGTATTACCAACGGCTAAATTGCCCATGATCGTATCGATTCTATCGGCTACACCGATGATTGCACCGACTTTTGTTTGCAGGTTCTCTGAGTACTGTTCCTCTATTGCAAGTGCCACTTCTGCATCTTCACCACTTGATAGCGCGTAGATCCTCCCCATAACCCCTTGTAGTTCTGGAAATTCGTAAACAACATGAGTAGCAATGTCAGCTTTGGAGAGCCTCGCAGCCCTTTGAACTTTTTCTGAAAGTGCTGACATTCCAATTCGGTCTACCATGTAGAGGGAGATTTGCTCAATGCGGTTCACTTTGTCGTACAGGGTGCCAAGTTCTTTCTGAAATACCATCTCTTTGAGTTTCTCGTTGAACTGCTCGAGACTGTACTTTTCGTCCATCTCGAGATAATAACGAGCGTCTTCAAGACGTGCGTTAACAACGTTTTGATAACCATCAACGACTTTGCTGAGATCTCCATCAGGTCTATCCAGGAAAGCGACAAAGTGAGATGTTATCTTTCCATTTCTGTTTGTTGTGAAGGCACTCAGATGATGCTTTATAGTAACATTGATCAACTCAGCGGGCAGTCGCAGGTATTCCTCTCTGAATTTGCCGACTATAGCGAGAGGCCATTCGGTGATCTTGGCAACCTTTTTGATCATCTCTTCATCTTTTTCGCAAATAAGATCGTATGTTTTCTCAATTTCTATCAGTTCTTGTCTTATTCGTTCTATCCTCTCGGTCTCGTCCACCAGCACGAATGACTTTCTCAAGACCTCGACGTACTCTGATGGTCTATCGATCGCTATCGTTTGTCCAAGGTATGGATGACTCTGTGTTTGGTTTGAAGATCTCAAGCCGAATATTTCAACTGGTAGAACTTTGTTTTCGTAAAGACACAGTATCCATTTGATAGGCCTTACGAATTCGTACTCACCATCTCCCCATCTCATTGGTTTGGTAAATTTGAGTGACTCGATGAGCTTTTTGAAAAGCTCGGGAAGAACTTGATCGGTGTTCTTGCCATCTATCTTTTTGTTGATGAATACATAGCCATCTTGAACGAGAATCTCATTTTCAGAAGCTTGATTAGAAGCTAAAAAACCCATCAATGCTTTCGTTGGTTTGCCGTCGAGAAAGGCAACTTTCTCAGAAGGACCTTTTTTCAAGATCGAAGTGTCTTGTTGCTTTTCAGAAATACCTTCTATGAACAAACAGATTCTGCGATTGGTTACATGACACTCGATCTTTCCAAGATCGATCTTCGATTCCTTCAGGAGGTTTTTGGCATTTTCCAGGAGCTGTTCCTTTATTCTATCCATTTCACTTGCCGGGAGTTCTTCAACACCCATTTCGAAAAGTACGTCATTTTTCATTTGATTTACCCCCTAAATAAGCTTCTGCACAGCGTTTCGCCATAGATCTTATCGATCTGATGTATTGCTGTCTTTGAGTCACACTTATTGCATTCCTCGCATCGAGCAAGTTGAAGGTATGTGAACACTTGATCATGTAATCATAAGCCACAAGGTAGTTTCCCTTTTCAATCTGCGTTTCAAACTCAGCCGAATAGATTTCATACAGCGTGAAAAGGCTTTGTGCATTTGAGAGTTCAAAGTTATATCTTGAAAATTGTCTTTCATTCTCAAGATAAAGTTGACCATAGGAGATTTTTTCATTCCACATCACATCGAAAATACTTCTCTTGCCCTGTAAGTACATGGCGATTCTCTCTATACCATAAGTTATTTCCAATGGTATCGTCTTAAGTGGAATTCCGCCAATTTGCTGGAAGTATGTGAACTGGGTTATCTCCATGCCATCGAGCCAGACTTCCCACCCGACTCCCCAGGCACCAAGCGTCGGTGACTCCCAGTTATCTTCTATGAAACGAACATCGTGTTCGCTCAAATCTATATTCAGAGCACGAAGAGAATCCAAGTACAGCTTCTGTGAATCTCTTGGGGAGGGTTTAATGATCACTTGATACTGGAAATACCTTTGTAGTCGATTTGGATTTTCACCATATCTTCCATCGGTAGGCCTTCGACTGGGTTGTACAAAGGCTACTTTCCATTCACCCTCTTTTAGCGAGCCGAAGAAGGTTGCAGGATGAAAGGTACCAGCGCCAACTTCGAGGTCGTACGGTTGGTCTATCATACAACCGGCCTTGGCCCAATAATCGTTTAACTTTTCTATAACTTCTTGCAAATACATTCGAGCACCTCCGTTTCATGCTCATTATACGACTTCGCACGGTTGCTTTCAAGAGTTTCACCTTTTGTGAAATGAGCTGGTTTTTGTTATACTTGCATTGCAAATACTTTATCAAGGGAGGAAAGCCGGATGATCTTGAGGGTGAATCTCACCACCAGAAAGATAAGCAAACAAGAGGTTGACCAGAAAACTTCAGACAACTTCATAGGTGGAAGAGGTCTTGCATCTAAGATCCTTTGGGACGAGACGAAGAAAGTTGATCCACTCTCGGCTGATAATAAGTTGGTAATAGCAGCAGGACCATTCAACGGTTTGAGAACTCCAAGTGGAGGAAAGCTGGTAGTTGCGGCAAAAAGTCCTTTGACAAATGGTTATGGTGATGGGAACATCGGTACCATGGCATCTGTTCACATCAGAAAGGCTGGGTACATGGCTGTCGTTGTCGAAGGCTGCTCTGAAAAGCCTGTATACCTTTACATAGAAAACGATAATGTGTCTATATTGAGTGCCGAGGGACTCTGGGGACTGAGCACCTTCGAGACGGAGAAAAAGCTGAAGCAAGTTCACGGTGAAAATGTAGGAGTCCTGAGCATAGGACCAGCCGGAGAAAACCTTGTGAAATTCGCCGTGATAATATCTCAGGAAGGTCGTTCTGGTGGGAGACCGGGAATTGGTGCAGTAATGGGGAGTAAAAAGCTCAAGGCAATTGTTTTTAAAGGAACAAAGAATGTTGAAGTAAAAGATAAGAAGCTCTTCGATGAGTACACTCGAGAGGTCTACAAGGTCATTCCAAAACTACCCGGCTACGACTTCTGGATGAGACAAGGAACTCTTGCCACAGTGGAGTGGGCTAACAAGAATCGTGCTTTGCCTACGAGAAATTTCTTGCAGACGAAATTCGAGTACGCTCGATGTGTTGATGGTTATTCGATGGAGGCGATGAAAGTATCCAAACGAGGGTGTCCAAATTGCAATATGATGTGCGGAAATGTTGTGTTAGACATGGAAGGGAAGGAAAGCGAGCTCGATTACGAGAATGTTGGTATGCTTGGACCCAATACCGGCATACCTACCTTGAATCGTGTGGCGGTTTTGAACAGAGTTGCCGATGAGCTTGGCATGGACACCATATCACTTGGCGTCGTGCTCGGTTTTGCGATGGAAGCGCGCGAAAAAGGGATAATAAAGGATGCACCTGGATTTGGAGAGTACGAGAAGGCTGTTGAACTGACAAAGAAGATTGCATACAGAGAAGGAGAGCTTGCGAATTTACTGGCAGAAGGTGTTAAAGCTGCAGGTGAAAAGCTGAATCTTGAGAGTATGGCGATGCACGTTAAAGGCTTGGAAGTTTCTGCTTACAACTGTTACATATACCCTGCCATGGCACTTGCTTATGGTACCAGTGCAATAGGCGCACATCACAAGGAGGCTTGGGTTATCGCTTGGGAGATAGGTTCATCGCCTTTGGAAGAAAGCTCAGCGTCAAATTATACTATGACTTATTCCTTAGACAAAGCAGCCAAAGTTGTTGAACAGCAGAGGATTAGAGGTGGAATGTTTGAAATGCTCACTGCGTGCCGTCTTCCTTGGGTGGAACTCGGTCTTGATCTGGATTGGTACGCGAAGATACTGAGTGCAATAACTGGAAAAGAATGGACGTTGTCAAAGATCTACGAAGCATCTGACAGAGTCTATTCCTTGATAAGATGCTACTGGGTCAGAGAGTTCAACGGCAACTGGGACAGATCGATGGATTATCCACCGAGTCGATGGTTTGAGCAAGAAGTTGACGGTATGAAATTGGAAAAGGAAAAATACGATGCTTTGTTAACTGAGTACTACAGATTGAGAGGTTGGGATGAGAGAGGTATACCAACAAGGGAGACACTCAAGAACCAAGGACTTGAATTTGTGTTCGAGGACCTGAATGGTTTTCTGCGTTAGATTTTTCCAACGTGATACAAACATTTAATCTGATTTGATGACAGATGTAGTATCTTCAGAATGCTGTTCCTTGACAAGGTATGTCAGTAAGCATATAATTGACAAGGATGTGGTGCCAGCGTAGCTCAACCGGCAGAGCGGCTGATTTGTAATCAGCAGGTTGGGGGTTCGAGTCCCTTCGCTGGCTCCAACATGGGTGGTGAGGTGCCCGAGCGGCCAAAGGGGGCGGACTGTAAATCCGCTGGCGGAACGCCTTCGGAGGTTCAAATCCTCCCCTCACCACCATTTTTAGCGAACAAGAGGTGTGGCAGGATGAGAAATAAGATATCTCTCAAGTGTTCTGTTTGTGGAACGAAGAACTATTACACCGACAAGGGTAAGAATACCAAGGAAAAACTCAGTCTCAGAAAGTATTGTCCCAAGTGTGACAAGCACACAGTCCACAATGAAGCCAAATGAGTGATGTGCAGGGCCGTAGCTCAACTGGGTAGAGCACCGGTCTCCAAAATCGGGGGTTGCGGGTTCGACTCCTGCCGGCCCTGCCAATTTTTTGTATCCTGGAGGGATACTTGTGGAGAAGATAAAGAAATTTCTAAGAGAAGTTTTCGCAGAGGCAAAGAAAACTCATTGGCCCAACAGAAGTGAGCTTTTGACTTCCACTTCAGTGGTTGTCCTCATACTGGCGGTAATGGGGGTTTACTTCTTCTTGCTCGATTTATTTCTCTCTGGGAGCATCAGAGCGATCCTTAAAGCATTGGGCGTAGGGTGATATTCGTGAGAAAAAAATGGTTCATTCTGAGAACCATGGCAGGCTTTGAGCAGTCGGCGAAAGAGAATTTGGAAACCAAGATAAAATCGACTGGCTCAGATCGGTTTTTTGGCAGAATATTGATCCCTGAAGAAACGATCTTGGATGCAACTTCAAAATCTATAAAGCGTTATGTAGTCTCCTTGAATGCAAAAATAGTTGTTAAGAACGGTTCTGATGTGTTGAAAGGTGATTTATTGGCTGAGGAACCGTCGATTCATGCTCGACATGCTGGTACGATAGTCAATGTGAGAAACTACAGAAAGATTCTTGTGGAGACCATCGACAGGAAATATTCGAAGACCTATTTTCTACCTGAAGGTTCTAAACTCGAGTCTGGTATAAAGATTGGAGCACGCATTAAGCAAGGTATGCCACTCACAAAAGATTTTGAATACATATGCGAACTCGATGGCAAGATAGTTGAAAATGAAAGAGTGAAGAGGGTTGAGGTACAGAGGGAAGATGGAGAAATAGACATTTACCACATACCACTTGAGGTTTTCGACGTTCAGAAGGTCAGCAAAGGCAGGAAAGTTAAGAACGGCGAACTTCTAGCAGAAGGCAGGAAGATTCACTCTGATACCAATGGCAGAGTAGAAATAGTCGATCTTGGGACTCGTAAAGAGATCAGGATAGCCAAGACACACAAGAGAAAGCTATTCCCTGGTTACATCTTCGTAGAGATGATGATGAACGATGAAACGTGGCAATTTGCGAAAAACGTTCCCAACATCATAGATTTTGTTTCTTCTGGCGGTCAACCTTTGGAACTAAAGCCAAGAGAAGCTCGCCTGATCTTGAGGCTCGCCGGCTTAGAAACATATGAAGAAAAGGCAAAGCCAGTGAAAGTGGAATTTGGTTTTCGAGTGGGCGATGTCGTGAAGATCACCTCTGGACCATTTGAAGACTTTGCAGGGGTTGTAAAAGAGATCGATCCAGAGAAACAAGAATTGCGTGTTGCGGTTACTATATTTGGAAGAGAAACACCGGTTACTGTTAAAACATCAGAAGTTGAAAGGATTGAATGAGTGGGAGGGAATGCTGTTTCCCAGACCACCGAAGGAGGGAATTTGAATGGCAAAGAAGGTCGTAGCAGAGGTTAAGCTGCAACTTCCTGCTGGTAAAGCTACTCCTGCTCCTCCCGTTGGACCTGCATTGGGTCAAAGAGGAGTAAACATAATGGAGTTCTGTAAGAGGTTCAACGCTGAGACTGCCGATAAGGCTGGTATGATCCTGCCGGTTATCATTACTGTTTACGAAGACAGATCATTCAGTTTTGTCGTCAAGACTCCACCAGCATCTTTTCTACTGAAGAAGGCCGCTGGTCTTGAAAAGGGTTCAGGAGAAACAAAACGAAAGAGTGCAGGAAGAATCAGCAGAAAACAAGTAGAAGAGATTGCGAAGATAAAGATGCCCGATCTAACGGCAAATGATCTTGAAGCAGCGGTTAAGATAATCGAAGGCACTGCCCGAAGTATGGGTATTGAGATTGCAGACTAATTTTGGGAAGGAGGAGGCGTATGCCGAAGCACTCCAAGAGATACGAGGAAATCAGAAAAAAGATCGATCGAGCACGTTTCTACAAAATTGATGAGGCTTTAGATTTAGTCAAACAAACAGCAACTGCGAAATTCGATGAGACAATAGAGCTCCATATGTCAACGAATATAGACACAAAGAGACCAGAGCAGCAGGTTCGCAGTACGATTGTTTTGCCTCATGGTACAGGAAAGACCGTCAGAGTTTTGGTGTTTGCAAAAGGAGACAAGGCTGAATCAGCGAAAGCAGCCGGTGCTGACTATGTGGGCGGTGACGAATTGGTAGAAAAGATAACAAATGAAAACTTTACAGACTTCGATGTTGCCATAGCAACACCTGATATGATGAAGTCAATAAGCAGGCTTGGAAAAATACTTGGTCCACGTGGGCTCATGCCTTCACCAAAATCAGGTACTGTCACAGAAGACGTCGAGTCTGCCGTGAAAGAATTCAAAATGGGAAGAGTTGAGGTCAGAAGTGATAAGACCGGTTGCTTGCACGTACCGATCGGAAAGCGCTCATTCGACACGGCAAAGTTGAAAGAGAATTTGATCTCTGCCTACAAACAGATAATTGCACTCAGGCCCGCTGGGATCAAGGGTCAGTTCATAAAGAAGATTGTTGTTACTTCCACGATGGGAGTTGGGATAAAGCTCGATCAAGCAGATCTTGAAGCAGCAAGTTGAATATCACGCCGAAGAAAGTAGGTTGTTGGAAGAGGTACTCCCCGCCTACCGAGGCGAAGATCATTTGTGATTGCGCTTCTCTTGGCGTGGGGTCTCTTCTTGGGTAAGAGACCTTTTTTGTTGAAAGGAGGTGCAAACTTGATAACGAGAGAACAGAAGCAAGTGATACTCAAAAAGCTCAAAGAGGAATTTGGCGAATCTTCGTTGATTCTGTTTGTGAATTATACAGGATTCAACGTTGCGACTATGCGTGATATCAGACGCAGAATATATTCAAAGTACCAGAAGAACGCTCATTTCACGGTTGCCAAAAACACGCTGATCAGCAGAGCTCTTGCAGAGGTTGGTTACGACAGTAAAGATTTTGAAAAAACTCTATCTGGACCAACTGCGGTTTTGTATGTTCGCTCAGGTGATCCAGTAGATGCTTTGAAGATCGTCAATTCCTTTGCAAAGGAAAAGAAGATTGAAGGCATGTTCAAAGGTGGTTATCTCGAGAGAAGATGGTTTGGACCAGAGCAAGTTGCGGATTTGGCTAACTTGCCAACAAGACAGGAACTCTACGCGATGGTTATCGGAAGAGTACAAGCACCTATTGCAAATCTCGTATATGTTTTGAATGGAACTCTGAGAAAACTTGTTTACGCGCTGAACGCTATAAAGGAGAAAAAATCACAATGATGGAGGTGTGGTAAAATGAATGTAGAACAAATTGTTGAGGCGATTGAAAAGTTAACGGTTGCCGACCTTGCTCGACTTGTCAAGGCTCTTGAAGAAAAATTCGGTGTTACAGCAGCTGCACCTGTTGCAGTAGCAGCAGTAGCCGCTCCAGCAGCTGGAGCTCCCCAAGCACAGGCTGAGGAAAAGACAGAGTTTGATGTTATTTTGAAGAACTTTGGAGCAAACAAGATAGGAGTCATCAAGGTTATCAGGGAGATCACCGGACTCGGTCTGAAAGAAGCGAAAGATTTGGTAGAAAAGGCTGGAAGCCCAGACGCTGTTGTGAAGACCGGTATACCCAAGAATGAAGCAGAAGATATCAAGAAGAAACTCGAGGAAGCAGGAGCAGAAGTTACGTTGAAGTAATGTGAATAGGTTTTCTTATTCGAAAAAAATCTGTATCAAACCTATACCAGGATAGCTGGTATAGGTTTTCTTGTGTTAACATATTCTGGTGTCGCTGCTGTCTCAGGGACTTCTTTCTACTCCTTAAGGATATGATACCACAAAATGGGGTGATTTGATGCGAACCGTTCGTTATGGAAGAAGGGAACGACTCACCTTTGGCCGCATACAGGATGTAGTAAAAGTACCTAACCTCATATCCATGCAGACTGATTCCTACAGAGACTTCTTGGAGAACGGTGTTATGGAAATTCTGCAGAAATTCTCTCCTATTAGTTCTCAGCCACACAAAGGCGATCTTAAGAAAGGCGAAAAGGGACTTCTTTTGGAGTTCGTTTCGACGAAAATCGGTGAACCCAATGCGTCTGTCGAAGAGTGCAAGCAGAAGGGTCTCACCTACACGGTGCCAGTTTACGCTGTGGTGAGAATAACCGATGTCAACACTGGAGAGATGCGCGAAGATGAGGCATTCCTTGGCTCAATACCGTACATGACTGAGAACGGAACCTTCATAATAAACGGTGCCGAGAGAGTTGTGGTGAGCCAACTCGTTAGAGCACCAGGTGTCTACTTTGTCGACGAGATACCCAAGACTCAAAGCATGGCTCCGATATATGTTGCGCACTTCTTGCCTGTCAGAGGCGCATGGCTTGAGATACTTTATCACACTGCGGAGAATGTCTTCTACGCGAGAATCGATCGCAAGAGACGTATTAATCTATTCTTGTTGTTCAAAGCACTTGGTTATGAGGACAACATGAAGATTCTCGATCTTTTCCCAGAAGTCATTGAGACCGACGATTACACGATGGAAAAGGCAATCGGATCCATTGTTTTGCACGATGTTGTCATCGATGGCGTGAAGATAGTTGAAAGAGGTGGTGTCCTCACCAAAGCTGCTTCAAAGGCTATTCTCGAATCGAAACTGACAACGATAGTGAGAGCGCATCCTGTGGCACAAAGGACTCTTGAGAAGATGATCGATGCCCACGGCGATGTGGACTCAGACCAGGCTCATATAGAGATATACAGGAAGTTGAAACCAGGTGAAATCCCCAGGGTTAATACTGCAAGGGCTTATCTAACAAGTCTTTATTTCAGTACAGAGAGATTTGAACTCTCCGATGTCGGCAGGTACAAGATCAACAGAAGGTTGGAAAAGGCTTTCAAGAGTTACCTTGTTCAGGTGGAACATATCTCGGAAGAAGAAGCAGAGCGTCGTAGTTATGAGTCAAATGAACCTGTTCTAACGCCACTCGATATTGTTCTTGCAACGAGATATCTTTTGGATGTCAGTAAGAATCCTGCCATAATGGATACAAAAGATCACTTAGGAAACAAGAGAGTTCGAACCGTTGGGGAGCTCATAAAACTTGAATTTGAAAGGGCTTTTTCTCGTGCTCAGAGATTGATACAGGAAAGACTGACTCTTTACAATTCATTGGACAAGATATCTGTACAGAGTTTGATAAACGTAAAAACCATAATAGCAAGCATCAATCAGTTCTTTGCCACCAGCCCCCTCTCTCAGTTCATGGAACAGGTGAATCCACTTGCAGAGTTGACTCACAAGAGAAGACTTACGGCTGTTGGCCCTGGTGGTTTGAAACGTGAGCGGGCGAGGTTTGAAGTGAGAGACGTCCACCATTCTCATTATGGAAGAATGTGTCCAATTGAAACACCGGAAGGTGCAAACATTGGTTTGATAACTTCTCTTGCGGTGTACGCAGATTTGGATGCATTTGGATTCTTGACTACACCTTACAGACGAGTTGTGAATGGCTATGTAACAGACGAAATCGAATATCTCACAGCAGATCAGGAAGAACATTACAACATCGCTCCTTGTACAGTCAAGATGGACAAAGATGGAAGAATAGTGGATGAGAAGGTACCTGTGAGGTTCATGGAAAGAGTTCAATACGTAGATCGCGACAAGGTTCAATTCATGGATGTCTCAACAAAGCAAATTGTTAGTGTTTCAACGGCATTGATACCATTTCTCGAACACGATGACGCTAACAGAGCGTTGATGGGTTCCAACATGCAAAGACAAGCAGTGCCACTTGTAAAGCCCGAGGCTCCATTCGTTGCAACTGGTATTGAACACGATGCAGCTTTGTATTCTGGATATGTCGTACTGGCAAAACACAGCGGAGTAGTTAAGAAAGTGGATGCGAGAAGGATAATCATCGAGAGGACAAACCCAGAAGGGAAACCAATTTTGAAGGACGGCAAACCGATCTTAGATGAGTATCTACTGATGAAATTCATACGCACCAATCAAGATACCACTATAAATCAACGACCTGTTGTCAACGTTGGAGATGTTGTGAAAGCTGGCGATGTGATAGCTGACGGTCCTGCAACGGATATGGGAGAACTTGCTTTAGGGAAGAATGTGCTGGTTGCTTTCATGCCGTGGGAAGGTTACAACTTTGAAGATGCCATACTCGTGAGCGAAGAACTCCTCGAAGAAGACACATTCACATCGGTTCACATCGAAGTTTACGAGACGCAGGCACGAGACACAAGACTTGGTCCAGAGGAAATAACAGTAGACATTCCGAACGTGAGCAAAGAATTGCTGAAGAACCTTGATGAAAGTGGTATTGTCAGAATAGGTGCTTATGTTGGCCCTCAGGATATTCTCGTTGGTAAGGTTACACCGAAAGGCGAGGGTGAAACGACCCCGGAAGAGAAGATCATAAGATCTGTCTTTGGAGAACGTGGTAAAGATGTAAAGGACACCTCACTCAGATTACCTCATGGAACTGATGGTAGAGTCATAGATGTTAAAATCTTTGACAAAGAAGATGTTTCAGATCTTGGTCCGGGCGTGAACAAACTCGTCAAGGTTTATGTTGCGTGCAGGAAGACACTCGAGGTTGGCGACAAATTGGCGGGAAGACATGGAAACAAAGGTGTGGTTTCCAAAATTCTGCCGAAAGAAGATATGCCTTTCTTGCCGGATGGGACACCTGTTCAGATCGTTCTGAGCCCGCTGGGAGTTCCGTCGAGGATGAACGTTGGGCAGATTCTCGAGACTCATCTTGGATGGTTAGCGAGACTCACAAACAACTGGTTTGCAACGCCTGTTTTTGACGGTGCAAAAGAGAACGAGATTCTCCCGTGGCTCTATGAAGAAAGGCGTGTCCTTGGTCTTGAAGAAGGAGATAACGAAGAAGATCCTACTGGCAAAGTTGTGCTCAGGGATGGAAGAAGTGGAGAGCCTTTCGCCGAACCTGTGGTCGTTGGAAGTATCTATATGATGAAACTCATCCATATAGCCAAAGACAAGATACACGCTCGGTCCACTGGCCCTTATTCGCTGATTCACCAGCAACCACTTGGCGGTAAAGCGCAGTTCGGTGGTCAGAGGTTTGGAGAAATGGAAGTCTGGGCACTCGAAGCCCATGGAGCTGCACACACTCTCAACGAAATGTTGACTATTAAGTCAGACGATATCAAGGGTAGAAACGAGGTTTACAAAGCAATCCTCAAAGGCAAGAACATACCTGAACCCGGTATACCAGAGAGTTTTCGTGTTTTGATTAAAGAACTCAGAGGTCTGGCACTCGATGTTAGAGTGTACGACGAGAGCGGTAATGAAGTCGACATCGACCGGGTTTGAAAAGGCTGCCGAGGAGGGAAAGACAGATGGCGATATCTACTTTTAAGAGAAAGATAGCATCGGTCAAGGTTGGAGTAGCATCACCAGAAACGATAAGGAGTTGGTCCAGTGGTGAAGTCAAGAAGCCTGAGACTATCAACTACCGATCCTTTAAACCTGAAAGAGATGGGTTGTTCTGTGAAAAGATCTTTGGACCAACGAAAGACTATGAATGTGTTTGTGGAAAGTACAAGGGCAAGAAATACGAAGGGACAGTCTGCGAAAGATGCGGCGTCAGGGTAGAGTCCAAGGAGTCCCGGAGAAAAAGGATGGGCCATATAGAATTGGCAGCCCCCGTGGTTCACATATGGTACTTGAAAAGTAGTCCAAGCGTGCTTTCCACCTTGCTGAACATACCAGCACGAGATCTGGAAAATATCATATATCACGGCAGTGTACGAATCATAGAGCGGTCTTACATTGTGACTGATCCCAAAAAGACGCAGTTTGCTCTTGCCGATGTGCTGTATGAGACTGAGTATGCAATATACAAGAAAGTACTGGATTTTGATGCTGAGGCAGCAGTTACAGTGAAAAGTCCAAAATCGCCTGTTGTTTCTGATATCGATGGTGAAGTCAAGATTAAGACTGAGAAAGGACCTACCGGCAGGGAGATAACCTGGATCATTATCAGAGACAGCCAAAGAGTACCTGTTCAACTTCAGCCAGGTATGATTCTTTTGGTGAAAAATGATCAGACAATTACCAAGGACACTCCAATAGTTGCCCAAAAACAGATTCCACCTTTCTATGCACCATTTGATGGCACAGTCGAGATAGATGAAGTTGCATCCACCATGACGATCAAACCGCTCGCTACAAGTAAGGAACAGCCCATTACCATTACTGTTCCATACTGTGTCAAAGTTCTTGTAAAAAGTGGTGCTAAGGTGAAGGCTGCAGATGAGCTTCTGAGTGCTGGTATGATTCAACCGATTCTCAGTCCAGCTGCAGGAAAGGTAGTCTTTGGCAAGGAATTGAACGTCAAACCGATGGAGGACGGTACCTATGAAGTGCTCTCGACTGGCACACTTTACATAGAGCAGGTTATGAACGAAAAGCATTACCCGGTCTTCGAAGGAGCACTTGTCTATGTAAACGACGGAGACAGAGTCAAAGCAGGAGATTACCTTGCTGACAGATTCCTCTTCGAGGAAGAGGTACTCTCATCGCGTGAATACAAAATCTTCGAGGAATATTATCCTGGTCAATTTCTAATAGAAGCAGAGGTGGAGAATGACAGACCTATAGTTGCTGTTACTGAGATTGACGAGAGAATTTCCGAAGAGACTGGTCTAACTGTGGGATCGATTATAACAGAAAGCGAGTATGAGGCTTATAGAGAACTTTACCCAGGAAAGATTGAAGCTCATTACGGTGCGAATGCCGTTAAAAAGTTGTTGGAAAAGATCGATCTGGAAAAGATGAAGGCGCAGATTGAGTCAGAGTTGTCTCAGATCGCCAAGAGTAGTGGCAGATCGTTAAAACTTTTGAAAAGGTTGAAGATAGTAAAAGACTTAATAAAGTCGAATGCAAGACCAGAATGGATGGTTTTGGAAACTGTTCCTGTTATTCCTCCGGAACTCAGACCCATGATTCAAATAGACGGTGGGAGATTTGCGACAACCGATCTCAACGATTTGTACAGAAGAGTCATAAACAGAAACAACAGACTCAGAAGACTTCTCGAGTTGAACGCTCCAGATATCATAGTGAGAAATGAAAAAAGAATGCTACAGGAAGCTGTTGACAGTCTTATTTACAACGGTAGGATTGGTAAGGCTGTTGCTGACAGAAATGGAAGAGCACTCAAGTCTTTGACCGATCTTGTCAAAGGTAAAAAGGGAAGATTCAGAAGAAATCTGCTTGGAAAGCGTGTTGATTATTCAGGTAGAGCAGTCATAGTGGTTGGACCTGATCTGAAGATACACCAATGTGGTTTACCGAAGAAAATGGCAATGGAATTGTTCAGGCCATTTGTACTTTCCAAACTTCTCGAAGAAGGTGGAGAATCAGGCAAGACAGCCCGTAAGATGAAGAAAGCGATAATCGAAAAGGAGATGCCAGAAGCTTGGGACGTACTCGAGGAGGTCATCAAGGGTCATCCTGTTTTACTCAACAGAGCTCCAACACTTCACAGAATGTCGATACAAGCTTTCGAACCCAAGCTCATAGAAGGCAACGCTATTCAACTACATCCATTGGTCTGTCCACCGTTTAACGCTGACTTTGACGGTGACCAAATGGCGGTACATGTACCACTTTCTGCAGCCGCACAGGCTGAAGCGAAGTATTTGATGCTTTCGAGGTACAACATTATTTCGCCGGCACATGGTAAGCCGATATCGATGCCTGGTAAAGATGTAATCGTTGGAGTTTACTACCTGACGGCCGTTGGAAATGATTTTGATGAGGTCAAACCTCAGAACATAAAGTATCGGTTTAGTTCAACAGATGAGGCGATACTCGCTTACGCCCTTGGTCATATAACTCTTCATACGCCGATATTGGCAAGGGTACGAATTGGTGATCGTGAAGAAAGGGTCAAAACAACCGTTGGGAGAATAATTCTCAACGAAATCATCCCACCAGATTTGAGAGATTATGGACGAATCTTTGGTAAGAAGGAAATCAAGAACGTCATTTATGACACCTTCAAACGTCACGGTATTGATGCCACAGCAGATTTGCTCGATAACATGAAGGACCTCGGTTTTCATTATGCCACGATCTCTGGCTTGACGATATCGTTGAAGGACCTCATTGTCTCGCCAAAGAAGAAACAGATAATTGAACAGGCAATGCGAAGAGTGGAATACGTGGAACAACAATGCAGTGAAGGTTTTCTGAACTCTGATGAGAGATACAAGGAGATCATAAGGATCTGGAGTAAGGCAACGGAAGATGTTCAAATTGCCACCTACAGTGCCTTGGGAGAAAATCCCTTCAACCCAGTTTTCATGATGGTCAACTCTGGAGCCAGAGGTAATATCGACCAGGTCAAACAGCTTGCTGGAATGCGTGGTCTGATGGCAGATCCATCTGGTAGAACAATTGAGATTCCGATCATTTCAAACTTCCGCGAAGGTTTGACGAGCATGGAGTTTTTCATCTCAACACATGGTGCCAGAAAAGGTGCTGCAGACACAGCATTGAGAACATCGTCTGCAGGTTATCTAACACGCAGGTTGGTCGATGTCGCACAGAGTGTCGTCATAACGACAACAAACTGTGGCACTGAAAAAGGAATAAAGGCTATTGAATTGATTAGCGATGATCTAACGGTGCAAAAGATGAAAGACTTTCTGTTCGGTAGAGTTTTGGCAAAAGACATATTAGATCCTGTAAGTGGTGAAGTGATCAAGAACGCGGTAACAATGAAAGAATATGTCAGGAATACAATGCTTTCTGATGATGATGCTGAGTTCCTTGCAAATCTTTTCATCTCCGTACCAGTTTCTATTGAGCAGACACTCGATCTACAGAGCTTGCACATACCGCATTGCTACACGGAATTGGCTGAAGATCTGAAGGCAGAAGGAGTCTACGTTGAAGCTGGCACAGAGCTCACTTGGGATGTCGTCAGAATGGCAAGAAACGTGGGCAAGAAGTCGTTGAAAGTAAAGATGTATCCAGTAGTGGGTACTGTCTCGGCACAGAGTGTCTATGACAACAAAGGAGAAAGAGAACTACTGGTCTATCAAGAGGAGATCGATGAAGCGACCGCGAAGTTGCTTGAAGAAAATGGAGTAAGCCGCATCAAGGTAAGACCGAATATCTATGTCAGATCTGTGCTCACCTGCGAAGCAGAAAGAGGAGTCTGTGCAATGTGCTACGGAATGGATCTATCAAGTCACAGAGTTGTGAATGTAGGAGAAGCTGTAGGTATCATTGCGGCACAGTCAATAGGTGAGCCAGGTACACAGCTCACTATGAGAACCTTCCATACAGGTGGTATAGCAACGACAGCAGATATAACTCAGGGATTGCCCAGAGCCGAAGAATTGTTTGAAGCGAGAAAGAAATTGAAAGAACCAGAAGGTGTTTTCGCAATGGAAGTCGGCTTTGTAAAGGACATAAGAGATGTTGAAGGCAAACAAAAGATCTATGTTGAAGACTATCTTGGTGGTATACACGAATACGAGGTACAGGAGAAGACAAAAGTCAAGGTGAGGGTTGGTCAGAAGGTACTTCCTGGCATGATGCTGACAACGGGTGCAGTAAGACTCAGAAAACTCATGGACACACTTGGTGTTGAAGCCACAGCAGTGTACTTGCTCAAAGAGACGCAGAAGGTCTATGTTGAACAAGGAGTCGAGATACACAACAAACATTTCGAGATCATAATAAAGCAGATGCTTGGAAGGGTTGAAGTAATCGATCCTGGAGATACAGATTACCTACCAGGCCAACTGTTGGTTGTATCTGAGGCCGAGAAGATAAATGAAGAAATACTCAAGGCGAATGCAAATGTTCAGAGTAACAGAAACTTTGTTTTGGGCAAAATTCTCGCCAGAAAGATTGTCGGTAAGGTAAAAGACCAAGTTGAGGAAATAGCTCCAGAAGGCAGTGAGCTGACCGAAGAAATTTTGAAAAAGGCTGTTGAAACCGGTGTGAAAGAGGTTTGTATATACGAGGAGGGGAAGCCCACCTTCTATCAGATAGCACCGAAAGAGCCTATGAGATATCGCAGAAGACTTTTGAGAATAACCAAAGCTTCTTTGGAACAGAAAGGTTGGCTGAGTGCTGCTTCGTTCCAGCAAACACCACAAGTGTTGACGGAGGCGGCAATCGAAGGAAGCATAGATCTCTTAGATGGACTGAAGGAGAATGTCATTGTTGGTCAGCTCATACCTGCGGGAACTGGTCTGGAAACCTTCGCGAATATCCAGATCGAAGAGACACCAAGAGCGGCAGAAGCAGAAAAGATGGCATGAAAAAGGGGCAGAGATGCCCCTTTTTTATTTGTCAAAAAATGTAGCACCATGTCCATATCCCACTGTTCTGAAACTTGAATCTCTTGGTTGCCCTTTTCTTTACCATATCTTCGAAGTTCTCTTTTGGTGTTATCAAACAGATTCTGCAATTCTCGAATAGATAGAAGAGTCTTGAAAGATCTTTGTAGAAATGTGAATCTCCTTCTTTCAGTCTCATTCCAAAAGGTGGGTTGGTCACAACGTGAGCTTGTCTTGGTGTGAATGGGCTTAGTTTATCGAAAGATTTGCACTTAAAGATTACCTTCTCTGACACCTTTGCCCTATGTGCATTTTCATTAGCGACTTTGAGCACTTCACAGTCCTTATCAAAACCCATCGATATAGTTAGGCTTTGAATTTCCCTGGGTCCAATTGCTTGTTTTTGGAGGTTTTGAAAGATCTGCCATTTTTCGAAAGAAAAGTTTCTGAGATTTGGTATTCTCATGGCAATTCTTGCAGCTTCAATAGGTATTGTTCCGCTTCCACAGAACGGATCAATCAAGAGTGTTTTTTCGTCCCATCCACTCATGAGAATCAACGCGGCGGCGATCGTTTCTCTCAGAGGGGCTTTTGAGGTTTTTATTCTGTAACCTCGCTTGCTCAAACCTTCTCTTCCAGTTGTGTCGATCATCAAAGTCACGATGTTGTTTTTTATATAGATGTATATCGGATACTCAATGTCATCTGTTTCTTTCGTTGACTTTATGCTGTCATAGATTGCTTTCTTGACAACTGAGGCAATGGCACCTGTTGCGGAAAGTCTTGAGTTTCTCACTTTGACTTTCTCAACCAAAATCGTCCCATTTCTGTGGACTATCTCTTGCCAATCTGCGGACTTTGTACCTTCGTAGAGTTCATCGAAGGTAGTGGCTGTGAAGGTTTTCATGTGAATCATTATTCTGTCAGCGCTGTACAGGGATGAATTCAGCATTGGTATATCCCACAACTGCCCGTGGAAATGTATATGCCCAGCCGTAACCTTTTCAATCTTCAAGCCAAGTCTCCTTAATTCAATGCAAACAGCCCCTTCAAGACCAGAACTACAAAGTGCAACTAACTCCACTATCTCACCTCTTGGTTTATTTTACAGTACACAATAAGAAAACACATTTTCTTTCGAAAGAGCACAAACGAAATTGATTCGCTTTGCTAAGAATCATGTGGTACAATCCTTTTAGGAGGTGGATCTGTTGTTGCATGAGAAAGTTGTTGAAAACTTGATAAACCATGGGATCAGAAAGGGGGCAAACTTTGTCGAGGTTTTCGCCGAGGATAGGTTCGAGACGACTATGTCAATGGTTGATGGCAGAGTAGAGACAGCCAAGAGTGGTCGAGAGTTTGGAATAGGATTGAGAATTTTCAAAGGCTATCAGCAGGTTTACGCTTACACCAATGATCCTTCAGAAGAGCAACTTTTCAAAATGCTTGAAAGATTGACCGATGCCCTTGATATCAATGAAGATCTTGAAAAGCCAATAGATATGTCAAGAAGCGATATCAAGAACTCTCACATAATCTTCTATTATCCACAAGAGGTTAGTAAATCGGAGAAAGCCAGAATAATGAAGTTGGCTCATGAAGGGGCAAAGGGCTATTCTAATCTCATAACACAGGTCGTTGTTAGGTACTTAGATTACGATCAAAGGGTGTTCATAGCTAATTCAGATGGGTTGATGGCAGAAGATCGCAGGGTCAGAACGAGATTGGTAGTTAACGCTGTGGCTTCAAAGGATGGAGAGCAAGAATCTGGTTTTTATGGACCCGGTGCAGCTATGGGAATTGAGTTTTTCAACTTGCTGAATCCTTTGGACATAGGTGCCGAAGCCGCGAGGATTGCCGATAGAATGGTAAGAGCTGAGTTTGCACCAGCCGGAAAGATGACAGTCGTTGTGGCAAACGAGTTCGGTGGGGTTATCTTTCATGAAGCCTGTGGTCATTCCTTAGAGGCCACCTCTGTGGCAAAGGGTGCATCTGTATTCGCTGGGAAGTTGGGGCAGAAGATTGCTGCCGACTGCGTTTCTGCAGTGGACGATGGAACGATACCCAATGCCTGGGGATCAGCCAATATAGACGACGAGGGCACACCTACTCAGAGAAATGTTTTGATAGAGAATGGCATACTGAAAACTTATTTGGTCGATCGTTTCAACTCAACCAAACTGGGCATAAAACCAAACGGGTGTTCTCGCAGACAAAACTACAAATTCATTCCGACTTCGAGGATGAGCAACACCTTTATCTTGCCAGGCAAATACTTGCCAGAGGAGATAATTTCTGCTACCGACTATGGGTTATATGCGAAGAAGATGGGTGGTGGATCCGTTCACCCTGCGACTGGTGAGTTCAACTTCGCCGTGGCAGAAGGATATCTCATCGAAAAAGGTAGGATAACAAAACCTGTTCGTGGAGCGACTTTGATTGGGAAGGGCTCTGAGGTGATTCAAAAGATAGACATGGTTGGAAATGACTTAGCACGCGGTCAAGGAATGTGTGGGTCTGTCTCTGGTAGTGTTCCTGCAGACGTGGGACAACCCACGATCAGAGTCTCTGAACTCATAGTTGGGGGGCGAAATAGATGAGAGTAGAAACCTTCAAAGACAAGGTCTTCGCCTATTCGAAGAAGAAAGGTTTTGACGACTGCGAACTACTCTTGATGAAAATTAAGGAATTCGGTGTTACGGTTAGCAGACAGAATGTCGAAAATTATACAGACGCAGATTCTTTTGTCGTCACCTTCAAAGGTTTGAAAGACGGTAAGTCTGCTTTTTCTTCTTCGGAAGTCATTGATGAAGACGCAGTGAAATTCTTAGTAGACAGTGCATACGAGAATCTTCTGGTAACAGATACTCTCGAAGAAGATTCCATCTACGATGGATCAGGAGAGTATTCACCTTCACAGAGATTTGAAGACCAGTTTGCATCGATCTCCGTGAAGGAGAAGATAAGAATGGCAAAGTTCTTAGAAGAAAAAGCACTCTCTTGCGACAAAAGAATTGCCATGGTGATCATGAGTTCTTACTCGCACGAGGCTTACCAAATCACTATCTTCAACACCAAAGGAGTTGAACTCTCTGAGAGCACTGGCTTGGGTGTCTCTTTTGTCTATCTTGTGGCATCGGATGGTAATAAGCCAAAGAAAGGTTGGAAGGCCGTTTTTGGTTCAAACCCAAATGAGATAGACTTGAACAAAGTGGCATCTGAGGCTGCAAAAGAGGCACTTTCACAACTTGGAGCTGAAAGTCTTCGCAGCGGTAGATACCGAGCGATATTGAGAAATGATGTCTTTGCAGATCTCTTTTCTGCCTTCATGCCTGTTTTTTCCGCAGAAAGTGTTCAGAAAGGACTTTCTCCACTAAAGGGTAAGATCAACTCTAAGATAGCGAGTGACAAACTGACTGTCTTGGAAGATCCGCTCTTTGACAAGACACCGATCAAGAGATCTTTTGACAACGAAGGTGTACCAACCAAAAGAAAGTTGTTCATCGACCAAGGAGTCTTGACGACCTATTTTCACTCTCTCAAATCTGCGAAAAAAGACAAAGTGCAGCCAACGGGAAATGTTTTTACCTTCAAGTGTGTACCATTGAACAGTATTGTCAAGCCTGGTGAGAGCAGTTTTCCAGAACTCATGAAAAAGATGGATGAAGGTGTCGTAATAACTGGTCTTGATGGATTGCACTCTGGCGTCAGGACGGTCTCCGGCGAGTTTTCAGTCAGCGCAGTCGGATACTACGTACAAGGAGGCGAAATCGTAAGACCACTGGAGCAGATAACCATTTCTGGTAATTTCATCGATTTACTCAAGAGCATAGAGGAGGTTGGAAACGATTCAGAATTGGTTTCTGGTTCTGCATACTTTCCGTCAGTTTTGCTCGGCAGCATAGATGTCGCAGGTAATCTGTCTTGAGAACGAACAAGAGTTGTTCTGTGCCATAGAAAATGTCATGCTTGGATTGGTGAAGGTGAAAAAGCTCCCAAGACATGAAGCATATCAAGTTGCTATGAATGCCCTTGAGATCGTTGGATTAACTGAGAAAGCCAACAATTATCCTTCACAACTTTCGGGTGGCCAAAAACAGAGGGTTGCGATTGTACGTGCTTTAGCGATGAAGCCTGATCTCATACTCTTCGATGAACCAACATCGGCCCTCGATCCCACCCTTGTTGGAGAAGTTCACCAGGTCATGAAGAAATTGGTGTTGAACGGTCATACGATGATAGTCGTTACACACGAAATCAGTTTTGCCAAGAGCGTCGCTTCGAGGATTTTGTACATGGAAAATGGGATCATTATTGAGGACTCAAATCCAGATAGTTTTTTCAATCAACCTGTTTCTCAGAGTGCGAAAAATTTCATAGTAAGTGTTTATTCTTGAGTTCGATCAATTCTCTGGTACCTATGTTTTTGACATTGAGCACTTTGTAATGTTCGAGCAACTCAGGAAGCTTTTCTTTTTCTGCAAGGAGTGAGGTTTTTCCATTAAGGGTTGAAAGAACATAGCTATCAGAAGGGAAGGCACCTTCTACCTGCACGATGTAAAACCTTCTGGTGGGCAATTCGTTCACAAGCCCATTGAAGGCGACCTTGCCTTCATCCAAAATCACCACATAGTCTGCCAACATGGTTACTTCCACCTCGTCATGGGTACTCAGCAATATCGTGGCACCTTTCTTTTTCATTTCCAAAAGCAACTGCCACAGAGATTGAGCCGACTCTTGGTCAAGCCCACTCGTGGGTTCGTCGAGAATAACCAATTGTGGCTCGCTCATCAAAGCGATTGCAACCACAAGTCTTTGTAACATACCCTTTGAAAAGGTCTTGACTGGTTGATCAGTGATAGGTATGCCAAATCTCTCCATGATTTGATCTGGCCTAACCTTTATTTTTCTTATGTTTGCGAAATGCTTTATATTTTCGCAAGCGCTGAGCTCCCCTATTAACGAAGGTTTTTCTGGTACAAAGCTTAGAATCTTTCTGATCTTGTTCGGCTCTTTCACCAGGTCTACATCGTCGATCTTCACAGACCCTGTCTGTGGTTTAACAATTGTGGCAAAGATTCTGAGCAGAGTGGTTTTACCAACCGCATTGCGACCTAAAAACGCGATGCACTTTTCTTGAGACTCAAAGGTTACATCCTCAAGGACTTTTTTACCACAAAATGATTTACTGACCTTTGAACAACTTATTTTCATCTTCACACAATCCTTATCGGCATTACTATGTACAGATAACCTTCCACGTTCAGAGGATTTATCTGCAGAGGGCTTGTACTGTCCACAAAGTTGAATTCAACCTCATCTGTGTGAATGTGCCTTAAGGCTTCCAAGAGAAAGGTTGGATTGAATGCGGCGACGATATCCTCGCCTTCTTTTCTCACAAAGATTTCTTCGTTCACTTCACCTGAGTCAGGACTTCTGCTGCTCAAAGACAGAACATCTTCATTGATTTCCAATTTTGCCGATTCGCTTCCTCTCTTTGCTATGACCATAGTTCGCCTGAGAGCCTCGAGTAAGTCATTTTTCGAAAGAATCACTTTGCTCTTAAAGGCTTTGGGCAAGACCTTCTTGTAGTCAGGAAAGTCTATTTCCACAACTCTCATCACAGTTTCGATATTTGAAGTGCTCAGAGATAACCTCTTTCCGTCGTAACGAATCGTTACGGTAGCTTGAGAACAGTTCTGTAAGATACTCTGCAGTTCTTTCATGCTCTTCAAAGATATCAGAAAATTCGATTCACTCTGCGTCGGAAGCCTTTCCTCAGCTAAAGCCAAGCGAAAACCATCGGAAGCAACGAGTCTCAAGAAGCCGTTGCCGATTTCCCAAAAGACGCCGTTCAGATTTCTCATGAACTCGTCCTTTGCGGCACAAAAGATCACTCTCTCTATCATTTCGTTGATTGTTTTTGCTTCAACGGTGAGTGAATAACCCTCTGCTGGGAGTGTAACCTGGGGGAACTCGCTTGGATCCACCGTTGGAACTCTGAATCTACTGCGACCAGATTCCACACTCAGCAAACCCGAAGAGAAGCTCAGTTGGACCTTTCCTTCGTTGGGTAAAGTTCTCACGATTTCATAGAGTATCTTTGCATCAACGGCGAATTTGCCGAATTCTTCTGTCTCACACTCCAAGGTGGCCTTGACTCCTGTTTCCAGATCGGTTGCATGAAGGTATGTTCCTTCTCGTGAAAGGTCAAAAAGAATGCATTCCATTATGGGCTTGATCGTCTTGGAAGGCACCGTCTTTGAAACAATCGAGATCTTATTGGAAAGTTCACTTGCCTCTACGGTGATTTTCATCGCTATCCCTCCTGAGAATCGATATACATTATGTCGTATGCACGATGTCCATATGACTCTATCAGTTTGACAACTTTTTCTTCAAGCCACGGTCTGTCAAAAAGATTTATGTAGATCTTTTCGAGTATCAATTCTTTCACAGTATATATATTATCAAATTTCGACAGATTCCCGAAGAATGAAAATGGATTTGCCAAACAAAACTTTACCGAACTGAACTTTCTCGCCGTCTCTTCCACGAGTACACCTGGGACAAAGATCCATTCGTATTCTTCTTTTTCATGGGCACTGTAGTTGAGCAACGAATCACCCATCTTTACAACAGAACCATCAGATTTCAGCCCACAGACCATTTCACAGTCTTTGAAGATCTCTCTCACATCTTCAGGGGCAAGCGGTAGTCTCATGGCTTGAAAGATACGCTCTATCGATCCTGCGAGCTCTCTTTCACCCATTTGTGGATCTGAACCTATCACGAAGATTAAACGAGCTTTCTCTGTAAATCCTGCGTGTACAACTCTATCCAAAGCTCCATCAACTATGAGTGTCTCGAAGTCATCTCTTCTTGAGACAATTTCAATCGCTCTTGGCGTTGCTCCGGCAACTATGACGCGTGAAGGTAACAGCGATCTGGCTAAGAGTATTGTCCCTGCCAATGGATTTTCATCGATTATTTCGACGATTGAGAAGTGTGAGCCATTTAGAAATCTTTCACAAGTGAGAACGAAATCGTTTTCTTTGAGCTCGATATATGGCTTAGGCGAGCCAGTCATGTTGTCCAACTCTTCACCATCAAAACCGATACTTGCAACACAGATATCGCTTGTTGTCTGTATGAGATGTTTTACAACTGTTGTCTTTCCCACATTTTTGGCATTGCCTACAACGTAGATTACCTTTGCCAATCTCGTGACCTCCGAATTCTCTCTGAATCTTCTGGGACCAGATATTTCCGCTTACCAGTCAACAGTGATGCTATTCCATCCGTACTCTTTCTTTCATCTTCGATGTAGTCCTCCTGGCACTCGCTTCTGTAATCGCGAGGTTCATGATAGACGAAGATGCCTCCTTCGTAGTTTCTGACTACCACTTTACCTTCACCCATTGAGATGAGATATTGAGGTTCTATGGGTATCTTTCCTCCACCTCCTGGGGCATCTATTACATAGGTCGGTACCGCAAAACCAGAGGTATGACCTCTCAAATACTCGATTATTTCTATACCTTTTGCGACAGTTGTTCTGAAATGAGACAAGCCCCGTGACAGATCACATTGGTATATGTAATAGGGTCGGACTCTGTTTTTGACCAGTTCGTGCACGAGTTTTTTCATCGTCTGCGGGCAGTCGTTCACACCTCGAAGCAGAACACTTTGATTGCCCAGTGGGATCCCTGCATCTGCCAGCATGGCAATGGCCCTTCTGGACTCGTTGGTGAATTCTTTGGGATGGTTGAAATGAGTGTTCAGCCAGATGGGATGATATTTCTTCAGCATGTTCACGAGTTCTTCTGTGATTCTCATCGGCAGGACAACAGGAGTACGAGTTCCTATTCTTATGATCTCCACATGTTCTATCTCTCGGATCCGTGAGATGACACTTTCGAGTCTTTCTGTTGAGAGAGTCAGTGGATCTCCTCCAGACAAGAGTACATCCCTTATCTCCTTGTGAGACTTGATGTACTCAACAGCCTCATCGAGATATTGATCAGGAAGTGGGGCATCAGTCTCGCCTGCAAATCTTCTTCTGGTACAATGTCTGCAATACATGGCGCACTGATCTGTCAACAACAAAAGCACGCGGTCTGGATATCTGTGAGTGAGCCCTTTCACCGGCGAATCGATGTCTTCATGAAGTGGATCGGACATTTCTTCACTCGATATGTTCAACTCCTTAGCAGTTGGAATAGCCTGCATGCGAACAGGACATTTAGGGTTTTCTGAGTCCATTAAGGTTGCATAGTATGGGGTTATCGCCATCCTCAAGAATTTCAGAGAATGTCTCACACCTTCTCGTTCTTGTTCGGTTAGATTGACCACCTTTTGAAGTGTGTCGAGATCCATTATCCTGTTTCTCAATTGCCAATGCCAATCGTTCCACTCTGCTTCTGATACGTCTTTCCAAATCGGAATTTCTCTGAAATCTCTCATTTTGCTCATGCCTCCTTACAGCACTTTCTCGCCTCTGAGCATTCTCTCTATCTCGCTTTTTCCAATCAGAGCAACCTTCGTCACAAAGGTTTTCGCACGAACTTCTTGGGCAAAATCTCTCACAGCCTGTGGTATTTCGCCATTGGTTATGATACCGATTTTGTCCACTCCATAGATAGCTGCTGCCATAAGGGCTTCTTCGATTGCCTTTGGTGAGATCGAGTTTGTGTAGTATTTCGCTTGTAAGACGAAGGTATTTCTCTTGTCTTTGATGATCAAATCCGCTCCAAAATCATGAGAACCCTTTGTAACGATCGCCTTGTAACCAAGGCTGTTGAAAAGTTCCGCTGAGAACTTCTCAAACTCCCAGCCATTTCTAAAACCTTTGCGCCATTCTTCTCTCAGCTTTGTGAGCTTTGGTGATTTTCTTCTGAAGACTAATACCAGAAACGACAACAGTGTCAGCAAGATCAATGAAAAGAAGATGATCGTCATACGGACTCTCGCACAATGAACCTTATTCTGTGAGTTTTGTGAGTTTTTGAGAGCATGTGCAATGCCTTTCTCGTGTGCGGTGTGATTTGGTTGTAATATATCTTCACTTGGCTTATATTGGACAAGAGTGCTGCCAATGTTGCTTTTCTCAATTCGTCAAATGCAAGTGTATCCTCGCTCACGAGCACTACTTGTTTCTGGAGCGCCTTTTTGTAGGTTGCTATCCAGCTTCCGCCATAATGAAGATGCGAGGTGCAGTTCCAACCTGCTTCTTCAAGCGATTTCTGCACCCTTGCCTTCAGGGTCTTTCGTCTTTGCACTGCTTCTTTCCATATTTTGCGAAACAATAGAGCAAGCACTATGAAAACTGTCACTTTTATGAAAAGCAACCACATCACTCCATTACCATTACACATTGTACAATGTGTAATGATAAAATTCCATTGGAGGTGCGGTGACTGCAGAAATCTACTTTTATAGTCTTACTCGTGACAATAACAAGCAGTGTCTTACTTCTTCTACTCACGTTTTTGACACTAAACAAGATCTCAGTTGAGTTTCTCTACAACAAAGTCGAGAAAAATCCTTACTGTCTTCTGGTAGTAGGGACCGATGCTGTCATAGAGAAGACGGTTAGGACCGATGCCATCATGATATTAATTGTTGATCACGAGCGTGGAAAAGTTCTGGTGAGCAATGTTCCCAGAGATCTGCTCCTGGGTAAGAGCAAGATAAACTCGGTGTATGAAAAATCCGGTATGAATGGTTTGCAAACAACACTCAGAGAACTCTTGGGTATTGAGTTCGATGGGTACGCAATTGTGAATTATGAGGTTTTCAAATATCTTGGAGATAGACTTGGTCCGATTGAAATACAGATCAAGGAGCCGATGAAGTACACAGACACCGTTCAAAATCTCTACATAGACTTTCAACCCGGTATCTACCAGATGAAAGGCGATCAGTTACTCGCCTACATAAGGTATCGTCGTGAGGCAATGGGTGATCTCGCGAGAATAGAAAGGCAAAAAGAGGTTCTGATAAAACTTATGGACAAAGCAAGAAGTCTTGATGTCTTTCAAGTTGCGTCTATCTTCTCGAGCGTTCGTAAAAGTCTCTCTACGAATCTCAATTTGGGTGAATTAATCTACATCTTTCTAAGGCTGAAGAGAAACCTCAACATGGGTTTTGTCACATTTCCATACATGCTGAACAAAGATGGAGATGTGGTTGTCGACAGCCAGAAGATAGGTGATTACAAGAAGATCTTGTCATCTGTTACAACGACAGAGCTCAAAAGAGCACCTAATATTCTCTTGATAAACTGTTCGGAAGACAAATCGAGGGGATTTCTCGCTCGTTCGCAGGATTTGTGGTCTTCTAAGGCAGGTTTCTTACCAAATCAAATTGTGTGGGAAGATGTTGGAATAAAGTATACGAGCAACACAGTTTTGATTCTTGACAAAACAAAACAAGAAGAACTGAAGTCAATTTTGAAAAAGGTCTATCCTAATCTCGAGTTCGTGATAAAGTTAACCTCTGACAAGGGTGTTTTCAACGAGTATCTCGATTTGATCAAGAAGATGTCTGAAAACAGGATTTACCCAACCTTCCCGTACGACGCTGTTGTGATGGTGACAAAGTGATGAAAGAATCCCAGTTGTGGAATCTTTCACCTGAGCAAGCCATAGCCGAACAGCTGAGAATTAGAAAATTGCTCAGGCATGAACCGTTGACAGAGGTGAATTTAGTAGCAGGTGTAGATCTGTCCTTTCCCACACCCGACAGTGGGGGTGCCGTTGTTGTGGTGGTTGATATAAAGACTCTACAAATGGTGGAGTATGTGAGAGAGTCCTGTCCTGTTACTTTCCCATACATCCCGGGTTTGCTCGCTTTCAGAGAAGGTCCTGTTTTCCTCAAGGCATGGGAAAAACTTCGTTCGAAACCAGATGTGGTGATGTTCGATGGACAGGGAATAGCCCATCCAAGGCGCATGGGTATAGCAGCGCACATGGGGATTATACTGCAAATTCCAACAGTAGGAGTTGCAAAGTCTCATCTCTATGGGAAGTACAGAGAGCCATCAAATGAAAAAGGTAGTTACGAATATCTTTACGCCGATGATGGTGAGATCATAGGAGCTGTGCTTAGAACCAAGAAAAACACTAAACCTCTTTTCATCTCACCAGGTCACAGATGTGATCTTCAATCTTCGATTGATCTCGTGCTGAAGTGTTGTACTTCCTATAGACTACCAGAGCCTACCAGAATGGCACACTTACTGTCTGAGAAGTCTAAGGACAAAAATGATAAACTCTTTTCTTAGGAGGTGTTTAAGATGTGGCAATACTTCATGCCAACGAAGGTTTTGCTTTCCCAAAAAGTTGTCGAGCAGAGCAAGGAGTTGCTTAGAACTTTTGGGAAAAATGCCTTGATCGTGACGGGGAAAACCTCATCAAGGCTTAACGGTTCCTTGAACGACGTTGAAAATGCCCTCAAATCAATCGATATTGAGTACCATATCTACGATAAGATAGAGGAAAACCCCACCTTTGAACAGATTCGTGCTGCAGTCGGTGAATGCAAAGATCAGAGCTTTGACTTTGTCATAGGTGTTGGCGGAGGTAGCCCCTTAGATTCTGCAAAAGCGATAGCGGTTCTATTGAGAAATCCCTCTCTTCGCGTTGAAGATCTGTACGAGGGCAGTAAATACAATTCATCCCTTCCAATAATTGCTATTCCAACTACATCAGGCACTGGCAGTGAAGTGACTCAATATTCGGTGCTTACAGACGATATGGGTTTCAAGAGAGGATTTTCACACGAAAAGATCTTCCCAGTTCTTGCATTGATCGATCCAGTTTACACGTTGAGCATGAGCACTTCTTTGACGAGATCCACAGGGCTTGATGCTCTGTGTCATGCCGTTGAAGGATTTTTGTCCAAGAGAGCGACTCCGATCTCAGATCTTTACGCAGTAGAGGCAATGAGGTTGATCAGGGATAACTTGCCTGTGGCACTGAAAGAACCTGAGAACTACAAAGCAAGAGAGGCAATGGCTTACGCGTCAACTTTGGCAGGAATGGTGATAAGCCAAACGAGCACGACTCTTGCACACGTGCTGGGATATCCTCTGAGTACCTTCAAGGGAATAAGACATGGTGATGCAACGGCTGCCTTTCTTGGTTCAATTGTGAGCGGTGCACAAAGTGAGATTCCTGAGAAAGTCGATTTGGTGAGAAGGATCTTTGGCGAAATTGATGAATTCATTACATCGGCTGGACTGTCGATAAAGGTTCAAATAGCCGATGATGAACTCGAAAGATGGATAAAGAAGGCTATCTCTGCAAATCACATGCGTTGGACAAGAGGTAAATTCACTGAAGATCTCATCAGAGAGCTGTACGAAAGGGTGAGAGCAAATTAATGCACGCGTTGTTCTAAAAGCGGTTAAGAGAGATTATCATCCGTGGATATACAACACTGAGATATCGAAAATAGATGGAGAGTTCGAAGAAGGGCAGATCGTAGATGTCTTTCTCAACAACGGTAGGTTTTTTGGACGTGGTTATATAAACACAAAATCGAAGATAGTCGTTCGTCTTTTGACGACATTGCCTAAGACAGTTGAACAGATAGTTGGAGAAAGAGTAGAAGCTGCGATAAGAAAACGTGAGCACATCTTGAAAAAGGAAGAAGCGTGCAGGTTGATCTTCAGCGAGTCAGACTGGCTTGCAGGCTTGATCGTAGACAAATATGATTCTTATATAGTCATTCAGGTCAACACCCTCGGCATGGAGAGACTCAAAGAACTGGTTGTGAAGAAACTGGTCGAGAAACTCGAAGTTCTTGGTGTTTACGAGAAGTCTGATTCCTCGGTTCGTAGTAAAGAGGGTCTGTCGACAAGTTGTGGATGGCTGTATGGATCTGGGCCAGAGGTGATCTTTTACCAGTCTGAAGATCTGACGCTTGCAGCAGATTTGAAAGGTCAAAAGACAGGTGCTTTCCTCGATCAGAGATTCAACGCAAGGGCACTTGAACCTTATGCAGATAGTAAGGTTTGCTTAGACGTTTTTTCTTACACAGGCAATTTCTCTTTACACTTACTCAAGTACGGTGCAAAACATGTGAAGTTGGTAGACTACTCAGAAAGATCTTTGCAGATTGCCGAGCAATTGTTGAAGATGAATGGTTTTGAGGGAAGATATGAATTGATCAATGAGAATGCCTTCGACTGGCTCAAAAGAGAGTCTGCCTCACAAGAAAGATATGATCTAATCGTACTCGATCCTCCTTCTTTTGCAAAATCTTCAGCTTCGAAAGTTTCGGCACAACGTGGTCATAAAGAAATAAATCTTCGTGCGATGAAACTTCTGAAGAAGCCGGGAATCTTGGTCAGCTCCTGCTGTACTCAAGTACTTTCTGAAGCAGATTTCGAACAAGTTTTACAGGATTCTGCCCAGGACTGTAAAGTTGAGGCTGGTATACTCTATCGGGGATCTCAACCAGCGGATCATCCTGTTTTACTCAATGTTCCTGAGACGAGATACTTGAAATTTCACATAATGTCTATTTGGAGGCGAGATCAATGAATCTTTCGAACAGAGCAAAGCAAGCTCCTGCAAGCCCTATCAGGAGACTGGTACCCTTTGCAGAAGAAGCCGCTAAGAGGGGTAAAAAGATCTACTATCTGAACATAGGGCAACCCGATATTCCAACTCCACCAGTCTATTTTCAGTACGCAGAGATGTACAAGCCCAAAGTAGTGGCTTACACACATTCAGCAGGACTGCTTGAGCTTCGCGAGGCTTTTGTGACATATTACAAGAACTTCGAACTACAACTTTCACCTTCAGAGATCATTGTCACAAACGGTGGAAGTGAGGCAGTACTCTTTGCGATGGCAGTTGTTGCGGATCCAGACGACGAGATACTCGTTTTGGAGCCCTTCTATGCCAATTATGCTGGCTTCGCTGCTCAGCTTGGAATAAGACTTGTACCAGTTACAACCTATCCAGAGAACGGTTATGCCGTGCCAGAAAAAGAAGCTTTTCTCGAAAAAATTGGTCCAAAGACTAAGGCTGTAGTTTTCTCCAATCCGTGTAACCCAACCGGTGCGGTTTACGACTACCAACAACTTGAGACAATCGCCAATGTTGCCCTTGAAAGAAATCTGTTCGTGATATCTGACGAAGTGTACAGAGAGTTCACATTTGATGGGTACAAGGCTATATCGATGATGACTTTCGATAAGATATTAGATCGTACCATTGTGGTAGATAGCATTTCGAAAAGATACAGTGCGTGTGGAGCGAGAATCGGAACCTTTGTAACGAAAAACAAAGAACTCTACCAAGCTGGTTTGAAATTAGCCCAAGCAAGACTGTGTCCTTCTATGACATCTCAGTATGCAACGATTGGTCTTCTGACACTCGGTGATGATTACACAGAACAAATTAGAAAAGAATACCAACAGAGAAGAGATGCTGTCTATGAGGAACTTAAAAAGATCGATCAAGCTGTTTTCAAAAAACCACACGGAGCTTTCTATGTTTCTGTGAAACTGCCGATAGACAGTTCAGAAAACTTTGTGAAGTTCATGCTCTCTGAATTCGATGTTAATGGTAAGACAACGATGGTCTCTCCACTCGACGGATTTTATGTCACACCGGGAGCAGGACTGAACGAGATAAGGATCGCCTATGTCTTGAATCAGGACAGTCTTCGCGATGCTGTGAAGATACTTGCTCAAGGTCTAAAAGCATATGTAGAGAAGAGATAAAAATGACGAAGATGATGAAATACGGTGTCCTATTTGCCATAGCGACACTGATTTCTCGCGCTACAGGCTTGATCAGAGATGTTCTTTTAGCTCACGAATTTGGTGCAGGGATAGAGTTTGATGCTTATGTTGTTGCGATTTCCTTCCCTTTTCTGCTTCGGCGTGCCTTTGCAGAAGGAGCAATGACCTCTGCTTTTGTTCCACTGTACAACGAAAAAAACAAGAGCAACGAATTTGCTTCAGCCGTGATAACAACCCTGGGCATCGTGACCGTTTCACTCACCCTGTTGATCGAAATCTTTCCAAAGATAGTACCTACTCTTCTTTCCAGTGGAGCTGACCGAAAGGCACAAGATTTGACCGCGATGCTTTCAAGGATAAGCATGCCTTTTATTGTGTTCATATTCTTGTGGGCTGTGCTTTACGCTATTCAAAACTCGTACAGCAAGTTTTTTCTACCGGCAGTCTCACCAACTCTGATGAACATAGGTGTGATAGCTGGAACACTCCTTTCGAGAGTTTTTGATCCACCCATTGTGGGTCCCACTCTTGGTTTCACAGTTGGTGGACTGCTGATGTTCGTGAGTTTGATACCTGGATCGAGGAAGGTTGGATTCAGCTACAGACCTTCTTTCAATGGAGTAGAAGAGTTCTTCAAGCTCTTTTTCCCGGCGCTACTGGCGATGACTGTTTCTGAGTTCAACGTTCTGATCGATGTGAATGTGGCATCGATGTTGGGACCTGGGAGTGTTTCTGCGATGCAATATGCCAACAGGTTTTATCAATTGCCTTTTGGGGTATTCGGTGTTGCTATGGCAACCGTTGTCTTACCGATGATGGTGAACGAATCGGATCGATCGCAAGTTCATCTTTCTGAATCGATCAAACTGTCTTTCTTTCTAACGATTCCTTCAATGTTTGGGCTTATGGCTTTGAGTAGAAGGTTGATAATTTTGGTTTATCAGCACGGAGCCTTCACGCATCAAGATGCAATCATTACGAGTAAGGTGCTTTTTTATTACTCACTGGGTCTTCCTCTCTATTCAATAATGGCTGTAATTTCGAGAGGATTTCACGCAAAGAAAGATATGAAAACGCCTTTTAAGGCAACTCTCATCTCTTTTGTCGTCAACGCCGTACTCGATTTTTTACTTGGGTTGACTTTCAACGTTTCGGGCATAGCCTTAGCAACTTCAATAGCAGGTCTTTCAGGCATGATTTATTTGATCTACAAGGCAAAACCAAAGATCAACTTGGTGCACCTGTCGAAGGTGATCGGTGCATCGATTGTCATGATCAGTGTCATATCTCTTCTTTCTCTATCCAGTGATTCACGCTTCTTTACGGTACTACTCGTTCTGATTGGAATCTTTGTCTATGCCATAGCCTGTAAAATCTTCAAAATACCGGAAATCGGTGAAATTCTCAAGCTGGTTCGCAGATAAAACTTGCGTAACCAACCGCCTGTGTTCTGTCCTTGGTAACATCTGCGCTTGTCGCGTGAGATAACAATCTTGGCTTGCCGAAATGTTTCATGAAGAGCAAAGTCGCTATTGTTGATAGCCCACACATGGTGATCTTTTCTTTTGCCACGACCGTGTAAAGCCCTACAGGATCTTTTGCAATTATCTTTTCTATAGCCATTTGATCTTTTCTCCTTGTGATCTCTTCACTCTCATAATGGTTCAAATCTGTCGAGAAAACGAACAAAACAGAATGACGGTTCGAGGCAATGGCATCCAGACCTCTGGCTATCTTTTCACATGTCTTGATCAAAACTGGGAAGATAGAAATTGGCAGTATTCTGAACTCACCAAAGAGATGCTGTAAGAATGGCAGCTGAACTTCAAGCGAATGTTCATTGATGTGCGCTTCGTAGTTCTCAGCTGCTTCATCGCAGCTACTCAAGAAGATCTCACCAGCTTCTCTGTCAACTTCTGCACTACCAAGTGGTGTTTCCCATTCGCCTTGCGCCCAAAGACCGATCTGCGCTCCAAAACCTGTGTGATTTGGACCGACCAGGACAACCAGTTCCGGTTTCCCAAATTTAGCAGCTTCTGCATAAGCGTGCGCTGCAACTGGACCGCTGTAAATGTAACCAGCGTGCGGTACAATTATGGCTAAGTTCTTTTGAAGTCTCTCAGTTAGTCTGCTTGGTATATAACCAGGACCGAGCGATGACTTAAAACAGATCTCTATACTCTCTTTCAATCTCGAAGCAGAGCTTGGATAGAATGATCCGGCAACTACGGCAGCTCTCTTCATCGTTCTATCACCCGTGCTGTTATAAAGATCACCAACTCACGTTTGTCTGCCTTTTCTGTCTTAGTTCTGAAAAGTTGACCTATGAACGGTAGATCTCCAAGAACAGGTACCTTCGATTCGCTTTGTTCCTTTACTTCTCTGATGAGACCGCCTATGACTAATGTTTCTCCGTTCTTTATCACCACATGCGTAGTTGCCTCGCGTGTGCTTTCACCGGGAATATCTATATTTGGATAGTACGTCGGTTTGCTCACCTTTGTGTAGACTTGAAGTTCAATGGTGTTATCAGAAGAGACAAAGGGTGTTATCTTCATTTCAATGCCTGTGTCTAAGAAATTCACCGTTACATTCCCTTCGGCGTCTACAGTCTGATAAGGTATTCTATCTCCAATGAGTATCCTGGCTTCCCTACCACTACTCGTGACAATCCTTGGACTGGCGAGCAAATTGTTCAGATTCTTTGAATCACTCGCTTTCGATGAGATCGTGATTGAGGCGTTCGGCAAAAACGATAGAAATCTTTGATAATCAAAGAGGCTTATCACGTTTGTTGTGATGTTGAGCTGAGATCCGCTCAGGCTCAGCTCAGGATTGGCAGGACCTGGTAAATCAATCTGAAAAGATAACGATCTTTCCAGCTCGTCGAGTAAAGATCTGTCGACCAACCGAGCTTCGATCTCAACTTGTTCGAGAGGCTTAGAGACCTCTTGAATGAGTTTTTCGAGCACCTCACGTGCCTCTTTGGTCAAACCAGTTACCACCATGAGGTTCTTGATGTTGTCCAGATGAACCTTTCCACCGTAGAACTCGACCAGTGATTTCACGTTGTCGAGGTTGTGTGGTATCGTGTAGATGAATTTCTCTTCTTTTGTCGTGTCAGTAACAGGTTTTGGTTTCACAAATGCTGTGACGTTCTCTGCTTCTACAAATGAATAACCGTACTGTTCTTCAACAAGCCTTTTGAGTTGGTTCCAACTGATTGAAGAGACGTTCATCGTTATGGTCTCGGTTGGATAATTCACAAAAACGAGTGATACGCCAAAGCTTTCGGCAGCGATCGAGATGACTTCCATAAGTGGTGCATCGCTGCATTTGATAGAGATTGTACCATCTTGGTTTTTCTCGACTTTGATCGGCTGAGTCTGTAGTATCAACAGTTCGATTTCCTGCTTCAGTTTTTCTGAGAACTCTTCGTATTTGGAAACTGCCTTTTCCACATCCTCAGGCTTCCCTGAAAAAACAACTACCCCGAGTTTTTCGTATACATCAAGCTTCACAGGGATGCCAATCGATTCAAGAAAACTCTGAAACTGATCAGTTGCGATTTGTTCTGTGTACTGATGTATATGCACTGTCAAAGTGGGCTTAGTCGGCTTGGGGATTTTTTCTTGGACCTGCATTATGAAATCTTCAGCTCTATCTACTACTTCCTTAATCCCTTGCAGAATCATCAAATGACCTATCGTGTAGACTTTCACGTTGGTCAAAGTTTCCAAGATACCTGACAGACTCTGCATGTCCATGTACTCTGGCAACAAAACCAGTGAATAGGTTTCACCAGATGGTATTTTCACCCTTTGCTGAATCTCATCGATCAATCTTTGTGCGCTTTCTATTCCTTCTTTAGTTCCTTGCAAGATCATCAATTGGTCTATTATGTAGACTTTCACGTTGGTCAAAGTTTCTAAGATAATCGATAGGTTCTTCACATCTATGTACTCTGGGAGTAAGATCAGCGCGTAATTCTCTTTCCCTATCAGCGGTTTGATCTGATCTTCAAGAAATCTCTCAGCCTCAATGACCTTTTCTTTCTCACCAGAAATCACGTAGAACAAAGCTGTTTCTTCCAAGTCTACGCCAAACGTTTTCAAAAGGATGGATTTGACACCTTCAGTCGGAAGATTTGCAATCACAGGGACGAGTTTCACAAACCTCTTCGATGTGATCAAGGCATTGAGTCTTCTGATCTCTCCTATGGCTTCTTCAAGATCTTGTTGATCGTTGGAGCTCAAAACGATCATACCCAAGGACTTTAGATTTGCTTCGACTCTCACAGCGAATCTACTTTCGATCAATTTTTTGACTTCTTCGTAGACTTCATCGGTGAAACCTTTCACATCTATGGTCCTGACAAGTTTGTGTTTTACAAAGGTTCTCAAAAAGTTTTTGGCTTTGCTGAGTTCTTCATCTGTGCCTGACACCTTCAGAACATTTTGAACCGAGATGCTCTTAATACCGTATATCTCACTTATGATCTTTGAAACTTGCTCTGCTGTCTGTTCGTCACTGAGGAAAAAGACTTCTGAATATTCCAAAGAGTACAAATATTGAATCAGCTGAGCCGCAACAGACCTGACATTTTCTCGCACCTGCGATGGAGCGATTATCAACAGACCACCTTCTGTATCCACAAAGCGTGATTGGTCTATTCCAAACAGTTCACTGAGTAAAGTCATCAATTTCTCTCTTACTACCTTTGGGACGTTCAGCAACTCAATTTCAGCCTTTTCAAAGAAGCCAAAATCTTGCAAAATCCTTTCTGCTATCTGTAGCTCAAATTCAGAACCAGTGACCTCCAAGATACCGAAGCGTATCACCAGGACTTCATATCCTAAAATTTTCAGTATCTCAGCGGCTTCTTCTGGGTAGATCACTCTGAACTGTCTTGAAAGGATTTGTGGCTGAAGCTGGAGATCTGTCGGCTGCTGTACTTTTTGGGCTTCGAGTTTTCTGAAACGCTCTTCAAGCTGGGCTACATAGCTGAGAACCGCTTGGACTGTTTTTGAATCGCCGATCACGATGTATTTGTTCAAACCTTCAAGGAGGTTGAAATCAAAGTTATAAACCTTTTTGAGTGACTCGAGCAACTTTGTGACGTCTTCAGTTGGTGCTGAAACGCTGATCTCTCTTGTAACAGACGGTGGGGCTATTGAGAGTATTCTGGCTATCAACTCTTGCTCGTATATGTCACCATAGACGAACAGTACGGCTTTGTTTGGCAGATATGTCGTGACCGTTGTCGGCGAAAGAACTCTTTGCAACCTTTCGACCAGGTTTTGATCTTTCACATCGTATATTCCCCAAAACTGTGCAAATCTTGAAGAGATCTCACTTTTGGTGCCAATGTGTAACGTTCCATCAGGCATATAGCTGTAAGCAAGTGGTTCTGATCCGGCCTTGACCGTTAAGAGTATATTTCTCAAGGCTTCTTCAGGGGTTATTTGAGAGAGTTTCAAAGACATCTTGATCGCCTTGACAGAATCTGATACGACCACGTTCATCTTCAGTTCTTCTGCGAGGAACTTAACGGCGGTCTCCAAGTCGCTGATGTCGGTCAAAACAAGATCTACGAGTTTTTCAGAACTCTTAAAGGTTACTCTAAGCACCTTACCCACGATCTCTATTTCTGGCTGCGTTGGTATCAAGAGTTGGAAGATGATCAACGATCCTTGATAGGTCCCTATAGCCCTCAACGAATCAACTGGTCCATAAGCAACTGGCAGAAAGAATGGAGAGTTTGTTAGGGCTACATCTTTCAGGTGCACTGATATCAAAGAGCCAGCGGCATTCTTCTCTACAAAGAGGTTATTCTTGTCTAAGACAGCGTCAGTTTCAATTCTGAAACTCACCCTGCCCTTTTCGAATGATGGCACTATGGCTCTGATTTCTGCTCCAAGCAGTACAACTGTCAAAATCAGGAGCAAGAAAACGAGAACTTTCTTCATGCGAACTCCCCCTCACCTTATTGTATACAGATTTCCCGTCTGAAGATCAAGCACAGCAACGGCAAAACTGGTCATGTGAAGAATTAGATACCTACCATCTAAGATGTCATTTGGCGATCTTCTCTGAATCTGATCTTGATTCACCAACAGAATTGTTCTTTCAACTTCTCCTTTGAGATAACCTGCGAACCTGTACCCTGATAGTGCTTCTATGGATGAAAGTATGCTGGCATTGAGTTTTTCCTCATCAAAGTGCAATGTATATGGCTTAAATGGATCGACCTCTTGTGTCTTGATTTGAAAGAGTGTCGATATTCTGCTGAGATCTTCGCTTCTAAGTCTTCTCCTCATTGGCGCAATCTGCTGTGTTGGCTGTGGTTGAGATGCAGAGATAGGTTTGGTACCTTTCCCGTAGAAGAACAGAAAGTATATGGCTACGCCCCACACGCCGATTAAAAGAATGATAAAGAAAAGTATTCTCTTGTTCATTCAAGCATCACACCCGTCAAAACGATTTTGAAGCTAACCGTCCCTTCGTTTGTAATTCCAGGGATGTCAACAGGGACCCTCAAATTGTTCGTCACATTCATTGATTTGATGTTCAGATTGGCTGAGTTCAGAATTGCTGCCAAGACACGCGAAAAGACTTCAGAAGTCGTTTCTCCTTGAAGGACATATGTCCCGTCTTTCTCAACAGAAAGGTTGAAGCTTGCTGTTCTTGCCATTTCTTTTATTTCATCGAGTTTCATTCTTGGCTGAATGATTTTTTCGAGTGTATCGATGTACTCCCTTTTTGCCGCGATGTTTTTATCCAGTTCCGCCATTCTGAAGAGTTCGTCGTCTATCTTCTTGACAAACGTGTTGAACCTCAGATAATCGTAGACATCAAAATAAGCTGCTAATGCCAAAAAAATTGAAATTGACAGGATAATAGCTATTTTGCGTGGCATCGTCATCGCCCACCTTGGAGAGTGATCTTTGTCAACCTCATTGAAAGAAAACTCATAGAGGTATCATAATCAACTATCTTGCTTACCTTGTAACCAAGTTCTGTGAGTTTCCGAAAGATTCTTTCAGCCTTTGGTTCCTTCTCAGGTGTGTAAAGCTCAAAAAAAGTCAAAATCAGTTGATTATCAAGACTGATCTGTGAAAGCATCATCCAGTCGTCACTTCTATTACCCCAAAGATTCAAGATTTCTTTGATGTGATTGCTGCCGTTTTCATAACTGGTTAAGTGACTCTCGAGTACATCGATTCTCTCTTGCAATCTTTTGCTCTGAGTATAGAGATTTTGATTTTTCGTAATAATGTTGTTCAACTGATCTTTGAGCTGAGAGCTCTTCAAGGTGATTTGATACTTCTGTAAAACATAACTGTGTTGTGAACGAAGAGAATTCATGACAGATTGTTTGTAGAATTCCGTGGTGAATCTAACCGCTATGACAGGTGATATAAGAGCGGCTAAGAGTACCAAGAAAGATGACAATTTGAGTACTTGTTTCTTACGCCTGTACAAGTTTATTTTTTCCAAATTCAGCACCACCCCTCACAAATACTCCAAGCACTCCAACACCGGCTTCGGCTGATTTCACCGAGAACTTTGCATCTTCTACTTTTCCCTGAAAGGTTTCGAATTGATTGAAAGCCTTTACGTAAAAGCTCGTCAAAGCTGGGGGATCGCAGAGAATATAGAACTTTGACACTTCTCTTATCGATGTGCCAGACAAAACACTGTTCAGAAGAAATATCGTTTCACGTTCAACGCTGTAAGGCAGATCTGCCAAGAAAGAAGTCACCATGGATGAAATGTTTGAAGATTCCAATGCTTCGGAGCTTTTGTGAATGTCTTCAACAGAGAAACCTGATTCTTCTGCCAAAATATCGATCATTTCCCATGTTGAGTAAGCAAAGGTTCTAACTGCCACAGGAATCTTCGATATGAGTATTATCACTGCTGCATACTCTGGTGTGAAAAGCAACAAGACACAAGTGGTCGTGGTGGCAATCTCTGATATTTCAAGATACTTGAAGGGATCTGGTAGAACTACATCTGGCTCAGAGAAACCTGCTTGAGTGATTGCAGATATGATTTCATTCACATCTTTTTGCTTGGAAACCGTAACGAGCATTTTTCTAATAGGAGTTCTGATCGTCTCGACAACGATTTCGTTACTCGGCAGGTTCAACAGCCTCGACACTTCAGTTCGTGCATACTCTCTGTCATCTCTCGGTTTCAACCCACCTGGTGCATCCACTGTGTAGAACAAGAGATTTTCGTTGGGAAAATTCACAGCCACAATGTCTTCAACATCAGGCTTTATCTTTTTTGCAAGTTCAGCAAGTTTTTTGGATGGATCTTCATTCTCTTTGTTTTCAGCATAAAAACTCTCTGTCAGAGTCAGTATGCCTCTTGATTTTCTGCCTCTTGCAAGTGAAACGTATCTTTTGGTGATGTCTATTGCTGTGATGATTTTATGAAATATCTGCATCGTATCACCTCTTTATGTTTATCTTCGTCACAACAGGTGGAAAGGTTATTGTCCAATCAGCTGTCTCAACTGTTCCAGCTCTGAGAACACCGTTTGGTGAGGTCACGATCGTTGGATAATCTTTGGCTTTCACTTTGACTTCGCTGTTCGTCTGTAAAAATAGAGTCTTTGGCGACCCCTTTACCGGTATCGCCTTGATCACCAAAGTTCCTTTGTGTTGGGCAACAGTAACGGTTCCAGGTATTTCGGCATCAACCCAATCCAACGCTTTGAATACAGCACATTTGGCATAGTATGGTTCTATCTGCTTTTGCACATCCCTCAACCAAGAGACACCATATACCATCGTACACAGGAAACCAGCGACAACTAAAAGTTTTATCAGCGTTTCTATGAGCAGACTTGCTCACCTTCCTATAGTCTGCTGCAATTGGAAGATTGTGCTGTACATCGTAAAAGCCATGAAGGCGATGAATCCTCCCACACCGGCGATCAACATCGGTTCGATCAATGAAACTAATTTCTTCACGCCTACCCTTACTTGATCTTCATAGAAATCTGCCACCTTGGCTAACACTTCTTCAAGCTTTCCTGTTTCTTCGCCTGTACCAACCAGTTCATAGACAATCTGTGGAAACAAGCCAGCTTCGATCATCGCCTGCCTCAGACTGGCACCTTCTTTGACCCTATCGCTCACCAATTTGCTTCTCTTGACAAGTCGAGGATTGTTCGATGCCGCCGCTGCCATTTCGACTGCTTTGGTCAAGAGCACACCACTGCCCGTTAAGACCGAAAGAGTTCTGCAGAATCGTTCGATACCCATCATGTTTCGTAATTTGGCTGCCGGTGGGAAAAGGGTTGCAAGCAACTCTTTCAAATACATCGAAAACCTCGTCTTCATAAAGATGATCAGACCTACGGCAATGATGGCAGCTGCTATGAGTGATCCAAGCCAATGCTGGCTCAGAAAGCCATTCACATTCATTAGAAAGCGCACTATGCCTGAAGTTGGTATACTACCAAAGGCACCTATCAATCTCGGGAGTATGTAGAAAGATATGATGAAAATGACACCTATTGCAAAAATCAGAACAAAGATCGGGTATGCCATCGCTGACTTCACTTCATCTTGCAAGCGTTTCGATGCCTCGTAGAAATCAGCCGCCTTTTCCAGTGATTTGTCCAGTACACCGCCTTCTTCACCGGCGGAGACCAGGTTTATAAAGATCGAATCGAAAACGCGTTCATTTCTCAAAGCTTCAGCGAAAGTGGAGCCTGTTTCTAAGGAAACCACAAGATGGTTGATTATCTTTCGAAATCTGCTCGAGAAAACCAACTGGTTTGAGAGTATCGCAAGGGCATCTTTTATTCTCACGCCGGCACCGACCATGGTCGACAGCTGCCTTGAGAAAACAACCAGTTCGGCGAGTGATATACCAAAGAGAATTCGTTCTCTCTTCGCAGAAACTTGTTGAACTTTTAGTACGGCGTACTGTCTTTTCTTGAGTAGGTCAATGATTTGCGATTCGCTGTCAGCTTCCAAAACCCCACTGACCCGCTTGCCGGTTTTGTCAATGGCATTATATTTGTAGTAAGGCACTTTATTCACCCTCTTATAACAATTAGTATAGCACTTTTTTCATCAGTTAGAATTTCTGAACAAACGATTTTCCTTTGTTCTTAGGTCAACCAGTTGTTACAGGATTATTTTACCGTTTTAGGTATTCTTCAAATGTGCTATTTTGATATTCTGTCACTGTTAAATCCAACAGGAAGATCTATCTTTTGACATAGCAATCGTGCTGTTTTTGAAGATCAAAGTCATGCATGTAAAGGAAGAAAAAGCAGCCTTTTGATCTCTTTTTCAAGCATCTCAAATCGAATTGCTGGCAATTCTGGTCCAAAAAGCCTTTGGAGCTGTGAGAAGATTCAATCTATTTGAGTCGTTTGTTGAGTTTTTTCAGTTTCTCCTGATTTGAGCAATCGCGTTTGCCGCACCTTCCAACGGGAACTCAAAATGCACAAGCCCTTGGCCGTACCAGTTCAGTTCAACCATGACCTTTCTGTGTAGGAGTATTTTTTGTATTATCTCCATTGTGTCTTCGAACTGTAGAAACGTGGAACCAAATTTTTTGAAGAGCCTTACATACACTGGCTGAGAATAGTCCCATTTTATCCTTGTGTTTATAACTTCGTAGCCATCCGCTGTAGATCCTCCCACTATATTGGGAGTGACGTTAAAAACTATGTACACCCATTCTTCTCTTCCTTGTCTTGCGACAACTATCGAGGCTTGTGTGTTTTCATACGGAAAGGACATCTTCTCGATTGGAGAAACTGATGGTGAAAGAGCATACCAAGTGATCTTTTCAGTCATTGGATCTTTCCTGTTTGTTGTAGTCCATGTGTTCTGAGCAAGAACGAATTGAGCAAGAAGCATTAGAACAAGAATGATCATGACTGTTATATTTCTCCTCATCGCAACCGCCCCCTGCTTTGAAGGTATTTGCAGATCCCCAATTTTTTATTTTACACCAATCTTTGCTCTTTTTGTAAGTCATCTCGCATACTCTTATTGAGGATAGAAGCAGACTATAGGCGAGAAATAAAACTGCTCGAGATGGGAATCTGCCAACAGGAAACGATTAGTGATTTTTAATTGCTGTGTTTTTCTGCTAATTGATATGCGAATGTTACAAAGTACATGTATTGTAACGCTGAATACACGTTTCTGAAAGAGTAACGACATGAAAGTCATCTCAAAGAAACGCAAATCAGATAAAATTCTTTTACAGATATCCATAATCAGAGAATACATCAAAAAATTATTTTTTGGGGAGGTGTGATGGATGAAAGGCAAACAAGTCTTGATAGCGGTTTTGCTTGGTGTGGTTTTCTGTTCAATAGCCTTGGGTGCAGACTTTCCAACCAGGCCCGTCACGATTATAGTTCCTTACTCTGCTGGGGGAGCAACAGATTTGATCTTTAGAGCAGTTGCTTCTGTATTCCCGAAGTATTCGAATGGTCAACCTTTGGTGGTGAACAACATACCAGGTGCTGGTGCTGTCACTGGTGTCATGGAGTTTTTGAAAGCCAAGCCAGATGGTTACACGCTTCTGTCAATTCAGGCAGCAATCATTACGAAAACTCATTGGAGCGAAGTGAAATTCACAGTTGATGACTTTGTTCCAGTTATAAACATAGTACATGATCCGAGTTACATCTTGGTCAGATCTGACTCTCCTTACAGAACGTTGACTGATCTGGTTGAAGCAGCTCGCAAGAATCCTGAGACGATAACCCTTGGTAATGGTGGTGCTGGTGGAGGAAATCATCTTGTTGCCGTAGCCTTTGAAGAATTCGTTGGTGTTAAGTTCGTGCACGTGCCATTTGAAGGTGGTGGTCCAGCGATAACAGCGCTCGTTGGAGGACATGTTGACGCGGTGATTGGAGCAGCTCCAGAGGGTGTGACTAACGTGCAGAGTGGTCAATTAAGGGTTCTCGGTGTTTTAGGAGCAAACAGACTTCCGGTCTTTCCAGATGTTCCAACAGCAGTGGAACAAGGATATGATTTCAGGCTTGGCATGTGGCGAGGCGTTGCAGCACCAAGAGGTACACCTCTTGAAATTGTCAAAGCCTTGCACGACATTTTCTACAAATGTATCAATGATCCAGAATTTCTCGCCAAAGCCAAGGATCTTGGATGCATGATTTCGTATATGGACTCTGCAACTTATCAGAAATTCATGAAGGATCAGAGCCAGTTCTGGGAAAACTTGCTGAAAAGCAGACGACTCGGAGAAAAATACGGCAAATGACGTCTTCCCCCACCTGCTGGTTGCAGGTGGGGCTATAGGAGGATATAGATATGTCTTCGCGTATGAAAGATCTTCTCTCTGGCGTTTTGATATTTCTCGTAGGAGTACTTTTCTACTTACAGACACTGAAGATAAGACCTGCAAAGATTGGCTTGAGTCCTGCTGATTTTCCAAAATTGGTTACGACAGGCTTAATGATCTGTGGTGGTATTCTGATTTTGAAGGCACTGATTGTGAAAGGAGTCGAATCAAAAAAGTTGGAAACCAATGTCCTAAGAAAGATAGGACCATTGGTTGTTGTTTTTGTTCTTTATGCACTGTTTTTGGATCAGATAGGCTTTTTGTATCTGACTCCTGCATTTCTGTTTGCCTCAATGTACGTTTTTGGAATGAAGAAACATTTGCTGAACTTGATCATAAGTGTTGTGACAACGATTGCCGTGTATTTCGTTTTTGCATATGTTTTCAAAGTACCCCTACCGCGCTTTTCTCTGTGAGAGGTGTTGAAAATGCTCGACTACTGGGTTGAAGGAATAAAGATGGCACTTCAACCATCCACTTTTATGTTAATGGTATTGGGCGTAATAAGTGGAATAATTGTCGGTGCACTACCGGGTGTGACTTCCTCGATGGGAATAATTCTTCTTTTACCATTCACCTATTACCTTGAATCAAAGGTAGCTTTGCTGATGCTTGTTGCGATGTATTGTGCTTCAATGTTTGGTGGGTCAATAGCTGCAATACTGCTTCGAACACCGGGTACTCCCTCAGCCGCTGCAACAGCACTCGATGGTTATCCTTTAGCTCAGCAGGGTAAGGCGGGAAAAGCGCTGAGTGCCGCACTGGTAGGTTCTGTAGTGGGAGGACTTGCAAGCGGGATCTGCATGGTTTTTCTAGCACCATTTCTTGCGAAAATTGCCTTAAAATTTGGTCCAGCTGAGTATTTTTCTTTGGCGGTCTTCGGTTTGACGATCATAGCAAGTGTCTCGGGGAGGGATCTTCTAAAAGGTATTGTCTCCGGTTTGATCGGTTTGCTGCTGGCGATGATAGGCATTGACAATATAAGAGGTACAGAAAGACTAACCTTTGGCATACCAGCTCTGGACAACGGTTTTGATTTTCTGCCTGTTATGATAGGTGTCTTTGCTGTAGCAGAGGTTCTTGACAGAATCGGCAAAAGACAAAAACTCGAGCAGACTGCCTATTCATTGAGGGGTTTATGGCTTACTTGGGATGAGTTTCGTGGTATCTTGCTCGCAATCTTAGTAGGTTCTGTCATCGGGATCTTCATAGGTGTACTCCCCGGAACCGGTGGAACGATTGCTACCTTTCTTGCCTATAACGAGTTGCGACGGTGGTCGAAGAACAAAAATAGATTTGGCCAAGGTGCCTTGGAAGGCGTTGCTGTATGCGAAACCGCTAACAATGCAGTTACTGGAGGTGCAATGGTGCCAACATTGGCTTTGGGTATACCAGGAGATGCGGTAACTGCTGTGATGCTCGGTGCCTTGATACTGATAGGCGTTAAACCTGGACCCTTGCTCTTTGCACAGTATCCAGATATTGTCTACACACTCTTTGCTGGTTGGTTCATCATACAGTTTTTAATGCTTGCCGTTGGTTTTGTCTCGATAATAGCAGCCCCAAGCATTTTGAAGATTCGTGATGAGATACTCATGCCAATAGTCTTGGTTCTGTGTGTCGTTGGTTCCTTTGCGTTGCGCAACAACATGTATGATGTCTTTGTTGCCCTCATCTTTGGTGTTATTGGTTATTTCATGAGGAAGGCAGAGTTTCCCATGCCGCCACTTGTTCTTGGATTGATCTTGGGACCGATGGCAGAACAGAACCTCAATCGTGCTCTTTTGACGTCTAAGAATGATTGGCTCATAATCTTCAAACGTCCTATCTCTTTAACTCTGATCTTACTTGCAGTCCTGTCTGCAACTCTTTCGGTGGTGAGTTCTTACAGATCTTCGAAGAAGGAGGAGAAGAAATGACAAGAGCACAAGAAATTGAGACCAAACTGAAAAGGGTTAGAGATTTCCTCAATCAACAGAATCTTGCTGGAATGCTTTTGAAAAAGCAGCCCAACTTCTCTTGGGTGACTGCCGGTGGCTTGAACATGGTGGGTATCGCAACGGAAATGGGAGTCACATCTGTTTTGATAACTCAAGACAAAATCTACGTGATAGCCAACAAAATAGAAGCGCCGAGGATGAAAGACGAAGAGGTTGACGATTTCTTTGAGATTCTTGAATACGATTGGTTTGAAAACAGAGAAATAGATATTGTGAAGAGTATTGTGAGTGGTGAAGTAGGTTGTGATACACAGGTGGGGGGATTGAAGTACGTTGAGCCACAGTTCAACAAATTGAGATATGAACTAACTGAGTCGGAGATTGAGCGTTACATGTACTTGGGTGAGAATCTATCGAAAAGCCTCGAAAGCGTCTTGCTCTTCACAAAGCCGCAGGACAGCGAATGTGAAATCGCGGGCAGGATCAGCGCAGAGTTGTGGAAATACAGAATAGATCCAACAGGATTTATGGTTGCTGCAGATGAAAGAGCAAGACTTTACCGTCATCCAATTCCAACAACAAGAAAGGTGCAGCGTATGGTAATGGTCTCGGTGAACGCTCGATACAAAGGTTTGATAACGACGGTGACTCGAACAGTTTGGTTTGATAAGCCACCAGTTGAATACATCAAACAATACAGAGACAATCTCGAAATTGAATGCATCATGATTGAGAAAACGAAGATTGGTGCAAAGATGAGTGCACCAGTTGTTGCTGCGATTGAAGAATACGAGAAACGAGGCTATCCAAACGAATGGAAACGTCACCATCAAGGAGGACCAATGGGTTATTACGCACGCGATATAAGGGTTACTCCATCTTGTGAAGAGGTTGTGAGAAGAAATCAAGCTTTCTGTTGGAATCCAACGATAAGTGGTACGAAATCTGAGGATGGGTTTATAGTAACAGATTCCGGTCCTGTGATGATAACAAAGCCATTTATCTTCCCAAGGATAGAGATTCACATCAATGGCATTAGTTTCGTTCGTCCAGATGTTCTCGTTCTATAGGAGGTATTGCTGTGAAAAAGGTTCGCATCGGTATGGTTGGAGTCGGCTTTGTAGCAAAGATTCACATGGCAGCTTTTAGAGAGAACCATCCTTATGTCGAGGTGGTTGGCGTTTGCGCATCACACAGGGAAAATGCAGAAAAATTTGCCGCTGAGTACGGTGTTCCCATAGTCTTTGACAACTATCAACAGATGTGTATGAGCGATCAAATAGACGTAATCGACATATGTACCCCGACGAACTTGCACGATTCGGTAATCCTTTGTGCTTGCGAGAACAAAAAACATGTGATATGCGAAAAGCCACTGCTTGGTTATTATGGAGAAGACCAACCGCAATTGAAGTGGATCGGACTCGAAGTACCAAAATCAGAGATGTATCAGAAAGTTCTTGAAAAGATAGGTTTTCTGGAAAAGAAAATCAGAAGTTCGGGTATCAAATTCATGTACGCAGAAAACTGGGTATACGCGCCCGCAGTTGAGAAAATGAAAAGAATGTTAAGAGTATCTGATGGTGTTGTCTTTGAACTGAGAGCCGAGTGCAGTCATTCAGGTTCCCAAGCATTGTACTCCAGGAGATGGAGAACATCGGGTGGGGGGAGTCTTATGAGGCTCGGCTCTCATCCAATAGGCGCCGTCTTACACATGAAAGATTTTGAAGGTGTTGTGCGCTCCGGTAAACCAATTAGACCTGTGGCAGTTACAGCACAAGTAGCTTCACTCACTAAAATGGAAGGGTTGAAAAATCGTTCCTGTTATGTAGCAACTGGTTGGGAAGATGTCGAAGACTGGTCCCTGGCGATCATCGATTTCGAAGATGGATCAAAGGCAACTGTATTTTCCAATGATTTGAGCTTGGGTGGCGTAAAGAACAAGATGGAACTGTACATGTCAACTGGTATGATCTGCGCCAATATGACCCCGAATGACGCAATGATTGCCTTTGCACCCACAGGGGATGTCTGGAAAGACGAATACATTGCTGAAAAGCTTGAATCCAAATCTGGTTATACCTTTCCATCTGCCGATGAGTTCTGGACAAGAGGTTATCCTCAGGAAATGAGAGATTTTGCACTTGCTGTACTTCAAGACAGTGAACCGCTATCAGATTTCGACCTTGCAAAACAGACTGTAAAGGTCATCTATGCCGCGTATCTTTCTGCCGAGTTGCAAAGGAAGGTGAATATAGATTAACCTTCAGACTGTGTGGGGTGTATCTTGGGGGAACTTTTCAAGGTAGGAGGGATGAGAGATGAAAAGGTGGATTCTCGTTCTGGCATTGCTTTTCTCGGTAGCGATCTCTGCAGCTCAAATCACGTTGAAAGCCGCCACACCATTTCAGAAAGGACACGTCTTGGCTGACGCTATGGAGTTGTTCAAAGAGAAGATCGAAGCACAGACCAATGGAAGCATTGTGGTTGAGTTGATCATTGGAACGCTCTCCGAAGAAGATGCAAATACCCAATGTTCACAAGGTATTGTGGATATGCAGTTCACAGGCGGAAGACCGGTAGAAGTCTTTGCTCCTCAATACTTCTTTGTCAACGCACCATTTGTGATCAAAGATTATGAACACTTCTTGAGAGTCTGGAATGGACCTCTCGGCGAAAAGGCTAAAACATTAATAGCACAACAAGGTAACATGATCTGCCTTGGGACGGTCTATCGTGGCTATAGACAATTCACCTCGAACAAACCCATTAACAGTCCAGATGATCTCAAAGACATCAAGCTTAGACTTCCGGTTGTTCCGACTTGGGTCAAGATCTGGGAGGCAGTTGGAGCAAAGCCAGTTACGGTGCCACTGACTGAGCTATATCAAGCACTGAAAGAAGGCAGGGCAGAAGCTTCGGAAGGGGATCTAACCCAGATTTCTTCATTCAAATTGTACGAAGTCCAGTCTTATCTGACGCTGACAAATCATCTGTGCGGTGTTGGTTGGGTTACTATGAATAAGACTACCTTTGACAAATTGTCCAAGGAAAACCAGCAACTCGTTCAATCGATAATCAGCGAGGTTTGCAGCTGGGCTACAGAGAAGATAAAAGACAACGAGAGTGGAATAATAGCAGAGCTGGAAAGGAACGGCATGAAGATCATAACACCTGCCGCTTCTGTCCTTCAAGCCATAAGAGATATGGCTAAGCCCGCCGTGGAAGAACTTTTCAAAACTACCTGGCCTGTCACGACTTGGGCAGAAGTCCTTGCACAGTGAAAGAAGGGTTGCCGTAAGGCAACCCTTTTTGTTTCGAAAACCTCTCAACAAGGAGTCCTCCACCTATGTTAAAATCCCACCAAGATGAGAATGTGAAAGGGGAATATTAAACTGAATCGAGGTTGGTCCCACCTTCGGTTCATCTATGTTGGTCTTCTTGCTATACTTTCTTCTATACTGTAATACTGTGAATGAGTTTGCTCAAGGTTGTTTTTTATATTTTCCTCCAGTTCCTCGCCTTTTATAATATGTACGATATCTTTTCGGCGACAGAGAGCTGTATTCTTTAGGTACGTTCAGTGTGGCGATGGTCTTCTATCATCCTCTGTCTATTGATTCAAAGTTTTGCAAATCAGTAGGCAAAAGAATGGCTGTTTTTGAATCTTTACAGCAGTACTATGATCACAATAGGCGTGCAACTTGTTAGTCTTTTAGTAGCAGTCAGCAGGTACAATTCAGAATGTTGAGATACATTGTCAGAACGTATAAGATAGCTTTGCCAACTGGGCACAGGTACGCAAAAGTTGTGGATTTGCTCATACAGAGAGGGAGTAGGAGCGACAAACATCTACATTACGATCATGAGTTTGAATGAGGTGATGTGAATGCTCAGAGAGGATGCAATGAAAATAGTAAATGAAACTCTACGACATCTTTTGCCTGAAAATGCGGTGATTGAAGCGGTCAAAGAAATCGACTTGAAAGGCAATGTAGTTGTTGTTGCGATTGGGAAAGCGTCATGGAGAATGGCAAATGCTGCTAAAGAGATCCTCGGTGACAAAATCATCAAAGGTGTTGTCATCACCAAATATGGTCACAGTATGGGAGAAATAGAAGGTTTCGAGATTTACGAGGCCGGTCATCCTATTCCAGATGAAAATTCGGTACGTGCAACTGAGCGTGTCCTGGAGATTGTAGACAGTCTGAGTGTCGATGATACTGTCTTGTTGTTGATCTCTGGAGGAGGTTCTGCGCTCTTTGAAAAACCAAAGGGTAGCATTACCTTGCCACAGCTTCAAGGTCTCACAGAGAAACTTTTGAGAAGTGGCGCAAGCATTGTAGAGATCAATACACTTCGCAAACATCTGTCTCTGGTTAAGGGTGGGAGATTCGCTCAGAGGGTCTTTCCCGCGAAGGTCTTTTCGTTGATTTTGTCAGATGTCTTAGGTGACAGAATTGACAGCATTGCTTCTGGCCCCGCATATCCAGATCTTACAACCAGTGAGGAGGCACTCAATATTCTCGAAAGATACAAGATTGTGGTGGACAATTCAATTCTAAAAGAACTCAAAGAAGAGACTCCCAAGGATCTTCCCAATGTGCAAACAAAGATCATCGGCAGTGTTAGGTTGGCTTGTGAGAGAGCTGCCGAAGTGGCTTCGCAACTCGGATATAATACAATGATCTTAACCACAACACTTGCTTGCGAAGCAAGAGAGGCTGGCAAATTTCTGGCATCTGTTGCGAGGGAAATTGTTCAGAACGATAGACCTGCTCGAAAACCTGCTGCTGTCATACTCGGTGGCGAAACGGTTGTTCGAGTAACTGGGACAGGTAAGGGGGGAAGAAATCAAGAATTAGCGCTTTCTGCAGCGGTCGAAATAGATGGAATTGAAAAGATCGTGATTTGTTCTTTTGGAACCGATGGAACTGATGGTCCCACAGATGCCGCAGGTGGCATAGTCGATGGCACAACATGTAAAAGAATGAAAGCTCTTGGTATTGAACCGGTGAAGATGCTGTTGAACAACGACTCCTACAACGCACTTAAATCAGTTGGTGATCTTCTCATCACTGGACCTACCGGTACTAATGTGAACGACCTTGTCTTTTTGTTGGTTGGTAGATGATAACTCAAGGAACGTCCCGGTTCTGCAGAGCATCAAGAAACCAAATGGCGAATTCAGTTGCCGAGTATTCACACGATACTTTCTAATCAATTTTTAATCTTTTGGTGTAACTCTATATGAAAACAGTCAACGATGTCCATCGGGGGATGGGTTTATAGATTATGTAGCCAATCGCAAGGTGTTTTGTGCACCTTGCTTTTTCTTTGGGAATTTCCACAGAATATCGTGGGCTCGGGCTGTTGCAACGCCAACCAGTCACGTGTTACAGATAATCATCCAGAAAGCACATGCTGTTCTGTGGATTGTGATGAATAATGTAAAATGGTGCCATTCGATGGTGAAATTCGTGTGGCTGGACCGGTGCGAGATGAAGCCTGTAGAGTGGGAAACCTCTGCCAAGGTATTTGGGAATAATCCCTATATTTTGGTAAGTTTTGTACGATGAAGCAAAGAGCTCGGGCCTGAGTATCCTATCTCCTTTAAGGGATCGGGAGGAGGTCAATCACTTTGTATTCTTTTTCACAGTCTCCGATGCCTTCGTCATGGCTTTTATCAAGAGAAAGACGACAAAAGCGACTATAACGAAGTCGATGCCAGCAGATATGACCTTACCCCAGTAAACTGCTTTGTACTGAAGCTGCTCAATTGACTCAACCTTTGCCATTCTGAGAGCGGGTTGAAATACTAAAGGCATAAGAAGATCATTTACTAAAGAAGAAACGAACTGGTTGAGTTTTCCTCCGATTATTATCGCTACTGCCAAGCCTATGACGTTATACTGCTTCAGAAAAGTAACAAACTCTCGAAAAACCTTTCCCATAAGAACATCCCTCCTTGGATTTGCAGACAAGCTGGCTTTAAAACCCTACTATTTCTACAACCGAGAGAAAATCACAAGATCAGTTTATATCTTAACAGCAGATCGTGATTTTATAAATCTTTCAACGGTCTCAATGAATTGAAGGGCATTCAGTTCATTGGTCACTATCTTCTCGTAGAAACCATCTTTCCTTAGTTGTTGTGCTATCTCGAATGCCTCTGGGTACATTGACAGATAACTTTGCCAAAATCCGGCTCGCTGAACATAGCTTTTGTCGCACAGAAAACCTATCAAGATTGACTGAATCTTTTCAAGCTCTTTGCTTTGAGTGATCTCTATCCTCTTTCTGCTGTAATACTCAGTCAGACCGTACAGGTTCAATCCGCCCCCAACAGCATCTTTCATACCATAGACTACATTTTTTACCCCAGACATATAGATTGCTCCAAAGCACATAACACAAGGTTCCATCGAAGCATAGATGACATAATCAGAGACGTTCAAGTCATCTGGAATTCTTTTCATAGAAACGAGAGCGTTTAACTCGGCATGTGCAATACTATTACCAAAGACTGGATAACCTTTGAACTCGGTATCATGAATGGCGTTTCTTCCTCTTGAGATTATCTTTCCCTGTCCATCTGTGATCACAGAACCGACTGGGAAACACCCTTCTCGTAATGATTCAAGACACAGTTCAATCACTTCAATCTCGATATTTGTCACCGTACCACCTCCTGGTTGATTTAAACTATACTTCTCCAAGAATTGTCTTCAGTGAAAATGAAATCAAACCAGATGCGACAGGTGTTTCCACCCATGCCATCAATACTCGGTAGATCATCTTTGGGTTTGAGAGATGTTCGCCTCTGGAGAGGCCAGTTCCCACAACTGCTCCAACGATTGCCTGTGATGAGGAAACTGGTATACCCACCAAACTGTATACCCAAACGGTGATTGAATGAGAAAAGACAGCCACCAGCGATGAAAAATGATCCAGTTCTATTAGATTCTTTCCAACTGTGAGCATGACCCTTTTGCTGAAAGTCAAGATACCAAAGGCTATGCTCAGCCCACCGAAGAGCGCGGCCTCCATGATTGTAAAAGTTGATCCAACAAGCACTCCTGTTACATTTGCAACGTTGTTTGCACCGAGTGCATAGGCTCCATACGCGGCTGCGATCCATGAACCAATCTTTACGGAGGTATCCTGAAGTTGAATATTTCTGATCTTTCTGAAAAGGTGTGCTCCAATCTTGTACATGAACAGACTGATCGCAAAAGCCCCCACAGGTGTGAACACCCAGACTATGAAGAACTTCAAGAACGCTGACCAATCAAGACCTTGGAATCCTTGAGCTTTTACGTTCAATCCTATGATCGCACCAATCACTGCTTGAGATGTTGAGACAGGCAGTTTCATCCATGTCATGACGGTCACCGTCAAGGCTGCCGAGAGTAATGCCAAAGAAGCGTCAAAACTCGAGAACTTCGAAACAGCACTTATGTTTGCCAGCCCGTGTTGCCCACCAACTGCAGCGCCTATAACTACAAATATACTCGCAACGACTATAGCCCTCTTATAGCTTATCAATCCAGAACCTACGAAAGGTCCAAAGCAATTTGCCGCATCATTGGCTCCAAGTGACCAACCAAGAAAGATTGATGGCAGAAGGTTCAACTTCATCTCCTCCAAGTTCAGTCAACCGTATCTATATCTTACAAGGAAGTTTTCCCTTTTTGTGCCTTTAAGGGATTTGGTGATCTTACAAGATCATTTTAAAAATGAATTTTGATTCAGAAACTCCGATGCAAGATGCTTGTCTTGTGATACCAAGCGCCCGTAGATCTTAACCCTTTCTGTGAAGTCTTCTGCGCTGATCATGCCTCTGCCTGTGTATACTTTTGTGAGTTTCACAGGAATAGTGAGGTTTTCAAAGCTAAAACCAAGCTTTTCTTTCAGCATGTACTTCAGCCCGTGAATCACACGTGAGATTTTGTTCAAGCGCTGCAGATCTACATCGAACCCAAGTATTTTCAAACCTCTTTCGACGTTGCTGAGTGTATACGTACCTCGAGCAAAGAGACAAGTAACCAGAGAGTTAGTGATCATTCTGTAAAGTGATTCTTCGTACATCATTTTCACTTCTTTTTCGATCTCCTGTTGTCTACCCATGAATTTCTGGTCGATACTGTAACCAGCACAATCGAGGTGAGAATGCCTTACACCGACTGCGTAACCCACGAAGGCATTCGGCCCTGTCATATAACCAGGGGCTTCGTTCTTGTTGAAATGGATGGCAAACTCCTCTCCACCGTACTTTTTTGAACAGTAGTGTACACCTTTTTCCAGATCTCTGTAGAATTCATTTCTGCCGGCTGAGATATTTTCCAAGACTTTCATATAGCTCAGACTGTCACCAAAACCCAGAGCAACACCATCTGTATGAGAGAGATCTATTATACCCTTTTGAAAGGCTTCTGTTGCCCATGCCAATACAACACCGATGCTTATCGCATCCCAACCCTGACGTTCGATAAATTGCAAGAGTTTGAGAACTTCTTCTGCCTTTGAAATGCTCAGATTGGATCCAATTGAGTAGATCAATTCGTGATCGTAGGAAACCTTTATGGTTTTGTACATGTGTGGATCGGCGAAGAGTTCTCTGAGAGTTGCAACATGAATGCAGCCTATAGGACAGTGTGAGCAAGATATCTGCTGAGCAAGGAAATTTTCTGCGAAGAACTCTCCACTTATCCTCTCAGCACTTTCAAAAAAACCTTGGGAAAAGTTTCGCGTTGGTAAACTGTGTATCTTAGAAAGAGGTATGACATTTGCTGATGTCCCAAGGTCTCTGTATTTGTAAGTGTTCTCTGAATAGGCAAGATCTTTGAAAAGATCGTTGTAAAAAGCTTGATAAGATTTTTTATCCAAAATACGACTGTACCTGTTTCCAGATATCACTACTGCCTTTAAATTCTTTGATCCAAAGAGTGCTCCCAATCCAAGTCTTCCAAAGTGTCTTGATGAATCAACGGTTACACAAGCAATCGGTGATAATCTTTCCCCCGCAGGTCCTATCCTCAATATACTCTTTTTGCCTTTTCTGTTGTCTTCCTTCTCTCGAAGGATTCTTTCTACTGAGAGCGCACTCCTTCCCCATAAAGACTGGCATGGGACCAAATTCACTTGTTCGTTGTCTATCGAAAGATACACAGGCTTTTCTGCCTTCCCAGTTATCTTTACAATGTGAAAACCAGCGGCAAAGAGTGCCATTGATAGCCTTCCACCCGCATGAGATTCACCCAGATCACCTGTTAAGGGAGATTTGAAGATTGCCACAGTCTTTGAAGCACTCGGAAAGTAGCTGTTAAACGGTCCAATTCCAAGAAATATGGATGATTGAGGTGAAAGTGGATCGAGCTCCTTGGTGATTTCCCTCAGCGCCAGATAACTCAAGACACCGGTGCCGCCAATAAGCTTTGAAAAAAGATCTGAAAGATCTTTGACCTTGGTCTCGCATGTGGAAAGATTAACTTCAAGCATTCTGTACATCGATCATCACCTCTTGCATCTCTAAGACATTGGTTGGGCAGTACATCACGCAGATGCCACAGTGAAAACAGGGCAAGGGTAGTTTTGCTTCTTCATCCCACTGTAAGGCTGCCGCACTGCAAGCTCTCACGCACTTCATGCAGTGCGTACATCTTTCCTTCTCTAATTCGACTCCATAACCCTTTTTCGAAGGTCTAAGTGCATTTGTTGGACAAGCCGCAGCGCATTCCGGATCAATGCAACCTTGGCAGACTCTTACCGAAAAGGCGCCTTCGACCCCAGGGTAATTCTTCACTCTCATCGCAGACTTTTCGATACCCACTATGCCGTGCCATGATCTGCTGCATGCGTACATACAAGAGTAACATCCGATGCATCTCTCTCTGTCTTTTACAGAAAGTTTTTTACCCATAGTCATTACCTCCACAAAATCGATCTTCATTTGAACTTTTTCTACCTCAACTATATCATTGATTTGGTCTTGTTTTGTGAAAAATACTGTTTTCTGTGGAAAAGATATCGGTGGTTTTTGGTATAAAAGTAATAGGGTAACAAATCTCGTGGACGAAGGGGGATTCTGAGTGCAGTCGCATCAGTCTCGCTGGATTTTTCTGTATTCCTTCGGATTGTCATTCATCGTCTTTGGACTAATCTGTGGAGGTCTTTGGAATCCTGCTGAGTTACTCAAGGGTTTGTTAAGAATCGTTGTGGTACCAGATTACCTTCTGACTGATTATATCGAGGTAGGTGGAATACCTGCTGCATTTGTGAATTCAGGTTTGCTCATGTTGGTCTTCTCTTGGTTTCTGCGACTGCTGAGGGTTTCTGTTACGGGGCTGTCCTTTGCGAGTGTGCTCACCGTAGGCGGGTTTGCGTTATTTGGAAAGAATATTTTCAATGTCTGGCCCATATTAATAGGTGTTTTTCTCTATTCGCTTTACAAGAGAGAACCCCTTTCAAGATATATCTACGTGGCGTACTTTGGTACGGCTATATCACCATTGGTCACACAAATAGCATTTGTCTTGCCATTCAGGGGACTCAAACAAGTCATTACATCCTATTTGGTCGCCATGATTATCGGCTTCTTTTTAGTCGACATCGCTGCACATCTTTTGACCACACACAAAGGTTATAACCTGTACAACGTGGGTTTTACTTGTGGGATGATCGGTATGATTGCCGCCGCTTTTTTCAGAGTATATGGATATGAAATACCTGCGCGCAAGGTTTGGTCAAGCGGGAATAACCTTTTGCTGTCGATTTTCCTCTTTCTGGTCTTTTTCTTTTTAGCGTACTTTGGATGGAAGTTGAATGGAAGATCTTTCAAGGACTACAAAAAGTTGATGAAACACTCAGGAAGACTTGTGACAGATTTCGTCATATTGGAGAGTTTTCCTCTAACTCTTTTGAACATGGGAATACTTGGCATAGCGATGACCATGTATGTTCTTCTAACAGGTAGCCAACTGAATGGCCCAACAATAGGCGGTATAATGACCGTTGTAGGTTTTGGAGGTTTTGGCAAGCATCCGAAAAATGTCTTACCGTTGTTGTTGGGTGTCACCTTGAATGCTGTAACAAACAAATATGCTTTGAGTGAACCAAACAACATACTCGCTGCGCTCTTTGGAACGACATTAGCACCGATAGCGGGGGAGTTTGGCATCATTTGGGGTGTTGTCGCTGGATTTCTTCACACCGCTGTTGTGAACAACGTCGGTTTCTTACATGGAGGACTGAATCTTTACAACAACGGTTTTGCAGGTGGATTGGTAGCGATGTTTTTGGTGCCGATCATCCAACTTTTCCGCAAGAAAGGGGAATGAACTGTGCCGAGAAAAGCTGAGATAGTTACAAAGTTGAGTTCCCAATTGATGAAATTCCTCTTAGCAAGATCAGCGAGTGAAATAAGTATAAACATGAAAGTTAGAAGCGATGAGATCTCTGTTTCCATAGAGGCAATTGTTGCTTTGAAAGAGCAGGAGCTACAAACGCTTGAGGGATACTTAAAGGTCGAGAGCCGTGAAGAGTTTGCCTACTACTATCTCCCGTTACTAGGCGAGTATGGATCAGATGAAGATCTGGTATTGATGTCAATGTTGGTGAACTCAGTGAAAATTGATTACAATGAAGAAGAATCAGTTTTGAGGATTACTTTTCTCGTATGCAATGTTAAGAGTTGAGGCAAAGATGTTATGGTATAATAAAATTACTAACTCATCAGTAGGGGGTGTACTTAGGATGAAGAGGCTCTTTATTGTACTTGGTCTGTTGTTAGTTGTGACCTTGAGTTTTGCAGCGCTTGGTTTCAAAGTCGGTGTTGTAACAGGTACAGTTTCACAAGGCGAAGATGAGTATCGCGGCGCGGAAAATGTCATCGCAAAGTACGGGAAAGAAATAATCCACGTGACCTACCCAGACAAGTTCATGCAGGAACAAGAGACTACAATTGCGAGAATAGTCGAGCTTGCCTATGATCCTATGGTCAAGGCAATAGTGATATGCCAAGGTGTGCCTGGGACGGTCGCAGCGATGAGAAGGGTTAAGGAGTTCAGGCCTGACATGATCTTTGTTGTGGGCGTTCCACACGAAGATCCAGAGGTTGTCGGTTCTGTTGCAGATGTCTCTTTCCAGACTGACGATCTCGGCCGAGGTGTTACAATAGTCGATTTGGCTTATACCATGGGCGCAAAGAGGTTCATTCACTATTCTTTCCCAAGGCACATGAGCTACAAATTGCTTGCTGAGAGACGAGATATCATGGAAAAGCGTTGTAAAGAACTCGGTATGGAGTTCATATTCGTTTCTGCTCCAGACCCACTTGGAGAGCAAGGCTTGACTGGTGCTCAGCAGTTCATTCTTGAGGATGTTCCAAGGCAGATCGCGAAGTATGGAAAGGACACAGCCTTCTTCTCGACGAACTGTGGCATGCAAGAACCATTGCAAAAGGCTGTTCTGCAACATGGCGGAATCTACCCGGAACCCTGCTGCCCATCTCCGACACACGGGTTCCCAGGTTCTCTTGGTATAGCGATTCCACCTGAAAAGAAAGGTGATATAAATTACATACTCAAGGCTGTGAACAGTAAAGTAATCGAGCTTGGCGGAGCTGGAAGGTTTGCAACTTGGCCCATACCAATTAACATGGTCTTTGTTGAAGCAGGTGTCGATCTGGCTGTGGCACTCGTCAAGAAAACTGTGAAAGCAGATGACATTAATGGTATCAAAGCGGTTTTTGACAAAGTGATCTCTGAAAAGGTCTCTGGCTATGGTTTGAAGACTATCACCAAATATCCGGGTGCAGGTAATTATTACCTCGTTATCTGTGATTCAGTCATCTTTGGCAAAACCCAGTTCTGATCTTTATGATTTTGAACTTTTTCTCAAAGATGTCGGCTTTAATGCCGACATCTTTGATTTGTGGGAGGAATGCATGTGGAAAAAACTCTTGAAATGAAGAAAATCAACAAATCTTTCTACGGCAACCAAGTTCTGAAAAATGTGAGTATCGATTTGATGCCAGGCGAGGTCCATGGACTTGTTGGGGAAAATGGTGCTGGCAAATCTACTTTGATGAACATCCTCTTCGGTATGCCTGTGATTCATTCAACTGGAGGTTTTGAGGGAGAGATATTGATAGATGGCCACAAAGTTGAAATAGATTCTCCGAAAAAAGCCATGGAACTGGGTATAGGCATGGTTCATCAGGAATTCATGTTACTTCCAGGCTTTACGGTGACAGAGAATATCAAACTGAATAGAGAAACAACAAAATCCAGCATCATAAGCAGAGTGTTTGGCAAGTCCTTGGAAACACTTGATATGTCCTCAATGAGAAGGGATGCAAAACAGGCGTTAAGTTCTATTGGAATGAATATCGATGAATTTCTGATGGTCGCAGGTCTTCCCGTCGGTCACAAACAATTCATAGAGATTGCCAGAGAAATAGACAAGAGAAATCTAAAGGTACTCGTTCTCGATGAGCCAACGGCAGTTCTATCGGAAACAGAGGCTGAGAAACTTCTGGATGCGATAAAATTGCTGTCCTCAAAAGGTATATCTATACTGTTCATTTCCCATAGGTTAGTTGAGATACTCAAAGTTTCAAACAGAATCACGATTCTAAGAGACGGAGCCGTCGTTGACCAAGGACCTGCTTCGTCTTTTACGATCTCTGAGATTGCCGAAAAGATGGTCGGCAGGAAATTAGATTCAGTTGGACTGCCATCCAGAGAGAAAGAACCTTCAGATAAAGACATAATCATGTCCATCAAGGCTCTGAAGGTGCAGATGCCCGGTGAGAATGTATATGACTTCAGCTTAGATGTTCGAAGGGGAGAAATCTTAGGCATAGGAGGATTGGCAGGGCACGGAAAGATCGGTATAGCCAACGGTATAGCAGGCATGTATCCCGCTACTGGAGAGGTTTTGTTGGAAGGAGAACCTTACAGACTGAATGATCCTGCCTATGCTTTGAAGAGGGGTGTAGTCTATCTATCTGAGGATCGCAGAGGTGTCGGCTTGTTGCTCAATGAATCTGTTGAAATGAATATTGCGGCAACTGCGATAGAAGCATTTGATGAATTCACAAAAAGATTCTTGTTTCTCAAGATCTATGACAAGAAAAGACTCAGAGAACATGCCCTACAGATGATTAAGCAACTCGATATAAGGTGTAAATCGCCAACACAGCCTGTTAGGAGGCTCAGTGGTGGCAATCAACAGAAGGTTTGTTTAGCGAGAGCTTTCACTTTGAAGCCCAAGATTCTCTTCGTCTCGGAGCCTACCAGAGGTATCGACGTTGGTGCAAAGAAACTCGTTCTAGACCATTTAGTGGAGATGAACAGGAAGCATGGCATAACCATAGTCATGACGTCCAGTGAACTTGCTGAACTGAGAACAATCTGCGATAGGATAGCCATAGTAGCAGAAGGAAAACTTTCTGCAATTCTGCCACCTGGTGCATCGGATGCCGAGTTTGGACTTGCAATGGCTGGAGAATTACAGGAGGTGAAAGCAGGTGAATAGAATCCTCGATCTCATGAAGCGAGTGGACATACCGACCCTTATAATCTTCATCTTTCTCATAGGATTGTTTTTCTTAGCTGGTGTTACAAAGGTCTCGATACCATCTTTGCTGGGTGACTCACTCAAGAGAATTGGCATGAATGGCGTTTTGGTTCTTGCAATGGTGCCGACGATCAGATCTGGCATAGGTCCGAACTTTGGTCTTCCTGTTGGAATAATAGGTGGACTGATCGGTGCATTGGTCAGCATGCAGCTTGGTTTGGTTGGTTTCACGGGTTTTTGGTTTTCGGTAATCCTGGCTGTCGTAATCTGTGCTGGGATTGGCTTTGTCTATGGTTGGTTGCTTGAAAGAGTCCGTGGTCAAGAGATGATGGTCGGTACTTACATGGGTTATTCAATAGTGGCTTTCATGTCCATCATGTGGCTGCTCTTACCTTTTTCCAACCCAGATATGGTTTGGGCAATTGGTGGCAGGGGCTTAAGATATACGCTCACTCTCCGGAACTATTTTGGACACATTCTAAACAACTTTCTCAAATTCAAGATTGGGGGTTTTGAAGTACCGACAGGGTTATTACTTTTCTTTGCCGGAGCGTGCTTCTTTGTGTACTTGTTCTTCAAGACAAGAATAGGTCTTGCAATTGACTTAGTAGGACAAAATGAGCGTTATGCAATAAGTTCAGGTGTGAATACCAAGAGAGCCAGATTGATTGCAGTAATACTGTCTACGATAATCGGCGGCGTCGGTATCATAGTGTATGCACAAAGTTATGGTTTCTTGCAGCTCTATCAAGCTCCATTGTTTATGACCTTCCCGGCTGTAGCTTCCATTCTTATAGGTGGTGCTTCTATAAGAAGGGCTTCGATAATGAATGTCGTTATCGGCACAATTGCCTTTCAAACACTTTTGACGATCGCCTTGCCTGTATTGAGTCAGGTAACGAGGGGAGATATAACAGAAGTCATGAGGCTGATAGTGAGTAATGGAATGATTCTCTACGCACTCACGAGAGCTCCAAAGGAGGCGAACTGAGATGGAGAGACTGAAGAACATTCTTCTTTCAAATATCGTTCCTATAGTGTTTTTGGTTCTGTCCATCTCGGCGGTGTTGGTTGCCGGAATACCTCCTCTGTTCTTGGCGAGTGAAGTTGTAAGACGACTCAGTAGGAATACCTTTTTGGTTCTTTCTCTTCTCATACCAGTGGTTGCCGGAATGGGTTTGAATTTCGGTATCGTTCTTGGAGCAATGGCAGGACAAGCGGCGATGTTTTTCGTCGTTGACTGGAAGATAAAAGGTATACCTGGTATTGTAGTTTCAATTATTCTCGGATCGGCTATTGCCATAGTTTTAGGATGGATTGCAGGCCTCATTTTGAACAGAGCAAAGGGCAGAGAGATGATCACCTCGATGATCCTTGGCTTTTTTGCAAATGGTGTCTATCAACTCATCTTTCTGTTCTTCGTTGGTTCGATAATTCCCTTCAAAACCAAACAATTTTTACTCCCGGATGGTGTTGGACTGAGGAACACCGTTGATCTCTACGGAACGATCGCATCGGCTTTGAACAAACCCTGGACGGTACAGATAGGAACCGTGAGAGTTTTTGTAATACCAATACTCATAACTGTTGCTTTGTGCTTTTTCATCTACTTTTTGTTCAAAACAAAACTCGGACAAGATATCAGAGCCGTTGGGCAAGATATGCACATAGCCGAAGTGGCAGGAATAAACGTGAATAAGATCAGAATAACAGCGGTGATGATGTCAACAGTCTTAGCCACAATTGGCCAGATCATATACCTTCAAGATATCAGCACGATAAACACTTACAACAGTCACGAGCAGGTTGGATTGTTTTCGATAGCCGCATTACTCGTCGGAGGTGCATCCACAAGAAGGGCATCGATATGGAATGCGATAATTGGCGTTTTGTTGTTCCATACACTGTTCGTTGTTGCACCGAGTGCAGGAAACAAATTGTTTGGACAGCCACAGGTTGGAGAGTTTTTCAGAGAATTTCTCGCTTACGCTGTCATAGCCTTTGCTCTTGCGATGCACGGTTGGAGTGCAAGAAAACAGAAGCATTGAAGAGGGTCACAACAGACCCTCTTATTTTTCTTCCTTCATACTGAAACCTTCCATGAAAGTCCTTTGAAAGATGAGAAGCATGATCAGAGGAGGTAACATAGCCATTATTGTTCCAGCCATTATTGTGTTCCAATCTGCTGCCTGAGCTTCTGAAGCCAAAAGTATTTTTATACCTATTTGAACGACTCTCATTTCCTTTGTTGTGGTTATCACCAGTGGCCAGAGATATTCATTCCATATGTAGTTGAATTCAATCAAAAACAAAGCACCCATATTTGTTTTTGAAAGAGGTACAAGTATGTGCCACAAGAACCTCATCGGTCCAGCACCATCTATCCTAGCAGCATCGGCGAGGGAAGAGGGAACGGTGAGGAAAAGTTGTCTGAACAACAGCGTTCCAGTCGCGCTCGCAAAGAATGGGATTGTCAGCGCGTAATAAGTGTTAACCCAGCCGAAGGATTTCATCATGTCATATGTCGGAAGAAGCCTCACTGGGAGAGGTAACATATGCGTTATCAGTATCAGTCCAAAAAACAAATATTTGCCCTTGAAATCTCCAAAGTAGGTGAAGGCGAAGGCTGCAAGTATCGAAAAACAAATCTTTGCCACTGCGACTATCGTCGCTGTAAAAGCACTGTTGAACATCAATCTACCCATTCCTGCTCTCTTCCAAGCCTCTTTCATGTTTTCAAACAGATGGGAACTCGGCAGAAACCTTGGTGGATAGCTGTAAGATTGCACGGAGTTGAGTGTTGCCATCACAAAGGTGTAGTATATAGGAAACATGACGACCAATGTGAGGATCGTCAAGATCGTGTAAACTTGAGTTTTTTGTCTTCTGTAAGCTCTCACAGTTCACCACCTATCCGTAGAAGACTTTTTGTTGTGTGTATCTGAACTGTAGCAGAGTCAAAATAGTGACAAAGATGAAAAGCACAACAGACTGTGCCGAAGCAAAACCGATATCTATCGCTATGAATCCATCTCTGTAGAGTTTGTACACAAGAATTTCTGTTGCATTGCCTGGCCCACCTTTGGTCATGATGTCGATCAAACCGAAGACCTCGAAGAACCCATACAGCATGTTCATTATCAACAAGAAAAAAGTTGTCGGTGACAGCAGTGGTAGAGTAACCCGAAGGAACCTTCTAATCCCATTGGCGCCGTCTATGGCGGCGGCTTCCAAGAGCTCGTCAGGGACAGCTTGCAGTCCAGCGAGATAAAAGATGACGTTGTAACCCATCATCTTCCAGACGGCAGCAATGATGACGATAGCGAGGGCAAGATTTCCATCGTTCATCCAGTTAATGGTTTTACCCGTGAACAGCCTTACAAGATAGACAACAGGACCTGTTGCAGGGTTGAACATCAATGCCCAGACGGTTCCCGCTATTGCCGGTGAGATGGCATAGGTCCAAATGAAGAAGGTTCTGTAAACGGTCATGCCTCGGAGTCTTTGATTGAGAAGTGCGGCAACGATAACGCAAAAAACCAATCCAATGACGACAACACAGCCTGCAAAGATCAGAGTTCTTACCAAGCTATCGACATAAGCAGGTGAACTGAAGAGTCTCGAAAAATTCCCAAGGCCTACAAAGATTCGGCGATCACCAAAAGGAGAGACTCTGAAAAAGCTTTGATATATCGAACGAATTGTTGGTATTAGAAAAAAGATTGTGATGATCAGAATTGAGGGCAATAACAACAGATAAGGCATAATTTTGTTGGGAAATCTACTGTGCATCACATCACCGTCCGCTTTCGTATGAATAAAGGGGGACAGAGTCCCCCTCAAGAATCATTTACCATACAGCGAGATGTAATCTTTCAGAATTTGATTGCATTGTTTTGCAGCCTCATCGAGTATGGCTTTTGCTATTTTTTCTATATCTGGTCCTTTGTACTGCAGTGCCTTTTCAAAGGCAGAATCGACTACGTCTCTTATTGCCACGAAGTTACCGAGTCTCACACCTTGTGATTCTGGTCTGTTGATCCCACTGAGGATCTGCAAGAAGGCAGTCAGGTGATTTGGATGTTCTGAGAACCAACCTTCATCGAGTAGTCCCTTCAACGCACTGTTACTGGTTGGGAAATAACCTGTGGATTTATGCCATTTTTGTGAAACTTCAGGTCTCGCGACGAACTTCAGGAACTCCCACACTGCTTTGTAATCTTCTTTGGGTTTTCCCTTCATGACCCACAGAGTTGCACCGCCGATGACCGAGTTGCCTTTTGGATAACCTGGAATTCTGGGCAAGAAGGTGGTGCCAACTCTGAACTTGGCTTTGCTTTCTATAGAACCAACCGACGAAGTCGACTGAATCAACATTGCAACCTGTCCAGCCAAGAAGGCGTTGTTGGCATTGTATTCCCTTCCACCGTAAACGAGTACACCATTCTGTGCCCATCTGATCCATTCACTGAAAACTTTGACCCCAAAGTCCTTGTTGATATAAACTTCGCTCGCCCTTGCCTTTCTTCCATTTTCGTTGTTCGCATAGAACTGAGCGTGGAGTGCGTGCATTTGTTCAAAAACCCAAGCGGGCCAACCGAAGGCAATACCACCGAGTGCTGCGCCAGACTGGACTATCTTCTTACCGTACTCAAAGAGTTCATCAAAAGTTGTTGGAGGTTTGTTTGGGTCGAGTCCAGCCTTTTCGAAGATGTCTTTGTTGTAATAGAGAATTGCTGTCGAGGAATTGAATGGCATTGAATAGAGTTTACCGTCCACGGAGTAATAATTGAGAATAGGTACCACTATGTCACCCCAATCGAAATCGGGTTCGGCAAGCTCAAAGACCGGCACAATGGCACCGCTGTCAAGCATTGTCTGCAGTCCAACTTCATAGACTTGGACTATGTGTGGTTGTGTGTTGTTCCTATAAGCGGCTATAGCCTTTGTGAGTGTTTCGGCATAGGTTCCTGTAAAGACAGCGACTACTTCGATATCTGGGTGTGTGGCGTTGAAATCTTTCACGATTTCCTCTAAAGCTGTGAGGTTCGCACCGCTCATGGCATGCCACAGCGTGATGGTTGTCTTAGCGAAGGCTGGTATCACAAGGATTGTAACCAACAGAACCACCAAACACAAACGCTTCATAACTCCACCCCCTGTTTTGGATATTCAGCACTTCTATTCTACATTTTCTTTGCAATCTTTTTCAAGTTGACTTTCAGACTGTTTTTATCTTTTTTGACAGGAAAATTAATCCTGCAAGCCCTTCTCCTTTAGTGGGAAAGGTAAGGGCTTGAGGTTATAACAGCGCAGTAGTACTATGATCACAATAGGCGTGCAACTTGTTAGTCTTTTAGTAGCAGTCAGCAGGTACAATTCAGAATGTCGAGATAGCTTTCAGAACGTATAAGATAGCTTTGCCAACTGAGTTGTATCCGCTGTGCCAAGAGCTGAATGAAACCGCTGCCCACATATACAACAAAACTGTGTCGCTTATTAGAAAAGTAAAGCAAAGGAAGGGTTTTTGGCTTTCATTGAACATTGCACAAAAGTATATCTTGCGTTGGGCAAGCGAAATTGACATCCACACACATTCCAAGCAAGCATTGGTCCAACAATACTTTCAAGCATTGTTTGGCTATTTCAAAGCTGTCAAAGCAAATCCAGATTTAAAGCTGCCATACAAGAGAAAGAGCTTCACTTTATAAAGGGCATACAGGTTTTGTTTGATTCTCTCTATTATGCCTTGTCTCATTTGGGAAGAAAGATTAAGGAAACTCTGAGCTGGTACACAACAGGTATTGATTTTGCCTTCTTTGCTTGGTTTCAAGTACTTTCTGTTTTATTATCTGTGCTTTTGTCAGGTTCATCACCATATGGTTTCAACTGATCACTACCAGGCAAGTACCTGTGCAGATGTATATCAACATAGCATCGCTATTTTAAATTGTGGTTATTCATCACCATCTCTTGAACGGGATGTGCTTTCTGGCAAGTTAGATGTAAGTTCTGGAAGCCTCTGTCTTGAGATCTCCAACCAGCCCACAGGTTGAATTTGCCTAAAGTTCCCACACGACCTGCCAGTTGATTTGCGATGAAGGTTTCATTGTGAGGGATACCAGGAGCAAGCTGTGCAAATGTCATGATAGCTACCAGAGCAAGAACAAACAAGACCACGTACTTTTTCCCCCTAAGTGTTCCTTTCGTTCTGTTTTTTCTTACCAGATGCGTAATACATTATCTCTTCTTGGGTGATCATTCTTTGCCTGTTATCGAGGATAGCTGTTATCTGTCCTTCCCACATAACGACTATTCTGTCGCTCAAGTTCAGTATTTCAGGGAGTTCTGATGAAATCATTATCACCCCTTTGCCTCTTACGGCGAGCTCTCTAATCATTTTGTGTATTTCAGCTTTTGTTCCAACATCAATGCCTCTTGTGGGTTCATCGAAGATGATTATCTCTGAATCTGTTGCCAACCACTTTGAAAGGACTATCTTTTGCTGATTTCCCCCAGACAGATTTTCGACGACCTGGTGTATGGATGGTGTCTTGACAGATAATTTCTGTACAAAAGACTCAGAAACCTTCACCTGAGCATCTTCATCGAGAACAAATTGGAATTTACTGATCTTGTTGAGAACTGGCAAACAGATGTTATCTCTGACGGTCATTCGAAGCACTAAACCTTGTAGTTTTCTGTCCTCCGGTATCAACCCTATGCCATGCTTGATCGCTTCCTGAGGGGAATTTATCTCAACCTCTTTCCCGTTTACATATATTTCTCCTGCTTCTTTTCTCTTGATGCCAAATAACAGATGCATTGTCTCTGTTCTTCCAGCACCGATCAATCCAGCAAAGCCGAGCACTTCTCCTCTTCTGAGGTTGAAGGAAACATCTTTCACCCTGTTACCCCAACTAATGTTTCTCACTTCGAGCAGCACATCCTGAGGTTTCGTCTCTACGTGTGGAAAGTATTCGATGTCCCTGCCAACCATGAGCCGTATTATACTGTCTGCGTCGAATTCGTTTTTATAGAGAGTTCCAACTCTCTTTCCGTCTCTCATCACGATTATCCTGTCACTGATCTCCATCACTTCGTCGATTTTATGAGAGACGAACACAACAGATATCTTTCTGTCTTTGAGCATTCTGATAATCTCAAAGAGTTTCTTGACTTCTTCCACTGCAAGAGATGAAGTTGGCTCGTCCATGAAAATTATCCTGGGTGATCGTGTCAAAGCTTTGCATATCTCAACCATTTGTCTCTGTGCCGTACTCAGATTTCGAACCAGCGTCTGTGGTGAAAATCGAGCACCTATCATTTCCAAAAGTTCTTGAGCCTTTTTTTCCATATTCAGATCGTCTACAACACTTGTTAGATTGTTCTTCGCTTTTCCTTTAGTTATTTCGTAACCCAAGAATAGGTTTTCAGCCACCGTTAAATTGTCGCAGACGTTGAGTTCTTGATGGATGACACTTATACCTCTTTTAAAGGCATCGGCAGGGTGATGAAATTCGACCTTCTCGCCGTTTAGAGAGATCTCGCCGGCATCCTTCTTGTATACACCAGAGAGGACTTTTATCAAGGTCGATTTCCCAGCCCCGTTTTCACCTATAAGAGAAAGAATCTCACCACTATGAACTTCGAAATCCACTTCATCAAGTGCCAAGACTCCGGGAAATCTCTTTGTGATCTTTCTTGCCACAAGAAGTTCCAAGAACTCTCACCTCTTCAACAAGGGGGCAGGTCGCCCCCTTGCAACCTTAGAACTTTATCGGAATACCCAGTTTTGCCATCTCATTCAGGTACTCAGTCAAATTGCTTGGAGTGACGACATCGACACCTGTGTCGATTACATAGTCGACTTTGTTGTTTACAGTAACCTTTGGAAGCATTGTAAGGGTGTTTTGTACTCCTATCTTCTTCATCAGGTACAGAACTGTCACAGAGAGATATCCCATCATATAAGGTCTTTGACCCATTGTTGCTTGTATGACCCCATCTTTGACGTAAGAAAGAATATCTGCCGTTGTGTCAAAGCACACAATCTTTACCTTGTCTTTCTTACCTGCGTTGGCAACGACCAATGCTTGACTTGGACCGTTGTACGCATAGACACCAAAGAAGGCAGATAGATCTGGGTGTGCACTCAAAACAGATTCTGCCAGTGACACTGCTCTTGCACCATCTTCTTCGTCGTTTAGCACGTCAACTACTTGGATTTGGGTTCCAGCAATTGCATCTCTGAATCCCTGCATTCTCTCGAGTGAGTTCATCGCCGTGAGGGATCCAGTTCCAATTGCAACCTTTCCTTTACCGCCAAGCAGTTCTTTCATCACCGTACCAGCCAAGTACCCCGCGTTGTAGTTGTTTGTGCCAATGTAGACATATCTTCCACTCTCAGGTGTATCTGTATCAAGTGTTATGACTGGTATGCCGAGTTGCAGGGCTTTCTTAATGGTGGGAATTACAGCACTTGGATCAGATGGTGCTATGGCTATACCATCGAACTTCTGAGCGATGAATGCCTCGAGCATTTGAAGTTGGGCTGGGACATCTTCTTTTGCCGGAACGAAGAATCTGACATCGACACCGAGTGCTTTACCAGCGGCTTTGACTCCTTCTTCAACCTGTGCCCAGTACGGGTGCACCGATTTTCCGATGACGCCAATTGTGATGGCTAAGGAGATAGTGCCTACCATGAGAACTAACAGAACAGCTAAAAGCTTCTTCACAAAAACACCTCCCCCAAGGTTGATGTGGAAAAATCACTGTTTAGCCAACCTCTTTCTGAGAACATCAAGTGTGACAGCCACTACGATGACCAAGCCGATTACAACGTTGTGCCAATAGGTTGAAACGTTGAGCATAACAAGAGCATTCCACAACAGACTTATTATGCTTGCCCCAATGACGGCTCCTATTACAGTTCCTTCACCACCTGCAAGGCTTGTACCACCGATCACCGAAGATGCTATTGCATAGAGTTCATAGGAACTACCAACGCCAGGCTGCCCCTGTGAGAGTCTTGAAGCCACGATGATTCCAACCAATCCAGAGAGAAGAGAGCAGCTGGTGAATGCCACAAGTCTTACCTTGTCAACGTTCACGCCTGAGAATTTTGCGGCTACCTCGTTACCACCTGTAGCGCGTAAGTGCTTACCATAAACGGTTTTTGTCAGGAGAAAATGAAATATCACAGCCGCTATTGCAAAGATCCAGACGGCTATGGGTATGCCAAACCAATCTCCCTGCCCAATTGCTAAAAAGCTATTAGGCAAGCCGACAATGGGCCAGCCTTTGGTTATGACGGCTGCCATACCTCTGGCGATTGTCAGCGTACCGAGAGTAACGATGAAAGCAGGAACTCTCATCTTTGTCGCTGCGAAACCATGCCACATCCCAATTCCCACAGAAAACAGCAAGATCAGAACGATACTCAACCACACTGGTACCTGGTGTTTCATCAACCATGCGACAGTCACACCTGTTAAAGCAACCACAGAACCGGCAGAAAGGTCTATCGCTCCTCCTCCAGATATGATCACAAAAGTCTCACCGATAGCCAAGATTCCAAAGATAGCAATCTGTCTTCCAAGGGATTGTAGATTGAAAGGTGTCAAGAATCTTGGATTGAGCACAGCTGTGAAAACTACAAGTGCGGCGAGCGCAACAAGTGGACCGAGTTCCTTGGAAAATTTCGTTTTGAATGTATCTCTTTGCTTGATCAAAAAGATCACTCCCAGATAACAAGACTTATCGAAAACAGCAAAGCTAACACGCTCAAATACAATAAGAGTTGGTTGGCCTGAGAATGTCGACTGATTTGTGTGAACCCACGGCTTTATTTCTTTCCTCGAAAAATTGTAATTGCAATTTATCACAAAATCAAGCCCGATTTCTGGGCATTTTCGGCTGATTTCGATACAAATCGTTGATAATCAGCCGATTTGTTTCTGTTTTTCTCTCTTTGGCCGAATTATTCTCAAAAGCTATTGATTTTGATCTATAAAAGATCTCTTGTACTTTCAGCTACTTCAAAAGACAGTCGCTCTGCGAATTTGTTGGTGTACTTTTCACCAAAAAATCTGTTTAGTCACGCAATTTGATGTTGTAACATTATAGTTGTTGTGTGAAGGGGGATGTGAATTGAGGATATCCGTTTTGGATGGACATGACAGTATAGGCGGCAATAAGATCTTGATTGTGGACGGTCATGGTGATGGTTTTCTTTTGGACTTTGGGCTGAATTTTTCAAAGTGGTCTATGTACTTCGAGGAGTACTTAAAGCCACGAGCGGGTAAGGTATTACACGATCTACTCAAACTCGGTTTGGTGCCAAAGATCAACATCTACAGGAAAGATCTCGAGGCTCCTGAGTTCCCGGGGAATGAACGTGTGCACTTCCTGTTCCTGAGTCATGGTCATGAAGATCATACAGGTCTAATAGGTTTGATAAGCGAGACAATACCTATTCTGACTACGAATGAAACACTCGCCGTTATCAGCACTAATGCGGAGATAAGACAGGAAGTGTGGAATGAACTCTATCTGAGAAAAAGGCAAAGATCTCAAGCGGGTGACATATACAGACCCGATGTACTCAAGACAGAGAAAAAGACATTCATCAAAAGGGGAATATGTGTACACAACACATCTAACAATTCTTGTGAACTCGATCAAGCTCTCTTTGAATCATACAAGCTGAAAGATCTGTGGAAAGAACAGTTATATGTTCTACCTGTTTATCATTCTGTGATAGGAGCATCTGGTTTGGTCACAAAGGTTGATGATCTTTGGGTTGCTTACACAGGAGATTTTCGAACAGGTCCACAAACACAGGAGGAAGAGAGTTTTTGGGAAAAACATTTGGGACAAAAGAGGCTCAGTCTTTCCAAGAGAACGGAGAATTTCTTTCAGTTCTTGAAAGACAAAAAACCTCTGCTGTTGATCATCGAGGGAACCACTGTTTCAAGGGAGCACGATGTTTCATTCGATGAAAAAGATGTTTATCAAAACGCACTCGACGTTGTAAAAAAGACGAGCAAACTCGTGATAGTCGATTTTCCCATTAAGCACTTGGAGAGATTGATGAGTTTTCTGAGAATCGCTGTAGAAACTGATAGATTACTCGTTTTGATGCCAAAAGATTATGCATACCTCACGAAGATGGGAGAAGTTGAACCAATATGGGAATTGTCCGAAGAAGAAAGAAGACATCTGAGGGTCTTTCACACTGCGAAATCAGTCTTTATAGGACTTGAAAAAGAGGTTGTGGAGAAGGCAAAGAATAAAGGGATTTTGTTGTTACCAGAATCGATCAACGAACATCCTTCGTCTTATATGCTCTGTGCTGGCTATTGGGACTTTCAAAACATACTCGATCTTGACGAGGCAGTCTTGCAAGGTTCAGTCTACATTCATTCATCCAGTGAAGCTTATACAGAAGAACAACAAATGGATTTCCAAAGATTTGGCAACTGGATCAAAAAGTTCTGCATAAAGACATACGGCGTTGAATTCGATGAAAAGGGAAACATCACATTCACAAGAGAGTTTCATGCCTCAGGGCATGTCTCGGCAGAAAAACTTCAACAGATCATAGACGAAGTGGATCCAACTTTAATACTTCCCGTGCACACCACATTCAAAGATTGGTTCGTGGAACGTTGGGGAAACAGAGTGATCCAGGAAGACTTCTTTCAGATGTGATTCCTTTCAATAAACAAATCTCACTCCAGTTGAAATTTCTTGGCAATAAAAATGCGGTAGAATAAAAACAGCAGTGGAGGTGATTTTTCTGAAGTTCTATATCACTACGCCGATATACTATGTGAACTCAGACCCGCATGTCGGAAGTGCTTATACAACTATTGTTGCCGATATAATAGCCCGTTATAAGCGCATGATGGGTTATGATGTCTTCTTTCTTACTGGTACTGACGAACATGGGCAGAAGATCTTACAGGCTGCCAACGCTGCCGGAAAGGATCCCCAGAGTTTTTGTGACCAGCTCGCTTCTCGTTTCAAAAGTCTTTGGGAGAGGCTTGATATCACGAATGATTATTTCATAAGAACGACCGATCCTGAGCACATGAAGGTTGTTCAGTATTTTGTGAAGAAGATGCTTGAAAACGGAGATATATACAAAGGTGAATACCACGGTTGGTACTGTGTGCCGTGTGAAAGCTACTGGAACGAAGATGAAATAGGAACTGACAAGCTTTGCCCTTCCTGTGGTCGAGAGTTGAAATACATAAGCGAGGAGAATTACTTCTTCAGGTTATCGAAGTACACAAATGCACTTTTAGAACATTATCGAAGACATCCAGAGTTTGTCCAGCCGGATTTCCGCAGAAATGAGATGCTCAAGATTCTCGAAGGCGGGCTGAAGGACCTGAGCATAACGAGAACTACCTTCAAATGGGGAGTGCCCATGCCAGATGATCCCGAGCACGTCATATACGTTTGGGTGGACGCGCTGATAAACTATGTGTCTGCGATAGGTTATCCATTTAATGTGGAAAGATTCAATCGCTATTGGCCAGCCGATCTGCACTTGATAGGCAAAGAGATAAATCGCTTTCACTCCATTGTTTGGCCCGCAATGCTCATGTCCGTAGGTTTACCTTTACCTAAGATGATCTTCGCTCACGGATGGCTTACCGTTGACGGACAGAAGATCTCTAAATCTCTTGGTAATGCCATCAACCCAACGTATTTTGTTGAAAAATACGGTAACGATGTTCTCAGATTCTATCTTTTGAGAGACATAAACTTCGGCAAAGACGGAGACTTTTCTGAAAAGAATTTAATCAACAGACTTAATTCAGATCTCGCAAACGACTATGGCAACCTCCTTCACAGAACTTTGGCGATGATACAAAAGCACTATTCTTCTGTTTTGCCTGCTCCAAGCAAGTATGATGAAGTCGATGAAAAGTTCAAAGAGGATGTGTTGAGCCGAGTCGAAGAATACACAGAACTGATGGATGAATACTCTTTGACCCAGGCGATCGAGAAAATCTTGGAAATTCTGATGTTGGCAAACAAATACTTTGATGAGAAAAGACCCTGGGTTTTAGCAAAACAGAAGGACTTTTCAAATCTTGGCACAGTTTTGTACAACGTCTGTGAATCGCTGCTCAAGGTGGCTGTGATGTTTTCACCAATAATGCCAAATTCCTCTCAAGAAGTCCTGAACAGGCTTGGTTTTGATTCGAAGCCATCGAGTGAAGTGCTCAACAGATGGGGTGTTCTGAAACCAATGGTAAAGATAATCCATTCTAAGCCTTTGTTTGAAAAAGTAGAGATAGTTCAACAGAAGGAGAGTGAGCCAAAGGTGGAGAATCTGATAGAACTCGATGAGTTCAAGAAGGTTGAACTGAGGGTAGCAAAGGTGCTTTCAGCCGAAAGAGTTCCGAAGTCAGACAAGTTGGTCAGACTCGAGTTGGATGTCGGCGAACTTGGAAAGAGACAGATTGTAGCAGGTATAGCAAAGTACTATGAACCAGAGAATCTGGTTGGAAAGAGTATTGTGATAGTTGCAAACTTGAAGCCTGCCAAATTGATGGGCGTCGAGTCTCAGGGAATGCTTCTTGCGGCAAAAGATGGCGTTAATCTGCGAATTTTGACCGTTGACGGCGAAATCGCGCCTGGCGCGACGATCTCATAGGAGGTTACAAAAGTGGCAGAGGTTCACCCAAAGAACATAGAAGAAGAACTTGTAGAGCTTTACATGAATTATTCGATGAGCGTGATCATCGGGCGTGCTATTCCCGATGTTCGAGATGGATTAAAACCAGTTCAGCGCAGGATACTTTACGCCATGCATGAACTGGGCTTGACGCACAACGCTCAATCCAAAAAATCGGCGAGAATTGTCGGTGAGGTTTTGGGTAAATATCACCCGCACGGTGACGCTTCGGTTTACGACGCTCTTGTACGATTGGCACAGCCATTTTCTATGAGATATCCTTTGGTGATAGGCCAGGGCAACTTTGGGTCAATCGACAGGGATCCACCTGCCGCGATGAGGTACACCGAGGCAAAACTCTCTGAACTCGCGGAAGAGATGTTGCAAGATTTGGACAAACAAACAGTGGCGATGGTCAAAAATTTCGACGACTCACTCGATGAACCTGCGGTTTTACCAGCGAAGGTACCCAATCTCTTGATCAACGGTGCAAACGGTATAGCCGTTGGTATGGCGACCAGCATACCTCCGCACAATCTCAGGGAAGTCATAAACGCCATACAGAGGACTATAAAGAATCCGGATGTGACGGTCTTTGAAATTCTCGAAGAGATCAAAGGACCTGACTTTCCAACAGGGGCAGTAGTTGTGAATGCAAATGAACTTGCCGAGGTCTATGCCACCGGCAAGGGCAGAATAATCGTACGCAGCAAGGTGAGTTTTGAAGAGGGCAAGAAGTATGACAGCCTTGTGATAACTGAGATACCCTATAACGTGAGCAAAGCTGCACTAATAGAAGAGATAGCAGCTTATGCTGAGAGAAATCCGAAGATGTTGATAAAGAACATCCGAGATGAGTCTGACAAAAAAGGCATGAGAATAGTCATAGAGTTCCCAAAAAATGCGAATTACAACATAATACTGAACAACCTGTACAAACACACATCGTTGCAAACATCTTTCAGCGTACAGATGCTGGTGATAGATGGTAAGAAACCAAAGCTGATGAATCTTGTTCAGTTGCTGAAAGCCTTCATAAAACACAGATACGATGTCATCAGAGCAAGGTCGCAGTACGAACTGAATCTCTATTCAAAAAGAGCGCATGTTGTGGAAGGGATCATGAAGGCGGCTCGTGCCCTCGGTGTTGTGGTGGACATAATAAGATCGAGTAAAGATGCCGAGGACGCTATGAGGAATTTGGTTGAAACACTTTCCGTAACAGAGGAGCAGGCAAAGGCAATTCTCGATATGAGACTTGGTAGACTTACAAGCCTTGAGGTGGAAAAACTCCAAAGCGAATATTCTCAGCTCATAAAGAAGATAGAAGATGTCAAAGATATTCTCACGCGTGATGAAAGAGTCTATGAAGTCATGTACGAAGAACTCGAACAACTCAAGAAAAAATACGGTGATGAAAGAAGAACCATGATTGAAAACGCAACAGATGAACTTGAGTATATGCCTGAGGATTTGATACCCAATGAAGAGATAGTGATCACGTTGACCGAAAAGGGTTATTTGAAATCTACAAATCTCAAAGACTATCGAAGTCAGCGACGAGGTGGTAAAGGGATCGTCGGGCTTAGAACAGCAGAGGACGATGAGATTCTCAATGTTTGTTCAAGTAGGACCCATTCACAGACCTTGTTTGTCACTTCCAAGGGAAAGGCATATTTGCTGAAGAACTATGAAATAGAGATCAGCGGCAGAGACAGTAAAGGTAAACCGATACGGTTTTATCTGAATCTCGAAGAAGATGAATCTGTGCTCACGATGATCTCCTTTGACGAATGGGTTGGTGACCTGATCTTAGTGACTAAGAACGGCAAGATAAAGAGGACTCCCCTAAAGGAATTTGAAAATGTGACAAGCCGCGGTATCAGGGCAATAACCTTCGAAGACAGCGATATAGTTGTTTCCGCAACACTTTCAAGCAGTGAAGAAGACCACATAATTCTTGCGACAAAGTATGGTATGTCGATAAGATTTCCGCTCAAAGAGGTCAGACAGATGGGCAGAACTGCGATGGGTGTAACGGGTATAAGATTGAGAGAGGGCGATGAGGTTGTTGGAATGATAGCCATCTTTGATCAAAATTGTCAAATTCTGACCATAACTGCGCGAGGGTTCGGCAAACGTTCTTTGCTCAGTGAATACAGAGTTCAGAATCGAGGAGGCATAGGAATAAAGACGATGCCTGGAGTCGAAAAAGCAGGCCACTTGTGTGGTATCGATGTCGTTACAGATCCAGACTCAGATGTGATAGTTATGACAAAGAATGGCCAATCCATAAGATTCAAGGTTTCAACGGTCAGTCTACTCAGTAGGACCGCCAAGGGTGTTAAGATCGTCGAGCTTTCAGAATCAGATGAAGTTTCACGTTTTGCGGTGGTAGAATCATGTACAGAGAACTAAACCACGTGGCTGATTTGAGGTATGAGCTTGTCTGTGAAGATCTTGAGTCTGTCTTTTGTGACCTGATACTCATTCTCAAGAGCAACTACAAACCTGTGTTGAAGCGAAAGGTGGTTTTGGAAAAGCAGTATCAGATCAAGGAGATCGAGGATATGGTCTTCGATGTTGTCAACGATTGGATATATATGATCGATGCACAGAAAGTTTTTCCGCTGCAGTGCAGAATGGGAAATCTTTTATACTGCAGTTTTGTAGGTTTTTCCAAATTGAGAGGTCTTGAGTTGAAGGCTTTGACATATCACGAACTGAAAGCGCAGACAAATGAAGGTAAGATAATGTTAAAGGTGGTGTTCGATACATGAAAGAACTTACTGATAGGCAGAAAAAGGTTTTAGACTTTGTGCTCACATACATAGACAAGCATGGTTATCCACCGAGTGTCAGAGATGTTGCCAAAGCTTTTCGTATAACTCCGAGAGGTGCGATGATAAACTTGGATGCCTTGGAAAGGAAAGGTTATATCACCAGAGGAAGAAAGGCGAGAAGCATAAGAGTTTTGAACAGATCTGAGTCAATTAGATTGCCAGTCGTTGGCAACATAGCAGCCGGCAATGCGATCGAAGCCATAGAGAATCCCACTGAACTTGTTGAGGTGCCGATCAGCATGGTCAGAAGTGGGTTTGATCATTTCTTGTTACGCGTTAAAGGTGACAGTATGATCGAAGAACACATCGTGGACAAAGATTATGTAGTTGTTCGAAAACAAGAGGTTGTTGACAACGGCGATGTAGCAGCTGTGCTAATAGACAACAGCGAAACCACTTTGAAGAAAGTCTATGCAGAACAAGACAAGATCGTTCTGCAACCTGCCAATTCCAAATTGCAACCCATAGAGTTAGATCCCAAGAGGGTCAAAATCATCGGTAAGGTAGTGGGAGTGATAAGAATCTATGGATGAAAGATTTTACAGCGTGACAAACATAAAAGATATTTGGGTGATTCGTCCTACAGGTGAATTAGACATGACGAATGCGACAACCTTCAAAGAAGATATAAAGAAGGAGTTTGTGCAGCAGGGTAAAGTGAACATGATACTCGATCTGTCCTTGGTTAACTACATCGACAGTACTGGCCTTGGTGTTTTGATAAGCCTTCATAGATCTTGCAGGATGAACGGTGGTGCCTTAGTACTCTGTGGACTTGAGACTAATTTGAAGAGAATTCTTAAAATGACTTCACTTGATTCCGTCTTCACTATTCGCGATAGTTTAGAAGAAGCCCTGAAAGTTTTTCTGGAAGGATGAGCTGAATTGAGAATCGCACTTGCTTCGGATCATGCCGGTTTCAAACTCAAGGAAGCTTTGAAGGGTTTTTTGGTCTCGAAAGATTACAAGATCTTAGACGAAGGTACTTATTCTGAGGAATCGGTCGATTATCCAGATTTTGCAAAGAAGGTTGCACAGGACATAAAATCGAAAAAGGCTGATTTCGGTATACTCGTCTGCGGCACGGGCATAGGCATGAGTATAGCGGCGAATAGAATCAGAGGTATAAGGGCTGCGCTGTGCTTATTCCCGGAGATGGCGAAGTTGGCGAGGACGCACAATGATGCGAATGTGCTTGTTCTGCCAGGTAGGTTGATAAGTAATGAACTCGCACAATGGATAGTAGAGGTATTTCTAAGTGAAAGATTTGAAGGAGGAAGACACGAAAGACGCATAAAGAAACTCGAGGAGATGGATTAATGAAAGTTGTCTATGATTCGCTCCATTCGAATTACAGACCGACTAAGGAGATCGACAACGGCAAATTTGTAGACAATCCCGAGAAACCAGAGCGAATAGATGCGATAAAAGAAGTATTGATACTCCACGGCTTTGACAACCTTGTCCCACCGAGTAAATTTCCCCTGAGTTATGTGTATATGGTTCACGACGAAACTTATGTAGAATGGTTGAAGAAAAAATCTTCTTCGCTTTCGAAAGAAGATGAATACATCACAGAAGTTTTTGGCTATGACATGTGTTTTGATACTGGCACACCTATTTTACAAAACACCTTCGAGGTCGCAAGAAGGGCTGTTGATGCCGTTCTCACCGCTGCGTCGATCGTCGGTTCTAACACGAATCTGGTCTACACACTTACAAGACCCCCGGGTCATCACGCCACGCGTAATCTCTGCGGAGGATACTGTTATTTCAACAATGCGGCGATAGCGGCGAGTTATCTGCTCAAAAGAGGTGCAGAAAGAATCGCCATCCTTGACCTTGATTTCCACCATGGTAATGGAACACAGGAGATCTTTTACGATACAGATCTGGTTTACTACATATCTATTCACGGTGATCCCAAGATCTTTTATCCATGGATCAGCGGAAAAGAGAGTGAGGTTGGTGAAGGACCTGGTGAGGGCTTCAATCTGAACCTTCCTTTACCACCACGTGCAGACTGGGATAAATACTCCGAGGCACTTTCCTATGCGATCAGGGAGATAAGCGATTATTATCCCGATGTACTGATAATCTCCTTAGGTTTTGATACGCACAGCGAAGATCCTGTTGGCAAGTTCGATTTGGTTGATGAGAACTATGCGAAAATGGCAAAGATGATCTCGAAACTGAAATTGGCAACTCTCGTCGTTCAAGAGGGAGGCTACAACCCTCGAGCCAATGCATTAGCGGCTGTGAATTTCTTTTCCAATTTTGAGTGATCAGAGTTGTTCAAATAGATCCATATTGCGTTCGTGCAGAGATTTGTACACTTCGAAAAATCTCTCATACAGAGTGTGTCTTTGAGCAGATGGAGAAAAAATCTTTGATATCCTCACCATTTTCTTACTCAAGCTCCTGAAATCTTCCTTAGTGAAGGCGCAGATCGAGATTATGGCACAACCCAGAAGTTCAGAATCAAAGATCTGTGGTATTTCGATCTCTTTTCCAAGAACATCTGCCTTTATCTGGTTCCAGAGGTTGTTCATCGCTTGCCCACCTGTTGCCCTTATCTTCTTCACCTTGCAGCCGTGAGATTCCATTAACTGTAAGATGTTCCTCATAGCATACGCAACACCTTCGATGACGCTGACTAACAAAGATCTGTAGTCGTCTTTGAGAGATAAGCCGAAAAAAACTCCCCTCAGATTCTTGTTCCAGTAGGGACTTCTCTCTCCATTCAGATGAGGCAGAAAGATTACGCCGGTGGGTCTTTTAACGGTGATCAGTTGTGATAGTTCAACCAGTCGAGTTCTCGCAACGTTCTGTGAGAACCATTCGTAGGCTTTGCCAGTTGTCGTCATCACCGCGCTTATCTTCCAATAGTCTTTTATGAAGAAAGGCGTTGTCATCAAACCGGGACAGACGATCTTTTTTTTGCTGCACAGCGTCAAACCCTGAGAGGTCCCCCCTCGATCGCAGAGCATGCCATCTTCGAGCGTGCCAGTACCAACCAGCGCCATGGCAAAATCTGGTGCGCCAGAGATGATCTCGACCTGCTCATCAACCTTCAAAGTGCGTGCGACTTCTGGTTTGATCTTTCCGACTGAATTTCCCGTAGGTATCAGTTGTGGTATGAGAAAAGTCTTATGAAGGTCAAAGATTTCGAGTGCTTCGTAATTCCATGGAAGGTAACCTTCAAAAGGAAAGGTCGCATTCACGATCAATCCAGTTAACTTCAAGATTATGTAGTCACTGGGCTGGAGCAAGTACACTCTCTGGCTTATCTCTTTGAGAAAGATCAAATGTGAGATAACCGTTGCTATCTGTTCGTCTATGCCCTTTTTGATTATCGAGCCAATGTGCTCATATCCTCTTTTGTCGAGCCACGTAATTGCCTTCCCAAAGAGTTTTCCATCTTCTTTCACCATCACCGTAGTTGGACCTTGTCCTGTAACGCAGATCGATACGATCTTTTTTCTCGTATCGTCTTCCATTGTGTGAAAGGCTTGAACAACAACCTTCCACCACCTATCTGGGTTGAGCTCGTGGATATCGTTTTTCGACGATTCTGCACAGCGTTGCTGGAACTCAAAAAGCTTTTCACCGTTTGTGTCAAAGACTGCCACTTTGACATTGGTGGTACCAATGTCGATAGTTGCAAAGAGTTCAGAAGACACCCTTGTCGCCCCTTCTTTTGTAAGCGAGTATTTGTTCGAAATCTTTATAACGCTGAGTCAGTCTCTCTTGATCTAACTCGAGCATCTTCAAAACCAATAGGTCAACGACAAACAACTGCAAGTATCTGGTCAAAAAGCCACCTTCAGAGAGAACTTCAGTTTTGACATAGGTTGGTAGGAGTATATCGCAGGCTTGAGCTATCTTGGAGGCGGGTGAGGCTATGGCTAAGACGCGCGCACCAGATTTCTTTGAATAATTGATAGAATCGAGCAAGTCCGTTGAAGAATGACTGCTCGAGATCGCCACAGCACACCCATCAAATCCCAACTGTGAAGCAGAGATGCTCTGCAAAAATGGATTGTCGAAGAAATTCACTTGAAAACCAAGTTCCTTCAGTTTCAAAAACAAATCTTTTCCAGCAATGCCATCAAAACCATAGGCAAGGATATCGACAACTCTGCTTCTGAGAATTTCTTCCGCTGCACCTTTTATCTGTTCTTCATTGATGAGCTGAATAGACTCTCTGAGTTCTGAGAAGACAAAACCGAAGTAATCTTTTGTTATTCTGCCTATTCTGGATGGATCTGGTCTCATCGTTTGCAGCAAGTTTATCTCCTGTGCAATCGAGATCTTAAAGGTTTTGAAGCCTGAGAAACCCAATTTCTTACACAGCTCCACTATTGTTGAAGGCGAAGTGTTTGACATTCTTGCGAATTCTGTGATATTCATCTGCAAAACTCTGCTCGGATCTTCTATAACAACCTTTGCTATTCTGGCTTGTGATTCACTCAACGTGGGCAAGAGATCTTTTATACTTTGAAAAACACTCACAACAGCCATACCATTACCTCGCTTTGTACTTTCTCAGATAAGCATACAGTATCATTGTTACAACCGTACTGATATACGGAATAGTCATCAAGAGCTCGGAGGGAATCTTTGAAACCAACTGCAAATAATCTGAAAGAAAACTGAACAGTCCAAAGACCAAACAAGATAAAACGACTACAGCAATTTTCTTCCCACCCAATATCACTGCAACGAGGGCTATCCAACCTCGGTTGTTAGTCATACCAGAGACAAAAGCTTTCATAGGCAGAGAAAGGGCAGCACCTGCGATGGCTGCAAATACACCACTCAGCAAAAATGCCACAGCTCTCACTCGGTCAACATCTATTCCAAGATCTCTGGCAACCTTTGAATCTTGTCCAGCAGCTCTTATTTGATATCCCAATGGGGTTTTGTATATCAACAGGTGAGAAAGAAAGGTCAGCAAGAAGGTGAGATAGACAAAAATGTCATATCCGCTGAGCAACTCACCGAGTAGTGGAAGGTTTTCAACAAGTGGTAGATTTATCTTTCTAAGGGTTGGCACATGCTGAGAAACGAAGGTGCCTTTTGAACCAAGAAGAACTGGCATCAGAAAACTCGTCAATCCAGTTGCCAAAAGATTGATAGCCAGTCCTGCCAGAAAAACATTCGCCTTCAACCTGCAAGACAGTTCGAGCAGAAGAGCAAAGATACAGCAAACTGCAATAGAGATCAAAACAGAGAGCAAAAGACTACCACTTCTGTGGGCAACATATATCGCTGCGAAAGAAGCTATCAACATCATCCCTTCAAGCGCTATGTTCAGCTTCCCCGCAAGGTTTGTGAATGTTCCTCCCAGCGCAGCGAGAATTATCGGAACAGACGATGAAATAACCGAATGAATGAATCTCAAAGTCATGTTCTCATTGCCCTTCTTTTTTCAAGGAACTCCAACAAAGCTTGTGCCGTGAGAAGGTAGAAGATCATTGCCTGAATGATCTTTGAGATCTCCGGTGTGATATGTGCCATGATCGAAGCGATTTGTGCACCTGATTCAAGGTAAGAAAAGAGTACTGCAGATGGTATAACGAGTAGCGGATTGTTTCTCGCGATCATGGCAACTGCAATGCCGTTGAAACCATAGCCATACGAAAAGCCTTTCACAAAGCGACCGTGTACGCCCAAGAGGTCTACAATGCCTCCAAGACCAGCAAGACCACCACTCAAAAATAGCGCCACAAACCATATCTTTTCAACCTCTATTCCACCGTATCTCGCAAAAAGAGAGTTTGAACCAACTACCTTGATCTGATATCCAAGAGCTGAAGATCTCAACATGAAGTAAGCCATAACACACAAGCTAACGGCGAGAAAGATTCCTGTGTGCAAATCTGAAGGTGAGAGAATTTTTGAAAGGTTCATCGAATGCTCGACATATCTGGATGCAGAAAGACCGGCAAGTGGATCTCTCATCGGTCCGTTTATGAAGTAATTCACCACGTGAATTAAAGCTTGTCCGATGAGAAAAGAAGAGAGTAGTTCATCAACATCAAATGAGGTCTTCAAGAACGCTGATAGAGCGGCGATCAAACCACCGATAAAGAAAGCTGTGAGCATAACCAAAAGCTGTGAGATTTGAACTGGTATTGCTTTCAACTGAAGTGCTATGAAGGTTGCACAGAATGTCCCAAAGTAGAGCTGCCCTTCTAACCCAAGATTGAAGATCGATGTACGAAAGGCGATCACCGCAGCAATACCAGTCAGCATCAGTGGAACAGAGCCACTCAGCATATTGCCCAAAAAATACAGACTGCTTACAGGCCCAAGGTAGAACCATTTGATCGTTTCCAAAGGTGATTCGCTTGTCAAAAAAATGATCGCTGTGCCAGTGATGATCCCAACCACTGAGGTGAAAAGAAAGACTTTAAGCCAGTACAGAGTCCTTTTCATGTGAAAGCATCGCCTCGATCAACTTGGCTTTGGTCACAGAACTGTCGTTCACAAATTCTTCAACCAAAGTGCCCTTAGAGAGAACGAAGATCCTGTCACAGAGGTCGAGAATCTCTTCAAGATCTGTTGAGTACAGAAGAATCGAAGAGCCTTCTTCGCACAATCTTAACAGTGCTTTTCTGAGAAGAGAAACAGACCTCAGATCCAAACCCGCTGTTGGATTAGAGGCAATAAAGAGTTTTGGTTTTATTTCCAGTTCTCTTGCGAGCAAGACCCTTTGTTGATTTCCGCCAGAGAGGGTCTCAATCGTCTGCCATATTGAATCGGCTTTGATTTGATATTTTTTCACAACTCTGTTTGACCAAGCTTCGAGTTCTTTCAAAGATAGCCAACCAAAGTGTGAGAATCTTTCGTAGTTTGTCACTATCAAGTTGTCGGCTATGGAAAGTTGAAGTGACAAGCCAATCTGAGTCTTCTGCTGGGGTATATAAGCCAAACCGACCTTTCTTCTTTCCTTGATCTTTTTGAAGGTGATATCTACTCCTTGAAAGTCTATTCTGCCAGAGAGTATTTTTCTCATACCTGCAATTGCCTCTAAAATTTCAGTAGCTCCATTGAGAGTGAAACCTGTTATTCCCGCTATTTCTCCTTCTTTTATGTCAAATGAGACTGGACCTACGAGTCGCCTTTCTGCTTTGAGTGTGAGTCTATCGACCTTCAAAAGGACCTTTTGAGAATCGCTCCTTCTTTTGTTTCTTACTGCTTCCGTTTCGCCAGCCATCAAGTAGGCGAGTTTCTCAAAAGAAGGTTTTTCGCCCTTTGAAGAATAGACCGTTCTACCTTTTCTCAAAACGGTTATGTGATCTGCCACAGAAATCGCATCAGTTATCTCGTGAGTTATAAAGACGATCGTTTTACCAAGTTTCTTGAGATTTCTCATAACTTTCAGAAGTTGTTCTGATTCGATCTCTGAAAGATAAGAAGTGGGTTCATCGAGTATCAACAGTTCTGCTTTCATATAGAGTGTTCTGAGTATCTCTAATTTCTGTTTTTCTTCCACAGACAGATCTTTGGTCTTCTTTCTCAAGTCCAACACAAGATTGGTCTGTTTCATGATTTCGTTAATTTCTTGTTCAGCGCTTTTCAGATTGCAGGACGCAAGGTACTTCGATGATATTCTCTGCAAAAAGATGTTTTCCAGTGCGGTGAAATCCTCTATCAAATTGAAATGCTGATGAACCATCGCTATTCCCAGTTTTCGTGCATCGTTGAGATTCCTTACTGTAACTGGTTTGCCTTCATAGAAGATCTGCCCGTGGTCCATCCTTTCCAAACCACATAGGATTCTCATCAGCGTTGTTTTGCCTGCGCCGTTCTCGCCAAGCAGTGTATGTATTGTGCCTTTTTCAAGAATCAAATTTGCACCATCCAATGCTTTGGTTTTATTCACTGAAAAGATCTTGTGTATATCTCTCATCTCGAGGTATATTTTCATCTCATTCATCAAGTGGGTTTATCTTCCCTTCCCTCATTTCTTCAAAAACTTTCAACATTTGCTCTCTGATCTGTTCTGGTACATTCTGCAAATAATATGGGTCATCAAAGGTAAAACCTATAACTCCTTCTTTGATACCCCATCTCTCGTAGGTTGAAAAGGCTAATTCTCCATGATAAGCTCTTCTCAACAGATCGTATATGGCTATATCTGCCTTCTTCAAAACGCAAGCCAAGATGGTGTTGGGTGAAATACCTATTATATTCGAATCAACACCGATGATGTATTTACCAAGCTCTTTAGCCCTTTGTATAGCTCCAACACTTGTCCCGCCAGCGACTGTGAAGATCACATCTACACCTTGTGAGAACTGCAGTTGTGCGAGTTCAGAACCCTTGTTTGGATCAGCCCAACTTCCTGCCACAGAAAAGATAACTTCGATTCTCGGATCAACGCTTTTTGCTCCCCTTTCATAAGCAGGTTTCATCTTTTCCGTCATTGCGGGGTAGATATCCCCCGCGATCATTCCCACTCTGAGTTGTGCGTTGGCACCTTCAAGATCGCTCTTTGTTACCAATGCGGCGAAATAGCCTGCCAAGTACGCCATTTCTTCGTCCTTAAAACCGAGTGAATAGACATTTGGCAAAACTGGGGCGATACCATCGAGAAGTGCAAATTTCTGTTGTGGGAAGATTCTCGCCGCCTTTTCAACACTCTTTGGCATGCCTTCTGTGAAGGTGATGATCAAATCGTATGATTTAGTCGAGGCAAGGCTTATCAACAAAGGTTCCCACTTTGCTGGATTGTAACCACCCTCGACTATCTTCACATCAAAGCCGAAGTCTTTGGCAGCTTTCTTTGCACCATCGACCATCATCTCGTAGATCGCATTGCCACCGACCTCGCCTGTTATGAGCAGCGCAACGCTGTAAGCGTTCGCTATCACACAGATCATCACAAGGAAAATCACTGCTGATTTTTTCACAGATCATCACCTCTTGTTGTAAAATAAAATCAAGATCACCGAGAAAGTCGAAATTATTTCGCTTGGTTCCGAAAATATTTTACCAAGCAATTTGTTCTTGTCAACGCCTTTGCCAGTTCTTTATCTTTTTGTTTTTCAAAATCAAAGTACTTTGTGCTTTATGTGGTATCATGTAGTTACAACAACTTGACTGAGGAGTTGGTATTATGCAAAAAGAGGATTTTGAGGTCTTTGTACTAACCGACGAGGACAACATCGATCATCATTTTGTCTTGCTTGCAGAGATCGAAGATTCTGGCAAAAAGTACTGGGTCTGTGAAGAAATAATGGTTGATGAAAAAGGCGAGATCACCGACTTTGGAGAGATATATCCTTTCCAAGTTAAAGAAGGCGAAGACGGTAGCCTCTTCGTTGACTCGATAGAAACCGATGAGGAATTCGAAAAAGTCTCAAAAGCTTGGAACGAACTTTTGGAAAAAGATGAAAACCTCAAAGATGTCTTCGAGATGCACGAACATGAACACGACGAAGAGGAGGACAACTGATAACTTTGCAGAGAAGTTATTCAGTTGAATCCATTTACATAGACCTGAGGACAAAGATTGAGAGTGGATACTACTCACAAGATAGAAGACTGCCAGATGAAAAACAGTTGGCATCGATATATGGTGTTGGCAAGCAAGCGATTAGACTGGCAATAAAAAAACTCGTCGATGAAGGTGCCGTGAAAAGGGTCAAAGGACGCGGCACCTTTGTTCTTTTCACACCAAAAGAGCAGCTACTTGGTTTGATCGACAGTTCGTGGGACTTTCGAATACTCAGAAAAAACCTTGGCAACGCACCAAAGGATTGTCCCTATTTCGAAAGGGAGATTGTCTTGTCTTTTGAGATCCTTTGGCATACAGAAGAAAGAAAGATGTGTTTTGAAAGATGTTACCTCGATCCCATCAAAAATCCGACTGCTTTGAGGCTTCTGCAGAGTGAAGAAAAGATTCATCCGATCGATTTCTCGGCGCAAAAGATTAAATCTGGTAGAATACAGGAGATCTTTGAACTTTTAAAACCGCAAAAGGCTGTGTTGAAAAATCTCTCCATCGAAGAACAGACCTTTTTGATTCGAAGGACTGTACTCTTGTTCGATCACCTTGAGCAGTTACTGGGCTTCTCCTGGTTGTACTATCACCCCTCGGTTCAGATCAATCAATCTCACAAGTTCTAAAAAGATCTTTTCATTGTCGAACCTTTGTGTTTACAGTACTGTCACATGTGTTGTTTGAACTTAGCCTCGAGGCACACCGTCTAAAGATCGGAAAGCAAAACAGACCCCCCACCCTCCTTTTGACACATAGATAGACCTTATAGAGATTCACTCAGGGCGATCGCAGGATCGCCCTTTGTTTTTGTCAGAAACCCAAGCAAGAAGGTTCTTAAGAACCTTCCGTTCCTCAACATAATTCATCTTTCAGCATCACAGTCTTTCATGCATTACGCACATGAAAAAACTCTCTGTGAAACCTTTTTTGTTTCTATCGATTCAGATCGAGCAGAATTGTTGTTCTTTTCGATGAATCCCTATACACACAGCAGAATCTGTGGTAGTATAACGAAAGAAGGAGGTGTCTTTGTGAAAACTGTCATGATGATAGTTCATTCATTGATCAGTGTTGCGCTGATCTACATGGTGTTGAACCAGATGAGCAAGTTTGCAGAACTTGGAGGTGCCTTTGGTTCTGGCGCTTTGCACACAATGTTTGGTCGAAAGAAAGGCCTTGATACATCGGGAAAGATCACACTTGGATTGAGCATAGCCTTTTTTGTGAGCAGTATTTTGACGGCATTCTTCATCTCGAGGTGATGCAATGCAACCGAAAGAACAGCTCGAAGTTCTGAAGAGAAACGTAGTAGATCTGGTAAGTGAAGAAGATCTTTTGAGCAAACTTCAGCGAAAAAAGCAGCTTCGTGTGAAATTGGGTGTTGATCCATCAAGGCCTGATCTTCACCTGGGTCATGCTGTTGTTCTCTTCAAGCTTCGACAATTTCAAGATTTGGGCCATCACGTTATATTGATCATCGGTGATTTCACCGCACAAATAGGTGATCCTTCAGGCAGAGATTCAACAAGGCCAATGCTGACTGAAGAAGAGGTCAAGCAAAATGCGAAGTCTTACCAAGAACAAGCCTTTAAGATTCTCGATAAAGAGAAAACAGAGGTTCGCTTCAACAGTGAATGGCTTGGCAAGATGAGTTTTGCGGACGTGATCAAACTCGCTTCGAAATACACGGTTGCGAGGATGCTCGAAAGAGATGATTTTTCAAAAAGGTATTCTTCAAATATACCCATATCGATAGCGGAGTTTCTATACCCTCTTGCACAGGCTTGTGATTCAGTTGCTATACAAGCAGATGTGGAGCTCGGTGGGACCGATCAATACTTCAATTTGCTCGTGGGCAGGAAGATTCAAGAAGAAGTTGGACAAGAGCCACAGGTTGTCATGACAATGCCCATCATCGAAGGAACAGACGGCAAGATGAAGATGAGCAAGAGTTATGGCAACTACATTGCCTTCAACGACGAACCATTGAACATGTATGGCAAGCTGATGTCTATTCCAGATGAATTGATAGTCAAGTACATGAGAGTTCTCACACAGCTTCCAGAGAGTGAGATAAGTGAGTATGAAGAGCTGATGAAAAACAGAGCGATAAATCCAAGAGATGTTAAGATGAAATTGGCTTTCAAGATAACAGAGTTCTTCCACGGTTTGGAACAAGCACAGAAAGCTGAAAACGAGTTTGTTAAGATCTTTCGAAAAAAAGAATTACCGACAGAGTTGCCCGTTGTTGAACTTGACAAGGACGGCGTTGAATTGGTAGAATTACTCTTGAAGTTGCAGGTAGTTCCCAGTAAGAGCGAAGCAAGAAGACTCATAACTCAAGGTGCTGTGAAATTGGACGATGAAAAGATTACAGACATACATGCTAAAATCTCTGTAGACGGAGAAAGAATTCTCAAGATAGGCAAAAGACAGTTCTTCAAACTCATCAGGCAGTAAACTTATTTGTACTCTTGATTTTTGACGTTGAGTGGTGCTATAATCTATCTTGATCTTTGTTCTGGTCTTTGAAAAGTGGGGGGAGTAATCCCACCGTCGCAAATAATATGAAGGGAGGTTGGAGTTTATGAAGAAACTTGTACTATTAGCCATGGCATTGCTCGTAGCAGTAGGGGTAATGGCTGAGGGAATGTTTCCCGATGTTCCGGCCAAACACTGGGCTTATCCATACGTCGAACACCTCAAGAGCAAAGGCATCGTGATCGGTTATCCCGATGGAACCTTCAAAGGGGATCGGAACATTACCCGCTATGAAGAAGCAGCAATGATAAGCAGATTGATAGGTTTGATCGAAACCGAAATCGTGGCTCCACACATTTCCGATGTTCTGAGGGTCTTGGATGCCATCAGCCTCAAGCTTGGAGCAACGGTGCAAAAGGTAGATCAGCTCGAAGGCAAACTCAACGCCATGAGTGGTTTCTCGGGTCAGTTAGATTCCATGTCATCTCAACTGACTGAGCTGAAGAAGAACGTCGAGTTGCTCAAGCAGACTGTGAACATCCATGACAAAGACATCATCAAGGTCTATGAAACTCTTGCCAACCTGCAGAAGAGTTGCGAAACAAAGTTTGCCGAGCTCGCCGCTGCAGATGCCTCAACCCTTGATAAGGTTGCAGCCCTTGAAAAAGCATTGGGTGATTTAGATGCAAAGATCGCGCAGGTCCAAAAGAAGCTCTTGGCTTTAGAACCACTCAAAGACATCCTGAAAGACCTCACTGCCAAGGTAACAGCTCAAGGAGAAAGGCTTGATGCAGCAGAGGCGAAGATCGGAGATCTCAGCTCAACTCTCGACAGCGCAGTCATGACACTTGGCTATCTGTCGATAAAGCTCGACAGAGCACAAGAAAATCTCAACAAAGTCACTGACAGAGTTTCAGCACTTGAAGAGAAGGCAAAGGGAATCGACGCAAATGCAAAGGCTATCGAGGCACTCAAACAAGATACTTCTAACAAATTCGCAGAGCTTGAAGGAAAACTTGCCAACCTCGAGACAAGCTTCAACGACTTCGCGGCGATGCACGATGAACAGATCAACTACATTCTCGATGAAATGGACAACATGAACGCTCAGATCGACGAAGTACGCGAAGGTTTGCTAGCTCTCAGAGAAGACACAACCTCACAGTTTGCGCAGGCAACGAGTTCCATTGAAAATCTCAAAACAGAACTTATGGCAAAGATTAGCCAACTTGAAACAGCAAACCTCGCTCTCACTGGTGCTGTGATCGGTGCTATAATCGTCGCAGTAGCAGCCATGATTGTGGGCGCAATGTAAACCCCTACAGGGGTTTAAAAACAACACTTTTAAAGGTGAAGGAGGGTGTTAGAGTATGAAAAAGCTTTTAGTGGTTTTGCTCGCTCTGCTAACAGTCGCAACATTTGCAGCGGTAAACTTTTCTGGCAGGCTTGATGTGACACCGAGGCTGACTTACAAGGCGTCAACAGGCGCCATGGCCTCTTCGGTTACTGTTGGTGGATTGTTCAATATCAAGGCGTCGAACGAAGATGAAACAACAGGCTTCTATGTGCTCATCGGTCCGTCATTTACAACTGCTGCAACCACCGTGACCACCCCGTCTGGTACAACCACAGCGCTGACATCAGCTTCATGGACATGGAGTTACTGGGGCTATGTTTGGCAGAAAATCTACACATCTGAGTCGTTCACGGTGACACTGCAAGCTGGAAATCTCGAACGTGGTTGGCTTGACGCAACCGGTGCCAACTTCAGTTGGATTATTGTGCCTCCGAACTTTGATATGTACGACGATGGCGCAGCGGTCGGCTTGGAGTTCGACATCAAGTCTGGAGATCTCTCTGACAGTCTGAGCGTCTTTGTAAAGCCAGATGCAACTAGGATAATCAACGTTGACGTCTACAACAGCTTGAGCTTTGGATTCCTGAGCACTGGAATACTCGTTCAGGATCTGCTAAGCGCGACGACTGGATTGCCAGCGTTTGGGCTCTCAGCAAGCGTCGATCTTGCAAAAGCACTGGGAATCGAAGGTGCTACGCTGAAAGGTTTCGGTTACTTTAAGATTAATCCGGCAGCTGCACCAATACTCACGAGTTATCTCATTGGTGCAAATGTTGGCGTTGAAAAGCTCAGTGCAAGTGTTGTTTTCGACGATACGAATGCACTTGGTATTGCAGTCAAGACGACGGCACTCGCTCCAGTCACAGTTGGTGCAGATGTTGTGATTCCTAACGTCACCAGCATAACGAATTTCAGACTTGCTGGCTACGCTTCTTGGACCACAGGTTTGATTGGTCACAGGCTCTCTTTGGCATGGGATGGTTTGCTGGCTACAGTTGCATGGAGACTGAGAGCAACATTCTGATTGTTTTGGAAACGCAAACAGAAACCCCGGCGTATGCCGGGGTTTTATTTTTTGTGGTATATTCTTTTTGGAGGTGTTTGAATGCTGATTGCTGGAATAATCTTGGCGTTGGTTTTGATTTTGGTTTTTTGGTTTATAGGCATGTACAACTCACTAGTTTCGAAAAAGAAGCGTGTTGAAAACGCGTGGAGTCAGATCGATGTTCAGTTGAAAAGAAGGCACGATCTGATACCAAATCTTGTGAACGCGGTGAAAGGTTATATGAAGTACGAGAAGGAAACCCTTGAGGCTGTCATAAACGCGCGTGCGAAAGCAACGGCTGGTGGTTCTATCGATGATAGAATAAAGGCAGAAGGTGAACTTTCTGGTGCACTGTCTCGTCTGCTCGCTGTCTTTGAAAGATATCCTGAATTAAAATCAAACCAGCAGGTGAGCCAGTTGATGGAAGAGCTGACCAGCACGGAGAACAGAATCACCTATGCGAGGCAGTTCTACAACGATACCACCATGAAATTCAACACCTCTATAGAGGTCTTTCCGACCAACATCGTCGCGAAGATGTTCAACTTCAAGCCGTTCCCGTTCTTTGAAGCGGCAGCAGCCGAGAAGGAAACCCCGAAGGTGGATCTTTCTCTCTGAGGTGAAATATGGACTATTTCGCGGTTCAGAAGAAAAATCTCAGAAAGACATATCTTTTTATCACAGTCTTTATCTCGATGATGGCATTTTTGGGGCTCATCATCGATGGTTTGTTTGAAACTTTCCCGATAGGTACGATCGTTTTGCTCATCATAGCGTCGATTCAGGTGCTTGTGGGGACTCAATCTGGCGCCTCTTTGGTACTCAATTCAGTTGGTGCAAAGCCTGTTAACGAAAAGGAGCTTGAGGAAAAGCAGCTGAAAAACATCGTCGAAGAGATCTCGATCGCCGCAGGCTTGAAGACCGTGCCAAGGGTTTATGTGATGGAAGATGAGAATATCAACGCCTTCGCAACTGGCTTTAAAGAGCAAGACAGCGCTGTCTGTGTGACAAGAGGCTTGTTGAAAAATCTGAACAGAGAAGAGACAGAAGGCGTTGTTGCTCATGAGGTGAGCCATATACTCAACAAAGACACACTTTTGATGACGACGATCAGTGCGATCCTTGGCACGATGATTTTTGTGCAGCTTTTTGCATGGCGTTCGCTCAGATTCATGACCTTTGGATATCGCGGAAGCCGCTCAAGCAGAAAGAAAGATAGCGGCAGTGGTGCATACATCATCTTCGCACTGCTCGTCATAGCACTGTTAGCAACGCTCTTTTCTTTCATCGGTAGGTTGACCTTCTTTGCAGTCTCAAGGAGCCGTGAGTACCTAGCAGATGCAAAGGGGGTCGAGCTGACGAGAAATCCTTTGGGACTCTCAGGTGCTTTAAGAAAGATAGCAAAGACTCAAAGAGTAAAAGGTAAAGTGAAAGGTGCAACGAGTGCAACGGCGCATCTTTTTATCTCTGATCCACTCAAAAGGAACATTAACAACAAAGAAGGTTTTGTTGCAGACCTCTTCAGCACCCACCCGCCGATTCACAAGCGCATCGCATTGCTTGAGAACGTTTCACCAGAGGTTGTTTTAAGAGAACTTCAGCAGCTTTGATTTTGCAAGGAGGCTGCGTAGTGAAGAAGCTCTTTCTTTTGATGTTGTTTTTTCTCTCTTCTTTTTGCATGGCAAAACAATTGATTCTTGCAACGACAAGCAGTCTTTACAACACAGGACTCTTAGACAAACTGAAACCACTCTTTGAAAAGCAGTACAACCATTCTTTGAGTGTGCTTTCACTCGGGACAGGTTTAGCACTTGAATATGGTAAGAGAGGCGATGCAGACCTGTTGTTGGTTCATTCCATTGAGGATGAACTTGCGTTCATGCAGCAAAATCATGGCGTTCTGAGAGTGAGTTTTATGTACAACGATTTTGTGATCGTCGGACCAACTGAAATGTCGGTTCCATCTTTCAACAGTGTTCAAGAGCTTTTCGAGTACATCTTCCAGAACAGGTTAAACTTTGTGTCGCGTGCCGATGAATCTGGCACGCACAAGAAGGAGATGCAGATTTGGAAAGAGTTGGGAAAGACTCCTTCTGGCAGTTGGTACATTCAAACAGGCCAAGACATGGCAAGGACACTTTTGATCGCCAACGAAAAAAGGGCGTTCACTTTGGCAGACAGATCGACCTTTGTTGCTTTGAAGGACAGAATCGATATGAAGGTTTTCTTCGAGAACGATCCACAGCTGCTGAATATCTACAGCATCATCGTTGTAAATCCGCAAAAGAGCAGTAAGATCAACTACGAAGGTGCACTCGATTTTGTGAGGTTTATTCTTGATCCAAAGATTTTGAAAACAATAAAAGAATTCTCGGTGAATGGAACAAGGCTTTTCAATCTTCTCTTTGAACCAAGATGAGCGAGATAGTTGAGATCTCTTTAAGATCTATCTACGTGAGTACTATGGCTACTTTCACGGCAGCGCTGGTTGCAGTGCCTTTGGCACTTCTCGTTGACTTTTTCTCTTTTCCGTTGAAGAAGCTGATCATCTTGGTCTTTCAGACTCTTACAGGTATTCCACCTGTCTTGGTTGGACTTTTGGTTTATCTTCTTCTTTCTCGCAGTGGACCACTCGGTGAGCTTGAACTTCTTTTCACCCGCGGTGCGATGATCTTTACGCAGTTTTTGATAGCAGTTCCGATTGTTTTCAGTGTGTCTTATTCTCACCTTTCCGCTGTGGATGAAAGAATTAGATTGATTATGAAGACACTCGGTGCCAGCAGTGTGCAGACTATGATGGGTATTTTGAGAGAGTCTTCGTATGGCGTCATGAGTAGCATCTTAACTGCCTTTGGGAGGGTCATAGGTGAGGTTGGTGCGGTGATGATAGTGGGTGGAAATATAGCAGGTAGAACCAGAGTTTTGACGACTTCAATAGTTCTTTACACAAGTATGGGAAGGTTTGAAGAAGCGATCTTCTGTGGTGTGATGTTATTGGTTATTGCCTTCACTGTGAATCTTGCGACAACAACAATCTCGACGCTGTTGAGGAGTAAGAGATGGTATACGAAATAGAAGAACTATCTTTCAGCTACGATTCGAAGTTCACACTCTTTGTTGAAGAATTCAAGATCGATCAAAAGATAGTCGGTGTGACTGGTTCATCTGGTGCGGGGAAGAGTACCTTTCTGCTGAATCTTGCCTTTCTGTACACTGGAAAATGGCGTTTGTTCAAGTTTAAGGGGAAGAACGTCACCGAAAAAGATCTTGCACATCTGAGAAGAGTAGTGACCTACGTACCACAGCATCCAGTTCTCTTCAGAAAGACTGTCTTTGAGAACATCGCCTATCCTTTGAAGATAAGAAAATACGCCAAGCGGGAAATACAAAAGAAAGTTCAAGCTATAGCTCAGAGACTAAGGATTGAAGATCTGTTAGACAAGAAATCGTGGCAGCTTTCTGGTGGTCAAGCAAAGAGGGTCTGTCTTGCCCGCGGTTTTGTTTTCGATCCAGAGGTTGTGCTTCTCGATGAGCCAACATCGGATCTTGATGAAGACAGCAAAAGATTAATCGAAGAGTTTATTCTACAAAATAAAAGCAATGTAGTGGTTGTATCACACGATAAAGAACAACTCTCTAAGCTCTGTGAGAAAATCTTTTTCATAGACAACGGTAAACTTTGCTAAAGATCAGGACCTCTCCCAGAGGGGAGAGGTTTGTCAACTTTCTAAGTACGGCAAAGTCGAATTGGCAAAGGGCATCAACAAGACAGCGCAATCTTTGTAATCTCTTACAGCATCACTGACAGCCTCTTGAACTGAATCATAAGGTGTCATAAAGATCCTTCTGACAGTCTCTTCTTTCATCTCTGAGCACAAGAATATCTTTGCCTTCTTGAGCACTTTGCAAAAGCCGACTGCTTTGTGACCACCCAGAAGAAATTGCTCTTTTATCCATTCGAGTGGTTCATCTGGACTTTTAGCCTTTTTCATCCATTCCTCAAAGGTCTTTTCTCCAAAACCTTCGCTGCACTCGGCAACCAAGACGATTGTTCCACCATCCTTGACGGCATGAAATGCGTTGTCTAAACCTTTCTGTGCTTGGTATAGATTGATGTCTTTTGGAAATCCACCTGGTGATGCAACAACTACATCGTATTTGTGGCCAATCTTCACTTTGTACATCATGTCTATGTACTTGACACCTTCTCTGTGGGCGAGTATTGGATCTCCAGAGACGACCTTCACAACTTCTTTTTTGCCGTTCAAAACGGCGTTGACGATGAACTTCACCTTTGCCATCTTTCCTGCCTCTTCTATGTCCTCTCTGACGGGGTTGTTCTCTATCTTGCCAGCGACTGCCCCGTCCAAGAGCATGTATGAGTGGTTGGTTTCTATGGTTCTCTTACTGCACACACCGGGCAAAAGCGCTTTGTTTCCCCCGCTGTAACCTGCAAACCAGTGAAGCTCCAAGTTTCCCGTTGCGATGATGAAGTCAGACTCACAAACCGGCTTGAAGACTTCGACGGGTGTGCCTCTTTTCGTCTTTCCAATGTAGATACACTGTGAGAGATCGTGGTTGATACATTCAATCTTCTGAAAAAGATCTTTCCCTATGGCTTTTTCCATCTCTTGATCTGTCATCTTTCGATGAAAGCCCAAACCAAAGATGATCTTTATCTGATCTTCTTTCAAACCAGCACTGAGAAGCTCGTCTACTATCGGTGGCACGAGTACGTGTGATGGCGATGGTCTTGTGAGATCACTTACCAATATCACTACGTTCTTAGGTTTTTCTTTTCCGATGAGTTCTTTCAATGGTAAGGTCCCTGTTGGGTTTTTAAGAGTTTGCTTGATTTCCCCTATTGGATCTTTGAGTGCATCGAGTTCTCTGTTTGGTTGAAGTACATCGACTTGCAGATCATCTGGTAACTTTAGTTGTACGGTCCTTTGACCATACTTCAGTGTGAATTTTTTCATCTATATCACCTTCACAGCGTTGGTTGAGTCAGATATATGGCAAACTCGTGATGTTTGAGTATTTCGGTCCTTGTTTTTTTGCCGTTGAGCACTTCGATGAGTTCTCTGAAGAGCCTTTCACCGGCTTCCTTTATCGTCTCTTTTCCTTCAATCACCGTACTCACATCGATGTCTATGTTGTCTTGCATCTTCTGAGAGGTTTTTGAGTTTGCACAAACTTTTATTACTGGTGCGATCGGACAACCCGTTGGTGTACCTCTGCCCGTTGTGAAGATCACTATTTGCGCACCCCCAGAGACCATTCCGGTGACCGATTCAACATCGTGCCCTGGACTGTCCATGAAAAACAGTCCTTTGCCAGTGATGGGCTTTGCGTATTCAAGAACATCTTGTATCGTTTTTGTACCTGCTTTGTATATGGCACCGAGCGATTTTTCTTCTAAGGTTGTAAGACCACCTTGTATATTCCCCGGAGTTGGATTCACACCCCTAATGTCCTCGCCACCTGCAAGTGCGCTTTTTTCACATCTATCGACAAGTTTAAGGAGTTTTTCTGCTACTCTCTCATTCACCGCTCTTTTTGCCAAGAGATGTTCTGCACCGATGATCTCTGTAGTTTCAGAGAAAACCACAGTTCCACCAAGATCTATCACTTTGTCTGCAACGTATCCAACCACAGGATTTGAGGCAATGCCAGAGGTTGTGTCTGAACCACCGCATTCTATTGCAACGACAACGTCGGAAAGATCAGCCTGTGTTCTTTCCACGTTGCCAAGTTCTCTCATCATCTTGTTCATCAAATGAATTCCTTTTTGTGCCGTCTGAAGCGTTCCACCTTCTTCTTGAATGATCAGACACTCTACTGGCTTGTTCGCTTTTTTGGCTTGCTCGGCGATCTGTCTTGTTGGAATCGTTTCACAGCCCAAGCCAACATACAGAACACCGGCAACATTGGGATTTGAAGCCATACCAACTAATACATCGAAGACCTTTTCGTGATCTTGTTTCATGTGATTGCAGCCGTGTTGGTTATCCAAGAAAACAGCACCGTCTATGTGATTTGCGATCTCTTGAGCTGTACTCGTTGCACAGATCACCGTTGGCACAACCAGAAAGTGGTTTCTAAAACCTACTTTATCGTTCTTTCTTTTGTATCCCAAGATCTTCACAGAGTATACCTCCTCACGCCACGTTTACCCGATACGTTGTGTACGTGAACGTAATCTCCGATCTTTATATCTTCTGTTGCCACGCCTATCGGCTCACCATATTTGAAGACCTCAGAGCCTTTGTTGATCTCTTTTACAGCAAATTTGTGCCCGAATGGTATATCGTGGTTCAGTTTTACCTTCAGTGTTTTATTCTCAAGATTCAGTTGAACCTCTTCGCCTTTTGAAAGGTTTTTCACAGCGGTCGCAACGTTGTCTTTTTCAGAAAAAACTATGGCGTCCATAGGATATGCCTCCTCATGGGAGCTTTATAATCTTGGCATTTACCAAAACTCTTTCCATTATTCTTCCGGATCTTATTCTCTCTTCGATCTTTTTTCTGAGCTCTTCGTCGCTCAACGGTTTTTGGGCAACACCTTGTTCGATTGCCTTCTTTGCGACAGCCATCGCTTCTTCTACATAGACTTGATCTTCTTCCATTGTGGGAACTATGTATTCTTCGTGTATGCCTTTCCTGTAGGCGAAATCTGCTATCGCTTGAGCAGCAGCTACACACATCTCATCTGTCACCTTTGTCGCTCTGACATCGAGTACGCCTCTGAAGATCGCGGGAAATCCAAGAGAGTTGTTCACCTGGTTTGGAAAGTCGCTTCTACCAGTTGCAACTATCTTTGCGCCTGCTTCCTTTGCCTCCCAGGGCCAGATCTCGGGAACTGGGTTTGCGCCCGCAAAGACGATGGCATCTTTGTTCATCGCCTTTACCCATTCTGGTTTTATCACCCCAGGACCACTCTTTGAATACGCTATGCACACATCTGCACCTCTCAACGCCTCTTCTATGCCTCCACTGATATTCTCTTTGTTGGTTTTGACCCACATCTGTTTGCTTATTTCGTCCAAAGTCTGTGCCCTTTCTTTGGTGAGTATGCCCTTTGAATCACAAACGATGGTGTTGCCAAGATCAACGTTGACCTTCTCGAGTAATCTCAAGAATGCATAGTTGGCACTTCCTGCGCCTATGATGGCAATCTTAACTTCGTCGATCTTTTTACCAACTATGCGAAGTGCGTTGATCAAACCAGCGAGCGTTATGGTTGCGGTGCCTTGCTGATCGTCGTGGAATACTGGTATAGACAGTTCTTCTTGAAGTCTTTTGAGCAACGCAAAGCACTTCGGTTTTTCAACGTCTTCAAGGTTTATTCCCGCTATCGATGGCGAAAGCCATTTGCAGAACTGCACCGTTTCCTCTATCTGCGTTGTGCCAACGCACAGAGGTATTGCATCAACCCCACCGAGATATTTGAACAAAAGCGCCTTTCCTTCCATCACAGGAAGCCCAGCCTCTGGACCAATGTCCCCGAGTCCAAGGATTCTCGTTCCATCGCTTATGATCGCAATCGTGTTCTCTTTGTTCGTGTATTCGTAGACTTTCTCTCTGTCTTTTGCGATCTCTTGACATACCTTTGCAACTCCCGGTGTGTACCATATGGCAAAGTCCTCAAAGCTTCTGACCGGTACCTTTGGAGCGGTTTGGATCTTTCCTTTGTAGAAAGGATGAAGTATCATCGCATCTTCAGAAGGTTTCTGAGCCTTTTTCAAGAGTTTCTCAACGTCTCTTTCGTACATCAGACATACCTCCTAATCAGAATAATAGTCCTCTTGGTAGTGGGACAATTAAGAGTTTTGCAAGCAGATACCAAAAGAGCAGTGCCGTAGCCGTAAAGCTGATTATGTTCACGAGCAGCTGTCGAAGGCCTATATTCTTTCCACCAACCACGATCGATATGATCGTCATGAAGATGATGCTGCCGATTGTAAAACCAAAGACCCAGTCCATTAGATACACCCAAACGAAGGATAGTACGATTACTGTTATTATGTACAAAAGGTCCTTTTTTTCCATTTTCTGAGTTTTTTCTTGTTTTTTTGATTTCAACGTCATGATGATCAAAGCCGTGCAAAGTGCGATCAGCAGAATCGAAACGATCTGCGGAAAGATGGCGGAAAGATAGTTCAGATTTCTCGATTCATACAGAAAAACGAAGGCAAGGAGAATGAACACGGCGCTCACGATTAAATTCGATTTCATTGCCTATCACCTGCCGCAGAAGGAGCCTGTTTTCTGATCAGGGGCCAGAGCAAGAACAGCACAGACAGTACTATGAGAACCCACGAGATCGGACGAATGAAAAAGACCGTCCATGGGTAGTCGAGTTTTCTTCCCATCAGCAAAGCTTGGGTGAACCCTGTTTCGGCGATGGGCCCTAATATCAATCCAAGTGTGATCGGTCCTGCCTCAAAGCCGAATCTTCTCAAGATATAGCCGAGCACACCAAGTATGAGCATGGTGTAGACATTGCTTATATCGTTCTGAACACAGTAAGAACCAATCATCGTTAACAACAAGATGACAGGAACAATAACGTGTATCGGTATTTTGTAGATCACTTTGGTCATTCCCTTGCCGAAGAGCAATCCAATGGGTACCATGAGTAAGGTTGCGGCTAATACACCGACTATGAAGGTGTAGACAACATCGGCACGGGTTGTGAACAGTTCCGCACCAGGTCTCAGTCCTTGTATCAGGAGCGCTCCATACAAGATTGCATCGACGGGCGTTCCAGGCACACCGAGGGTCATCAGCGGAACAAAACCACCACCTACGGTGGCGTTGTTCGAAGCCTCGGTGGCTATGATCCCTTCAGGTATACCTGTGCCGAATTTTTCCGGATGCTTTGACGCCCTCATTGCTTCACTGTAGGAAACCAAATTTGCGATGTTTCCCCCTGCACCTGGCAGCACTCCGATTATGAAACCTATTACGGAAGCTCTGATGAGATCTACCTGCCTCTTCATGACATCGACGAAGGTCTTGGTTAAGGTCCCCTTCTCTACTTTCGCTTCCACAAAGAGTTGTTTTTGACCTCTTTGGACAATCATGCTTATGACCTCAGGAATACAGAACAGTCCAACTAGTGCAGGTATTAACCCAAAACCTGATATGAGATATGAAGACCCGAAGATAAATCTGACATTTCCACCAACAGGTGCTACCCCGACGAAGCTGATCATCATGCCTATGAGTCCACCGATAAAGCCCTTCAAAGTGTTGCCGCGAGACAAAGATGATATGACCGTCAAACCAAAGATACCCAGCCAGAAGTATTCTGGTGGTCCGAATCTCAACGCTATCGTTGCGAGCATCGGTGCGAATATGAGAAAGCAGATCATACCGAACAATCCACCGTACAGAGATGAGTACGTCGCTATCAAGATCGCCTGCCACCCTTTGCCTTGTTTTGCCATTGGATGGCCATCAAAGGTCGTGCCTATGTTCGACGGTGTACCAGGTGTTCTGAGTAAGATAGCTGAAAAGCTTCCTCCGTATATTGCAGCCATGTACAGAGAACCTAAAAAGACCAAGCTTTCAGAAGGCGTCATCCAGTAAGTCAACGGCAAGAACAAAGCCACTCCCATCGTGGCACTCATACCTGGCAGTGCACCTATAATCAGACCTACGCTGACACCACCGATCATCAGAGAGAAGATCTTTGCCGAGAAGATCTGCGGTATGGCATTCAAAAGATATCCAAAACTTGCCATCTGTGGTTTTTCCTCCCTTCGAAAACCCGCACCCTGAGGTGCGGGAGGGAATTACTTGCCCATCTTTTGGGTTTCATCCCACAGTTCTTTGTAGTAAGGTATGAGTTTTGCCACCAGTTCTTTTGCCTGAGCTTCGTTGTAATCTTCCAGAACAAAACCAAGCTCTTCCATTTTTGATCTAACCTCTGGGTTTTTGTTCACCTCAGCGAAGGCAGCTCCGAGTATTCTCTTGATCTCTGCAGGTGTTCCAGGAGGTACAGCCACACCACGGAAAGCCTTTTCAACAACGTCGTATCCAAATTCTCTGAAGGTTGGAACATCAGGTAAGAAGGGTACTCTCTGCTCTGTAGCTACAGCGATGGTTCTGAGCTTGTCTTTGTACTGCACAGAGACAGTCGTGTAAGTCATCAAAGCATCAACATTTCCACCAAGCAGAGCCGGCACGGCTGTTCCAGTACCGGTGAATGGTATATAGGTTAAATTAAGACCAGCGACTTTGGCAAGCCTCAATGTGGCAAAGCTGTTCGCAGATGGTTGACCACTACCGCCGATGAGCACAGATTTCTTTCCCTTTGCCATCTTCAAAAAGTCATCGAAACTCTTGATGGGACTGTCGATAGGTACAACCAGCGTGCATGGCGTCGTCTGGAAAAAGTATATGTTCTCGATCTGTTCGGTCTTGTACGGCACTCCGCCTTGAATTGGCTGAAGTATTATGTGAGGCAGGTTCGTTCCATAGACTGAATATCCATCTGGTGTGGCTCGATTGACCAGCTCTGACCAACCTGTTGCTCCACCACCGCCAGGCTTGTAAGTAATAACGACGGGTACTCCGAGGACCTTTTCCAGATAAGGTTGTTGAATTCTTGCTGTGATGTCTGACTCTCCGCCCGGATCAAAACAGATCACATAGGTGATAGGTTTTGTTGGAAAGTCAGCAGCGAAAACCAGTGAAAGGTTTAAGAGAATAATACAAAGCAACCAGACAGCCTTTCTCATAGCAACACCCTCCCTTAAGTGGTTAGCTTATCTAATATTCTATCTCTTGTAGGAGCACAACTGCAAAAGACCTTCATGGCATCAAAAAGTGGAATTTGCCAGAATCTTTGCTTTGAGACCCTGTGATCAACAGATTTTGCCTTCTTTCTTCTTATTTTGCCTTTTTGTTGGCTCTGAGAACCGTCTGAGAGGTAAAAGTTAACCCCGCTCTTGGCGGGGTTAGAAGTTCGTTTCGATCATTATGCACTTTCCTATTGAGTATTCTGAATCTGTGTTCTTCAAGAAATTCTCTATTTCCTTTGATCCAGCACCTGGTTGAAACCAAAATCTCTTAAAACCAATCGATACTGCCCTCTGTACTTCTTCCAGTCCTTTTTCTGGAGGGATGACAAAAACTAAGAGCTCAACATCATCTGGTAGCTGCTCGAGTCTTGCAAAAGATTTGATCCCATCGATTGTGATGCCTTTTGGGTTCACCGGGAAAACCTCGAATCCTTTCTGGCGAAGATCTTTCACGATTCTATTACCGTATTTCTGCTCGCTCTCGCTTGCTCCGATAACCGCGATTTTCTTGAAGTCTCTGGGGTTCACCATATATCACCCCCTGATTAAACTGTTGCGTACTCGACTAAGTTGTTCCTCTTCATCGCGTTCTCAAGGATGTGCAGAACCAATTCTTCGTATGTAAAACCAGCTATTTCGGCTATTCTGGGTAGATCTGAAAATCCCTTCGCCATACCGGGAAGTGGGTTGATCTCGAGAAAGTATGGATTGTTGTCTTCTTGAGAAACTCTCAAATCCATCCTCGCCACATCTTTGATCTCAAGAGTTTTACAGATCTTAACTGCCATGTTCTTCAGTTTTCTCTCCAGTACTGCGTCAATCTTCGCCGGACAGGTGTAATCTACGTAATAGTCAGAGTTTTTCTTGACTTTGTAGCTGTAAAATTCTTTGCCATGTTTGAAGTGGATCTCCATTATGGGTAAAACTCGGTACTTGTTGCCTTCTTGTAGAACACCGATCGTGAACTCTCTGCCGCGAATGAACTCTTCTACCAGAACTGGTTCGTTGTAGACAGAAAACAGTCTGTCGATCTCTTTCTTGAATTCTTCGTAGTTGTGTACGAGCCCGGTTTCTGAAATGCCCTTAGAGGAGCCTTCGGCATTGAGTTTCAAGATCAAAGGAAATCTCATGTTTTTCCTCAATTTCTCCTGTGGTGATCTGATGACTTGAAAACGTGGGGTTTTGATGTCTTTGGTTAAAAGGATCTGCTTGGTCAGCGCTTTGTCAAGACAGACAGCAAGTGTTGTGGCATCTGAGCAAGTGTATGGAATGTTGTAGAAAGAAAGTATTGCCGGAACTTGTGCTTCCCTTGCCCTGCTGAAGGTGCCCTCTGCAAAGTTGTAGACGATGTCAACCTTCTCTGATGTGAGAATGGGAATGAACTTTTCAGGTACAGCTTCCATTAGAACAACTTCGTGCCCACCAGCTTCGATCGATCTTTTGATGTCCATGACGACTTCCATACTGTCATACTCTGCTTCCCAGTCCTCCACCTCTGGTCTAACGCCTCTCGGTAAGTTGTAGGCTAACCCCACCTTCGTAAAAACCACCTCCATGGTTTTGTTCAATCAGATTATCACGCTGTTGATGGGCAAAAATCATTTCAACAATGTTCTGTTCAGTTGAGTTTCTGTTAAGAAAAAGGGGCAGATAACTGCCCCTCCCCTGTTGATCGCAGTACAATACTCATTGTACATCGACATAGAAGAGGAATCTTCTTTCGTTTCCTGAATAATCTTTCAAGATTATCTCTATCCTCGAATCACCAGCTATGTTCACTTGGCTCGAAACACTGTAATTCGGTGATGTACCCGATTTAGTCCAATCATCTCCCGAAGAGGTTTTCACACCGTTCACAAGAATCTCGCAATTATTCCAATCGATGTACAGTTCGGTCACATTGAAGGTCAAAGGTTTGTTGCCTGTTGTGAGTGTCACTGTGGCATCTTCTGTGACGTCAACACCTGCGATTTTTACATTGCTTATCTGAGGTGGTTGGTTGTCATAAACGATGGTGATTGTCCTCTCAGTTTTGTTCAAAGCTTGATCGTACGCGGTGAGTCTTACCGTATTTGATCCGCTGTCTAAACCAACATTTTGTGTACCAGAGCTTTCACCATTAGGTATTATGGTCACTGAACCTTTCTGCAGAACTATGTACCAGAAATTAGCATCTGTGACCTGCCAGCTAACTTCGGCAGTTGCAGAATTTGTGTAATAGACGTTGTTAACAATGGGAACATCACATCTAAATGAATCTATTCTTGGTGCTAATCTATCGATTTGAACTGTTCTTGATTGGCTTGTTGAGTTACCTGCCCTGTCAAACAATTCGAAGGTGAAGTTCTTTTGTCCTTCGTAATTTGCAGGTGTGTTGTACTGCCATTGTGTGCTGGTCTGTCCCCACGCTAATGTTAGTCTTTGAACGAATGTTGATCCTTCAAAAATATCGATTTTTGATCCCCAGGTGAGGTTGTCTGAGAAATTCAGGGTGAATGTGATCTGTGTTGAAGACGATACACCTGTAGGTTCAAAGTTCACGCTCAGATTCGGTGGAACTGTGTCGTAGTAAAGTGTGCCAGCATAATTTGCTACATTTCCTGCGACATCTTTCAAGTACAACGAGTATTCGGCTGAGCTGTTTTCGTTTAAACCATGTACAAAGGTCAGTGTGCCTGATAAAGGATTTATTATATTTTCATTCACTCTCATGAATGCTTCTGTTATTCTGGTGATTTCATCGATTTGCAGAGTGATTGTGTTTTGATTTGTGTAAAGCCTGCCAGAGTCACTCAATAAGGCTGGTGGCCTGTTGTCGAATATGACATTTGCAAAAGATCTTGAGTCAGTCTGTTGAGAATGATTCTCTGCATGATCGTAGACTTGTAAACCGACTTTATGTTCTCCGTTGGTATAACTACTTGTATTCAGGGAGAATTTGAATTTGAATTCACCATCCTCATACACCGGTGATGTGATCATTGCCCTTTGCACATCATCGACATACAGTATCACCTTTTGTACATCGTAAGGTACATCGATTCCGCTTATCTGGGCTATGACATCTATAGAACCTCTGTAAACTTCTTTGCCTAAAAAGGTCTGAGCCGCTGGGAGCTGTATGGTGACTACAGGTGAGCTCTTGTTGTCTATCACCACCGAAAGCTGTCCTGTACCAGTTGCACCGCTTGTAGTAGTCGCTATTGCCTCGAAGATAGTGACGCCATCTGGGTATGACGCCAAAGGTATGTTCTCAAAGCTCCAGCTGTTGGTTGCAAGATCTGATTTTTCACCGATTTTTTGCCTGTTACCTGTGCTATCTTTGATGAAAAGTTCTATCCTGTGTATGGGTTCTGTGTTGTCCAGGAAGCTCACTTTCACGTCTGTAAAAGTTTTGACTATCTTCATGCCGCTGGTATTAGTTCCGTAATACTTACCTTGTGGTATATCTAAGCTCACTATTGGTGGCGTGAGATCTTCAACGATAATCTGCTGCTGGGCTATCAAATAACTATTGCCGAAGACATCGACAGCTTCGAGATTGATTTTAAAGGTACCAACTTGAGCTGGTGTGAACATTGGAACATCTTGATTGTTTATGAACAGTTCTTTGGGTATGTTACCTGTGGTATGTTCGTACAGTTTCTTGATCGTTTGATTGTAAATAGCTCCATTTGTTTGACTGTCCACGATCCTCAGGCGAACCTCTTTTATTCCTGTATCGTCACTGACTTTGAACTGACTGTTGTTGTTCAAAGAACCTCTGATCTGGACGGAAAGATTTGCGCCCATGTCATAGACAGTTGATGATGGATACAGTTGCATGGTTCTAAAGCCTTCTACCGTGGGGCTGTTTGTTCGGTTCCGTAGATTGTGAAGTTTCGAATCGTAGAGTTGTTGTCTAAATCCGTCACGACAATTCTGAAGATGTTTTCATAAGGATCGAGGCGTGTGATAGTGTGATTGAGAGTATTAGTGCTGGAAACAGCTATGTCATTATAAGAGCCAGATACTTTCTTCTGAAGTTTGATAGTTGCCACCTGTCTGTTGTCGGTTGTCTCAATTTCTATGGTTGGATTGGCTGACATGGATATGTTGTAGACAGAACCTTCTATGATATCTTGTGTGTTGATCTTGGCTTTTCTTATCGTTGGGGGTTCAGTGTCAATGACTGTGACGATTGTGGTTGCACTTCCTTTTTCACCTTTTGATGTTTCTGCCCTGAAGGTTATCGAATAGACACCTGGTTCTGTGAAAAAGGTTGAAGGAGCCTTTGCTTCATAGATGTTGTAAGTCGAGCTTGTCGCAAGTGGGGTAGGTACGCTAATTGTTAAGCTCCTGTTGGCATATTTTATTTCGAATTTTTCGTCTTCGGTTAAGTAAATGCTTGCTTTCACCCTAAGCGTCAAGTCATAACCACATTGGTGTATTTGACCAGGTAGAGGTTGTTCGAAGACGACCCCAAGATCTAATATGTTCACCGAGACGGAAGTGGCGTCAGACAGATTGAGATCGTTCTTGTAGTAGAAATCTATCCTATATTCACCAGACGATTGAACGTCCCAGTTTGCAGTGAAAGTGTAAACAGGTCCATCGCCACTGGGGCTAACGGGTATTCTTTCATCGACAGGTCCTTTTACATCAAAGTAAGCTGTGGACGGTCTGTTGGTATCAACGACCTGCGCATTCAACGACAAACTCATATTCTGCGCAAAAGGTGTTCTAAAGCCATCTTCTGGTTGAAGAATTCTTGCAATCGGTCTTGAAGTAACTACAGTTACAGAACCAGTTGCCTCTGCACTGAATCCTTCTGAGTCGATGACTACTACTCTTATGTCGTGAGAGCCAAGTGTTGTTGCAATCCAATCCCATTCAAAGGTATTGACAGTCGGTTGTATGGAACCTCTCTTGATTCCGTTCACGTAAAAATCACATTTGCTCAGACCAAGGTCGTCCTGCGCGACAACTTTGAAATGTACTCTTTCACCTTGATCTAAGACAGAGGGTGCATATGAAAACTCCTTTATCCTTGGTGCTTTTACTATGTAGGCTTCGTCGACTGGAAATTGCCCTTTTTGTGAGGAGCTATTACCAGAGGTGTCACTGGCAACGACGATCACCTCGTATGTACCTTTTCGAGTGAAGGACTCTGTCAGTGTGAAAACGCCTCCACCGATTGTAGAAGCTTTCAACGGTCCTTTGTTTTCAGGACCGGTGAACTGGAAGGTGACCTCTTGCACCTGCACGTTGTCTGTCACAAAGAGATAGAAGGTGTAGGCTTCGTTGATTGGAACACCATAAGGCGGTGTGAAGTATATCACCGGTGGTTCGGTGTCGATTACTCCTACATTTATCGAGTAGAAAGCTTCTGTAGATTCGTTTGAATCGTCGGTCGCAATTGCCTTTATCTTGTGAATGCCTTTGACGGCAGACCATCTGTGAACGTATGGTGGCTCGCTGAAGGTTCTCACCGAGATGTTGTCTATGTAGAGAACAACCCGAGTAACCCTTGAGTCATCTGTTGCCGTTACAGATATGGTGATTTCTTCGCCTTCCTTTGGTGTTGGTTTGTCTACCGTTATAGAAACCGAAGGCGGTAGGTTGGTACCAATCTCGATCGATCCTGTCTTGGTCGTGTAGTTGTTTCTCGAATCATAAGCAGTAACGCTAAAACTATAAGGACTTGTCGTGCCAACGTTTCTTGTCACGTTCCAAAACAGTTGTGTTGCAGGCATGGTGGGTACATAAACGGCTTCTTTGCCATCGTTAAAGCTGATTTTTGAAACACCACTTTCATCTGTTGCTCGGATCGTTATACTCACAGTTGTTCCTGGTCTGGCTTTTTTGACGAGATCTGGAAACTCTATCTCTGGACCTGCTGTATCTCCGGCTGTTGAAACGTTCAATGTCAAGCTTGCAGTGTTATCGTTTCCTTCGTTGTCGATCGCGTAAGCCTGTAACTCATAGGTCCCAGCCTGAGCCTGAAAGGTGTATCTGTTATTTGTCAGCTGAACATCCCTTTTGTTCACTTTGAGTCCAACGGCTCTGATGCCACTTTCATCGTCTTGTGCCGAGACCACAACGGTGACCTGTTCCCCAGGTTGAACTCCCTTAGGTGTATAATCAACGGAAACCTTTGGCTTTATGATGTCTCTTGTCCTGAAGGAGCCGATGACCTTGCTCGTCGAATTACCTGCTTTATCATAGGCGACAACTGTCAAGGTGAATGAACCATATGGAGCGGGAATCGATATCTGCCCAGGTTGAGCCGTCTCGAGTATCAGTTTGTCGTTTGCGTAGATTCTTATAGCACTGATGCCACTCTGATCGATAGCCGAGACATTCAAGATGATACTTTCTCCAGCTATGTCACTGGTTTTTGAGATCGACACCTCAAGGACTGGTGGAATCTTATCGAGCATCGCACAAGACACCATAAAAAACACTATTATCAAAAGCAAAATTGCTTTCTTCATCATCTCACCTCGAGCAAGTACTGTAGATTGCCAAGCTGATTTTCATAGACATCCGCTATGCCACTCGGCAACAAATAAAATCTCCCTTGAGTAAATGAGGTTGCACCCACATAGCTGGCTTCCTTGAGATCATCTGAAACACTCTCTTGAACGAGAACTACTGTCTTAATTGGGTTGATGTAAGGAAATTCATTGGACGAAACTATCACTGTGATCGTTCCACCTTGTTTCACAGCGGTGTCATCTCTGATCGTGATTCTCACACCGTAATAACCTGCTTGTATGCTGGTGAATCCGTCGGTCTTGAGCTGTGCAGTTCCCACCTTGAAAGAGTCGATTCGTGGTGGCTTGTTGTCTTGTACATCTATTTGAAGGCAGTCCACGCCTGTTCTGCCATCGGTTGTTTCTAAGAGAACAGCCAGAGTGTGCCTTCCAGAAACTGCACGCCAACAACAAGAGAAAGCCGTTCCTTGAGATATGATTTCCCTGTCAACGTAAAAGGTAATCTGTTTAACGTGTGTTTCAACAGTTTCTGCGGCGAGTTGAATCAAATCACCGGGGCTGGGATTTGTGTTGTTGATCTTCAACTTAACATCGGCTGGACCTAATCCAACGGCAAAGTAGCTACCGCGAACAGTTGTTTTTCCTCGTACGTCTTTCACCGTTACCACTACAGCCTGCAATCCAAGACCGAAGTTTCCAAGGTTGACTGGTAGTTCCACCGATTTGGTCTTTGTGAACTGTCTTTCATAAGTTGCGGTACCGTTGCATTCTACTAAAACCGATGAAAGTTCCGTATCGTCTTGAGCGATTATATTCAAGATGACATTTTCTTGGACTGAATAGGAATTCTTCGAGAAATTTATTTCTACGGTTGGCGGAGATCTGTCAGCTGGGTAAACTGTAAGGACTGTGGATGTGGCAGTTTTGGCATAATCGCTTGTTGATACCGTGATGCTGAGCGGGTATTCACCCTCCCCAAGGTTCGGTAGTTCAACGATGATGGGGTTGTCGATGGTCTGAACCTGTTTTGATTCTGATCCCACCTTTGCGACCGCTTTTATGAGTTTGCTCTCTGCATCTCGGGCGTTGATCGCTAAGTATATGGCAGAATCAGCCTCTGGAAAGGTGGGGACAACTCTTATTTGATCTATAGTTGGTGCAGTCTTGTCAAGTACTGTGACGATTGTTTGTTTGGATTTTTTTTGGCCGAATATGTTTTCAACATACCCTTCGATTATGTAATCCTTTGCTTCGGTAGGATTCCAAAGGTACTTGAGTGGGAGCACATCTGAACTTTGAACGGTCTTACCATCCACACTTATCGCTGAGAGTGTTATTCCAACATCGAAGGAAGCCATCAGTGTCACCGTTGCTGTACTATTTGGTGTTGGCGTGGGTGGATCGACCGATATAGAAATGGTTATATCGGATCTTTGCTGGCATGAGACCAGCAAAAGAATAACAGCTGAAATGATAAACAGATACCACTTCATGAACGCACCTCTCAATATATTTCATCGTACACAAGCTGTACTCCTTGAGAAATCTTATACAATTATACTGAGGTTGATACCATGAATATATTGTGGTTCACCGTCTTTGTGGTTTTGTTCTTTGCACCGTTTTTCTATTTTTATGAAGATGGCTATCTAAGCCACAGAGAACTGGCATACCCTGACAGTAACTTTGTGAAGATAGACGACCTTGAGATTCATTACAGAATTTACGGCGACGAGAACAAATACATGGTCTTGCTTCACGGCTTTGGTTCAAGCACCTACAGTTGGCAAAAAGTTGTCGGTAAGCTTTCAGAGTTCTACACAACCATCTCTTACGATAGACCGGGTTTTGGTTTGACTGAGAGAAGATTTGATTTGCAGTACAACCCATATACAAACGAATATCAGGTAGAACTTTTGAGAAAATTACTCGAATATTTAGGTATCTCCAAAGCAACCATAGTCGGTCATTCAGCCGGTGGTTATATAGCGTTGAAGTTCGCACTCACTTATCCTCAGATGGTTGAAAAGATAGTTCTGATTGATCCAGCGATAATCACAAGAGGTGGCGTCAACGATTTTGTGAAGGTTCTTTTCAAAATACCTCAAGTGAATCACGTTGGGCCCGATGTAATCGGACGATTGATCACTCGATCCTATGGTGAGAATCTTTCACAGATCTATTACGACACCTCAAAGTTGAGCGAAGAGGATAGGGAAGCCTATTTGAGACCCACAAAGGTCCTTGGTTGGAAAAAGGCATTTTGGGAATTTGTAAAATCTTCTGAGTATGAAGACATAACTCCTCTGCTTTCAAGAATAGACAAAGAGGTTCTAATAATCCACGGCAGAGAAGATAGGGTAATCCCTCTTCAAGAAATTCAGGAATTGGCAAAGAGATTGAAGAATGCAAAGCTTTGTGTGATAGAAAACTGTGGGCATATTCCGCATGAAGAATGTCCTGAGCGATTTCTTGAATGCTTGATAGATTGAAAGGGTTCAGAAGAATCACCACTTGGTAATTCACATTTCTGTAACTAAATCTCTTGTTGTGGTGTGTATAATCTCTTTTGTGCTCCCGCTTTGCCGGAGGTGGGCAAAGCCATTAGGCCGAGGGAGGAGATGTGCGATGGAAAGAATTTATGAGAGTATGTTCATCATGGATCCTCGATTGAAAGTCGAGGAAAGAGAAGCGCTTGTCGAAAAGGTAAAGAACATCATCGTAGAGCGTGTTAAAGGAAATATTCAGACGGTGAACCACTGGGGCATCAGAAAACTCGCCTACCCAATCAATCATCAAGTTGAAGGAGATTACACCGTCTTGTTGTTCAAAGCTCCGACTACAGACTTAGACAAACTCGAAGAATTCTTCAGGGTGACTCCTCAGATTCTTCGTTGGCAGACCTTCAGAAGAGAAGACCTTGAGAAAAAAGAAAGGAAAGAGCAGGCCCAACCTGAAGAAAAGAAGGACTGAGAATCATGCCGTATTACAACAAGGTGATCCTCGTTGGGAGGATAACCAGAGATCCAGAGATCAGATTCACCACCTCCGGTAAAAGTGTTGCAAACTTCAGCCTTGCCGTGAATCGACCGGCGAGAACAGATCTTTCAGACGATCAACAAACTGCTGACTTCATCAGAATAGTTGCATTCAACAAACTTGCAGATTTCGTAAAGACATATCTGAAGAAAGGACAATTGATTCTGATCGAAGGCGAGCTCAGGTTGCAGAAATGGCAGGCAAAGGATGGAACAAACAGAACGACAGCCGAGATTTGGGCAAGGGACATAAGATTCATGGAGAAGAAGGCAGTCGAAGAAGATGTCTTGCCAAAAGAAAACTCTTATTCGAGAGAAGAGGACGAAATATCAGAACCACAAGAACACGAAATCGATGAGCACGATCCAGATGAACCACCATTTTGAGGAGGTGTGAATGATGGCACAACAACAGCAGAAGAAGAGAAGAAGGAGAAAGGTCAAAAAATGTAAACTCTGTGAGATGAAGGTCGATTACATCGATTACAAGGATATTCGCCTTCTCAGTGAGTATCTCACAGATAAAGGTAAGATAATACCAAAGAGAGTCACAGGAAATTGTGCAAAACATCAGAGAATGGTGAAGACTGCTATAAAACGTGCAAGACACATGGCACTGTTGCCATTCATAAAGCTTTGAAACCCTAAGCTCTTGAAGATGAGAGGGACTTCGTCCCTCCATTTCTTTTTTGAGGAGGCTGAGTTATTATGAAGAAACTTGCCGTAGTAGCGATAGGCGGCAACGCAGTGAACAGGCCGGGAGAAAAACCAACGGCAGAAAACATGTTCAAAGCGCTTACAGAGGCAATGGGATATCTTGTTGAAATGCTTGATGAATACGATGTGGTAATCACCCATGGTAACGGACCTCAGGTTGGTAATATCTTGATCCAACAAGAGATGGCAAAAGAGGTCATTCCACCTTTCCCAATCGATGTGAACGACGCGCAGACTCAGGGAAGTCTTGGGTACATGATAGCCCAAGCCCTCAGAAACAATCTCGCACGGAAAAACCTATCGCGTGAAATTGCGGCAGTTGTCACTCAAATCGTTGTTGACAAGAACGATAAAGCCTTTCAAAATCCAACTAAACCAGTCGGACCATTTTACACAAAACAGGAAGCAGAACGACTTGCAAGAGAAAAAGGATGGATCATGAAAGAGGATGCGGGAAGGGGATACAGAAGGGTTGTTCCATCACCAAAACCTCTTGAGATAGTAGAAAAGGAAGTAGTTAGAATGCTTCTGAAGAACGATGTGATAGTCATTGCCGCCGGTGGAGGTGGAATACCCGTAATCAGAGAAGATGGGATCTTGAAAGGTGTGGAAGCTGTGATAGACAAAGATCGAGCGAGTGCACTTCTTGCGATCGAGATCGATGCAGATTTGTTCATAATACTCACCGGTGTTGAAAAGGTGTCGTTAAATTATGGAAAGCCAAACCAAGAAGATTTGGATGAACTGAGTGTTGATCAGGCTCAAAGGTTTTTGAAGGAAGGGCAGTTCCCAGCAGGAAGCATGGGACCAAAGATAGAATCTGCGATAGATTTTGTAAAAACCACAAAAAGAGAGTGTATCATAACAGACATGGCAAAGCTGATGTTGGCTTTGAATGGTGAAACTGGGACTCGAATAAGAAGCTGAATTCAAAGGGGCACAAATGTGCCCCTTTTTTACTCCACAACGATGCCCTATACCAGGTTCACGCCTTGCCTTCACAGCGATCGTGATCATTCCAACCCCAATAACTCATCGCTGGCAAATTTTCGCAAAATTGGTGGCTTTAGTTCTGACTTCACGAGCTGACTTGCTTGGAAAAACGCACACTGGATGTGACTACCAGACTATTCGAAAAGATGGGTTCAAGAAAAGGGTTTTTTGATCAAAATGGTGTATGCATTCGGTGATGGTTTTGTAACTCTTGATTTTTCCCAATGATGTAGTAAAATACTTTATGGCACAAGCGGGTGTAGCTCAATGGTAGAGCATCGGCCTTCCAAGCCGAGGGCTGCGGGTTCGAATCCCGTCGCCCGCTCCAGCGCCCGTAGCTCAATAGGATAGAGCATCGGACTTCTAATCCGAGGGTTGTGGGTTCGATTCCCGCCGGGCGCACCAAGATGGTGACCATAGCTCAGCTGGTAGAGCGCCTGACTGTGGATCAGGCGGCCGCGGGTTCAAATCCCGCTGGTCACCCCAGGACGCGCGCCTGTAGCTCAATGGATAGAGCGTCGGACTTCGGATCCGATGGTTGCGGGTTCAAGTCCTGCCAGGCGCGCCAATCCCCTGGTCAACGTAGCTGAGAAGGTGAAGTTGCTTTTCTAAAGGAGGTAGAAAAGATGGAAGTATTGAAGGTAGCCTCTAACTCTAATCCTAACAAGGTCGCAGGTGCTCTTGCGGGTATGATCAGAGAAAGTGGTAAGGCTGAACTTCAAGCGATTGGTGCAGGTGCCGTGAATCAAGCTGTCAAAGCAATTGCCATAGCCAGGGGTTATTTGGCACCAAGCGGAGTCGATCTTGTGAGCATTCCCGCCTTCACAGATGTCGAGATCGACAAGGAAACAAGAACGGCTCTGAAGTTTATAGTCTTTCCAAGAAATTGATGACCAAGCTTAAAAGCCCCGCGTAATGCGGGGCTTAGTTTTTGTTTCACAGGCCTTTGTAAGATAGCATTATGTTATTTGAACTGATAAATGGCATCTGTCACAGATGAAATTCTTTTCTGGAACTCTTTGTTCAGATAGTCAACCTTCAGTGCTACTTCGTATGTTTTTGTCATAGTCCCTATGGCATCCAAAGCTTGGTAAAGGGTATTCAAGGCTTCTTTGATCTCTTTGAACTCAGGATAGCGAACTTCAAAAAGTCTCAAGAGATCGACTACAAGAGGTATTGTTTCTCGAAAGACCAGAAGCACGCTTTTCCAATCGTCGATCGACTTTTTGTCAGTCAAAGCTTTGTAAGAAGTGGCAAAAAGAGTTCCCATGAAACTTTTTCTCATCTCTTCAAAGCTCTTTCTCATCAATGCGGAACGCTCGTAGAAGTTCCAGTATTTTTGATAGTTCTCCTGCACAAGCGCCTTTGAACTGTTCAAGAGTTTGTAGAGTTCTTCTTCCAAGTGAGAGGTGAACTGTGGGTATATCAAGTCGTTCTTCACAAAGGAATGAGCAACTTCACTTATTTGGCTTGGACTGAGCAGTTGTTCAACCCAAGTCTTGACATTAGCCCTGAAGAAGGAAAGGATCGTTTCTGGTTGTCCTACAACTTCGAGTAGTTTGTTGTAAACTGTGTTCATGATATCGTCGATTAGTTCGTCTCGAACGTACTTTGCCAGTCGATCTATCAATTGCTCGATAGTTACTTTCGCTGCAATACCGCTCCAGTTGCCTGTGACTATGTCTATGAAGGTGTTTACAGCGTCCAAAATCAAGTTTTTTGCCGATTCGAGCTTCCCAATCACTTCACGTGCTTTTCTCACCATGTCTGTGGCTTTTTGAACTATTTGCTCTATGTCTTGTGTCACTCTGTCTTGAGTTGTACAGGCGTAGCCGACCATGTTCACCAGAGTACCAACACCAACGTAAAATCTCTTGATTGCTTCCATCTCAACAAGTGTTATGCCATTTTTGGAGATCTCGTCCAACCACTTGGTTGCCTCTGCTGCAAAAGACTTCATCTTGTCCGTCGTGATCTTTGAGTTTTCCAGTTCGTACAACAGCCCCTTGGCACGATACAGTTCCATCGATTTGCCGTAAGTGTACGCTGTGATTTCTTTGGGATTTACCTCGTTGGGTTGAATCTCCACCCAGCCTCTGGCTGTGTAACCCAATTCGTGATATCGATTGTGAAGATAAGTGCCAGAACTGGTATACAGGATATAATAATACCTTCCAGCTATGACAGTTCCAAGATCCAAAACACCATTTTTATCGCCTATTTGATGCATCGCTCTTATAATCTTCATTCTGTCTAAATCTCCCATGACTTTGTAGAAGTAAACCCAGACGTTGTTGCTACCCATTAAAGATAGGTTCGCATCATCTTTCACAACAAATTTGACGTTTCGAGCCCAAATGTCTTTCTTCGTGCCGTCTGGTTTTACTAAAGGATAAAAGACAAACTGAACAGATTCGCCAGTCTGAGCAAGGGAAATCTGTACTTCAACTCTGCTCACAAAGTTGTACTTGTTCCAGTCGCTGACCCAGGCGAAGTAGTACTTCGAGTCGATCACAGGAAGTTCTTCAAGCTCAATCTCTTCTTGGTTGAACGGCCAGGAAAGCTTCTTAACCAATTCGTTCTTCTGAGCCAGTTTGTCGAAGTTGTTTTCCTTCACCAAGACGTTCACCTGTGGTGAGTAATTTTCAGAAAGCTCCGTCTTTGCCATATCTTTTTCGTCTGGCTGACAATAATAGAGTTGAATCTTACTGTCTCTGATTGCCATGTCCACCGCGTGCATGGATGTCACGCAGCCAGAGGAAAAGTACCAGTTTGGACCATAGACAGAGTCTGTGTACACGTCTGTTATTATGACAACGATCTTTCTCGCATCTTCGCGCCAGTCCAGATTCAGCGACCACAAGAAGACATCATAGCCCCAGGTCAGGTTCCACCATTCACCCCAAGTGTCTATTTCATCTATTGCTGCCCTTATTTCTTCGATCATCGCTGGTCCGAAGAACCTTGTGATGTATGGGTCTATGGTCCATTCTGGTTCATCCTCTGCTTCGTACATGCTTATGAAGATTCTGAAGTCTGTAGCGGTTTCGATCATTCTGTCTACGAACTGATGCAACTGTTCTATGATGGAATCTGCGTGTTTTCTCATCGAACCAGTCCCATCGATGAAAAAGGCGATGTCGAGCTTGTCGGAGTTGATGGACTTTTCCCAAAAACCCTTTCCGTCGAATTTGTAGCTTGAATGGCTTTCAAAAGTGACGGTCTTCTCTTCCAACAGTTCCTGGTTCTTGCCGTAGGCTTTCTCCGTTATCCTGAAATCTTCGAGCTTCAGGTTTCTGACGTAATTTCCAGCATCGTCTTTGACTGTCACAGAACACCACAATGCATTCCAAAGATCAGAGGGCCACCAAACCTCGCTTTCTCTGAGCTGTATCTGGTAAGACAGTAGCATGATTGAAAACAAGGTCAACAGAATGGTTAAGACCTTTTTCACAAAGATCCCCCCTTAGGATGAACATATTATACCGCCAAATGATGATATACATATCTCAGCATTCACTCAAAACGAGTAGCTTGATAGATCAGCTGCTGAAGTGTATCGAGTCTTCTTGACACGGCTGAGTTCACCATCGGTGGGAATGTGTATTTTGATTTTCGAAATTTGCATCAATCGATAGAAAGACTCTTTTTTACATTGATCTCTATACTGGCTTTATCTTGGGTAAAGTTCTTTGGGTTGAAGGTCTTGGCGTTCAATCTGAGTGTGTAAGCTATCAGCGGTAGGTGATATTCGTTTGCTGTGATATCATGAGATCTACTTGCTTGAAATGTGCTCAGCCAAGTTTTTGAACCTTCAAAGGATTCTCAGCAGCATTCGGATGATTGCGTTGTAAAGCTTTGGTGGACTGTATCGTGAATTCAAAGCCTGCTGGAAAAGTTCTACAGACCTTTTCACGTGAAAATCGATCATCTTCTTTCCACGCTGGGCATCGGCCTTTGAAGGATCTCCAAGATAATATGGGTTCTTTGGGTCTTTCACCCAATCGACGGTGATTGCCAGTTCTTTTGACCCAAGAAATCTCAAAAACTTCCCCAGATGGCTCTGGGTTGATGGAATATACCTTGGAAGATTGTAGTTTTTCACCATTTCAGGATGTGTGTAAAGCATCAAGGAAGTTTCGTTTGCACCGGCGTGTAGGTCTGTAATATCTCCGTTCATGCCGGCTGGTATACCTATCTCTTCTGAATCTTCGAGCATTTCGCGAAATATGTGCAAGAAGGGAACTATCAATGTGAATTGGTATTTTTTCTTCAGATGTACACTTGCGTCTGCCAAGGCAAGTTGGTGTCTTGGTCCGCCGTGGTTGTCAAAGATCATCCAGTATCTAAATCCCATTGTTGCAAGGCTCTTTCCTATATCGATGATCAACTCTTTCAACGTCCTGTATTTCAAAGATATCGATCCAAAGACTGGCTGTGCATCTGCACCAAGGCACAGATCTGGCAGACGAAGTATTCTGAATTGCGCTGATAGAATCTCGCAAGTCTTCTGTAACACCTCGCGGGCGACGAAGATATCTGTACCGACTGGCAAATGACTGCCATGTGTTTCGATAGGCGAAAGGACTGAAACGACAATTGTTTTACCAACGTCAAATTTTGCGATATCTTGTGCCGAAAGGATTAGATATTCTATCACCGTTTGACCTCCTTGCACAAGATCATTTCTTTGAAAGATCTACCATTTTTGAGTTTTTTGACACCAAAGATATCGGCTACAGTTTGACCAAAGTCTGCAAAACTCTCGCGAATGCCTATGTTGACGTTTGCACAGAGACTCTCACCACACACCAAGATAGGCACCTTTTCCCTTGAGTGATCCGTTGAAGGTGTGGTTGGATCACATCCATGATCGGCAGTGATGAACAAGAGATCATCTTTTTCCATCACTTGCCATATCTGCGGTAATCTGTTGTCAAATTCTTCTAAGGCTTTTGCATAGCCATACGGGTCATTTCTGTGGCCATACTTCATGTCGTAATCGACTAAGTTCGTGTAGATCATGCAGGTGTGCTTTTTTTCTTTCATGACTTGTATTGTCTTATCAACTCCATCCATGTTGTCTTCAGTCTTAAAACTCTCTGTTATTCCTCTACCAGCGTACAAATCGTATATCTTTCCCACTCCGTAGACTGGAATATTACTCTGGGTGAGTATGTCAAGCAAAGTTTCATCCTCTGGTTCGAGTGAGTAATCGTGTCTTCTGGGCGTCCTAACATAGTTAGGGTACTCACCGGTGAACGGTCTTGCTATCACCCTTCCGACTTTGTAACCCATCTCATCTAACAACTGTCTTGCTATCTCGCAGTATCTGTAGAGTTCTTGCACGGGAATGATTTCTTCTTTTGCCGCTATCTGAAAGACACTGTCTGCTGATGTGTAAACTATCAATGCACCAGTCTTTTCGTGTTCAAGTCCAAGTTCTTTTATTATCTCTGTACCAGATGCGGGTTTGTTACCTATAACCTTTCTGTTGGTTCTTTTTTCAAATTCCTCTAAGAGTTCCTTGGGAAATCCGTTTGGAAAAAGATCAAAAGGTTTTTTCAGGACAATACCGGCAAGTTCCCAATGCCCTGTAGTGGAATCTTTACCAGGGCTTTTTTCAAACATGATACCGTAAGCTCCAATGGCTTTCATTTTTGGGACGCCGAGTATTTCATCTAAGTTCCCAAGTCCCATCTTAGCCAAGTTCGGTAAGTTCAATCCTCCAACGGCTTTGGCTGTATTGACAAGCGTGTTGCTTCCTTCATCGCTGTATTCACTTGCATCTGGCATTTCGCCTATGCCAACACTGTCAAGAACTATTGCGATCACTCTCATTGCCATATCCTCCTTCTTGTGCTGATCGTTCTCTCGCCTGGGAAAAGCAAAATGAAGAGCACTATTCCGAGCGAAAACCACACCACGAGATCACCAGTTTTAGAGTAGATCGTTAAATCGTTTCTTGGCATCAACTCAAAGTTGATCTTTTCGAATTTCCTTGGTTCGGCTGTTTTCATGATCCTTCCATAGGGATCCACCATGCCTGTTATGCCCGCATTCGAGACCTGTATCACTTGCCTTCTTGTTTCCACTGCTCTTACTACAGATTTTGCAAAGTGCTGTTTTAAGGCTGTGTCGAAAATGAACCATCCGTCGTTTGTACAGACTAAGAGTACTTGTGCACCATTCTTGACCAATTCTCTCGAAGGTTCAGAAAAATAAGATTCAAAACATATCTGAACACCCAGTGAAGGGTAGTCTCTTACTTTAAGAGGTCTATATTCATCACCTGGTTCGAAGTATGACAGACCACGAAGAAATGAGAATACGCCGAAAATCTTTGGATAGGGTAAGATCTCGACAAACGGGAATAGTTTTACCTTTGAGTACTTATCAACAAAGCCATTTTCGTTGACGTGAAAAACCGAGTTGTAAACCTTTGAATCAACGGACACAGCACCGAAGAGAATGTCCAAGTCGTTTTCTTTACAAAACTCTTTTAACTCTGTTGCTACGATACTGGTTCTGGGATCAAAAGAAAAGACATCTTCTGGAAGCACAACGACAGAATCTTTGGTTTCTCTCAAAAACGGCTCCAGTTGACCAAGAAGGTTTAGAGGATTCTCTGTGTATTTCACCTTCTGAGGTGTGTTTGTCTGAAGTGCTACGATTGTCTTATCAGAACTCTTCGCCAGAGGTAGATAAAGAGAGATCAGGTAAGACAAAAAGATTATTGAGAGCACGTTGAAGGAGATCTTTTCGATCGGTCTTGCGCTTTTTCTCAAGATGATGTACAGCCAGCAGTTGACGGCAACTATGACAAAGGTGACACCATATGGTCCAATCAAGGAAACAAGCTGTAGTACACCTATATCTTTGTACAGGGCATCGGAGAGTGTCCCTCCGGTGAAACCCATTTCACCGATGCCTCTGAGAAAATCAAAAAGTGTGTACAAAGATGCGGTGAAAAGTATCTCTTTGAATGGGTTTCTCTTGATGATTCTTTCCATGAGCCCATAAAGAAATCCAAAGGCTGCAAAGGGTATAGCTTCCAAAAGGAGCATCAGGAGGAAAACAAAGAAGCCAAGCCAGCCAGGGAACTTTCCAAAAACCTTCGGCAGATTCTCTGTCAAAACGGGTAGTACCCAGAACAGGCTGATCGCAGAGAAGAGATAAAAGTATAGAAAGCCATACAGTGCTCCAAGTAATGGTCCTTTCTCCTCGAGTGATTTCAAAAAGAGTATGAGCGCAAACCAGACAATGAAACCTGCAAGAAAGCCAGGCATTGAAAGAGCAGTCAGAACAGATGAAAGAATAAGTGAAATCACTCAGCCCACCCTCTCTACGGCTTCTTTCAGTCTTTCTACTACCACTTGCTGTTCTTCCAAAGTCATGGTTGTGTAAAAAGGTATGGCAAGTGTGCTCTTTGAGATCTTCTCTGTGACGGGTAAGATACCTTCTCTGTAACCGAAGAGTTGTTTATAAAACGGTTGCAGATGAACAGGTGCGAAGTAATTTCTCGCTTGCACTTGATGTGAACACATGTAATCGATGACTCTATCGCGATTGATCTTCTCATCGAGTTTTACAACGTAGACAAACCAACCGATTTTTGTCGTGTATTCGGCGATACAAGGAGTCTGTACCCAATTCAGTCCACCAAGCATCTGGGAATAGCGTTTGGCAACTTCGTTTCTCTTGTGCAAGATTTCTTCAAGATGCATCAACTGGGCATAACCAAGTGCAGCAGACAGTTCATCTATTCTGTAGTTGTAACCAAGACGAACATGGTTGAGCCAATTCTCTTCATCTCCTCTACCTTGATTTCTCATGCTCTTACAGAGCTTTGCTATCCCTTCGTTGTCTGTGACGATTATTCCACCTTCTCCTGTGGTGATCTGCTTGTTTGGGTAAAAGGCGAACGCCCCGGCTTCTCCAAAACTGCCACATGGTCTGTCTTTGTAATACGAGCCAAGGGCTTCACAGGAATCTTCTATGACTTTGAGCTTCCATCTATCTGCGATTGGCATTATGGCATCGTAATCAACAGGCTGTCCGAAGACGTCGACTGGCATCAGGAATCGAACTCTCTCGATCCTCACACGCTGTCCGTTTATGTACACCTTTCCTTTTTCTGTTCTAAGCAAGAGATCTTCAAGGGCAACTGGATCTAAGTTGAAGGTCTTTGGATCGATGTCCACAAAAATAGGTATGGCTTTTTCAAAAAGAGCCACGTTCGCCGATGCAACGAAGGTAAAGGACGGCACGATCATGTAATCTCCTTCCTCTACCCCAAGTGCTTTCAAAATCAAGTGAAGAGCGGCAGTTCCACTACTCACTGCGACTGAAAATCTTGTTTTTGCAAGTTGTGCGATCTCTTTCTCAAAAAGTTCGGTGTATTTACCCATGCTCAGTCTGTCACTGTTGAGAACTTCAAGAACTGCTTCAATCTCTGTTTGGGTTATATATGGTTTCGAGAGTTGTATCATCAAACCGCCTCCATGATCTTTTCTATTGCCAGTGAAACACCCGAGTCGTTGTTTGAAGATGTCACCAATTTCGCAACATCTTTTACATCTTCTGGAGCATTTGCCATTGCCACAGGAAAGCCAACTTTTTGCATTATTTTGAGGTCGTTGTAGTTATCACCAATGTAAGCTACTTGCGATAATTCTAAATCAAAAAACTCAAGCAAAAAATCAAGAGCTATCTCTTTCCCAACATTTTTTCCAAAGATTTCCATGAAGGTTTCTCCGTTGATATGTTGATTCTTCACAGGTGTAAACTCGCTCGTCTGGTTTTGAAGCTCTAACAAGAGTATTCTGATCGACTCGTCTTTGCCCACAATTGCTACCTCGGCTATTTCTTCAAGGTTGTGCAGAAGGATTTCCAATCGTTCAATCTTTTTTATCCTATGTTGATTGAATCTAAAGTAATTTTCAAAGGCACCTTGGTAATCTTCTTCAACGATCATATCCTGCTTGCTGAAAAAAGATTCATACACAACAGGGTACAGTTCATACTCTTTACACAACTGAACTGCTTGAGTGGCAATCTTTGAACCCAGAGTTACCATTCGAAAGATTTTGCCCGCCGATGGAGTGGCTATGAGGGCTCCGTTCTGAAAAACAACAGGAATCTCTATACCAAGTTCTTGTAGATAAGGAAAGGCGGCATAATAATTTCTACCTGTGAAGATCGTGACGTGAATGTCGTGTCTTCTCGCAGTTTCGATGGTCTCTTTGTCTTTCTGTGAAATCTTCTTTTCATCGTTCAACAGTGTGCCATCTAAGTCTATGCAGATCAACTTAACCAAAATCATCACCAACAAAAGTATAACAAAAAAGGGAGCTTAACGCTCCCTTCTGGTGCCGAGGGCGGGACTTGAACCCGCACGGGCTCATACCCACATGGCCCTCAACCATGCGTGTCTGCCAATTCCACCACCTCGGCAGGCAAGAAAGATTTTACCACCTTTGATCGAATCTTGTCAATTACTCTTTTTACCTAAAGTGATTAAGCACTTTTTCAAAGATTTTCATCCCTTTCAGAGAGGACCTTCTTTCGGACTTCTACATAGTCTTATGAAGTTCGGTAAGCCGCAAATGGAGTTGCCATCCCTTTCAGAGAGGACCTTCTTTCGGACCCGGGAGTAATGTTTTTGATTTAGATTGCATCGAAGTCTTGTTGCCATCCCTTTCAGAGAGGACCTTCTTTCGGACATGGCAACTCGTTCGACACAGACTGTGTTGTGCTCCTGCGTCGTTGCCATCCCTTTCAGAGAGGACCTTCTTTCGGACTTGCACGAGCTATTATGAAGTACGGCAAGCCGCCGCTTGAGTTGCCATCCCTTTCAGAGAGGACCTTCTTTCGGACTAGTGGGAAACAGTACGACAATTATAAGATTTGTAGGTTCAGTTGCCATCCCTTTCAGAGAGGACCTTCTTTCGGACACGAAAAAGACGAGGCTAGAGTAATAGTAGTTGACACAATAGTTGCCATCCCTTTCAGAGAGGACCTTCTTTCGGACCAATTCCCGCCCTTGGGTGTGGGTTAGGCGGGCTTAACTGGGAGTTGCCATCCCTTTCAGAGAGGACCTTCTTTCGGACCTGGGAAGATGTTGGAGCTATTATTGTAGCCTATGCTTCGTTGCCATCCCTTTCAGAGAGGACCTTCTTTCGGACCCAAGGGAGCAGGTGGGCGCGCACCTGTCCCCTTTTTTTTGTTGCCATCCCTTTCAGAGAGGACCTTCTTTCGGACTCTATAGCTCCAATAGTAAACAAGTTCAAGAAACCGTCAAGTTGCCATCCCTTTCAGAGAGGACCTTCTTTCGGACTGTATCGGCATATCAGTATACTAATAGTGGTAAGGTAGAAAGTTGCCATCCCTTTCAGAGAGGACCTTCTTTCGGACTCAATTATGCAGATGTAATTGGTTATGACGAGATCAAATAGTTGCCATCCCTTTCAGAGAGGACCTTCTTTCGGACTCTTAGATGCTGACAAACATCTATACATAACAGTAGCCGAGTTGCCATCCCTTTCAGAGAGGACCTTCTTTCGGACAAGCGTATCACGGATTTATCGCAACAGTCGCAGCACTCGCTGTTGCCATCCCTTTCAGAGAGGACCTTCTTTCGGACATCATTACATAGATCATCTGAGAAGGAAAGGCAAATATGTGTTGCCATCCCTTTCAGAGAGGACCTTCTTTCGGACGTGTTCGGTATGTTGTTGATATTTCTCTCTGGTATGATGAGTTGCCATCCCTTTCAGAGAGGACCTTCTTTCGGACTTTTTAAGCTCATTTCTCTTTGCGGTTCATTTGACGATGAAGTTGCCATCCCTTTCAGAGAGGACCTTCTTTCGGACCGGTTGCTCAGGCAGACATCACCCCAAAGGTATCAAAAAGTTGCCATCCCTTTCAGAGAGGACCTTCTTTCGGACTGGAAGTGAAATTTGAGTATAAGGAAAGCGCAAATCACGTGTTGCCATCCCTTTCAGAGAGGACCTTCTTTCGGACAAAGAGTACGAATTCACGTTCGAGGCAACGAACGACCCGAGTTGCCATCCCTTTCAGAGAGGACCTTCTTTCGGACTTGGCATGCTACTTGCTTTGAGCTTATGCAAGGTGGCAGGGGTTGCCATCCCTTTCAGAGAGGACCTTCTTTCGGACAAGTCAAGATCAAGCTATCTGAGCTGATCGATGAACTCGAGTTGCCATCCCTTTCAGAGAGGACCTTCTTTCGGACTCCTTATGGTGATGAGGCTTGATGACTTTGTGAAGCTGATGTTGCCATCCCTTTCAGAGAGGACCTTCTTTCGGACTGAGATTTTGGTTCAAGGAGAGTGCGCGCCGTGTGTACAAGTTGCCATCCCTTTCAGAGAGGACCTTCTTTCGGACGGTTATATTTTGAGTATAGCATAGATATGATGCCAAATATGTATAATATTCTGTGTCTAGTGATAAGAAAGTTATTGCGAGGCTAAGATGGGGGCAATTTTGTTCAATTTGTTCAGTAATGATGCTGATTCAGGATCTATTATCGGAAAAGCGCATGAAAGCGCGATTCATACTTTTTGGGGGAGATATGGAACTTTCTGGACTAAAATATTAACATATCAATGACCTTATGGTAAACTAATTACGATCATTGTCACTTTCATGAGTTGGTCAAGTGTACGAAGATTTTGTATTATAGAGCATTCTGGTTTACAGAGTCTTCTTGAAAGCAGTTGACTATTTTTGGATTTAAGAGCTTTGAATGGTTAGTATTATGTGCTGTATCTGCAATTGTCGATGTGCGTGATGATATGCACTGACAAGTATTACGGATATTTTTTCCGGTTCGTCTTATTGAGCTCGTGGCTATATATATTTGATTAACTTATCTCTTCACGGAAACGTAATATCACGCTTTGGTTATTCGTGTACATAGATATTCTACAACAACATCTTCTGTGAGGCGCAAAAGCAGGGTGCTGAGAATAAAGAAAGATTTTTCACAATATGCTTGAAGTAACTTATTTCAATCACATTCTTGTCACACGACTCACGAAGCAAGGCTAACCAAATCATCGTTTTTTCGTTTCTGACCTCCGTTGAGGATAAGTTGAGCTTAAATTTTGCCCGCTACTAATCCAAAGACCTCTGGACCAACGTGAGCACTCACACCAGGACCGATTCTTGATATTCCTAATATCTTCTGATTTGGAAAATGCGACAAAAGCTGGTCTAAGTACTGCTTCATGTGTTGTGCTCCATATCCTCCTATGATGATATAGTTCTCAAAACGCAGAAACTCCTTTGTTTTCTTAACCATGTCTTCGATCAGTTGTTTTATCGATCTTGCTGAACCGAGGCTCAAAACTTCTCCTTCATCGTTTGTTGAAAGGATTGGTTTTATTCGCAGAATCTTTCCAAGTAACGCCTTTGCTTTACCTATTCTTCCGCCTCTGTGAAGATAATCAAGTGTTGTCACTGTGAAAACCAAGAGAGAATCTTCGACATACTGTTGCCCTGTTTGTTCTGTAATTTCTCTTTGCGCTTTCAAATCTTCTATAAGTCTGTAGACTACGTAAAAACTCTTTACACTGCCACTCTTTGAGTCGATCAAAGTTGCGTTTTTGATATTCATCTGTTCCAATGTCATTCGAACCATGTTCCAAGTGCCGCTCAGTTTGCTCGAGATGGTGACGATGTACAGATGGTCGTATTCTTTAGAAAGTTTCGCCAACAACTGGGCAGTCTCTGAAGGATTGGGCAAAGCCGTTCCAACCTTCTTGCCAGACAGTGCTTGTGAATAAAATTGTTCATCTGTGATCTCGATTTTGTCTTTGAATTCACTGGCTTCAACATAAACCTTCAGTGGCAGAATGTAGTGGGGTAACTCAAATAGATATTCGGCAGGTATATCGATACTGCTGTCAAAGACTATTGCGACTTTCATAAAATCACTCTCCTTGAAGTTCAAAAACCAGTCTGATTAATACCAGCGGACTTAGCTTTGTAAAGAGCCCTGTCTGCTTGATCGATCAGCTCTCTGAGTTTCTCACCATCTTCTGGAAAGCTTGCTATACCTGCACAAAAACTTATGGTGATTTGACCCCCGTCGATCTGCAGAGGTGTTCTGAACTCTTTTCTGAGACGACCAACCAGATTTTTGGCTGTTTCCTTTCCACTTCTTGGGGCAATAATGAGAAACTCATCTCCGCCATATCTTACGAAATAAGTGTCTTTCCTCAATGAGTTTTTGACCGTCTCTGCAAAACGTAAGAGAACTTGATCTCCAACCAAATGTCCGTAAGTGTCGTTCACCTGTTTGAATCCATCTATATCAAGCATTATAACAGAAAATTCCTGTCCCAAGTCTGGGAAACTGTCTATGAGTTGTTCAAGGACATTCCTGTTTGCGGCACCCGTCAAAGGATCTTGATTAGCTTTGTCTTGCCAGAAAAGGATCTGCAATTTTTGTTCTGTTATGTCACTAAATATGTTTATAAAGCCTTCATAGTTTTTGTCTTTATCAAAAACAGGAGTGCAGTGCACTCTATACCACCTTATGCCTGAAGAGGTTTTCAGAGCGATTTCGAAAGATTGCTGAGAATTGTCTGCGCCGATGGGGCATGTAAAAGGTTCATCGTTATAGTTTTGCAATTCAAAGAAGGCTCTGTTGTATTCTAAAAGCTTTTTTGTTTGATCAAAAAGCGCTACAGGTTGAGGCATTGCTTCGATCAGCGTTTTAAGGCGATCTCTTTCGATGGTGATTTCTTTTAGAATTCTTGATATCTCACGGTTAGCTTCCCTATACTGAATCAAAAAACTGAAATATATGACAGAAAGCAGAGTGAGGAACAAGAGTACTGCAATCTTGAACTGGTTCTCTACCGATTTAACTTGCGTCATGAGAGTGGTTCTGTAGAAACCAGTTCCCACAATCCATCCCCATGGCTCAAAGACTCTTATTGCACTGATCTTTCTTTCAATTTGCTTACGGTCATACCTGTAGAACTCGTACTCAACATACGGTTTGTTTTCCTTCACCGCCTGGAGAATCCTCTCGACTGTGTTCTTGTACAAGCTATCTTCAATCTCAAGATAGTGACGATCCACATAGTCCTTCAAATACGGATGTACAAGAAGAACTCCTTCTTTGCTCAAAACCCAAAAATAATCAAGTTTTTCCAAGCCATAAAGAAAAGCACCGAGATGTTCCTTTGTCATCTTTTGTGCTGTTGATTCATCAAAGAAGCCTCTGGTGTAACTTTCGTAGTGTTGGTTGATCAGAACGTAAGCAATGTCAAGCATGTCCGTTACTTGTCTGAGCATGTTGTCTCTGATCAACTTCTCTATCCTCGGAAAAATAGCTGTCAAGACGAATATTCCCAGAACAGCAATGCTCAAGCCGATGAGGACTAAGAAAACAAAAGCTCTCACCGAATGTCTGTTCTTGATCATAAGCGTCCTCCCGCGATGAAAAATGTTCACAGAAGATTATACAGAATACTGGGTGAAGTTGAACATTTGGAGGGAACAAAGACTTTGAGATAGATGGTGCCGAGGGCGGGAGTTGAACCCGCACGAGGTCATCCCTCAACTGATTTTGAGTCAGTCGCGTCTGCCTGTTCCGCCACCTCGGCAACCGTGAAAGATTTTACCACAGAACCTTTGCTATGACAAGAGGTTTATGCTCTCCCAAAAAAACTGTGCCGTTTTCATCGAATTCTCACAGAACCAACAGTAGCAAGATTGGTAGACTTATCAGCGAAAAAGCAGTTGAAAGCACAACGCCTTGTGATGCGAGTTTGTAATCTCTACCAAACATCTTTGCGAAGATGGCTGTGTTCACACCAGAAGGCATTCCACTCATTATGATCGGTATTGACTTTACGATCAATGGTAGATCCATCTTGAAGAGTATCAAAGCCATCAGCGTAGGACCTATAAGCAGTTTTGCAATCGCTGCGATATAAAGATCGATCTTGCTGAGAAAATCAGAGAACTTTGCATCTGCCAAGAAAGCTCCAACTATGAACATCGCCAGCGGAACAGTCATACTTCCAACTGTTTCGAGTGTGCCTTTGATAACCGTCGGTAGATCCCAAGAAAAGAAAAAGATCATCACACCGAAGGAAGTTGCCAACAGCCCAGGGTTCAGGATAAGTCTGGTGAGGTTTATCTTCTCTTTGGACATCAATTTCACACCAAGTGTCCAAGTCAAGATCTGAAACCAGATGTTGAAAAATGCCGTGTAAAAGACGCCGATATCACCAAACGCTATCTTTGCCACAGGATATCCAAGATAACCTACATTTCCAAAGATGACCATGTAAAGATAAACACCCCTATCGTTGTCGTTTATACCCCTGAGTTTTACAAAGGCAAAGCCAATGATCGAGAGCATTAGATACATCAAAGCACCGAAGAAGAAAACTACAAGACCGTTGGATGCGAGTTCCTTTGAGAAGTCTCTATCCATCGAAGCAAGGACCATCGCCGGAAGAGTTACATAGATTATCAAATCGGTTGCACCTTTTGTGAAGCCATCGTTCATGACATTCAGCTTTCTCAGAAAATATCCAAAACCGATCAAAAGAAAGATCATCAAGACCTGATTTACAACAACCTGTGTCAAAAGATCACCTCTAATACAATCATACATCTGTGCCGGAGTGTGCCAACGAATATTAACCGAAGTGAACTACCCATGACTAAAGTCACGGGCTTCCTGCTTCATCGACCAAGCTTGCCGCTGAAAAGCTAAACTTTGACTTTCCAGCAGTAGAGACCCAATCTCCACAGGCATAGCCATTAGGCTCGGATCGTCCCAACCCTACGCGTTTGCTCATATGATCAGCAGAAATACCTAATTGCATTAATCCGTGTTTGAGTAGATTCTTTGCAGCATTGTGGTCTCTATTGTGCAAAGCCCCGCAG